>RCUM01000008.1_pt1 | contig 319207 bp, 292 predicted proteins | sample 2166141 | NCBI WGS metagenome assembly RCUM01 (sample SAMN09932756, study PRJNA488358) | compost metagenome | isolation source: compost soil in crotonic acid-enriched | place: Germany: Experimental Botanical Garden | reverse complement strand
AAGGGCGCTTAGCTCAGTTGGTAGAGCGTCTGCCTTACAAGCAGAATGTCGGCGGTTCGATCCCGTCAGCGCCCACCATATCTTCGGATATAAAACTTAGTGATAAGTTTACAATGCAGCGGTAGTTCAGTTGGTTAGAATATCGGCCTGTCACGCCGAGGGTCGCGGGTTCGAGTCCCGTCCGCTGCGCCATTTACATGATAGACCTTTTAAGGGCGCTTAGCTCAGTTGGTAGAGCGTCTGCCTTACAAGCAGAATGTCGGCGGTTCGATCCCGTCAGCGCCCACCATATATTCTCCTTGCTCAAATTCTGTTTTTTTCATAGAATCTCAAGCCTATAATAATTTTAAATATTGAAAAACTATGAGAAATCAATATCAACGCAAAGCTGCGTCGAAAAATCAGAATAAAAGTTATAATGCGCAAGATATTTATAAACAATTCATTGAAACAATCGTTGCTCAAGGCTCTGTAAGTGCTCTATTTGACGATGGATGGGCTTTATGTGCAACACCCACAGGTCAGCGTGCTTTCGCAGTGTGGCAGCATAAAAGCTTAGCCAAGTTACTGATTAAAGATAACTGGCAAAATTATCAAATTCAGGAAATTTCACTCAAAGATTTTGTTGAGAAAGTGATTCCTTTTTTACGTCAAGAAAAAACCTGTATCTCGATGGATTTAACCCCTGAAGGGCAAAATGTATTGGTTGCACCTGAAAAATTACTCATAGACCTGAAAAAATATCTTTATCAGATCTATGTGCAAAAACCCGAGTTATTTAAGGACACGAAACTTCCTTTGCCGCGCAATATCCGTTTAAATTAATTTTAGTATTCTTGTAATATCCAACCACTGATAAAAGCAAAATATTCTCTTAGCCATGCATTATAGCGCGTGTTTAAGGGAGTTTCTGCGCTGCTCATGATGACATTTTGATAGCCCAGTTTTTTGGCAATCGCGGCTGCTCGTAAGGTATGGAAGTCACTGGTTACAATGGCAATGGGTGCAGAGAGCGGAATGTTCTTATACTTTAAAATGGTCTTTGAGTTAAGCAGATTTAATTCCGTACTGGTGCTTTTATCTTCTAAATAAATGCGTTGTAGCGGAATGTTATACTGTTGATATAAATATTTGGCCATAATTTCAGCTTCAGTCTGTTTTTCAGTATAACCAATGCCACCTGTGACAATAAGAATGGCTTTTGTCTGTTGTTGTGCCAGTTCAGCGCCCTGATCTAAACGTTTCGCTAAAGTCGGAGAGGGTTGACCATTTTGGATGCCACTACCCAAAATAATAATGGCTTGTACTGTTTGTTCGGTATTTTGCTGTTGGGTATGCTGGTGAATATAAGCGAAAAATACAGCCACACTGATGAGCCAAAGTAAAAAACCACCCCATGCCCATTGGTAGAGTATTTTAAGTTGTACTTTTTGCGCTAAAAAGCGCTGTATGGAACGATAAAAAATGGCATGAATCAGCAATACAAAACCCAGCAATAGGGGTAATACAGTACCCAGATGGATTTTCTTCTGCAAAATTAACCATAAACCGTCACAGAACAAAAGGCAGCCTAAGATTAAACTGAAGATTCTTTTTATTTTTTCAGACATAAAGACTGTTTTAGGGCAGATGAGATATTTTGCAGTCTAACTGAAGTTCGAGATTTTTCTAGTGTTGTTTGAAAAAACCGAGCACTGAGGCTCGGTTTTGATCTGATTTAATGGTCTTTTCTTGGATTAATAGACATCACGACGGTAACGACCTTCTTGACGAAGCTGATCAACCATTGCTTCACCTAGAATAGCAATCAGGGCTTGATCTACATCGCTTGCCATGCCATGAATACTACCGCACACATAAATCGCAGCACCATTGTTGACCCATGCTTGAAGTTCTGGTGCTTGTTCACGAAGTTTGTGATGCACATATACTTTGGCTTCTTGATCACGAGAAAAAGCCAAATCAAGGCGTTGTAGCATGCCTGTGGTTTGCCATGCTTCAATGGTGCTTTGATAGAAGAAGTCGTGCTCACGTTGGCGTTCACCAAAGATTAACCAGTTTTGTGTGTAGTCTTGACGTGTACGTGCATGCAATAAGCTCATTAAGCCCGCTAGACCTGTACCGTTACCAATACAAATAATAGGGCGGTTATCATCAATCAGATGGAATGAGTCATTGGTGCGAATACGCAGTGCAATTTCACTCTTTAATGCTGCATGTTGAGTCAACCATCCAGAGCCTAAACCCAGTTGACCTTGATCATCTGATTGTTGGCGAACCACCAAACGCAATACCTGCTGCGATGGAATACTGGCAATAGAATATTCACGCGAAGGTAAAGTCTGTAATTGCTCAAGCAAGTGTTCAAAATTGGCAAAAGGTTCAACTTCGGTGGTTAAATCTTTATCCCATAATGCTTGTTCAATCTTGATATTCAGTGATTCAACTGGGCTATGCGCAGTAATCTGGTATTTATGCATAAAGTGGGCAATACGCTCAGCACTATTACCGGGTTGAACTTCGGCAATATCACCTGCTTGCCAATGTACTTCATGCGTTGGTTTGAGTTCAATATTAAATGCTGCTGCACCTAAGCTGTCAGGATTGAGTACATCACGTTGAGTTAATGTCCATGAATCGAATGTTTTTTCAATATTCATGGATTGTAATTCAAGTTGAGTCACTTTTGCTAAGGCCGTATTCCATGCTTGGATTTGTTGATGATTGGCATTATTCACTTCAATGGTAGTAAACAATTGCTTCGCACCATTTTGTTTTAACCAACCATCAATAACGTGCCCGAAACTACAGAAGGTTTCAGGATATTCTTCAGAACCTAAGGCTAAAACAGCATAGTTGAGATGGCTTAAATCAACGTGCATAGGGAGTATTTTTTTCACAAAACTTGATGCTAAATCCGGTGCTTCACCCGTACCGTAGGTACTGACGACAAACAGAACTTGTTCAGTATTTTTTAAATCGTCTAAGCTCAGATGTTGTAATGCTTTGACGGTTACAGGCTGACGAGCCTCTTGTAAGCTAGTTGCAGTCCGCCATGCCAGTTGTTCTGACGTACCCGTTTGTGTTGCATAAGCAATGAGCCAAGGTTTTGCATTCGGATCGATGGCGACTGCGGTTGCAGCAAGACGTGCTTGTTGGGTCAGTTTCTTTTGTTTACGACGTTTGAGATAAAGCATCCAACCTGTCACAAAGAACAATGGCATGACTAACGCCGCAAGCATGGCTAAGAATTGGTATACAGGTCCAAAGAAACTGCCGCGATGCACAGGCAACATGCTGCTCATGATTTTTTCATTTAATTTTTGATCTTCATAGAGATCCATTTTTTCAATAGTAGAAGTTTGATAATTAAATGTAGCTTTGTTACGTGCACGTTCATGTTGCGGAACGACATCAACAAAGTTTAACTCGATTTTGCCATCGGGTTTTTTCGGTAAATTGACCGTCAGGGTGGAATAGTCACGGCCGACTTGTGCATTAAAGCCAGTCCAAGTTTGGGTTAAAGCGAGATTAATTTGCGCTGCTGAGAGTGCTTTTTTTGCCTCTTTATACTTTGAATTGGCTTCACCACCAGCCGCTTCATTTTTATTGCGCTGTTCACCTGCATTTTGACGGTTGCCTTTGCCTTCTTGCATTTCTGCTTGAGGAGACTCAACGCCCAATACTTTATACATGCCATTACGCCACCAGTCATAAGACCAATACAGCCCAGTACAGGCAAGTATTAGGTAAAAAATCACTACCCATGTACCTACAACAGCATGTAAATCCCAAAGAAAATTACGACCTTTGAGCTGTGGCTTAATCATGAACCATTGTTTTAAAGAGTGTTTTTTAGGCCAGCGTAGATATAGCCCACTCAAAACAAAGAGAATGAGAATGAGGGTAGATGCGCCAGTAATTTGTTTTCCGACAGGGCCAACAGTTAAATTACGGTGCAATTGTTGGACAAATTGGAAGAAATCTCGGCCTTTAATTTCAGGCAAAACTGCGGCAGTGTAGGGGTTAATCATCATGTTATAACCCTTACGTGCACCTTCTTTGACAATATTAATGCTAGAAGAGGCCGTCGGATCTTTGGCAATAGTAATGCTATTAATTTTGATTTTTGGGTCGGTATTCTGGAAATGCTGATACAGTTCTGCCGGTGTTAATTTATCTCGATTTTCAGCTTGTACGGTATAACTATCTGGATTCAGCCATTTTTGAATCGGTTGTTCATATGAATAAATGGCACCTGTGACGCCCATAATAGAGAGAATCAATCCGGCGGTAATTCCGAGGAACCAGTGGATCTGAAAAAAGATTTTTTTTAACATAGCTGGAAAATGATGTGAGCGGTGAACAGTATTAGCGCGAATTATAACTGAACTTTGAGTAGATACTATGGATTTTGAGAGCGATATATATTCTCATTCTCAATTGTGCTTATGGTATTAAAAAAACCCCCAATATTTTGGAGGTTTTTTATTTAAAAATTTTGCATTACAGCAGGTCTTAAACTTGTTTGGCTTCGCCAACCGTTTCAGTTAAATGCTTACGAATAGTATTGAATGAAAAGTTTCTTGAATCCATACGTTTTGGCAGAATATAAGCACCTTGTTGACCTTTCACTTTGAAGTTAATCAACAAAAAGTCTGGCGTGTTATACCATTCATAAATATCTTTCCAGCCAATCGCACCGACACCTTCTTGTGCACCCATTTTTTGGCGCATAATCAGACCGTGCGGTTGCACGCCTAAACGAATCCCTTTAATTTCCTGAACCGGAAATTCATTCATTTTACGTTTAACGTACCATTCCAAACCGAATTTACGAATCAAGAAGTAAGCAACTACACCGACCAATGCGACCCAACAAAAAATAGTCGAATAGTTTTTTAGTAAGATAATACCGACAATGGATAATACAGCGACGACAGCCATGATAATCCATGATTTAGTGCTGATTTTGTTGGTACTACGCCAAATAGCAAGTTGAGCTTGACGTTGTTCAGCCTCTGAAATTTCATAGTTCACAGGTTGAAGGGTATAAGCGTATAAATTTTTCGCGGTCATAATGAAAATAACAAATTTAGAACTGTAAAAAGTTTAGCATTATTTATGGCAATTCAGTGAGTATATTGTTCCAAAATCATCCTATTTATAATGAGGCTAATTCGGTGGCTTTATCATCACGGTCATGACTCAAACTTTGCTTTAAACGGCTGAGTTGATTCAGGATGCTCAACATTAAAGATAATTGTTGTAACACAATTAGCGCTTTCTGATCATCTTTATTATTTGAGCTTAAGCGTTGCCGAATCGTATCCAACATATTTTGTGCATTGAGATCAGGAACTTCATCTTTGAGTAAAGATCCTTGGATATTTTCTACAGCAAGATCTAAAAGTGTTAACACTTCTTGATCTTCTATTTTTTCACGATGTGCGCCTAAAGCCGCAATATAACTTAAGAGGGTATGATTCAAACACAAAAATTCAAAAGCTAAGGTTTTTTGGGTGGGATCAAAATCGGGTTCTGTGGCTAAGGTTGAAATAAGTGATGCAACTTCTGCATCATTGTTATGTGCAGCACGACGTATCACACGATATTTCAAACCATTATTACGGCCATATTTGTATTGCTCTGCAACTTCCGCTAAGTAGTTGCATTGTGCGGTGAGAGAGCGATTGATGGTGCGCGATAGACGGCGGAATTTCCAGTCGGGGAAAATAAAACTGACCCCAAACCATGCCAATGCACAACCAATTAATGTATCAATCATGCGGGGTAGGGCTGCTGCAAAACCTACACCGTCAAGATTAAAGTTAATCATTGCAAGAATAGTAATAAAAGCAGTGGCTTGTGCATATTGTTTACTGCGTAATTCAAAGAATAGCACGCCACTTAAAATGAGCAGTAATAATTGGCCTTCAATGGAAGGAATAAAGTACAAAATGGCATAACCTAAAATAATTCCGACCAAAGTGCCGACAATACGTAAACGTAAGCGACGCTTGGTGGCATTAAAATTGGGTTGGCTGACAAAAAGAGCGGTCAGTAAAACCCAGTAACCATATTCAATATTGCTCACTTGGACAAAAATATAACCAATCAGTAAGACAATAGAGACACGTATGGCATGTCGAAACAGAACGGATTCGGGGGTTAAGTGCTGTTTGATTCGGATAACAATGTCATCCCAGCCTTTTAAGTCATCATCTTTGAGTTGGTTTTCAATTTGTTTGGTTCTATCAAATATAATATGACGTTCAGTTTCTACATTCCGCAGTTGAGCATCAATCGCCTTTAAATTTTGATAGAGTGAAAATAGCGCATTGACCCAGACTTGATCATATTGTTGTTCTGTACGTAACTTTTCTAAAGACAGTTTTAAATTGGCAAAAGCATGTTTAAAGCGTTTGTTGTGCTGATAGGTTTCACGATGCAAAATGCTGTGGCTTAAATCTTTACAGGCTTTGGCTTGAATAAATAAAATTCGTTGGAAGCGAAATAAAATATCACTGTGTTCAAAAATTTTGACCAGTTTTTGGTAATCAATATGCGCCGAGTCAGCACGTTCGTGAATATCTTGGGCAACAAAATAATATTGTAAGCTACGGCGGGTATCTTTTTGTCCGCGGTCACCTTTTAAACGGGTCAGTAATGCGGTTTTCATTTCATTAAAAATACCGACTAATTTGCCATTTTCTAAGGACAGTTCAATCATACTTTGCTGATAACTGTGGGGTGTCATATCCACATCAAATAGGTTCGATTTTGCAAAGAGAAAATCACCTAAAGATGAATAACACTGAGATAACTTGTCTTGCACTTGGCGAACGGGGAACAATAAAAAGCTAATGGTTGAAATCAAGCCATACCATGCTGCACCAACCACTAAAAGTAGGGGTTGGATATACCAATGGTCAAATAGTCCAACACCTAACATCGAATACACGGAAATGACTAAACAGCCATAGGAAATGGTGGCATAACGACGACCCAGTGAGCCAAGTAAGATCCAGCCAATGCAGGAAACAATCAAGCCTAAAGCAAATATAATCGGGTAAGGAAATAAGAAATAAACCGATGCGGCAGTAATAAAAAAACCAATATAAGTATAAATCAGGTTCATGATGCGGACCGAAAAACGGTCATCAATATCACTTAGACCAGCAGCAACCACCCCTAACGTCAATGGAATAGTGGCAATCTGGTATCCCATAAAATAAGGAACAAAGGCGGTCCCTGCAAATGCAATGACCATGCGCAGGTTATACATAAAGGTGGTGTTATAGGTCGCTTGTTTAATACGCGTGAGCCAAGATTTCAAATTATGTCCTTACCACAAAGTGATCTATGCATCATGAAGTAAAATTATGTGATTTTTCACTCTCAATTCTTAGAAATAATACTATGTACAGTGTAAGCTTGTCTTCAAAGCTATCATTTAAAAATTAAATATCCATATGTCTGTACAACAGTCTACTCAACAATATTCCACGGCATGGATTATGCTGCTGGCATTATTGACATCATTAGGTCCACTTTCTATAGATATGTACTTACCCGCGTTGCCTCAAATGGCACAGGATTTTGGCGTAAGTACACAAATGGTTGCCAATACCTTACCTGCATATTTTTTAGGTTTAGCATTGGGACAGTTAGTTTATGGGCCACTGAGCGATCGAATTGGACGTAAAACACCGCTCTATTTTGGGTTAATCCTTTATATTGTGGCAAGCATGTTATGTATTTTTGCGACCAATGAATGGAGCTTAATTGCGGCACGTATTTTACAGGCGGTTGGTGGTTGTGTTGGGGTGGTGATTGCTCGCGCTGCCATTCGTGACCGTTTAGATATGCATGCCTCTGCACAAGCTTTTGCCAGTATGATGATTGTGATGGGGATTGCCCCAATTATTGCGCCCAGTTTAGGGGCAATGGTGCTCAAGTTTTTTTCTTGGCATGCCGTCTTTGTGTTTTTGACCTTGATGGGTGTGATCTGTCTATTGTGTATACATTTTTTCTTTAAAGAAAGTTTAGCACCTGAACGTCGTTTAAAGTTAAATATCAACCAAATCCTAAATTTATATGCAGTGATTTTAAAAGATCCGAGTTTTCGCTGGCCCATGTTGGCAGGCTGTTTTTCTGGTGGTATTTTATTTTGCTATATCAGTTCATCAGCTTCAGTACTTATGGATGACTATGGCTTAAATCAACAACAATTTGCTTATGCTTTTGGTCTAAATGCTTTTGGTATTATGTTGTTATCGACACTGAATAAGAAACTTGCCTATAAATTTTCAGTCCTGAGTCGTTTAAAAATGGGCGGTATGCTACAGCTTGTCGGTGCATCTATCTTATTTGTTGCGGGTTTATTCAGTCATAGCGCGCTGTGGATTGTTTTTATCGGCATGTTTTTGGCTGTTTCAGGCATCGGTTTTACTGGACCGAATGCCATGGCTTTGGCCATGTCTGAGCAAGGTGCACGAGCAGGAACAGCCAGTGCTATTATGGGCAGTATTCAATTTGCCTGTGGTTTACTCGGTGGAGTGATTTTGAACTTTTTGGTTTGGAATGTACTTTTGAATATGGGGATTTTGATGTTGATTTTTGTTGTCATCACACTGGTTGCGATTATGAAATTAGCACCACATGTACAGCATCAAAGCACTCATCGCTAATACGTGAATAAATAAAAAAGAGACCTGTATTATGGTCTCTTTTTTTAGCTGAAATGAATTGAATTATTGATCTAAGAAAACAGTAAATTCTTCAACTGCAATACGTGGGGTAATAAAAGTATTCACAATATCATCCGTATCGGCATAACCTAAAGCAATGGTACATACCAATTCTTCATTTTCAGGTGCACCTAGTACATCCAGTACGATCGGATGAAAATGATTCCACGCTGCTTGAGGGCAGGTATCCAGACCACGTGCTTTTGCTGCAATCATGACATTTTGAATCATCATGGCAATATCCATTTTAGAGCCAATGCCCATAGCTTTGTTGACGGTAAAATACAAGGCAACGGGTGCATCGAACAATTGGTAATTGCGCAGTTGTTGGCGCGCCATTTTTTCTTTTTCACCTTTTTGGATGTTTAATAAACCGTATAATCCCCAACCATTTTCACGGCGGCGGTCAATGAATGGTGAAATCCAATTTTCTGGGTAATAAGCAAAGGTTTCTTGATATTGGCTTGCAAGTTCAGGCTGTGTAAAGAGTTCGATTTGTGCTTTACAAACACGATCCACCATTTCATCACGTTTTTTTCCAGTCACCACATAGACTTTCCAGGGTTGTGTGTTGGTTCCTGATGGGGCACGACTGGCTACGGTCAAAATATCTTTGATGATTTGAGCATCAACCGTTTTATTGAGAAAGGCGCGAACGGAATGGCGTGAGGTAATGGCATCATCTACATGGTGAACTTGTTGCAAATTCATGAAAACTCCTTTTTAAATGCATTTTTTAACTCAATTTTATTATATACATTAGTCGAATATTTGTACGTAAAGCTTTCTGTAAATAATAGCTAAGTTTAAGAATATATTCATTATTTTGAAATAAATCTTTAACAATAAGAGAGTTTTTTAATCGTTGTTTGACAAAATCGATTTTAATAAAGCATAGAACTTGATAGATTGATGGTTACATATGGTTTACATATGTTGCACTTTTACAATATTTTAAGCTTTTTAACTGTACTAATAGCAGAAAATGCAATGATTTTTGAAGCTTTTTACAATAATGAATCTATATTTTTCATTCATTTGTTGAGTTTTTCAGGGTTGTTTATGCACGGATGCGAGATATTTAAATTGGAGATTAGAATGAGTCGCTTACTCAACAGTAAATTTATGGCTAAAAGCCTAGCATTAGCAGTGACAGCTGTAATGGTAAGCACAGCACATGCTGGTAAAGCTGAGCAAGAACAAATTCAACAACTGCGTAAAGAAGTTGATGCATTAAAATCTTTAATTCAACAGCAACATCAAGTTCAACAACAGCAACAAACTCAAATTGAACAAGTAAAAGCACAGCCTGTACAAATTGCAGCAGTCGCAGTGAAAGCTGAATCGCCCCTTACAGGTTTTAAATCTAAAGCAGGTGCAAATGTAAACTTATATGGTTTTGTCCGTGGCGATGCCAACTACATTATTGAAGGTGCGGATGACGACTTTAATGCAGTACATAAATCAGGTTCTTCTGGTGCTCCATTAGTAAATGATAAATTACGTGCGACAGCTAAAACCACACGTATCGGTTTAGATTTTAATACACCTGTTGGCGATGCAAAAGTTGGTGGTAAAGTCGAAGTTGACTTTGCAAGTGCGGCTGAAAACTTACGTATCCGTCATGCTTATTTAACCTATAACGATTGGTTATTTGGTCAAACAACTTCGAATTTCTTGTCGAATCATGCACCTGAAATGATTGATTTTAGTACTAACCTTGGTGGTGGTACAGCACGTGTTCCTTTGGTCCGTTATGGTGTTAAATTAGCGCCTGCAACACAATTATTTGTTTCTGCTGAGAAAGGTAATAGCTTAGCAACTTTAGCAAGTGCAACAGGTTCTGACCGTATTACTGGCACAGCAGCTGATGTGAAATACCGTTTACCTACATTGACTGCTAAGTTAACCCAAGGTTTTGCCGAAGGCAAAGGTTCTGCTTCAGCTCGTGCATTGGTTGAAAATTATAAATCGGCTGTTGCTGATGATAATGAAACTGGCTGGGGTGTTGCAGCAGGTGTTAATTATCAAGTATCTGCGCCATTAAAAGTATCAGCTGATATTTCTCATGTTGTTGGTAATAGCAACTATTTATACGGTGCTAATTCAGCTTATGCTGTGAATACGACTAATAATAGTATTGAACAAAATGAATTTAATGCTGTTCAAGTGGGTGCAACATACAAATTCTCGCCTAACTTCCGTTCTACTTTAGCGTATGGTGCAATTTTTGCTGATGATGATACTGATTATGCAACGCTTAACACTGCGGGTAATGAAAAAGTTCAACAAGCATGGATTAACTTTATCTATACACCTGTTGCGCCAATTGACTTAGGTGTTGAATACATCAATGGTAAGCGTGATACATTTGCTGGACAGTCATATAAAGATAACCGTGTAGGTTTAATGGCTAAATATAGCTTCTAATTTAAAAAGTTTAGACAGAGCAAAAGAGGCGATTAATTCGCCTCTTTTTTATTAAAAAATATTCAAATTTGAAAGTAATATAAAAAATGATAATTTACACCAAAAGATAAAATTGTAAAAAACTAAAGACATTAATAGCTAAATCTGCATAATGTATCCTCTTTTTGAACATTACTTACCGTAATACCACTATTATTGTGAGTGATGTATGTTTATTTTCGCATACCCTGCGTGAATCAGCATGACCAGGACTAGAAGCTTTAAATGAGATAACCTCTCATGAGTCAGTCGGTTAGTTGGCATTCAAATGAAATGATCCTTTTATTTGTGCGCTAGAACATAGTAACTCGTATTGTCTTTTTTTATGATTTTCCATCATGGTGGAAAAAATCATCTCGCTGTCCTGTAGTTTCATCAAAATGAATTTTTGTTCTTATACCTTTTTGTTGTATAGCTTTCACTGTGGTTTGGTATTGACCAAATGATCCTAGATGTTTCTTTTCTTTCAAGTGTTAATAAGGCTATAGAACAAAAAGAATCCAACTATTTTATGGACAATAATGATGGAATTTACTTTTAATGCCTTTTATACGCTCATTGCAGCGGTAATCGTTCTTTTATTAGGACGTTTTCTTGTCAATAAAATTGATTTTTTAAAGCGCTATAATATCCCCGAGCCAGTTGCTGGTGGTTTAGTTGCAGCGATTGTTTCACTGTTAGTTCACAATTTTTGGGGTTTTAGTATCTCTACAAGCAGTGAACTACAAACCAGCTTTATGCTTATTTTCTTTGCTTCTATTGGTTTAAGTGCAAACTTTGCCAAGCTAAGAGAGGGTGGCTTTGGACTGGTCATTTTCCTCGTCTGCGTTGCTTCATTTATTGTAGTACAAAATTTTGTTGGTATTGGCTTAGCGACTTTATTAGGTATTGATCCTTTAATTGGCCTGATTGCTGGTTCAATTACGCTCACTGGTGGTCATGGTACAGCGGGTGCTTGGGGGGAGATTTTAGAAGTACAGCATGGTATTCAGGGTGCATTGGCCTTGGGTATGGCAAGTGCGACTTTTGGTTTAATTATTGGTGGGATTATTGGTGGTCCTTTAGCAAAAATGTTGATTAATCGTCATCAACTTGCTATTTCTCGTACCAATAAACAAATTGCAGATCGTGATTCAACCCTTAATGCGGATACAGATTCGGATGAGTTTACTCAATTTGAATATCCACATCAGGTGCGTTTAATTACTGCCGATAATGCGATCACTACTTTGGGTATGTTCGCGGCGTGTTTAGCATTTGCTGAATTTATGACTGGTTTTAGTAAAGGCACTTGGTTTGAGTTGCCAACTTTTGTATGGACCTTGGCTGGTGGTGTCATTCTACGAAATGTCCTTGAAGGGGTATTTAAAGTTGGAATTTTTGACCGCGCAATTGACGTATTTGGTAATGCATCGTTATCACTTTATTTGGCAATGGCATTACTTTCATTGAAGTTATGGCAATTGGCCGATTTGGCTGGTCCATTGGTGATTATCTTAGGTGCGCAAACACTGACCATGGCGCTTTATGCAGCATTTGTGACTTTCCGCGTGATGGGCAAAAATTATGATGCTGCTGTGCTTTCAGCAGGACATTGTGGCTTTGGTATGGGTGCAACACCGACTGCTGTAGCCAATATGCAGGCCATTACCAATATGTATGGCCCATCGCATAAAGCCTTCTTGATTGTTCCATTATGTGGTGCATTCTTTGTCGATTTAATTAATGCGACAGTAATTCAGCTTATTTTGAAGTTTTTTGTATAAGTCTTCATCTTGCTAAGAAAAGCCTGTTCTCAGGCTTTTCTTTTTTGTTCATTCGCAGCATTGGACAATGCTGCTATTGCACAAAGCTAATTCAATAAGTGCTGTATTTTCAAATATTTGGGCATTAATTGTATTGGATAAAATTTAAAAAAATGTACCGCAAGGTCGCGCAATGAAAGGCAAGCGAATTTAAACAAAGTCAGGAAAATAGTGCGATAATGAAAAAGGGAAATGGGCAAATTCATTCGGGTTGGTCTTAGATAGACTAATCTTTTTGGATGACAGTTTAACGAAATACTACAGTGTGAAAAAGAGATCGTTTTTACACTATACAACTTTTAAAAGCTAAGCTTATTTATCATTAGGTGATTCATGATCAAGATTAAATATGGTTTTATTGCTTTTGCAGTATTCAGTGTTGTGGGTTGCCAAACTATGCCGCAGTCCAAGGTTACTGTGGGCTCTACAGGTCTATCCGAATCACCAAGTGTTGAGGCTCAAGTTCGTGCAGATCGGATCAATTTTAAAAAAATAAAGCAGCAACAAAGTCGTCCCATCGTTGCTTTGGTACTTGGCAGTGGTGGTGCACGCGGCTATGCACATATCGGTGTGATTAAAGTCTTGGAACAACAGGGTATTCGTCCTGACTTTATTGTGGGTACGAGTGCCGGAAGTATTGTCGGTTCAATTTATGCAAGCGGTAAAACAGCTGATGAATTGCGTGACATTGCGCTGAATATGAAAGCCAATGATGTACGTGATATCAAACTGGACATGAAAGGTTTTTTTGATGGTAAAAAAGTTGAAAATTATGTCAATCAACAAGTGAATAATACGCCTTTAGAATTGCTTAAAACACCGATGTATGTGGTAGCGACAGAATTAAAAGAAGGCAAAAAAGTGGTATTTAATTATGGTAACACGGGGCAAGCTGTACGTGCGTCAGTGTCTATACCGAGTATGTTTGTTCCCACAAAAATTGGTGAAGATGAATATGTCGATGGCGGTTTAGTCAGTCCTGTACCTGTCGATGTTGCTCGTGATTTAGGCGCAGATATTATTATTGCAGTCGATATTTTAGCTCAACCGATGCATACCGAAACCAGTAATGTTTGGGGAATGTTTAATCAAAATATTAATATTATGCAGAACCACTTAGCCAGAGAAGAGCTTAAACATGCAAATATCGTGATTCAGCCTGATTTAAGAGAGAAGGGACATATTTTTGATGTCAAGGGTCGTGAAATGACCATACAAGCGGGTATTGATGCAGCACAAAATCAATTACAGCAAATTTCAATGGTCTTTAACCAAAAACAGATGCCACAAGGGCAGAAGCTTCAGCAATTTAGTGTACATGATTAATCAAGCTGATGATTGCAATGATGCATGTAGAGTCGCAGATTTAAAATTAGATTTTTAGTGAGGACGATGGTGGGATTTTTTGCTCATAAAGCAGTCTTATTTGAGTGGGTTATATTGTAAAAGTAAACTAATGAGTTGATATTTTTCATGAAAATAAATTAAGTGGCTAAATGTCTTATTCTATATCATTTTTAGATTAATACTTTTTGTTCAATTATTTAAGTTTACCCACTACCATAAAGTCAATAAACTTCATCTCAATAAATTTGATACAAAAATGTGTATTTATAAGGATGGTTCAATGAATAAAAGTAATCCGAAGATAGAAAAAATTACAATAGGGCATAAAGTCAAAATGGCCTCTATGGAGCATCTTGTTTTTACTGTGATTTCGGAAAATACAGATGGTACATATGGGATTGAAATACAGTTAGATCAGCAGAATGTGCTGAATTACGGAAATATTTCTCAAGAGATGTTACGCAAAGTATAAAGTATCTGCTTCATCTTATTTATTCAGTTTTATCTTCGTCATTCAATATATTAGACCGTAGTGCAAATGGATTTGCATGCGTGCTTGATCCGTAAGAGGGGGCGCATAATGATGATGAACAGAGAAAGTTTCTAATTTATCGGTGGGTGTTTTTTGTAATAATTTTTTTTGAGCATTTATTCTATAAGTTGGTGATATATAAAAAATTAATAATATACAGTAGCTTGAGTTGATTTTTTGTATCTTTCTTGGAATGCTGCTTTTTTAACTATAAATAATAATGATGATTTTATTGTCAATTGGGACATTCAATTTCTTTGAAAAACGATATAATAATAGTTACATATACTATTGTCTGTTAAAGAGTCTAGAGAACGCGATGTCCCCATTAGATCAAATTGCTCCAGCATTAGATGACCAGGCTGAATTGACCATGTCAGTATTAATGACCCCTGATATGGCAAATTTTTCAGGTAATGTTCATGGTGGAACAATTTTAAAATTGTTGGATCAAGTCGCTTATGCATGTGCTAGCCGTTATTCAGGCAGCTATGTAGTGACTTTGTCGGTCGATAAAGTAAATTTTAAAGAACCGATTCATGTCGGTGAGTTGGTTACTTTTCTTGCTAGCGTAAACCATGTTGGTCGGACTTCAATGGAAATCGGGATTCGTGTAGAAGCGCAGAACATTCAAAAGCGTACCGTACGTCACACCAATAGTTGCTATTTCACCATGGTTGCTGTCGATAAAAGTGGCAAGCCACAACAAATTCCTGCATTAAATTTAGACAATGATTGGAAGCGTTGCCGTTTTGAGGCTGCCGAACATCGTAAAGTAGCACGCCTACAAGAAAGTCATCATCCATCATGTAGTATTTATAAGAAAACTTCATAATGCTACGCATTATCGATTGAATAAACAGACTGCTTCTAAGCGGTCTTTTTTTTGATTCAAAAAATGAGATTTACGCTATACAGGCATAAGAAATCAGCATAATATAAAACGATACGTATCGTTTTGTTTGGGTGGTGTAATGACTGAAGCGGAAAAAACTTCACGCCGTAAGCAGTGTATTTTAAATGCAGTGTCTGAGGCATTAGAGGAATATGATTATAGCCATTTAACTGTAGAAGACATTGCAGCACGTGCAGGGGTGGGTAAATCTACGATCTATCGCTGGTGGAAGCATAAATCCGATTTAGTCCTAGATGCATTTAAAGAACAAACTGCGCCTGTATTTGAATTAGATTTTCAACAAAGTTTGGCATTTAATTTTAACCAGCAACTTTTAAAGTTATCACAAGCATTAAACCATCCTGTGGGTCGAGCCTTATTGGTGGTGATGGCGGAACATCGTGAAGCGGCGGGTGAATTCTTTAAACAGTATTTATTACCACGCCGTGAGCAAATGCGTAAGTTGATTCAAGTTGCAATTGAACGGCATGAAATTATTGCGGAATATCCTTTTGAGCTCATGCTCGATACGCTTTATGGTCCAATCCATTATCAAATTATTTTCTTTAATCGAATACCTCATCAAACCTATATTGAACAACTGGTTAGTTTAGTCATGCAACCCATTCTTGTTCAAAACTCGCCATAGCTATGCAGTAAGTTGGTCATTATGATTACCACAGCCACTGAGCGTTTATGGAATCGCTCTTTTATCTTGTGCCTTTTTAATAATTTGTTTTTATTTACTTATTATTATGCGCTACTGACCATTTTACCGATTTATATCATGAAAAATTTAGGTGGAACGGTAAAAGAAGCGGGTTTGGCATTGACCTTATTTTTGGTGTCTTCGATTGCAGTTCGTCCATTTTCTGGCCTGATTGTTGAAAAATTAGGAAAAAAAATAGCGTTTCGTGGTTCAGCATTTTTATTTGTACTTTTTGCTTTCAGCTATCTATTTGCCGATAGTTTGTGGGCTTTATTGGTGATTCGTTTTATTCATGGTATTTGGTTTAGTGTTTTGACTACGGTTACAGTGCCGATTGCCAATGATTTTATTCCTGATCATCGCAAAGGTGAAGGCATGGGATATTTCGTGATGTCGACCAATCTTGCCGTAGTGTTTGGGCCATTGCTGGCATTAACGATTATTCAATTTACTGATTTTAAAAACCTATTTTTAATTTTAGCCAGTGTGGTTTGTCTGGGCTTTATATTCTGCCTGATGGTTCCTGTAGCAAAAAATCAGATGGATTCAAGCGATGATGACAAAGGAGCAGGAAAGCATCTAGGTTTTCATGACATTATTGAAATGCGTGTCGTACCCATTGGTTTTGTTGCTTTGCTCACGGCATTTGCTTACTCCAGCATTATGAGTTTTATTACCGCATATAGTGAAGCTCAACAGCTGCTTGCCTATACCAGCCTATTTTTTATTGTCTTCGCTATTTCGATGATTATTGTACGTCCTTGGGTGGGTAAAATTTATGATCGTAAAGGTGCCAGTGCAGTTATTTACCCGTCCTTTATTTTCTTTGCGATTGGTTTGGTCATTGTCAGCTTTATCTCCAATCAATGGATGCTTTGGCTCTCTGCTATATTTATTGGTATTGGCTATGGTTCATTATTTCCATGTTTTCAAACGGTGGCTATTCAGTCAGTGCCTAAACAGCGTATGGGTCATGCAATTTCGACCTTCTTCACCTTATTTGATTTAGGCATGGCGATGGGTTCAGTGATCCTTGGTTTGATCATTGCCTACTATGGTTATCAAATGACTTATCTATTTTGTGCGGTTATTACTGTGGCAACATTATTTGTCTATAAATACACCGTTTCAGCAGCACTTAAACAACCCAAATAAAGAGGTACGGCTATGGAATTACGTCATTTACGCTATTTCGTTGCAGTGGCAGAAGAGCTGAATTTTACTAAAGCTGCACAACGCATGTGCACGGTACAACCTTCTTTAAGCCAGCAAATTAAAGACCTTGAACAAGAAGTGGGTGTGCAATTGCTGATTCGATCGAATCGTAAAGTCGAACTGACTGAAGAAGGTAAAGCATTTTTAAAAGAAGCATTGTTAAGTTTAGAGCATGCTGAAAAAGCCATTCAAGATGCACGGAAAATTGCTAATTTAAACAAAGACCAACTGAATATTGGTTTTGTTCCTGTGGCTGAAATGAAAATTTTCCCCTATATCATGCCGAATATTCGGGCGCATTTTCCTGAAATTAAAATTAATTTTCATAGTTTGACGGATGCAAATCAATTTAAAGCATTAAAAAAAGGCGATATTGATATCGCTTTTACGCGCTATGTGGATGAGTCGAGTGAACTTGAGCATGTACAAATTTTTAGTGAACCCTTGGCTTTAATTGTTCCCAAAGACTCCGCTATTGCCGCACAGCGTCACGTGAGTATTAAGAGCTTTAATCATCAAGATTTTATTATTAGTGATGAAGTTGCATCACCACAATTGTATAAAATTATTACGGATTTCTTTAAGCAGTCCAAACTGGATGTAAATGTGGTGCAACAATCGACCAATATTCTATTGAATGTAAACTTAGTGGGCATGGGGGTGGGTTGGAGTTTGGTGCCGGCCTATGTGATTCCACTTTTGGGCGACAAAATTGTGGTAAAAAATACCATTGAGCCGTTGCCGATGATTGACCTACATGCAAGTTATCGTAAAGGGCAAAAAAATGAAGTCATTGAACTGATTTTAAAAATATTAAAAGAGCAGTTTTATATGGGTTTCTTTTAAAAAGCTCAGCATTAAAATCCTAAATGTTGCGCGATGCTTTAAAAATCAAAAGCATCGTGATGCGATTGCACATATCACATAACAATAATGCACAAACTGTTTTAGCTCTTTATACTTAAAATCTAAAACAACAATATAGGCCTGACAAGCATGATGAAGTTATATAACAATGCACAATCACGTGGTATGACACTTTTCCCTTTGCTCAAAGAGCTGGGAATTGAAGAACAAATTGATCAAATTCAAATTGTTTATGAAGATATGCATAAAGCAGATTATTTGAAAATTAATCCTATGGGGAAAGTCCCTTGTTTGGTCGATCAAGGTATCGTGATCTCTGAAACGGCTGCAATATTTACCTATCTGGCCGATAAATATATTGAAAAGGGGTTGGCACCCGCATTGGATGATCCAAAGCGTGGGGCATATTTGAAATGGATGTTTTTTTGTCATGGACCTTTGACTGAATATATGGATTTGCGCAGCCTTGAAGTATCGAATGAACGAATTGAACAGAAAAAACGAGGCTTAGCCTTTGGTGATCAAGAAACTTTATTTGCCTTTTTAAAACAGGGGATGCAGCAGGCGAATCCTTATTTGCTTGGGGAAAAAATTTCAGCAGCAGATTTATATTTGGGTTACTGGCTGGTTTTTGCCATTGCCTTCAAAATCTTACCTTATTTGGATGAGTTCAAACCTTTTCTTGAATTGATTAAGCAGCGTGATTCGATGAAAGATGTAGTCTGGTTTCAGAAATTAAATAGTTAATCTTTTCTATGTGGCTAATTTAATCATCAAGTTGAAATAAAAAGACCACGCTTTTGCGTGGTCAGATCTCTGAATATGATTCAGTTTATGAATTATTTTACATGCAGCTTTTTGAACAATTGTTGGCTGACCTGATCTAAGGTTTGTGGAATCGCAAGCGCGGCCACAAAGCGGTCAGGACGTAAAATAACAACCGATTCAGATGTTTTACCAAACCATGTACGAATGTCAGTACCAATATCGCCTAAAGTAATCACGCCTTCAAACTTTTTACGGTTTTCATTGCCAAATTGAACTTCAGGGATGATCTGAATAAATTTCACCCCTAAATTTTTCCATATTTGCATATTGGCATCGTTAATTCCCCATTGAGGGTCGACACCCCAAGCGATAATTGCAAAGTCATTGCCAATGATGTCATCCAGTAAAACTTTTTCACCCGACTCCAGTTTTACATGCGGTTGGATGAACATTTTACCAATCGGCGATTCTTTTTTACCATCTGCCAGCAATGCACCATCGTTATATTTAGGCATAGGTTTAAAACGCATTTCAAGCAAATATTGCTTAATCGGTTTGATGTAATTTAATGCATAAGCAATACCATCACGGACAAAACCTTGCCATTTTTTAGGTGGCGCAAGCACATGACCTGCCATCACAGAAAGATCAATCATCGCTTTGGCATGGTCTTTACGTTCAACTTGGTACGAATCTAATAGATCAGGGGTTGCTTTGCCTTGTACCACCAGCGCAACTTTCCACGCTAAGTTAAAGGCATCTCGCATACCACTGTTATAACCTTGACCTTGCCATACCGGCATAATGTGTGCAGCATCACCGGCCAGTAAAATACGGTCGACACGGAACTTATCGGCAATACGTGCATTGTGCGTGTAGACACGTTGACGAATCACTTCAATGTTTTCAGCATTGGGTAAAACTTTAGACAATAATTTTGCAATATTTTCGGGTTTGCTGAGTTCTTCTTGTGTTTCACCGGGCATGACCATAAATTCGAAACGACGAATACCGTGCGGTAAAGCCGCAGATACATATGGACGTACTGGGTCACAGCACAAGTAAATGTGTGGTGTTGCTAAAGGATCATTTTCAATGTCGATGACGATCCATTGGTTTGGTGCAGTTTTACCATCAAAAGCAATATTTAAGCTGCGACGCACAATCGAGTTACCACCATCACAGGCAATTAAATATTGTGCATGAATGGTTTCTTCTTTTTGGTTTTTGTCTTGAAGCTTTAGCGTGACGCCATTAGCATCTTGGCTAAATTCATTAAGCTGACGTGAAAATAAGACCTTAGTTGTTTCGTATTGTTTTAAACCTTGCAGTAAAACATTGTCGACTTGAGGCTGAATAAAGGCATTGCGACGTGAGAAACCAAATTCACGGGTAAGCGGCTGAATATCTGCGAAACAGCGACCTTTGGGGGTTAAGAAACGCATCGCATGGTTTGGTGTGGTATGTGGCAAGACCTGATCGACTAAACCGAGAGATTGAATGGTACGCAAAGATTCATCATCAATCCCAATTGCACGTGGGTAGTCAATTAAACTATCCAACTGCTCAATAATAGTGACTTGTACGCCTTGCTTACTTAAATAATTCGCAATTGTTAAACCAACAGGACCTGCGCCCAATATAGCTACTTCAGTAGTGTAATTCGTTTTGTTTGTGCTCACAGCGAATATCCATTCAATTCACGATAAGGCTATTAACGATGAATTTGAGGGGCCAAACAAGCTATGCCATAGTAGATATGTTGATTGAAAAGAAAACACGCTAAACACCATGTGATATATCAAAACATTGAAAAATATAAAATAATAATTAATTTAACCATACGATTTTTTAAATGAGTGATCATTTTTTTCTATGACTCATAAAGACCTTCTTACAGATAAAAAGGCTTTGAAAATTTATAAATGAATTTGAATACGTTGCCATCCGGTAAGGAAGAAATTAAAGTGGAACCATTCAGCAGACCCAGAGCGTGATTTACGCTGATGACGACCTGAATTGATTTCCACTTTAGTTAAAAGCGAGTAAGTTTTGAAACTGATTTCTCCAACGCAAGCTGTACCGACTCATATTATTTCTGGATTTTTAGGCGCTGGAAAAACCACTTTGCTGAAGCATTTACTTAGCCAAAAGCCAGAAAATGAAGTCTGGGCAGTGTTGATGAATGAGTTTGGGCAAATTGGTGTCGATCAGCAGATGTTACCGCAAACACAAGGCTATGAAGTCAAAGAACTCTTGGGCGGTTGTTTGTGTTGTAGTAGTCAATTACCCATGCAAATTGCTTTATCGCGACTATTGTCCGAAACCAAACCAAACCGATTGTTTATTGAACCGACGGGTTTGGGGCATCCTGCACAATTATTGGAACAACTCACAGAACCGCATTGGCAGCAAAGTATCGCAATGCGTGCTTTAGTGACCGTGGTGGATGGTTCACGCTTACATGATAGTCAATGGACTGAGCAAAATTTGTATGCCGACCAACTGAAAGCTGCGCAAATCATTGTGGTTTCTCATGCAGATCGTATGGATTTTGCCGATCAGCAAGCCTTAGATATCTTACAGACAGAATATCAGGCGTATGCACAAACTTGGCTTAGGAGTGGGCAAGCGGATATTGCCCTTGAGCAAATTGATCAGCCTTATATTGGGACTGAACGTAAGATTCAACCTTTATTGAAAATTCAAAAAACACTGCTTGCCGGACAAACTTTACCTGAAATTAAACAGTTGCCTTATCATTATGTCGAAACGACACAAGGGTATAGTGTGGCGGGTTGGAAATTACCCAAGCGTTGGCTTTTCGATTTTTATCCATTATTAGATTTACTCTGTGAACAACAAAATTGGCTACGCATTAAAGGTATTTTTCATACCAATCAGGGCTGGAAAACCTTTAATTTTAATCCGCAGCAATTTAATTATCAGTCTTCAGAAGAGGGGATTGATAACCGCATTGAAATTATTGTGCAAGATCAGCGCGATTGGCAACACTTTGAAGATCAATTATTTCAATGTCAGTTGAATGCAGATAATACGGATAAAACAACTCAGCAAATTTAGTCTAAATCTTATATGCTAAGCGCCAAATTTGAGGACTTTTTTATGGCGCTTAAAGCAACGATTTATAAGGCTGATTTGAATATTGCCAATATGGATGATCATCAATATGCTGATTATCAGCTGACGATGGCTTTGCATCCGTCAGAAACGATTGAGCGCTTGATGGTACGTATTTTGGCATATGCTCGTTTTGCTGATGAAGCTTTAGAATTTACCAAAGATTTATTTGAAACCAATGAACCTGCTTTGTGGGAAAAAGACTTAACGGGCCAATTGATCAAATGGATTGAAGTCGGTAGTCCAGATGAAGATAAAGTTAAAAAAGCCAGCGCACGCTGTAAACAAGTTGCCGTGGTGACGTATGGTTCGGCTGTTGATGAGTGGTATAAACGCAACAGTAAATTAAAAACCATGAGTAATGTGCAAGTCTGGAAGTTATCGACTGCCACAACGGATGCTTTGCCACAATTATGCGAACGCACCATGCAGTTACAATTAAATGTGATGGATGGCGAATGGACGTTGATTGGTGATCAGGCCCAAGTGCTGGTTGAGTGGGAACAGTTACAGTAAATCATTTCAGGATGCAGGTTTAGGCTTGCATCCGAATAGTAAAATTGCGTATACCTTAAAAAGAATAATTTAAAACGGGTAGATCAATGGGTTCTGATTTATATCATTTGCTGATTGCCCTTGTTATTGGTGCAATTATTGGTGCAGAACGTGAGTATAGAAGTAAATCTGCGGGATTAAGAACCATGATTATGGTCAGCTTAAGCTCGTGTTTGTTTACGATTCTGTCGTTGAAAATTGGTGTGGAAAACCCTGATCGCTTAGCCGCCAATATATTAACGGGGCTGGGTTTTTTGGGCGCAGGCGTGATTTTTAAAGATGAAAATCGTATTTCAGGCATTACCACGGCAACCACCATTTGGATGACAGCTGCACTGGGCATGGCTGTGGGGGCAGGTTACGCGTTATTGAGTTTATTGGGGACGTTAATTGTTCTGATCGTGTTAATTTTTTTAATTTATCTGCAAGAGCGGATTGAATCACTTAACCAAGCAAGAATTTATCGAATTGTTTGCGACTACCAACAAAAAACTTTAGATAACTACGAAGATTTATTTAAAACCTATGAAATGAAGGTTGTCCGTAGTGCACAACATAAAACAGAACATAAAATTAGAGGTCGCTGGATTTTAATTGGTTCAGCCGAAAATCATAAAAAATTGACAGCTTATTTACTCAATGATGTCAATATTCAAGAGCTGAGTTTTTAAATGTTGAAACATTCAAATTGCAAGGAATTCAATAATCCAGTTTATACTATGGATTGAAAACATAGCTGTAGGTTGGGTAAATGACAATGTCGAATGAATTAGAAATTATTGATTTGAAAGTGGGTGAAGGCAAAGAAGCGGTCAAAGGTGCGCTGATTACCACGCATTATACAGGTTGGTTAGAAGATGGCACCAAGTTTGACTCATCTATTGACCGTGGTAATTACTTTGAAACAGTGATTGGAACGGGCCGTGTGATTAAAGGCTGGGATCAAGGCATTATGGGGATGAAAGTGGGCGGTAAACGTAAATTACTTGTTCCTGCACATTTGGCTTATGGTGAACGTAAAATGGGTAAAGTGATTCCTGCCAACTCAAACCTTATTTTTGAAATTGAATTGTTTGACGTAAAAACACGTGATTAAGCGCATTAAATGCTTTGATTAAAAAAAATTCTACAAGAAACAAGGATGAATCTTGTAGATAATGAAAAAAGTTAGTTGAGTTTTATTTTTTTATCGTTACATTAAAGTATAGCTAAGCGTAATTTAAGGAAGATTCGCTTTTTGTTTAAAATAAAATATTTAATAGATTTCTTTAAGTTTTTTCTTTTGGCATGTTTATGCTTATTCATGTGGCAAAAATACGCATGTGCACAATATGAGGCTGCACCTGAGTCGTATTATTTACATGAAAAATTAATTAATCAGGTCGATTTTACCGACAATACCACCAGTCCGCTGAATGGATTGTGGCAGTATTATCCTGAACAATTGATTATTAAACCCAGTTCAGTCTTAAAATCAGAAACAGTACAGTTACCGATTTCTTTCAAAGCACTGACTGGAACCAATCAAACCTACGGCACATTTATTGGGCATTTTAAAATGCCGAAACAATATCTTGGGCGCCGTATCGCAATTTTTATTCCGAATCAATATGGTGCTTATCGTATGTACTTAAATGGAGACTTTCTACTCCGTTTAGGTGAGGTCGGTCGGGATGCAAAAAGCCATCAAACAGAAAATGCACCTAGAATTGCTTTTTTTGTCGTGGATAAGGAATATTTCACCATCACCATGCAAGCCTCAAATTTTAATCATCTGCATGGTGGATTAGAAAACCCCATGCGAATTGGTATTTCTAAAACCGTCAGTCGGCAATACCAACAGCTGATGATGAGTATCGGCTTGGTCTGCGGTGCAGTATTGGGGATTGGGATATTTACCTTAATGTTTTCAATTTTTCAAGGTGTGATTGGGCGCAGTAACATTAAAGTATTTGTGTTTGGTATTTTTATCCTGTTTTTAGCCTTACATAATTTATTTTCAGCGCCGTATGCTTATACTGCATTTACAGACATTAGTTGGTTGTGGGGCGCGCGATTAGAATATCTGTTTACTTATTTGGCCGTTGTCTTTTTTCTGAGTTATATGTTTTTACTCAATCAGCGTTATTTGCATCCGATTGTGTATTTTGCCGCTATGGTTTTGCTGGCGATTGATATTGTGGTCACGGTTTTAACCGTACCAGAGGTATTCCAGCATTTCGCATTTTATAGTTTCATGTTTAGCTTTGTGGTCATTTCAAATTTTGCCTATGGTTTTTATTTAATACTAAAATATAAAGAACCGTATTCTACGGTCAATTTATGGGCTGTTATTTTGTTGTGTGTCACCTTTTTACATGACTTTTTATTGACGCTTAATTTAATTGATTCTTTTAATCTTTCATTTATTTCTACCAGTTTCTATGCGCTGCTGATTATGTTCCAGCAGGCAAAAAATTATGCACATCATACCTATTATATTCAGCAATTGAATGACAATTTAGTGGAGCTGAACAGTTCTTTAGATCACAAAGTACAACAGCGTACCTCACAATTGCATCAGTTAAATGAAAAGTTAGCACGGCAAATTCAAATTGATGCATTAACAGGGGCATTTAACCGCCGTGCTTTAAATATTGAAATTCAGCGTTTATTTACGCTGACTCAAAATCACACCAACAGTACGTTGACTTTTGCCATGTTGGATGTGGATTATTTTAAAAATTATAATGATTACTATGGGCATTTAAAGGGTGATGCCATTCTGAAAGATTTGGTGAAAGTGATACAACAGGCTTTACCAGAGTCTGCCTATGTTGCACGTTATGGTGGTGAAGAGTTTGCGATTATTTTGCATGATGTGCCACATGCAGTGGTATTAAATGTTTTGCAGCAGGTGCTCAATGCGGTTAGAAAAAACCATTTTGAACATTTAAATCGACCCGACCAAAAGCAATATGTGACTTTAAGTATGGGTGTTGCATGGATAGATCGAGAGCATCAATATGCGAATATTCATGAATTAATGAAAGCCGCGGATGTGCAACTGTATGCTGCGAAGCATGCTGGGCGAGATCAATATCAAGCGCATAATACGATAAGTCAAGTTTTATGTGCTAAACAAATTTGAAGATGACTTTCGCGCTGCGGATGATTAAAAATACACAAATGAAGATTGGCAAATCACTTATAAAATAAGCTATTGTTGTTTTTTAACATGTTTGTTTCTTAGAAAAATAGTCCTTTAATATTTATTTTAGTTTGGCTTGATAAAAGTGATGTTGCAATAACGATATACCATACATCATGCAAGGGAAAGCTCAACATGTTATTGATGGACGATGAGTGTTGTTCAGAGAATAAATAATTTTTGAGTACCATGAAATGAAGACTCGCTTGCTTTCCACTTTGCTTTCAATCTCACTTTCTGCTGTTTTATGGCAGCTTCCTCATTTGGCTTGGAGTGAAACCTTAGCGCATAATCCGACACTGACCGTCATTGGCTATCATGAAATTACCAATCGTAAAAATGCACTGATTCCTGAATATGCCGTAAGCACGACACACTTTAAACAACATATCACGTGGCTTAAAAATAATGGTTTTCACTTTATTAGTGTGGATCAACTGATTCAAGCGAATCAAGGTCAATCTCAGTTACCAGAAAAACCGGTTTTATTGACCGTAGATGATGGTTATGCGTCTTTTTATCAAAATGCCTATCCGATTATTAAAGCCAATAAAATTCCTGTTGTATTGGCGGTTGTCGGTTCATGGTTAGAACCGAAAGAAGGTCAAAGCATTGATTTTTCAGGCAAACAGATTCAGCGTAATGAAATGCTGTCTTGGTCAGAATTGAAAGAGATGCAGGACAGTGGTTTGGTTGAAATCGCCAATCATAGTTATAACTTACACCGTGGGATTTTGGGCAATCCACAAGGCAATCTTGAATCTGCGGCAGTCACCCGTTTATATGATCCTCAAACCGCACGTTATGAAAATGATCAGCACTATCAAAAACGGATTTTTGATGATTTAAAACGAAATAACCAGTTATTGACAGCGCATGGTTTGAAAGCACCACGGGTCATGGTGTGGCCTTATGGTCACTATAATATGCAAACCGTTAACATTGCTAAACAGTTGGGTATGTCGATTACCATCAGTTTGAATGATGGTGCAGATTCGTCGAAAAGTTCATTGGGGCAACTGAACCGTATTTTGGTTGAAGGTGATATGAGTATCGCCGATTTGGCGCAGGAAATTAAAGATCGTCAGCAGAATTTAGGCGATAATAATCGTCCACAAAAAATTATGCATATCGATTTAGACTATATTTACGATCAAGATCCTGCTCAACAAGAACGTAACCTTGATCATTTACTGGATCGTATTGTAGAGGTAGACGGAAATACCGTGTATTTACAAGCCTTTTCCGATCCTGATGCCAATGGTTCTGCGGATATGGTGTATTTCCCCAATCGTTATTTACCTATGCGTGCAGATTTATTCAATCGAGTTGCATGGCAAATTCAGAGTCGTACCCAAGTTAGCCGTATCTATGCTTGGATGCCATTGTTGGCATGGGAATTACCAAAAAATAATCCTGCTGCACAGGATAGGGTCGAAACTCAAGCTACACAGGATTCTAAACATTTAGATATGGGCTATCATCGCCTAAGCCCATTTTCACCTGATGCACGAAAAACCATAGCCGGTATTTATACCGATTTAGCCAAATCTGTGCCATTTAACGGCATTTTATTTCACGATGACGCGACGTTGTCTGATTATGAAGATGCCAGTCCTGAAGCGATGCAGGCTTATGCTTCTATTGGCTTACCGAATGATTTAGCCAAAATTCGCAGTAATGATGCAGACTTACAAAAATGGACAGCCTATAAAACCAAGTACCTTGATGACTTTGCGATGCAACTTGCCAGTGATGTACGTCAGTACCAGCCTTTTTTGCTGACGGCACGAAATTTATATGCACAAGTTGCATTGGAACCTTATGCAGAAAATTGGTATTCCCAGTCATTAGAACAGTCTTTAAAGTGTTATGATTTTACCGCTATTATGGCAATGCCTTATATGGAACAAGCACCGAATCATGATCAGTTTTATCGGGACATTGTGAAACATGTGAAGCGGTTCCCGAACGGTATGAAGAAAACGGTATTTGAATTACAAACGGTCAATTGGCGCAACAATGAAAAAATTCCATCAGAGGAAATGGTGAAAACGATTCAGTCTTTATATAGACAAGGGGTAATGCATGTGGCTTATTATCCAGATGATCCTATTCAAGATCATCCAGATACCGAAGAGTTACGTCAAGTCTTTGAACTGAAGTCGGAAGATCTTGTTCCTTAAAAGCAATTTTATAAGTCAATGCTGCTGCTTTTTGGCATTCTGCGAGACTGCCTTTAATCCAAAATTGTCAATGATCCCGAGTCTAGATCAAACTCGGGATTTTTTAGACTTTGCTACGGACTTGAAATGAATAGAGGGCTAAACCTAGACAGAGTAAAAACAGTCCCAAAATTAAATCTGGGCTTAATTGCTCCTGATTCAGCCAGCTGCCCCAAACCGTAGCAAGCACGGGTGTCATGATGGTAATGAGCATCAGTGTGGTCGGACTGACTTTGTTGAGTAAGGCATAATAAAAAATCATCGCCAGCACGGAGGAAAATAAAGCGCTATAGATGAGTGCAATATTGCTCTGTAATGATGGCAATTGAGTTGGCATGTCCGACCAGAAAAAGGGCAATAAACTACAATAGCCGACCCATGATACGAGAGTTGCACCTGTCATTTGGCTGATTGGGTGGATACTGGCATTGACAGATCGAACTGCAAAAGCAGAAAGGACATAAAGCAGCATCGCAATTAGTTCTAAACCCACTCCCAAATAGTTGAGTTTGAAGCTTTGAGAGCCGAATCCGAGCGCGAAAAATAGCCCTAACATGCCCAATATTAAACCCATCCATTGATAGGCACTAAAGGGTGCACTTTTAAAAATATAGATGGCCATTAAGCCTGACACCAATGGGGCGATACCATAGATCATTGAAATAATAGCTGAAGGAACTTTGGATGCGCCCATATAACAAAAAGCCATGGAGGCAAATAAGCCAATAGCACCTGCGGCATAGCTGAGTAACGCTTGCGGATGAACCGGCATTTTGACTTTAAAGTAAAGCTGACAGACGAAGGCGATTGCAATAGCCAAGCTAAATCGAATAAATAAACCCCACGCCCAATGAATTTCATTCACTGTCCAGACAGCTGCAAGTGGTGTCAGCGACCAAATTAGCACAACAGTAATAAATTGACCGGTTGTAGCGAGGCGTGAGTTTCGATTTAAAGACGCTGCAACCGGATCGTACAGTGGCGAGGATAAGTCTTTTGAATTGAATGGATTATTCATGGGTTATGTCCTTATTTTTTGGCAATAAAAAAGGTCGCTATTGAGGCGACCTGGAATGATTTTATGGTGTAGTGATTATTCTAAAAAATGATCACGGTACTGCTTCCAAGGCACCTCGTGTAAAAAGTCCACACGTCGTGAATGAGCTTTGTTGACTAGAATGTCCAAAGCAAAACAATTCACAAGCGGGTCTTGAGGGTATGGAATAGGGAACATGTAGAAAGAATCTATGAATGAACACTTTTTATAGCATAATATTTTAAAAATTGTATAAATTTTATTCAAATTGTTTTATATACTATAAAAATAACAATTATTTACTCGTGAGAGTGACGCTATGCTGAAAATACTCATATGGTTGTGTTTTTTCATTGTGTTGATTGGACTTTGGAAAGTATGGTTTAAAATTCATATACATCGACATTTTCAGCAAAACCGAAATAAGCAGCAAGAATCTTTAAATCAACCGATTGCCACTTCGATTGGCGAGATCCCCCTTTTCGCCGAAGCACGTATAGAAGAAGTTGAAGAATATGAACAGCAGCTTTTTGATGATGTCTGCCAAATCTTTTTTGAACAAAAACTGACTGAACGAAATTTGAGTCAAGCAATGTCGGTTCAAGAAGATGTACTGAGAAAAATGCCTGCAAAAACGCAGACCCAAATTCGTCAACTTGATTTAAATGAATGGTCTATTTATTGGACCTTTTACGATCAATCTTTGGAATACTATGTGGGGCGTTATGGGGTATTTTATACCCATGTTGACCGTTTTGGTTGTGAGCATAAATTTGAAATAAAGAATACTCACAGCTGTGTTTAAAGAGGGGGATGAATTTTAGTATTGCTAATTTTGCCATGAACATAAGGCTGTATTTTTAGCTGGGCTGCATATGTAACTGTTTTAAAATTCTGAGCTTGACCTGATCAAGATAAAAAACATCATCATTCAGACGGTACATTAAAATGGCGCCTTCATAATCAGCTACGCTTTGTTTGGCTAAAATTTGGGCTTCATGATCGCTCAGTTGAACTTTAAAGAATTGGTAAAATGCCATTTCCCAGTCCTTAAAAATACTGCGAATTTTTTCTAAAATATCGCTAGATTGATACAGCGCTTCGATAGAAAGAATTCCCACTAAACAGCCTTTAACGCCATAACTAAAAAATTGTACGGCACGCTCATGGATCTGTTCAAAATGCTCAACGCCGCAAAGCGTTTTATATTCACCAAGCTTAAATAAATGCGTATTTAAATATTGCTGGGTAAGTTCGAGCACATCCATCAATAAAGCTTCTTTACTGGCATAGTAATAGTAAAAAGAAGCTTTGGTCAGTCCACAGGCTTTGGCGAGCATGCCCATACTGGTCGCTGCATATCCATGCGTCTTAAACTGTAAGGCACATCTGTTGAGAATTTGTTCTCGGCTAAGTTTCTGTGGACGCATTTATTTAAAGTCTCTATCCATTTTTTGTGGCAATGAAGTCATGAAAGGCTTGTAAAATTTCATCCCAGATTTTTTCTGCGCCTTTGCGGAAATAACCCATATGCCCAATTTCTTTTAAGCCATAGTCTGAAGCTGAAATATTAATAAATTGCATCGGTGCTTGGCGGTAATGTTGCATAAAAGCATGGCGTGAATTGGGTAAAGCCCAATCATCATCCAGTGCAGATACTGCATAAATAGGGGTTTTTACCTGTGCATATTGTGCAATTAAGGCATGTTGTTCAGGGTCAGCAAAGAAATAGGTTGGGTTTTTACACCATTTCCGCCATTGCTGATAGACCCCGATGGGTAGGTCTGCCCCCATATTCAGTTTGCTCCACGGTAAATAGCCTGTGACTGCAACCATCGGCGGGAAGATAATATTCCAAATCACCTGAACCTTCATTTTTTCTTTAAAAGGCATATAACCATGCCAACCTGCGCCCGTGCCAAAGCAATACATTGCTGTCACTTTGGCATGGTTTGGCGCTAAACCAAGGGCTTGTCCACCATAAGAATGACCGACCATAAAGAGCGGAATGGGATCTTGTGCCAGAAAATCAATGGCTGCAGCAAGGTCTAAAGTACCCCAGTCTAAGTAGGACATTTTAAAGCCTTTGAGTCGCTTCGGAGCAGATTGCGCGACACCACGGTAATCAAAGGTCAGCACTTGATAGCCAAACTGCGTGGCATATTCAGCAAAGCGACGATAAAAGGCTTGTGGAACACCTGTGGCACTAGACAGCACAATATTGGCTTTTATGCCATGTTCTGGTGTGTAAAGTGTGCCAATCAGAGCATAACCATCGCTTGCGGTAAAGGATTGTGTGGCAACACTAAAATGCTGTTTTTGTGGATTTTGATTTAAATAGGGCATAACGAACTCATTTTCTATGTAGATTTGGGCTTAAATTATTGACCTTTAAATTGTGGTGCACGTCGTTGCAGCATGGCCATCACACCTTCTTGTACATCTTGCGTGGTTAACAAGGGAGTGAGGTGTTGTTGTAAATGAGAAAATGCCATTTCAGTCCCATGTTCAGCGGCTTCTTTGGCAGAGGCAAGCGTGGCTTGCACTGCGAGTGGTGCAGCTTGAGCAATACGTTCAGCCAGTTCAATGGCACGATTGAGCGGTGATTCAGTGGTAATTTCATTGATCAGATTTAAATCGAGCGCCGTTGCTGCATCAAAGGCATCGCCCGTAAGTAAGTAGCGCATGGCTTTTGACCAACCCGCGGCTTGTACAAAACGGGAGGTTGCTCCACCAAAAGGTAAAATGCCACGTTGTACTTCCATTTGGGCAAATTGGGTATTGTCCTGCGCAATGGCAATATCAGCATTTAACATCAGTTCTATGCCTGCGGTATAGCAAAAGCCTTGTACCGCAACAATCACTGGTTTTTTACGCGCGCGTCCACTGGTTCCCCATGGGTTGATCTGATGTTCATCATAATTAAAGATACCGCTACTGAGCTTGGGCTGTAATTCGACCAAATCTAAGCCCGCGGTAAAGTGATCGCCGTGGGCAAAAATGACGGCACAGCGTAGTTCTGGATGATCTTCATATTCTGTTAAGGCGAGGGATAAGTCATGAATAAGATGACTATCAAAGGCATTTCTTTTCGCTGCACGGTCTAAACCAATCATAAATAGATGTCCGCGAATTTCACGACTGACTTTACCTTGTTGTTCTGACATTTTTATTCTTCCAAGTTGATCATTTTTTATATTTTTAAACGATCGTTAGAAAACTGTCAAATTTGTTCAGTCAAATTTCTGACAGAGGTTTGTAACTACACATTGTGATAGGAGAAGGGAATCGTGGTGCACAGCGAGTTAACAGACGAATCGGCATAATTTGTCTTGCGTTCAGCATTATTTTTTTCATAATAGCGGCACTATTTATACGTTTGTTTATTGCTATGTCACCTTTAGAAATTATTGCAGTTATTATTAGTGTTATTGGTGTGACATTAACCGTTAAACGAAATATGTGGTGTTGGTGGTTTAACTTCGCGGCATTTGTTTTATATGCTTATTTATTTTATGAATTTAAGTTGTATGGCGAAACCATCTTGCAGTTCTTTTTTATAGTGGTGAATTTTTATGGTTTCTATCATTGGTTCAAAGGTAAACAGCAAGATCATGAAATTCGTATTGAACCGATTGCTAAGAAAACAGTTATTTTCCAAATGTTGTTGGCAGCGTTAGGTGGTTTGATTTTCGGTTTAACTTTAAAGCATTTTACCGATGCTGCCGTACCGATGCTCGACTCACAATTGGCCGCATTTAGTTTGCTGGCAACCTATTGGACCAGCCGTAAACATATCGCGACTTGGGTGCTTTGGATTGTTGTCGATATTGTTTATGTGGGCATGTTTATTTATAAAGATTTATTCCTGACTGCGGGCTTATATGCCGCTTTTGTTGGTTTGGCAGCTTTTGGTTGGTGGCAGTGGGAACAGGTGAAAAAGAAACAAGCGCACAGTCATTTTAAGGGTGTATAACCTATTTTAGGCTGCACTTGGATGAATAAATATGCTGATTGATTTTGTTCAACATCAATTAACACAATTTGATGAAATGGCAACACGCATTCAGGCTGCTCCTGAAAAATATATCAATTTTGATTCAGTCTCCGATTTTTATAAAGCTAAATGGTTGAATGATTTTCCAAAAGGCACCACATGGTCGGCCACAGGTCTAGATGATGGTGCCGAACAATTTTATGCAATCATTGAGTATAGAACGCATTTTTTGAGCATTTCCTGTACCGAGCAAATTGAAATACGCTGTGGCATTCATCTAGAATAGTTTTGTATACTCGGTCAATGACAGCATGACTAAAATTCAATTAAATAAACCGCGCTAAAATATGCTAGATCAGCGCTGATTTAATGGTCAAGATGTTTAAATAATTAAAAAATAAAGGATAGCAATATGGCACATCGTTTTACCGTCAATGCCACCATTCATGGTGTTTCTTTGGATGATTTTCGTCGCTTAGCAGCAGACCCAGAGATGCATGAAGCAGTTTGTAAACGCATTCCGGGAGAAAAATTAGAAATTTTAGAATCTAAAATTGTGGGTGATATTTACACTTTAAAGCGTGCTTATAACTTGGATGTTAATATTCCAGATATCGCTAAAAAACTGCTAAAAGATGCATTTCGTTTAAAACGTACAGATATTACCAATTTAGGTGCTTTAACTTCGACTGTTGAATTGGGTGCAAATTTACCTTTAGAAGCACAAGGTGAGCGTTCTGTTACGGGTAATGCACAGCAAGTTGATATTCAATTAGATTGGACCATTAAAATTAAAGTGCCACTCATTGGCGGTTTCCTAGAAAAACATGCAGAAGGTGAAATTCGTAAATTTAGTGATTTGGAACTCCAAATTGTAGAAGATGAATTAAAGAAAATTTTAACGGTTTAATTTGAAAAAATAAGCGATTTAAGCTCATTATTGATCTTGTTTAATCCACAGAATCGCCCTTGTTTTTGCAAAATAAGGGCGATTTTTTTTGTAAAATATATTGCTATAAGGTTTTTCTGAAGATAGAAAATAACGTTAATTTTGCTGAAAAGAGTTCTTCTTATTTAAAAAGTCATGTTGAGTAGGATTTAAATTTATTGTTATGCATCAGGCAGTAAAGAATGAGACGAGACATGGTACTTAAATGTACTACATCACATATTTTTGTCGTGGTTTAAAGTCGAATAAAATAAGGCAAGATTGAGAGCAGTATACCTATAGATGCCAACATTGCTGTATTTTCAATGAAGTAGGGAAAGATCATAAGCACCAAGCCACAGACCAAAGGCACAGTCACTTTTTGTTTTTTGCCATAGATAAAATAACCCAAACCGATAGAACTAAAAAGAACGCCGAGCAAAAGTTGAGTGGTATTCATATTTATTATGCTTATGTGGAATTGTGCTTATTATAAAGTAGAAGATTAAATTTAGCTTAAATGACCACGCTTTTAGGGTAGATATAAAATCAATAACTGTTGATTAAGCCTGAGTTAGGTCGTTTCAACGTGCTATAAGAACGATATTTTTAACATTGAAGCAACATTATCTTATTAAAATTTAAAATGGTTAAATTGAAATATAGGAAAGAAAATATGAGTGTCATTTTACCTGTAGCACAACGTGGAGACGTCATTTTAACTTTGAAGGCTGCTTCTGTTGTAGAGTCGGAATTTAACAGTGCATGGTTAAATGAACTAGCCGCAGCCATGCAAGCCACCATGCTTGAACGTAATGGTGTTGGGATTGCAGCTCCGCAAGTATATGTGTCTAAGCGGGTCATTATCGTGGCTTCACGGCCAAATTTACGCTATCCCGATGCGCCTGAAATGGATGCCGTGGTGATGGTCAATCCTGAAATTTTAGAACAATCGGAAGTGACTGTTTTAGGCGAAGAAGGTTGTTTAAGTGTGCCGAATGAACGTGGACAGGTCACTCGTGCAGAAACCATTAAAGTTCAATATTTCACCCTTCAAGGTGAATTAGTTGAAACGGTATTTCAGGGTTTTCCTGCGCGGATTGTGCAACATGAAATCGATCATCTAAACGGCATTTTATTTGTCGATCGCCTTAGTGCTTAGTCGCGAGCATCGTTTTATTCATCCTTATACTTAAACTGTTGTGGGGTTTGTCCCAAATGACGTTTAAACATGGTACTAAACGCACTTGGATTACTGTAGCCGAGAGATCTTGCAATCTGCGCAACGGATTCACCATTGGCAATTTTACTTAAAGCATGGGCAATATGCATTTGCTGAACCCATGCGCGATAAGACAGCCCCGTTTCTTTTTGAAACATGCGCATCAAGGTTCTGGAGCTGGTGCCAATTTCATCTGCCCATGTGCTTAAATTTTTTAACTGATCTGGCATACTTAACAGCGCTTGGCAAATATTCATTAAGCGTCGATCTTGTGGCCACGGAATCTGAATCGGCAACAGATTGGCTTTATGAATTTCATCAAAAATTAAAATCTGTAAAGATCGAGACAGTTCATCAGAGCTAATCAGTTCGGAGGGTGGAATGTGTTCAATCGCATTTAGCCGGATGAGCAGTTCATGCAATAATTTACTGACCCGAATAATAAAACAATGTTGCCCTAGCAGTGCAGCCGCATCGGCCTGAACCAAAGCGGTATTGAGTTTAACTCGACTTAATGAAATCACACTGTGCTCCACATGTGTCGGAATCCATAGCGCACACATCGGCGGCACGATCCAAACATGATTCGGGGTGAACACCTGAATCATTCCTGTCGAAGCATACAGAAACTGCGCCCGCGAATGTGTATGCGCAGGGGTAATTTCCCGATAGGTATGCTCAGAAGAGAGTCCAATCACCAATTCGGACATTTCGGTTTGAATCAGAGAGTTTGGCATGTGTGGTTTAAAATTGTCAGTTATACAATGATTATTGGAAGATAGTCTTATGAATGACAATTTACAATCAATGCCTGATGAAAAATACATGGAGTTTGCGAGGTATGTCGTCTTCAATTCAAATGAAAGAGGGTATGGGCGAAGCTACGATCAATGAGCAACCGCAAGGCATGATTATAAAAGTGGTGGGGGCTGTGGCGGTTGCACATCTGCTCAATGACTTGATTCAAGCTGTTTTGCCAGCCATATACCCGATGCTGAAAACCAATTTTTCCCTAAGCTTTGCGCAAGTCGGATTAATTTCATTGGTTTATCAAATTACGGCATCGCTACTGCAACCTTGGATTGGACTGTATACCGACAAACATCCGAAACCATATTTACTGCCACTGGGTATGGTGGTGACTTTTAGCGGCATTTTGCTTTTGGCTTTTTCGCCGAATTTTATTGTACTGCTCATGGCCTCGGCATTGATTGGTGTGGGATCTTCGACTTTTCACCCTGAGGCCTCTCGCGTGGCGCGAATGGCTTCGGGCGGGCGCTTTGGCACAGCACAATCGACCTTTCAGGTTGGTGGCAATACAGGTACCGCCATTGGGCCTTTATTGGCTGCGCTGATTATTGTGCCTTTCGGACAGCACGCCGTGGCATGGTTGATTGTATTTGCCTTACTTGCGATTTGGGTGCTGTTTGGCGTGAGTCGTTGGAGCATCAGCCACAGTAAAAAACAGTTGGCGGCACGGGCGCATCAAGTCCAAAGCAAACTGCATGGGCGTCAACTCGTCATCGCGCTGTCGACCATTTGTGTGTTGATGTTTGCTAAATTTACTTACATCGCCAGTATCAGTAACTATTTCACTTTTTATTTAATGCACAAGTTTCAGCTCAGTTTGCAAAATGCGCAGTTACATCTCTTTGCCTTTTTGGCAGCGGTGGCTTTAGGTACATTTGCAGGTGGGCCGATTGGAGACCGAATTGGACGTAAAGCGGTGATTTGGGTGTCTTTTGTCGGCATGGCACCGTTTGCTTTGATGATGCCACACGCCAATCTATTTTGGACGACCATACTTTCGATTATCACTGGTTTAGTAATGTCTTCTGCCTTTGCCGCAATGGTGGTCTATGCTCAAGAAGCCGTTCCGGGACGGGTTGGCATGATTGCAGGGTTGATGTTTGGTTTAATGTTCGGTGTGAGTGGCATCGCCGCAGCAGGCTTAGGATATTTGGCTGACGTCAAAGGCATTGAATGGGTGTTTGGCGTGTGTTCGTTATTGCCTTTACTCGGTTTGGCGACCTTCTTTTTACCGAAGACTCAAGCAAACTAGCTGAATACTGCTGACCTATAGTTTCAATCGCGCTATCTTATCAAACTAAGATGGCGCGATTGCATTTTGGCCTCATGATTATCGTTAGGTAAAATGCATTAGGGCTATGTGTTTTGATTTTGGAAGATTAACGTGATGACTGATCTTGATGGTGTACTCAAATTTTCATTAGGCGTAGATCAACTTTCATTTGAAATGGATGGACAGCATATACAGCTAGATCAAGGTTTAAGCTATATACAGTCAAATAGTATGCGCCATGGGTTGCTGGATGAGCTTGCGATTGAGTCGATGATTTATGTGATTGAAGAGCTTTTAGAATCTGTTCAGATGAAGTATGCCCAACCCAAGACTGCCATGACTTCAGATACCTTATTCCAAAGAGTCTTAGCATTATTCTTTCCAGATCAGCAGCAAATTGACCGTGTGCAACTTGAAAGTGCTTTCAATACCTTTGTTGAGCGTAGGGAATACTATGTGTCTAAAGTGGCCGATGAAGGTCTTTTTAGTTTGGTTTACTTTATCGTACTGCGGGAGATGATGCATCACTGGAATGTGGTGGAGATTCAATTAGAACAGCTTGATTTTGAGTGACATTTATTATGCCAAGATTCTTAAAAGAAGATATAAAAACCAAGTGAGTTGTAATGCAACCTTATAATAAAAATTTGAAACAACCATCTCGTGATTTGCGTAACAATATGACTGATGCTGAACAAATGTTATGGCAAAGGTTACGCCATAAGCAAATTTTAGGATTACAGTTTTATAGACAGAAACCAATTCTAAATTTCATTGTTGATTTTTATTGTCCTTCTGTAAATTTAGTCATTGAGTGCGATGGCAGTCAACACTATACATACGAAGGTTTGGAGGCAGATCGAGTGCGGGATGAGGCATTGGCTCAGTTGGGGTTGAGAGTGTTAAGGTTTGATAATGGACAGGTTTTGACTGAAATTGATGATGTTATTGAACTTATATTTCAAACCGCCCAATCCAGAATCCCCCTAAATCCCCCTTTATAAAGGGGGACTTGCCGTGAATTTGATGATGGTATTGGATTCACGAAACTCCCTCCTTTTGAAAGGAGGGCTGGGGAGGATTTATAATTTTCCTTCATACATCTTTTTAGGCTCAATAGCTTTATCTAGTTTTCTGTGAATTAAAGAAATAGTCGACAAAATATCCCAAGCATCTTGTTCATCAATAGGCCATGTAATCTTAGGAGCATGGGCTGTAGTATTTCTAAAAGTGCCAAAAACACCTTTTAATAGATTCATAAAGCCTTTTTGTTCGCTTTCATCACTTTCAGTTTTTAAATAACTTAATGCTAAATGTGGAATTTTTCCTTTAAAGGCAAATGCTTGATCTATTAACTCTGCTCCATCAGATGTTAAATTAGTTTTTATTCTAATTTTTTCTGCAATACTTTTAGTTGCTTCAAATACAGCATGAAAATAATTATCGACAAGTAATTCAGCTTTGCAAAAAGTAAGGACGTCAGAATGAATTTTTCGGTCTAATAATGTTTTTCTTAAATTTTGAGCTCGTTCTTCAGCTTCAGAAAAAGTTTTTACTTTATCGGTTGCTCTAATATCACCACTTTCAGTTAGTTCAAAGCCCTCAAATGACAATACATAATTTAGTTCGGTTCTTATATTTTTAAACCATTCTTTTCTATGGATGTGTCGGGATGGGCGTAGAACATATTTGATAAATGCTAGAACATTGTTGGAACAGCGATCTTCACTTTGCTTGATACTAAGAGCATCATACAAACGTTTCCATTTTGTAGAATTTAATAGTGGGTCTTTGATGCTTGTTTCAGCAAGATATTTGGAAATTTCAGTTCCTGAAATCCCATTATTTGTATCACCCAAAATTTTACAAATACTTTCTAAGCTACCAAGATCAATATTTTTAATTATTGCCATCATTTACTTTAATTTTTAAGGATGTATATATTCTAAGTACATGTTTTTGTAATATCAATTCAATCCCTCCCAACCTCCCTTTGAAAAAGGGAGGGGCTGTCACGTAATTCATTTGATATACAAAAGTTCCCCTCTTTTTTAAAGAGGGGTTAGGGGAGATTCAAGCTTAAACAACCGAATCATCCAAATTCGGTGCTAACCAACGCTTACCTTCATCCAATGTCCAACCTTTACGCTGAACATAATCCTCTAACTGGTCGCCAGAAATTTTGCCCACGTTAAAATATTCTGACTGTGGATTGCTGTAGTAAAAACCACTCACCGATGAAGGCGGCCACATCGCAAAACTTGTGGTTAATTGGGTGCCAATTTTATCGGTAGAACCCAACCAATCAAATAAAACCGCTTTTTCAGAATGTTCAGGACAAGCAGGGTAACCCGGTGCAGGTCGAATCCCGACATACTTTTCTTTAATCAATTCTTCATTCGACAGTTGTTCAGAAGCCTGATAACCCCAGAACTCTTTACGAATACGCTCATGTAAATGCTCTGCAAACGCTTCGGCAAAACGATCACCTAAAGACTGGGCAAGAATTGCAGAGTAGTCATCACCTTTTTCTTTGAATTCATGTGCCATTTCTTCGGCACCAAAAATAGAAACGGTAAAACCACCCAAGTAGTCCTGATTCTGATCAGAGCTGCTAATAAAATCGGCCAAGGATAAGTTGGGTTTACCTGTAACTTTGTCCGACTGCTGACGAATATGTTCAAACTGATGAGTTGCTGTTTGATTTTCATCATAAATAGAAACTGTGTCTGCACCCGTGCGTTTAGCCGAAGCAATATTGAAGACAGCACGTGCATCAAAACGCTTGTTCTCTACTATATCTTTCAACATCAGTTGAGCTTGTTCATACAAATCTGTTGCCGCTTCACCGACAATTTCATCGGTCAATATAGCAGGGAACTTGCCAGCCAAACTCCAAGAAATAAAGAATGGTGTCCAGTCAAAATAGGGCACTAAGGTTTCAAGTGGATAATTCTTTAGGACTTGGCTACCGATAAAATTTGGTTTAGGCGGAACATAGTTGTCCCAATCAATGCTTAAACCATTTTTAATCGATTCTGCATAAGACAATTTCGCAGCTTTGGGCTGTTTGTTGGCAATACGTTCACGGACTTTTTCATATTCAGCACGATGCTCTGCAACAAAAGCAGGTTTCATTTCTTTCGATAGCAATGTTGTGGCAACACCGACTGCACGCGATGCATCGGCAACATAAATCACCGCATCATTAGAATATTGTGGATCAATTTTTACCGCAGTATGCGCTTTAGACGTGGTTGCACCACCAATCAAGAGTGGAATATGGAATCCTTTGCGCTGCATTTCTTTGGCAACAAAAACCATTTCATCTAAAGATGGGGTGATCAATCCAGATAAACCGATGATGTCACATTTTTCATCAATCGCAGTTTGTAAGATTTTTTCCGCAGGTACCATCACGCCAAGGTCAACAATGTCATAGCCATTACAACCCAGTACAACACCTACAATGTTTTTACCAATGTCATGAACGTCACCTTTTACAGTCGCCATCAGGATTTTACCTTTCGATTGGCTACCTGATTTTTCAGCTTCGATGTACGGGTTTAACCATGCCACGGCTTGCTTCATCACACGGGCCGATTTCACCACTTGTGGTAAAAACATTTTACCCGAACCAAATAAGTCACCGACCACGTTCATACCATCCATGAGCGGACCTTCAATCACATCCAATGGACGTTTAGATTTCAGACGAGCTTCTTCGGTATCTTCATCAATAAATGCAGTAATACCTTTAACAAGCGCATGTTCAAGGCGTTTTTCCACCGATTGATCACGCCATTCTAAGTTTTCAACTTGTTTTTGTGCAGCACTTTGACCACGGTATTGTTCTGCAACTTCAAGTAGTTTTTCAGTTGCATCCTGGCCGCTTTCACCTTGATTTAGGTTGCGAACCACATCTTCAACGGCATCTTTGAGTTCTTTTGGAATATCATCGTAAATGGCCATTTGGCCTGCATTTACAATGCCCATGGTCATGCCTTGTTGAATGGCATAATACAAGAACACTGAGTGAATCGCCTCACGTACAGGTTCATTGCCACGGAATGAGAACGATACGTTCGAAACACCGCCTGAAATCATGGCATGAGGAAGATTTTGTTTAATCCAGCCTGTCGCTTCAATGAAATCAACCGCGTAGTTATTGTGTTCTTCAATACCGGTTGCCACAGCAAACACATTCGGGTCAAAAATAATGTCTTCAGCAGGGAAGCCCACATCATTAACCAATACATCATACGAGCGTTTACAGATTTCACGCTTACGTGCCGCAGTATCCGCTTGTCCGGCTTCATCAAAGGCCATGACAATAATGGCAGCACCATATTGACGGCATAAACGTGCTTTATGTACAAACTCGTCATAACCTTCTTTTAAGGAAATCGAGTTAACAATCGGCTTGCCTTGTACACATTTCAAACCTGCTTCAATGATTTCCCATTTTGATGAGTCAATCATGATTGGTACTTTGGAAATTTCAGGCTCGGACGCAACTAAATTCAGGAAATGCACCATCGCACCTTGCGAATCGAGCATGCCTTCATCCATGTTAATGTCGATGACTTGTGCGCCTGCAACCACTTGTTGTAATGCAACATCGAGTGCTTCAGCAAAATTTTCTTCACGAATTAAACGTAAGAATTTTTTTGACCCTGTGACGTTGGTTCGTTCACCGACATTTACAAAGAGTGAATCATCATAAATATTAAAGGGTTCTAAACCACTTAAACGGCATGCTGGCTTAATTTCAGGGATTTGACGTGGCTTAATATCTTTAACTGCATTGTAAATCGCACGAATATGGTCAGGCGTAGTACCACAGCAGCCGCCAGTAATATTAATCAAACCACTTTCAGCAAATTCTTTTAAAAATGCTGCGGTTTCTTCTGGCGTTTCGTCATAACCACCAAAAGCATTGGGTAAGCCTGCATTTGGATGGGCTGAAACGAAAGTATCCGCAATATCCGCTACAGTTTTCACATGCGGGCGCATGGCATCTGCACCTAGCGCACAGTTAAAACCAATGGAAAGTAAATCGCCATGGCGTACCGAGTTCCAGAATGCTTCAGCGGTTTGACCCGTTAAGGTACGACCTGAAGCATCGGTAATGGTGCCTGAAATCATCAGGGGTAATTCACGACCAATTTGATTGAAGACTTCTTTCACTGCAAAAATTGCAGCTTTACAGTTGAGTGTATCAAAAACAGTTTCAATCAGAATGATGTCAGAGCCGCCCTCAATTAAGGCATGTGTGGCTTGAATATAGTTATCGACCAATTCATCAAAGGTAATATTACGAAAAGCAGGGTCATTTACATTTGGAGAGATTGAACAGGTACGTGAAGTTGGGCCAAGTACACCGGCTACAAAACGAGGTTTTTCAGGTGTTGAATATTTTTTACAAGCTTCTTTGGCAATACGCGCTGCTTCAAAGTTAATCTCATGAACCAAATCTTCCATGTGGTAATCCGACATGGAAACGCGCGTACCATTGAAACTGTTGGTTTCAATAATGTCCGCACCTGCATCCAGATAATCTTCGTGAATACCTTGAATAATATGCGGTTGCGTCAGTACTAAAAGGTCATTATTGCCTTTTAAATCAGATGCCCAGTCAGCAAAACGCTCACCCCGATAATCTGCTTCTTCTAGTTGATGGCGTTGAATCATGGTGCCCATAGCACCATCAATAATCAGGATGCGTTGGGTGAGAAGCTCTTTTAGGGTGGCAAGCGTGGACATAAATAACCCCAATCCGATGGAATACAAAATGGGCATGATTTTAGCAGAATTACACTACAGTTGAGGAATATTCAGCCGACTTAGTGAGACACAGTTTTTAAATAAGGTTATTTGTGCTGAATTTTTCATCGAATTGAAATATGGCTCGGCTATGATCTGAGTCTAGATAAGAAAAAATTGAGTGATGAACGGAATTAGAAAGATTTTTTATGCAGCTATCCAAATATTTTGAAATATTGAGGCACAAACTATTTTGAGTGTCAAAGATTGCAAAATGATGGATTTAAAAGAATTTAGCTCCCTAAAATGAAGCGGGAGTGATTTAAATTAGCTCAATTGTTAAAATTTGGCTTTATATGGCACCTGTTTGTCATATAATTGTCACAATTAAATTGAACAATAAGGGGATTTTATTATCCCCTTGAACCGTCTGCATGAATTCTAATATTCCTCCCGTCCAAGATCAGGTGCAATCCGTGCCACAGAAATCGACGAATGTGCATGTTGCCACACCGAAGTTTTTTATGCCGGTGTTTTTAACGGTTATTATTTCTACTTTGGTGTACATCGGCTTTCAACTTGCAGCTGATTTGTCACATGTTCCAACTTTAAGTTTATATTCCGTTATTCTTTTAGCCACTGCGCTTTTAATTGCCTTAGGCTTTGAATTTGTTAATGGTTTTCATGACACTGCCAATGCGGTCGCTACAGTCATTTATACCAATGCTTTATCTGCACCTGTTGCTGTGATGTGGGCAGGCTTTTGTAATTTTCTTGGTGTAATGGTTGCAAGTGGTGCTGTTGCTTACGGCATCATTGCTTTATTGCCTGTCGAGTTGATTATGAATGTCAGCTCTGGGGCAGGTTTTGCCATGGTTTTTGCCATGCTAATCGCCGCTATTCTTTGGAACTTAGGGACTTGGTTCTTGGGTATTCCAGCGTCAAGTTCACATACTTTAATCGGTTCGATTTTAGGTGTGGGGATTATGAACTACATCTTGCATGCCGGTAGTGGTGCCAGCGGTGTAGATATGGACCAAGTGATGAAAGTCGGCAAAGCCTTGCTGTTTTCACCTTTAATTGGTTTTGCTTTTGCTGCGGTCGTATTCTTGTTAGTGAAAAAAGTTTTCAAAAAACAAGTCGAACTTTTTCAACCGCCTGAAGGGAATAAGCCACCACCGCCTTTAATTCGTGCCATCTTAATTTTTACCTGTACAGGTGTTAGTTTTGCACATGGTTCAAACGATGGTCAAAAAGGCATGGGCTTAATTATGCTCATTTTGATTGGTGTTGTACCGTTAGCGTATTCGTTGAATAAGAACTTAGATACTCAACATATTCAGTCATTTGATCAATTATCAAATCAAACTGCGGCTGTTATGTACGCCAATCATAGCAATATTTCGGATACTCATGCACGTGAAGTGTTGACGTCATACATTCAAACCAAAGAAATGAATAAAGACGTTATTCCTGCTTTGGCAAGCTTAACGGATCATTTGGGTGATCGTGTAGCTAAGTATGGTGATTTAAAAGATATTCCTGAAGCAGATACTTCGATTATTCGTAATGACATGTATTTAAGTAGTACAGCATTTAAGCGTTTAGATAAAAATAAACAGTTACCTGCAATGTCGGAAGCACAAACTAAAGTGGTTAAAGAGTACCGCTCTAACCTAGACTCATTCTTACAATATATTCCGACTTGGGTGAAAGTCGCAGTTGCACTGGCACTTGGTTTAGGCACAATGGTGGGCTGGAAGCGTATTGTAGTGACAGTGGGTGAGCGTATTGGTAAAAATCATATGACTTATGGTCAGGGTATGTCGGCTGAACTTGTGGCAATGACAACTATTGCAGCGGCAGATGGTTTTGGTATGCCAGTTTCAACCACACACGTTTTGAACAGTGCGGTTGCAGGTACGATGGTTGCCAATAAATCAGGCTTAAACTTTGCAACGGTGAAAACCATTCTTTCTGCATGGGTGTTCACTTTACCAGCCACGATTTGTTTATCTGGTGGTTTGTATTGGTTGTTCTTACAGTTTGTTTAAACAATCTATATGAAATAAAAAAACGCTGCAATTGCAGCGTTTTTTTATTGCTTCTTGGTGTGGTCTGACTTTCGTAGATGTTTAGAGGAGAGTAGATAAGCTGCTTATGATGAATAGTCATCTTGTATTAAACCCAAAACAGAGTTTTAGCTTTAATTGGCTAAAGATAAAAATTACTTCTTAAACAACCCGTATATTTTCTTCATCGGTAATTTATCATTGGCAAAGCCATAGATTGCTGCAAAAGGCAGAGCGGTACGTGCTAAATAAGCCACACGCCATAAACCACCATGGTTTGCACCTTTCATCATTAATTCTAAAGGATGAGCCAATGGTGTTTCTGGATTTGCAACAGAGTCCGGATTGCGTAAGTCATGAATCCATAATGCTGCCATAAGCGCATTGGTGGTTTCTGGACTAAATGATTCAACATCAAATAGACTGGCACCATTAAATGCGGCTTTTAATAACGGATTTTTAGTCACTGAATGGGTTGTGGTTGAAGGTGCAATATTGATACTGACACGTTGCCCAGAATGACGAGCCAAAGTTGCACGCCACTGTTGAATGCGTTTTGCCAAAGCATAGTTGGGACCTTGTTCCACCACCAAACAATCTGCAATACCATATTCCTTGCCATTATCCGAAGAAATTAAGGTTTGTAGATTTTCTTTGAAAAAATGCTGACCTGAAACAGTGGAAATACTTTTGCTAATAATTTGCTGGGTTTTAGAACGTTGTTGGAATTTCTCGTGTGAAGCCTCTACCACTTCTTTAGGAACGGCATAAACATCGGTTGGAGTACACATAAACATTAAACTGGTGTCAGCTTTTCGCTCACTCACGTATTGCATAATACTGTCCATTGCCATAGAGACACGAACATGTTTTTCACCGTCTAAATAAGCAATTGCAGCGAGATCAAGCTGATGTTCACTTTGGGTTAGCCAGTGTGCAATTTCTGGCGTTTGAGTCAGTAAATCGGCTCCTAATTTTTTTTTCAGCGTGGCAGTTGGGGTATTCTCGGCTAATTTTTCTGCGCAGGGTGCATATAGCGTCGCATTACCTTGTTGAATCGTCTTTAAAATTCTGTCCCAAACACGGCTATTGGGTAAATCGACAGCCACGATATTGGCTTTCCATTTAGATAACCAGGTGAGGGGGCCTGCTTCAGAGCCTGCACCAAATAAAACCATGGTGCGGTCAGAAAGATTGAACCATTCAGGATGAGCCTGTGCTGCACGTAAAGCATCGGCATGGCTGAGTTCAATAATTCCTGTATCTTGCCATGTTTGAATTTGATCCAGTAAAGCCTGACCTTGCAATTTTTGTCCTTTATAAGGCACATACCATTCAGGTGCAGCATCACTTTCACCTCTAAGCTGAACGGTATGCAAATCTGCTGTATCGACATCATTCATGATGTCTTTGAGTAAATAGCGTTGACCATTGCGATAAAAATCAAAGCTATGATGGGCCTTGTGTAAGCCTTGTTTTGCGATAGTAATCGGATTGTTGGTGCTACGAATACCATGTTCAACCAAAGCCTTAAAATAGATAGGATAATTTTTACGCCAATTTTTTTCTGTGAGTGCATCCATTGATGATTTATTGTCAACAATAGAAAGGGCTTCAGCAATAATTTCTTTACCTGTCTGAGACGTGCTGGCTTTATTGCTGGCAGAATTGATCGGGAATTGAAGACCATCTAATGAAGTAGACATGCAAAATATCTCGTTTTTTTGATTGTTAATATACAGATGTCTACATTATCTATGCCAAATTGATTTATGGGTTAGCATTTAATGACAAAATTGTGTAAATCTTTTTTAAAAGGATTTTTTTTACAATGATTTTAGCGTATTGAGAAAGAAGGGCAGCAGCGCTTTAAGTTTCAAATCCGCCATCTTCAAAGTCGATGTATTTGGCAAGACTTTCAGCGCTTTTTTAAGCATGCTGTGATTAAATTCAATGACATAATCAAAATTTTATTCTTATCCTAAAAAGGACGCTGAATTTCAACGTCCTTGAGTATTGATAAATGAAGCATAAATTTTAGAAAGGAAGTTGCATCAGCTTATTTAAAAAGTGCGGAATAACACGGGGTTCTATAATGATCGTCATGATCACACCGTAAGCTGCGCCCCATAAATGGGCACTATGATTGATGTTCGAATTGCCACGTTTCCCAGACCAAATACTATAGCCGACATATAAAATAGCAAAAATAATTGCAGGCACTGGAATAAAGAACACAAAAATCAGTTTCCACGGCTCAAATAAAATATAAGCAAACAAGACTGCTGAAACTGCACCTGAAGCACCTAAGCTGGCCCAGCGATGGTCATTTTTATGTTTTAAATAACTTGGAATAATCGCAACAATTAAACCGCCTAAATAGAACAAAACAAAGCCAAGATCAAAAAAATACTGTCGATAAAAACTTTCAATGACACTGCCAAAAAAGAACAGCGTAATCATATTGAAGATCAGATGCGCGCCATCAGCATGTACAAAGCCATGGGTGACAAAGCGATCATATTGTCCACGTTGCATTGCAGGCGGCCAAAAAATAAGACGGCTCATGACCTTCTGATTTGAAAATGCAATTAATGAAACAACCACTGTAATGAGGATCAAGCTAACAGTATGGTTAAAAGGTAAATCTAGCATAAAGTGAAGGTTCAGCTTTTAGATATTTGCTTTAATAATGCCATTAAATGAAGGGTTAAGATGAACTTTTATAATAATTCCGACAATTTTAGTTGATTTTTTTTTATTACCCCGCATCTTCAGTTAAAATAGCCACTTCAGCTTGAGGAAATATTATTATGTCGACTGAGAACATCAGCGCTGCAGTTGCAGAAGAAATTCCAAATTTATTGATTACGCCAACAGCACAAGAGTATTTGTTTGATTTACTTGAAAAACAAAATACACCAGGTATTGCTGTACGTGTTTTTGTGGAAAATCCTGGTACGCCACGTGCTGAATGTTGTATGGCATATAGTGCGCCTGAAGAAATCATTCCTACAGACTATAAACAAGATTATCCAAATTTTGCGGCTTATATTGATGCACCATCTATCCCATATTTGTTAGATGCTGTGATTGATTACAATAAAGATCGTTTTGGTGGGCAATTGACGTTCCGTGCGCCTAATTCAAAAGTGCCACGTGTAGGTGCGGATGCCTCAATTGAAGAGCGTATTACCTATGTATTACAAGCCGAAATTAATCCCGGTCTTGCAGGACATGGCGGTAACTGTGCTTTAGTTGAAATGATTGAAGACGAAGAACATGGTTTAACGGCTGTATTGAAGTTTGGTGGTGGTTGTCAAGGCTGTTCAGCAATTGATGTCACACTAAAACAAGGTGTTGAAACGACATTGAAACAGCATATTCCTGAATTATCTCGTGTAGTTGACCAAACGGATCATACTCAGGCAGAAGGTGCTTATTTTAAATAATTTTTGAAATAAGTTTAGGAAAACCTCCAATTATGGAGGTTTTTTTATGCAGAAAATAAGCATAATTTTTTGAACTGAACTCAGTTTTAGATTGTGCAGAGAACATATAGGCCAAACTTAAATTGATGATGAAAATCGCTAATTTTGTTTAAAATCCACCCATAAACACAAAACTTAATGATAATAATTATCAATATTGATTGCAATGGGATTACTTTTTGTTACACTGTGCAACGAAAATTGCAATACTTATCCACTATTTGCCACTTGGGGACCTTGAATGACCAAGCGTATTATTCGATCTGCATTATCTCTCTCAATTTTGTCTGCTATCGCTTCATTTACATATGCAAATGAAGAAAAAATATCACCTGTTTCTGAGCCAGTTAAGTTAGAAACCATTGTTGTTACAGCAGCAGGTTATGCACAAGATGTGAGTAAAGCACCTGCGTCAATGACAGTGATTACCAGTGAAGAATTAGCAGCACGACAATATAATGATATTACTGATGTGCTCAGAAATACTCCAGGTGTGGTTGTTTCTGGAGCAGGCTCTGCACAAACTGTCAGTATTCGTGGAATGGGATCGGGTTACACACTATTTTTGGTTAATGGTAAACGCCAATATTCTAAAGATGTGAATCCGAATGGTGATGACAGCGGTTTTGAAAAAAATATCTTGCCACCAATGGCATCTATTGAGCGTATTGAGGTGATTCGTGGGCCTGCATCTACTTTATATGGTAGTGATGCTATGGGCGGTGTAATTAATATTATTACTAAAAAAGTCAGCGATGAATGGTCAGGCACAGTTGAATTAGGGACTGTTCTACAGGATCAGGGTAATTCTGGTGATATTAAAAATGGTTCTGTGTATTTAGCTGGGCCTTTGATTGCAAATAAGTTAGGTATGCAACTTGGAATTAATAAGCAAGAGCGTGAAGAAGATAGCTATGTAGGTGGCTTCCGAGGTACGGAAGTAGAAAGCTTAAATTCCCGTTTTACTTATTTGATTAATGATAATCATGATTTAGAGTTTGAAGCAAATTTCACAAAACAGGAATCTGAATCAACTGCGGGAAAAACAATTCTAAGTACAGGAGCTGATTCATACGGACGAAATTATCGCGAAGTATTTGGCTTAACGCATAATGGTCATTACAGCGATCTATTAAACAGTAGTTCATATATTCAATATGAAAAGTCAAAAAATCCAGATCGTAAAAATAGTACTTCAGGCTTAAGTGGAATTGAATTGGAAACTTTGCTTGCCAATACACAATGGAATTGGCAGTTAAGTAATCACAATTTAATTTCTGGGTTATATTTTAAAAATGAGTCGCTCGTTGATAGTGCAACGAATCAAAATGCAGACATGCCTGTAACTGAATTAGAACGTTGGGCATTTGCTGTGTTTGCAGAAGACACATGGTCGATTACAGATACTTTTAATTTAACTACAGGTTTGCGTTATGATCATGATGAAAATTATGATGGTAACTTCTCACCACGTTTATATGGTGTGTATAACCCAACAGATGCATGGACATTTAAAGGTGGCGTATCCACTGGTTATAAACAGCCAGACTTAAGAGATTCATCCAGTGATGTACATTCTGTTACAGGTAAAGGCAGTGCCTTTATTATGGGGAATGATAATTTAAAACCAGAAAAATCATTAAGCTATGAATTAGGAACAGCATGGCAGGGTGACAAGGCTAAAGCCTCATTAACTGCATTCTATACTGAATATAAAGATAAAATTACCGAAGTGCGTGATTGTTCATCTCCAAACGGAAGTAATACAAATTCCGCAACGTGGGCATGTGTAGACCCATTTGGCCGTATAGATGCAGCAACGGGGAATATTCGTCTATGGAATTTTATTAGTTCGCGAATCAATGTAGATAAAGCAACAATGCAAGGTGTTGAAGCTTCATTTGGAACTGAACTTGCTGAAGGTGTAAATTTAAATACCAATTATACTTATATGGAAACTGAGCAAAAATCAGGTGATTTAAAAGGTCAACCATTAAATCAAATGCCAAAGCATATGTTTAATGCAACAGTCGATTACAACATCAATGATGCTTTAGATATTTGGACGCGTTTACATATTCGTAGTGAAACGTCTTCTTATTTGGGGCGTGCATCAATGTCTAAACCAACACCTGCATATCAATTCCTCGATGTTGGTTTTAACTATAACTTTACTTCAACTTTAAAAGGTAAGTTTGGTGTATATAACATTTTAGATAAGAAAGCTGAAAATGCAGATGGGGATCAAATCTTAGATGGTCGTCGCTACGGCATTAGTTTTGTTGCTAATTTTTAGATTAGTGACAATAAAAAAGCCGCATTAGCGGCTTTTTTTATGGCTGAATATTTAAAATTTTCTGCGCTGTTTCAGCATAATAAAATTTCTCTAAATACGCTCTTGCACGTTCACGTAAATATTCAGAGGAAACTAAATTCTGCATCACAGGTGCTAATAAATGCTGTAATTCTTGTTGAATAAGCGCTTCATCAATATTTAAATCACGAAGCAATAGGTCAAAACTACGTTCTTGATTACGGACATACCAAGCATAAACACCATCATGAACTTGTTGTTTTAAATATTCTGTTTGACGAATATGATCCCAAATTTCATGCCCTAAACTGACAGTGTTGGGAAGGTCTTGAATTTCAATATAGTTCTTCAAGACGGTTAAAGGCATATCTTTAATTTTATGCCAAAGATTGGCCTGAAAATGATACAGCTTGTCATCATCAAAATGTTGATTGAGAACATGCTCACTCATTTGGCTAAGTTTCAAAATATTTTTTTGTAAATAATGTCCGATGGTGTCATTTAAATTGGAATCTGTGACCGTTTCTAAAACAGATTTGCCCATTTTCATAAAACTAGACATACCCGGCATGCGTTTAGCCATGACAGAATTATCTAAATAATCTTGAATAGAGTGCTGAATTAATTGGGTAATCATGGCTGAAAAGGCAGGGCTATTCACCACAGTTTTAATTAAACGCTGACGATGAGCACTTTTACTTGCCACATATTGGGCAATTTTATCGACGGTGAGTACGGGGATCACATCTGCAATTAGCGTGTTTTCATTGGAAGGATGAATTAAAGCAAAACGAAGATGTTCAGCAATTTGCTCAATCAGAACAGGACTCGCAGGTGTGGCTAAAATTTGCTTTTGTAACAGGGCATTGATGTGTTCAAATGACCAAATATCCTGCAAAGTTTGCTTTCTAAACCAATGATAAAAATTTAGAAATTCGCTTTGAATGGTGGCAGCATGCGAAAACTCTTGCGCTAAAAAGTCAAGATGAGCATCTATTAATTGCTCAATCATCGGTTGTTTCTGCATACTGTTTCTGCAAGCTAATTTAAAGGGATGAGTTTATCAGCAAGTGGGTTCTTTAGCTTTTGGGTTTTTGCTAGAAAAGGTAAATAGTGTAAAGCCACTTGTTGTTCTGCTTCTAAAATCGGCATATGCCCGACATTGTTTAAAATCACAGGCGTTTCTGCACGCTTCAATAAAGACTGTAATTCACTTGCTGCTTCAACATTAATAATTTTATCTTGCTTGCCCCAAAGAATCAGTGTCGGGGCTTCAATGGTACGTGTCAGACGGGCAAATGATTCAGGGGTGTAAATACGATTCAGTGTCACGATTTGATCAATCATTTTACGGGTTTGTGAGGATTGCGAAATCAGCATTTTTTCTTGTGCTTTTTTAAAGTAAAGCGGTAATTCGGGTGGTGTTTGCATGACTTGGCTGAGTACATCTTCTAAATCACCCGGTTTAGAAACAATCAAATTTTTTAAAAAATAGGGATCTTTGGTGTAGGCTGTATTGGCTTGTTTATAAATGCCTGCACTGTTGAGTAAAAATAAACTTTGTGTATCGAAGGGATACTGTGAGGCATAGACGGTTGCAATCGATCCGCCCAATGAATGTCCTGCAATATTTAGTTTAGTTTCGACGTTAATTGCTTCAACAAAGCGACGTAAGCGTTCTGTCACATTCGGCACAGAGAGATCAAAATTGTCTGCAACTTTGGTTTCGCCATTGCTGGGAAGGTCAGGAATAATCACATGGTAATAAGGCGTTAAAAAATGTGCTACGCCATTCCAATTGTCACGATTTCCTGCCAAGCCATGTATGAGTAATACAGCAGGTTTATTGCTGGAACCGCCTTCGCTATAGCTCCAAGTAATATCATCAATTTTTATGCTTTTACTGTGTAAGCCTGCTGCATGACGTTCTTTGGCGAAATAATTCTGTAAAGAAAGCGGTGCATCGCTCACTGTATTGCTTGCTGCATATGAAAAATGAGGCACACTGACTGCAAGTGCTAAACACATCGCGGTTAAGATGCGAGATAAAATCGAGTGTGGCGCTATCATTGATCATTATCCTTAATGTGTTCATGACGATAATATTTATAGAGGACATGATAAAAATAATCTAAATTTAGACTGCATTTTATTTTTCTAGAAATGTCTATAGCTTATTGTAAGTATTATTAAGAAAATGTCACTGTATTGTTTGTTGAATTAGGTAGCTCGAAAGCTGAGAAGTGTGAACTAGATTCATTTTTCATGTGAAATAAAAGATCTGATAAGATCCTTATAAACTAAACAGTCATTCTTTTTGCAAGTGACTTTCATTTTTACAGAGATTAAAATGCTGTAACTTCAAAACATTCTGGTGGGAAAGAAATGCTAACAGCTCAAGAAGCTTTAGAACGTCTTAAAATTGGTAACCAACGTTTTGTATCTGGCGAAACGACCCATCATAAACAACTGAGCCATCAGGACCGTGCAGAAATGGCGGAAGACCAAAACCCGTTTGCTATCGTTTTAGGCTGCTCTGACTCGCGTGTTCCTGCTGAAATGGTCTTTGATCAGGGACTGGGCGATTTATTTGTGATTCGTGTCGCAGGCAATGTGGTTGCACCTTCTCAGGTTGGTAGTGTTGAATTTGCTGCTGAACGTTATGATTGCGCAGTGGTCGTCGTTTTAGGTCACAGTCATTGTGGAGCTATTCAAGCCACGATTGATACATTGATGAATCCTGCCAGTCCACCATCACAAAACTTAATGTCAATTGTAAATCGCGTGCGTCCATCGGTTGAAACGTTGTTGCAGACAGAATTGAAGGATGATTTAGCTAAACTATGCAAACATGCGGTACGCTCAAATGTTTTTGCATCGGTGAATCAGTTGCGTCATGGTTCTGCTGTACTGGAAAACCTGATTGCTAAAGGTAAGTTAAAAGTGGTTGGGGCAGAATATTCTTTAGAAACAGGTGAAGTTTTGTTCTTTGATTTTTAAAATCAAATAAATTTCAATGATTCATAAAAGGCGCTTATAAAGCGCCTTTTATATAGGGATAAGCATTGTTCAGTAAAATGCTTTGTGCTTTTGCATTCGGGTGAACCAGATCGGATTGCATCAGGTTTTTATTGCCTGCAACGCCTGTTAAAAAGAAGGGCATCAATTTCACTTTGTATTGTTGGCTGACAATACTGTAATTTTTTTCAAAAGCTTGACTATAAGCCGTGCCATAATTGGGTGGGATTTTCATGCCCAAAACAACCACCGTCGCTTTGGCTTGCTGACTTTGTTGAATTAAATTGGCAAGGTTCTTTTGAATCAAAAGTGGCGATTGACCACGTAAACCATCATTCCCACCTAATTCAATCACGACAATTTGTGGTTTATAAGTTTGTAATAATTTCGGTAAACGTGCTACAGCACCACTGCTGGTTTCACCACTCACACTGGCATTGACCACTTTATGTTTTTTCGGATACTGTTGGTCTAAACGCTTTTGTAATAAATAGCCCCAACCTTGTTCTGCTTGCATGCCATATGCTGCGCTAATACTATCCCCCACAATCATAATGGTTTTAGCAGAAACCACGGCTGGAATAAGACACAGGCTGAACATCGCCAAGTAAGAAATTCCACGAATTTTTAAATTGCGATTTTGCATATAGAGATATTATGACCCAAGTTATTCACGATCATTGCATCATGCCACAAGTGATTATTTCTGCACAGCAACTGACACAAAAGATCAAAATTGCACAAAAAGAACTACGCATTTTTGAAAATTTAAATTTTGAAATTTATGCGGGTGAGCAAGTGGCAATTACGGGGCGTTCGGGTTCAGGAAAATCGACCTTGCTTGGAATTTTGGCGACGTTGGATCAAGCCAGTGCAGGGAAGCTAATGGTTTGTAAGGAGTCGATTGTTGAATTAAACGAAGAACAACGTGCTTTGGTGCGTTTAAAACATATTGGCTTTGTTTTTCAATCTTTTCAATTGCTACCACATTTAACTGCGGTTGAAAATGTGATGTTGCCACTGCGCTTACAAAAGAATTTTAATTTTGCAGCAGCTGAAAAAAAAGCTTTAGCGTTGCTGAAAAAAGTAGGTTTAGAACGACAAGCAACACAAACGCCCAAAGTCCTTTCCGGTGGTGAGCAACAACGAGTTGCCATTGCGCGCGCTTTGATTAGTGATCCGCAAATTATTTTTGCCGATGAACCGACAGGTAATTTAGACACACAAACAGCCGAAGAGATTGAGCAATTATTATTTCAGCTGAATCGTGAATTGGGGACAACCTTGGTTTTGGTGACACATGATCCAAAACTGGCTGAACAATGCCAGCGTCATTTTGAATTGCTAGATGGCCATTTAATTGAACATCGTAACGGTGAGGACTGAAATGAATCCTCTATTTCAACCGTTACTCAAACAAAGTTTTAAAAGTAGCGGTGTTTACTTACTGATTATTGCTCTGGTTTTGGCAATTAGTGCAACCACAGCACTAAAATTTAGCAATGAACAAATTCAAAATGCTGTGGCACTACAAGCCGCAGAAATGTTAGCAGCGGATTTGGTTCTGAGCGATAATCAGCCACTAGAAAAAAAGTGGCAAGACCAAGCAAACCAATTCGCGCTACAACAATCTAAAGTCACCACATTTAGTTCAATGGCACATACCCATGAGCAGTTTGTGATGGTGAATGTTAAAGCTATTGATGATGCCTTTCCGTTACGTGGAGACATTCGGGTTGTGCCAACAGCAGACAAAATTCAAGCAGGGCAAGTTTGGCTTAGCTCTCGTGCTCTGGATTTATTGCATGTTAAAGTGGGGGATACGGTTAATATTGCCGATGCAAGCTTCAAGGTCACGGCCCAAATTGAACATGATTCCAATCAAGAATTAGGCTTTTCAGGTTTTTCGCCTACGGTGATTATTTCTCAAGCCGATGTTGCTCGGACCCATGCCATTCAAGTTGGGAGTCGGGTTGAATATCGTTTATTGATGGCGGGTACGGCAGGGCAAACCAAGCAATTTGAGCAAAATTTCAAATTGCAGCAAGGTCAAGGTGCTGGTGCTGAAACACCAAGCGCAAATGAACAAACCAGCCTTAGGTTACGCAATGCCAGCGAAGGCAATACTCGTTTAATGAAGCCGATTGCCAACTTAGATACCTTCTTACAACTGACCAATATTTTGACTATTTTGCTGTGTGGTATTGCGATTGCCTTAACCAGTCAGCGTTATGTACAACAAAATCAGGACTATATTGCGCTCATGCGTTGTATTGGTGCAACGAAGGCTCAAATTCTTAACGCATATTTAGCTTTATTGAGCGTGGTTTTAATGGTTGCAATGGCGATTGGCAGTTTAGCGGGAGTTTCACTCGGCTATGGCTTGTTACAACTGATGCTACAGTTGATTCCGCATTTGCAAATTCAATTTTCTGTGTTTGATCTGTTACTTGGGCCACTACCTATCGCAATGCTTACCAGTGCGGTGGTGTTGCTTGGATTTATTGTGCCAAGTTTATGGCAACTGTTGAATACACCGCCTATTCGTGTCATTCGTCAGCAAGAAAAATCTGTGCAGTCGATGCTGTGGATGCTACTAATGGGCACAGCAAGTTTGGTGTTGTTTAGTATCGTATTGACTGAAAATATTGTGCTCACTGCTTGGGTGATTGGTGCGATTATTTTATTGTGTATGGTACTGTATATGCTGATTTGGGGCGGGCTGAAACTAATCAAAAGCTTAAAAATATCCATTTCAGCTTATGTGCGTGCGCCTTATCAAACAGCTTTTCAAATTACTGCTTTGGCACTGGGTTTAAGTTTAATTACCGTATTGGCGGTGTTACGAACGGATTTGCTGGAGCGTTGGCAGCAACAATTACCTGAAGGCACACCCAATCAATTTGTTTACGGCTTACCACCGTTTGATATGCCTGTATTCAAAGCGAAGCTTGAACAACAGGGGTGGCAGAGTACACCGTTATATCCCAATATCCGTGGACGACTGGTGGCGAAAAATGATCAGCCTTTTGCAGAGCAATTGCTGAAAAACAATAACTCTTTACGCCGTGAATTAAATTTAACTCAAACTACAGAATATCCGACTGACAATAAAATAGTGCAGGGCAGTGCAGCACTGAAACAGGTCGGTGATGTGTCTGTGGAAGTCAAAACTGCGGAAGAGCTCGGGATTAAAATCGGTGATCGGCTGACCTTTAGCTTGCCCGAAGGTTTGGTTCACGCCAAAGTCATTAACTTGCGTAGTGTTGAATGGGAAAGCTTTAGTCCTAATTTTTTCTTTATTTTTGCACCCAAAACCATGGATGAAAATGCAGGCAGTTATTTAGGCAGTTTTTATGTGCCAGAACAGGATAAAAAGCAATTGGTTCCTGTCATTCAGCAATTTTCCAATACTGTTTTTATTGATGTCAGCTTGATCTTGGATGAGGTCAAACGCTTGGTAAATGTGTTGGTGCAAATTATTACCATTTTGGCGTTATTGGTGAGTGTGTCAGGTATTTTGGTACTGGTTGCCTGCTTGAATTTATTGATGGATGAACGTAAACGTGAAGTGGCTTTGCTACGTTCGTTTGGTAGTTCTAAACAAAAGTTAAAACAAATGATGAGTTTGGAGATTGGTTTTATTGGCTTTGTGGCCGGTGTGGTTTCTTGTCTGTTTGCAGAAGTGATTAGTGCCATTGCGAGCTATAAAATGAATTTGGCAATTCAGGCACATGGGGAAATTTGGTTGATTTTACCGATTCTGATGACCTTACTGTGTGCTTTGATTGGACGTTATCGCTTAAGTTATCTCTGTGATATTCCACCCTTACAAAGTTTGCGAGAGATCAATCAATGATCTCTCTCATTTGAAGTCGATGATTTATTTATGTTAAAAATGAAGTTGTGCGCGCATAGCGCTAAGAATTTGGCGCCAAATCGGTTCAAGGATTTGAACTTGTTGCATGCAGTAATCATAAAGTAAATAACAGGTCATTGCGCCCACAACTAAGCCCACATAAATGCCTAAATTCGGTTTATGTATCCGTTGTCCCATGTACCAAATAACCGCCAATATAGCGCCCATCAGCATACCGCCAATATGGGCCGCATTATTAATTCCGGGCATGGTAAAGCCGATTAACAAGTTAATCCCCATCACCATGACCAAAGTTTTTTTATCTAAAATAAAGCGTTGCTTGGGTATAATCGGAAATAAGGATAATACAGTCAATGCGCCACCAATCCCCATTACCGCACCAGAAGCACCAGCACTGACGGTTGGGAAAAGTTCAGGGTTTTGGCTTTGAAGCAGTTCGAAGGTGTTTTGAATGTCGATCAAGCCACTGAGCAAGCTGCCCATGAGACCTGCAAAAATATACACACCTAAATAATAAAACCGACCAAAAAGCTGCTCAGCGACACTGCCAAAAATATAGAGTGCCCACATGTTTAACATGAGATGAATTAAGCCAAAATGAAAAAACATGCTGGTAAATAGGCGAGTGGGTTCCTCTAAAAAGGTTAAAGGTGCATAATCAGCGCCCCAATGAATAGCATCGACAAGACTGGGACTGGTAATATTTACCCCTGTGAGCACTTGCCAGAGAAATAAACTGACATTAATGGCAATAAAAAGTGCAGTCAGCCACCAAAGGTGAACCTCGGGTTTACTTCGAATTGAGGGAGGTGAAAGTTCAGCCATGCTATTCTTTTATAATCTTTGCTATATTCAGCTTCAAGCTTAGCATGAAAAAATAGATATTTTGGAGTAACTCACTGACATGAAAGCTTTTATTGTTCGTAGTTTGTTAATACTTGTCAGTTTGGTACTTTTAGTACAACTTTGGATTTTTACAAGTCTGGTCTGGTGGCGAACTCATCCGGTTGAAACCACCATGATGATGCGGATAGATTATTGGTCTGAACCCTCTAAGCCAATCAAACATGAATGGCGTGATTATGATCAAATCAGTGACTATTTGAAACATGCGGTGGTTGCAGCAGAAGATGGTAAGTTTTTACAACACAACGGTTTTGATTGGGCCGGTATGCAATTCGCCCTAGAGCGTAATAAAGATAAAGGTAAAGTGGTTGCCGGTGGTTCAACGATTTCACAGCAATTGGCAAAAAATCTATTTTTATATAATAAGCGTTCATTTCTGCGTAAAGGTCAGGAAGCGGTTGCCACGTGGATGATGGAGCGAGTCTGGTCAAAAGAACGAATTTTAGAAGTATATTTAAACTCAGTTGAGTTTGGCGAAAATATTTATGGTGTGGAAGCCGCAACACAGCATTATTTTGGTAAAAGTTCGAAAAACTTATCGCGTGAACAGGCGGCTTTCTTAGCTGCGATTTTACCGAATCCAAAATATTATCAAGACCATCGTGATGATCGAAAATTAAAGTATCGTAAACGTATGATTCAAAAATATATGCGTTATAGCCATATTCCTTAATTCTTTCCTGTAAAAACCCAAATTATTGTAATGTCAGTAAGCTAAGGAGTTTTGTAATAAACTCCTTAGCTTTTTAGTTCTTTATAACGGAGTCTTATATTTTTTAAATCAAATACTTGAAGCTCATTTATTACATTGGATAAGCCCAAAGTAATCAAAGGCATTTGTCATCCGCAAAACTCGACAAATTCCTTTTATTGATTAATAAATCGCAGAAACTGTACTTTTCCAAAGTAGTCTTGCCTCGAACAGTTGCGGATGACGTTTCCGCGTATCGAATAACATCATGAATTTAAAAAATAAAATGCCTATTAATTTCTTAACTGATTCAGCATTATAAATTATTGGGCTTTTTTTTATGAAATTGTCACAATTTTGAAGCATACTTAGATAGATATGAATTACTTTAGAACAAGCATAGGTTAGGTATGAATACTGCAGCAGACCCATCTCCTACACAAATAGAATATACATATAATGATCGCTATATTAACCGTGAACTTTCTATTCTAGATTTTCATCTTCGTGTATTAGAACAGGCGGTTGATCCTCTGCATCCTTTGCTTGATCGCATGAATTTCTTGCTTATTTTTTCTCGTAATCTGGATGAGTTTTTTGAAATCCGTTTTGCCGGTTTGATGGAGCAACTTGATTTAGGTAATGAAAGTCGTAGCCCTGATGGTTTAACCCCAAAACAAGTGCTGGATAGCATTTCTAAAACAGCACACGCAGCAATTGAACGCCAATATCGTATTTTAAATGAAACAATTTTGCCGAAACTGCGTGAAGAAGACATCTGTTTTTTACGTCGTGGTGAGCTTACACCTGCTCAGTCTGCTTGGATTAAAAAGTATTTCCAAGAACAAGTTGCTCCTGTTCTGACTCCAATTAGCCTTGATCCAGCCCATCCATTTCCGCGGTTGGTGAATAAAAGTTTAAACTTTATTGTGACTTTGGAAGGGAAAGATGCTTTTGGTCGTCAAATTGATTTAGCCGTTGTTCCAGCACCGCGTTCATTACCTCGCGTGGTACGTTTACCCGATGAATTGACCGATGGCAAAGAGCATCATGTTATGTTGTCTGCCATCATTCATGAACATGTGTCTGACTTGTTCCCTGGTATGACGGCGACTGGTTGCTATCAATTTCGCGTAACACGTAATGCAGATTTGGCATTAAATGAAGATGTTGAAGACTTAGCTAAAGCATTGAAAGGTGAATTGAACTCACGCCGTTTTGGTCGTGCGGTACGTTTAGAAGTGACCCACAATTGTCCTGAACATATTTATGAGTATTTACTCGATGAATTTGATCTTGAAAAAGAGCAACTTTATAAAGTAGATGGTCCAGTTAATCTTGCACGATTACTTTCGAATTTTAAACGTCCACATTTACGTTATGATTCACATACGCCAATTATTCCAAAAGTTCTAAAAAAATCTGAAAATATTTTTTCTGCTATGCAGAAACAAGACATTCTGTTACATCATCCCTTTGAATCATTTGCACCCGTGATTAATTTATTGCGTGAAGCTGCACGTGATCCGCAAGTGCTTGCGATTAAGCAAACCTTGTATCGCAGTGGTCCAGATTCTGAAATTGTGCAAGTGCTGGCGGAAGCTGCGCGCAATGGTAAAGAAGTCACCGCAGTCATTGAGTTGCGTGCCCGTTTCGATGAAGAGTCGAATATTGAAGTGGCAAATGTACTGCAAGAAGCGGGTGCTGTGGTGGTCTATGGCATTGTGGGTTATAAAACCCATGCCAAAATGATTTTGGTGGTACGCCGTGAAAATAACAAGCTTGTGCGTTATGTGCATCTAGGTACAGGTAACTATCATGCAGGCAATGCGCGTATTTATACCGACTATGGGTTGCTCACCACAGATAAAGAGCTGTGTGAAGATGTACACCGTATTTTTCAAGAATTGACAGGTATGGGGAAAATGGCGAAGTTGAAGAAACTTCTACATGCACCATTTACCTTACATGCGCAACTTGTGAATTATATTGATGAAGAAATTGCCAATGCCAAAGCGGGTAAGCCTGCACAAATCATTGTCAAAGTGAATGCTTTAACTGAAATGCAGTTGATTAACAAGTTGTATGAAGCATCTCAAGCAGGGGTACAGATTGATTTAATTATTCGTTCTATTTGCTGTTTGCGTCCGGGTTTGCCGGGGCTGTCGGAAAATATTCGAGTGCGTTCAATTGTCGGACGTTTTTTAGAGCATACTCGTGTTTATTACTTTGGTAATAATGGCAATGCTCGAATTTACTGCTCAAGTGCCGATTGGATGGATCGTAATTTATTTAATCGTGTTGAGGCGTGTTTTCCCATTGAAGATCCAGCGCTGAAAAAACGTATTTATCAGCAAGGTTTATTCACTTATTTACAAGATAATCAACAAGCATGGTTGTTGCAAGGTGATGGAACATGGGTGCGTGCCCAAGTTGCGGCAGGTCAAGCACCCCATAATGCGCAAAGAATCTTATTAGGTTTGATTAAATAATTTACTCAAAAAACCATAAAATAAAGGAGTCTTCGGACTCTTTTATTTTATCTGGATGTTGGTTGTGAGCTGAAAAGGGATGAGGATTATTTTATAAATAGGTAATTTTTTGATAAATATTTTTAATATGACCTTCGATTTTATATAAGGGCACAGTAATCTGTTGAGCAATTTGCTGTGGACTAAACCCATCTGAAATTAAATTTAAAATGTCATGTTCAATCGCTGTTAGCTGTATGGGTTGGTTTGTTTTAGTTGTTGATAGGGTTTTATGAAAGCCAAGTTGATGCGACAAAATATACTGCGCTAAAGTGTCATGGATGGGTGCTCCACCACGCAGAATAGTTTTAATGTGATTGAAAATTTCTGCTTCAGTGTGCTCATAAAAAATATAGCCTTGTACACCTGCTTGAATTGCCGCAAACAGTAAAGGCGTCTCTTGCTGGGCTAAGACCACAATAATATGTGCATCTGGATGAACTTTTTTTATTTTTCTTATAAATGAAATTTTTTCTGACTGATCAAGACATAAATCAATCAAGATTAAATTGGGTAAATGTTGTTGTAATAATTGTTCAGCTTCAATGAGGTCATGGCTATGAATCATTAATTCTGTAGGATAACCTAACCGAATGAGTATACTCTCTGAGAGATGATTAAAAGTTGGTTGATCCTTTATCATCATAATAGGAACAGGTAACGTTAGTTCACCCACTAGGCATTTCTCACAATGGTTTTCTATTTTATTGAGTCACTTTGCTATAAAGCGAATTAAAGTGCTATCCCAAGAAATTGGTAATTTATAAGGTTTAAGGTAAACTTAAGTGTTTGTTGAATAATACATATTTAAAAAATGTATATTTATTGTGTTCTTATTTTAAGCTGTTTTTTTGCAGCAGAGTGGTTTTTGGCCATCAGGAAATCCCTATTTATGGGGATATAAAAAACAGATTTAACCTTCTAATATGACAGCACTTCTTATTAGTCTGGCTAATAGTAGTACTTCAACTCATCGGGAATCTAATAAATTATTGCTCTATGGAGTCATAATTTATTTTTACCTTGAATGGCTTATCTGTATAGATAAGCTATTTTTTTTTATCTAAAAAAACACGAATAACGTTTTGAGTTTGCATCTCATAGGTTTATTGCTGTTAGGCGAACATAGAGGATAAAAAATTGAACATAAAAAAAGGAGCCATCGCTCCTTTTAATATATAGATGGTTTTTTAGTGAAGATTTTTGGTGATTTTTTGAAAGATTTGCAACAGCACATCAAATTCACTTTGCAATGGAGTGCTTTTACGCGTGACCAATGCAAGGGTACGACTTGGTGCTGCCTCAATCGCTTTGACCACTAATTCTGGATTTGCTTTAATCATATTGGTATGAATTGCAATTTCAGGCAGTAGGGTAAAGCCTAAATCTGAAGAAACCATTTCCACTAATGTTGGTAATGAACTTGCTTTTAAGCGATGATCATTTTTACGTTCGCCAATTGGACAAGCACTCAAAGCATGATTACGTAGACAATGACCTTCTTCCAGCAAGACTAAACGCGATAGGTCTAAGTCATCTAAAGAGTTTGCATTATTCGCATTTTGGTCTGATTTATTACAGACCAAATAAAGGTTTTCTTTTGCGATTTCAGCAACTTTTAAGCCACGTGTATCAAAAGGTAGAGCCAAAACAATCATATCGAGATTGCCATGTTCTAGTTTTTCGACAATTTTTTCACTTTGTGCTTCGTGTAAATGCAATTGAATTTTAGGAAGTTGTTTATGTACTTCATCTAAAAGTTTCGACAAAATAAAAGGTGCAATGGTTGGGATGATCCCCAAATGTAGATCACCAGTTAAAGGCTCGCTCATCTCACGACTTAAACGCATCAAGTCTTGTGCATCTGCCAATAGAACACGGGCTCGGGCAACAACCTGCTCGCCTAGCGGAGTTAAACGTACATTTTGGCGGTCGCGTTCAACGAGTACTCCACCTAACAAGCGCTCTAACTCCATGATCCCGCCTGACAAAGTCGATTGGGTCACAAATGAACGACGCGCAGCTTCAGTAAAATGCAGCGTTTCAGACAGTGTAACGAGATATGACAGCTGTCTTAAAGATGGTAATGCAGCCATAGTGTCCTAATGTTTTGATTTAAAGTGATCAGCAAATAATCCGCTAAGATATGGAATAAAATGCGGAGGCATATCATGCCCCATTCCATCAATTAATTCAAACTTAGCATCTGTAATTGCCTTTGCAACTGCTTTGCCATGACTCGGTGGAAGTAAACGATCCCGAGAGCCATGTACCACGAGGGTAGGTTGCTGAATTTGCTTACCCAATTGTAGCAAAGAACCCGTACATAATATTGCTAAAAATTGTTGAAGTACACCCGCTGGATAATAACTTCGCTGATATAACTTGCGTGCGGTCTGAATAATTTCAATTTGGTTGATATATCCGGGTGAACCAATAATATTAAATACTTTTACACTATGATTCACAATACCATCTTCGTCGGTAGATTCAGGTTTGCCAATCAGGCTTAAAAGTTGTTTAGGAAAGGGTGGTGGTAGTAACGGTTGATTGTTACTGGTAAACATCAGCCCTAGATTACTGACTTTTTGAGGGTGTTTTGCTGCCAGAATTTGCGCAATCATCCCGCCCATTGATGCTCCAAGCACCGAGACGTTATCAAGTTCTAAATGATCAATTAATAATGCCGCATCTTCTGCCATATCATATAAATTATAGGGTGCACCTTGGTTTTCTAAACCTAAAGCAAAGCGGCCCATAAGTTTGAATGTATTTAGTCGTGGCCCTGAATGACGAATTTTTGAAGACAATCCAATATCTCGATTGTCAAAACGAATGACTCGATAACCTTGGTCGATGAGTGATTTACAGAAAAAATCAGGCCAGAATAACAGTTGCGCACCTAAACCCATAATCAGCATGATTGCAGGATGTTCGGGTTGTCCACCTATTTCGACATGCAGCTCAATACCATTGCTTAAAGTGACTTTGGTTTCATGCATAAAAGAAGTATAGGGGGAGCCCGTGAATGTAAGTGCGCTATTCATTGTTATTTTCCTAAAAAAAGACATTTTTTTTGAAAAAACATCCTTTGTATTAAAACCTTAAACTGCTACAGGAATCAAGTCAGGTACTAATTTAGTTAGGCTTAAACGTTGTTTGGCTGCGGTTGCACCCAAGAGCACAAAACCACGTAAGGTATTTTGACTATCTAGCGCTTTTGCAATCATGCCATCTTCGAGTTCTTCTGTCTCCCACGTGACATCGACATCAATCGGTGCTGGAAGTACAGTCAGTGGCGCGGTCGGTGTTTTAACGGCAACAGGCATTGCAGGATAGTGAACATGCGTGTTGTCACCATTTAAGGTTTTCGCTAAAGCACGGGCTTGTTGCATGATTGGCATTACATAAGGGAGCAGTAAACCATTGACTTCTGCACAGTCACCAATCGCATAAATATCGGCTTGATTGGTTTCTAAAAGGCCATTGGTCAAGATTCCACGGCTACAAGCAATATTGGTTGCTTTGGCTAGCTCTACGTTGGGTTGCAAACCAATCGCAGAAAGTACAATGTCTGCAATGACAGACTGACCATTGGCTAGGGTAATTTGATAGTCGCCATTTTCAACTTTAATGACTTTTTCAACAGTTGTACCCAATACAAAGTGAATACCAATTTCTTCTAATTTTTCTTGGAATGAAGCCGCCACATATTCAGGAATGAGACGTCCTAAAGGTCTTGAAGCTAAATCAATCACTGTCACTTGATGTTCGGTGTTTTGTAAGTCATTGGCAAATTCGCAGCCAATTAGACCTGCACCTAAAATCACGACACGTTTGTCTTGACGTATAGCCAAATTTTTACGGAAGATTTTGTAGTCATTCAAATTGTTAACCACATGAATGTCATCGCTACCATCGCCTGCAATGGCTAAGCGAACTGGATTTGCGCCAACAGCGAGAACTAGTTTTGAATAGGGCTGAGTACTTTGTTGTCCCTCTTTTTCTAAAATCAGTTGATGTTGTTCGGACTGAATTTCTTTGACCCAAGTATGTGCTTCAATACGCATCTTCAGTTGAGCACTCATTTTAATGGCATCACCCAAAGCGATTTGCTCGGGTGCCTTGTTGCCAACCAAAGCATTTGACAGTGTCGGTTTGGCATAGTTTACCGCATCATCTGCACAAATCATGACCAGCTCATGCTCGGGATTTAGCTTACGAAACTCACGTGCTGCGGTATAACCGGCCATACCTGAACCAATGATGACGATAGGGTGCATAGTTTTCTCCAAACGGTTTTCTAAAAGATGTAAAAAAAGACCATGCGTTATGGTCTTTTGTATCAATGATTAGATTTCAATCATTTCAAAATCAACTTTTGATACACCACAATCCGGGCATGTCCAATCATCTGGGATATCTTCCCATTTCGTGCCTGCGACAATACCATCTTGTGGCCAACCTTCAGCTTCGTTATAAATCCATCCACAAACGATGCATTGATACTTTTTCATTTGACTCTCCAAAGCACTGACTTTTTAAAAAGTTAAGTCAGTAAAAATCCATATACAGCTTGACTCTAGTGATATGACTTTCAATGTACATATTCAAGCAAATTTTTACGCAGTTCTAGCGTTAATGTAAAGCAAATATCTGAGTTTAGTGAGTGAATTTGAAAGCAGAATTGCAGATGAGGACAAAACTTGTCATAAAAATGCTGAAATATCATTTTTGTTTAACAATATGAACTAAATATAAGCCTTTAAATAGCGGTGAATGAAAGGTGTATGCAAAGATTTAGATAACTTTTTAAAGTTTAAAAGTCACTTTCTAGACTAAGGTCGAGGAGAAAAAGAATATCGGATTTGTTATTTTATAATTGGGTGAATTTATACCTATTATTTATTTAAAAAATGAATGTAATAAAATCATATACTTATGTTTTGTCTTTGTGTTTGACTGTATTTTACGGGTGGTTGTTTACTGGTCATTCAGTGCATAAAGCGCTAAAATTGACATATTCTCTTTTAAATTACTTTTCTCCCCATGAGCAATCTGTCTACTACTTTGTGGTCTAAAATTCGTACTGTCCAAAATTTCCCTAAACCTGGGATTTGTTTCTTTGATTTGACACCATTATTTATGAGCAATATTGAGCTATTAACAGATGCGTTAATTGCAAGTATTCCTGCTGAAAAGTTGCAAGAAGTCGATAGTTTTGTTGCTGTTGAAGCCCGTGGTTTTGTTCTTGCTAGCTTGTTGGCACAGCGTTTAGGCAAAGGTCTATTATTGGTTCGTAAAGCGGGTAAGTTACCGCCACCAGTGGTTGGAGTAGGCTACAGCTTAGAATATGGTATGGATCGTTTAGAAATGTCTGCTGAAATTGAGCCGCAAAAAATTATTATTGTGGATGATGTTTTGGCAACAGGCGGTACTTTAAAAGCAGTGAAACAATTGGTGGATAAATGCAACCATGAACTTTTGGGTGCCAGTATTTTCCTAGATTTACCTGACCTACATACTGATTTGGGTTTGACTGTTTGGTCGGTATTAGATGATAAAACTCAGCCACAACAAGCTGTTGCATAATCGATCATAAATGATAAAAAGCCTTGGTTAATCCAAGGCTTTTTTACTTTAAAAAATGTATTTGTAGATGTTGAATTAAATCATTTAAGTTTTCAGGGCTGGCTAAACGGTGATGCCCACCTTCAACAGCTTGAACAAGCATATAGGGTTCAAGCTGTTCTTTCACTGAATACATATCCAGCACTTCATCACCTAGCTCTAAATAAGCAATTTGAGCAATCTCATGTTCAAGATCATCTTCAGCAATAGGTGGATAGTCTTCACGAAAATTTGGGTTGAGACTTGGGTTAGCAATAATTGCTGGAATTTTATGTAAGGCTGACATTTTGAGTGCCCAATAAGCACCTAAGCTGTGTCCCACTAATATTTCAGGTTTAATTTTAGTAATAATGTCGTGATAAAAATTGGCGACAGTTTGAAAAGTGAGATTGCGATAATCGATATCAATGCAATACTTATGGTTGGCATCAATGGCATGGAATTTGGTCGATTCACGAGAAGAATCTAGTCCATGTAAAAATAAGATTTTTGAAGTACATGTACTCATTATTTTATCGTTCACTCTGTCTTTATTTACAAAGATAGAAAGAGTTGAATAGTTTCCTTTTCAACTATTTTGCCTAAATCATTGTAAGGGACTCTGGTGAACAAAGAAGTTAGCTTTTGGTCTAAGAAAAAGTTTGAAAAAACGAGTATCAAGAAATTTACAAAAAAAATTATCCATTAGAAATATGAAATTAACCCCCCCCTTGTTTTTGTATATGTTTTTTGCATAAATAAAATACGATGAGTATTCAAAAACAAATATAGATACCTTGATATAAAGATGACATTGAACGAGATGAGCTATGGAAATTTTTAATTATGAAATTTTGATTGACGCTTCTCCAGAAAAAGTATGGCAAGTTTTGTGGGATGCAAAAAGCTATATGCAATGGACACAATATTTTTCACCAAGTTCAATAATGTATTCAGATTGGACAATAAATGGCAGAACAGTTTTTCTCGATGCCAGTGGTGCTGGTATGGTTTCTACGATTAGTCAATTAGAAAAATTTAAACTGGTGGGTTTTAAACATTTAGGTCTGATTCAAGATGGTATTGAAGATTTAGACAGTGATGAAGTTAAGAAATGGAAGGGTGCATTGGAAAAGTATTTCCTTGAAGATTTAAATGGAAAAACAAAATTGAGAGTTGAGTTGGAAACCGCTAAAGACTATTTAGAAATGATGGATACTGCATTTAAAAAGGGTTTTGAGCAGGTCAAACAATTGGCTGAAGGTTAAAAGATGAAGTAAAGGAAGTTGTTTTGAGTAAATCAATACTTTTGTTTGGCAATAAGTCATACGAAATTTTTACTGAATCTGCTATGCTATGCAACTTCCGTTTTTTACACATATACGAGGCAGAGATGACGCAACCTAACGCTCAATCGACTTCTGAACAACAAATTTCCGAAAACGATTTAATTGCACAGCGTCATGCCAAGTTAAAGCATATTGAAAAACATGCTAAGGAAAAGGGCACTAGCCCTTGGCCGAATACCTTTAAACGTGAACACTATGCTCAAGATTTACAAGATCAATTCGCTGATCAGTCTAAAGAAGAAATTGAAGCTGGTGAAAAAGTTTATGTAAAAGTTGCTGGTCGCGTGATGTTGAACCGTGGTTCATTCATCGTGATCCAAGACATGACTGGTCGTATTCAACTTTATGTTGCACGTAAAGAATTAGATCCAAAAGTACTTGAAACCATTAAAGGTTTAGACCTTGGTGATATTATTGCCGTTGAAGGTTATATCGGTCGCTCTGGTAAAGGCGATCTTTATGTTCATATTGAACACTTCGAACTTTTAACCAAATCACTGCGTCCACTTCCAGATAAGTTCCATGGTTTAAATGATACTGAAATGAAGTATCGTAAACGCTATCTTGATTTGATGGTGAACGACGAAACACGTAAAACTTTTGAAATCCGTGCCAAAGTCGTTGCGGGTATGCGTGCATTTTTAACTGAACAACGTTTCATGGAAGTTGAAACGCCAATGATGCATGTGATTCCGGGTGGTGCATCTGCGCGTCCATTTGAAACACACCATAATGCACTTGATATGCCATTGTATTTACGTATTGCCCCTGAGCTTTACTTGAAGCGCCTAGTGGTTGGTGGTTTTGAACGCGTATTCGAAATTAACCGTAACTTCCGTAATGAAGGTGTTTCGACGCGTCATAATCCAGAATTCACCATGATTGAATTCTACCAAGCCTATGCAGATTACAAAGACTTGATGGCTTTGACTGAAAATATGCTGGAAAAATTAGCGCTCGATATCTTGGGTTCGACCGATGTGCCTTATCAAGGTGAAGTGTTTAGCTTCAAAGGTCCATTTAAGAAAATTTCGATGTTTGATGCCATTCTTGAACATAATCCAAACCTTACGCCAGAAAATGTGGCTGACCGTGAATTTTTGGCTAAATTTATTCAAGAAGAATTGAAAGAAAAAGTAAAACCGAGTTTTGGTCTAGGTCGACTTCAAACCATCGTATTTGAAGAAACGGTGGAAACTAAACTTCGCCAGCCAACATTCATTACCGAATATCCAGCGGAAACTTCACCATTGGCGCGCCGTAATGATCATAATGCACACATTACCGATCGTTTTGAGTTCTTTATTGGTGGTCGTGAATTGGCAAATGGTTTCTCAGAATTAAATGACCCAATTGACCAAGCAGAACGTTTCCAAGCGCAAGTTGAAGAAAAAGATGCAGGTGATGATGAAGCAATGCATTACGATGCTGACTTCATTGAAGCACTTGAATATGGTCTTCCTCCAACAGCGGGTCAGGGGATTGGTATTGACCGTTTGGTGATGTTATTTGCTGATGCAGCAAGTATCCGTGATGTGATTTTATTCCCTCATATGCGTCATAAAAACTAAGTCTTAAAATGAGAGTGAATACCAGTCAGTTGAGACTTGACTGGTATTTTCCTCGACTATATTAAAGTAGCCTAAGAGTTACAAATAGTGTTCAATGTTTGTATAAGAAAAATATCCTGAGCGAACAGTAATCTTATTTTTTGTTTGAGTATTGCTCAATATTTTTATTGGATTAAGCTCCAAAGAATAGAGTAGTCAGTACATTAAAAATATAACGACTTGCTTTTGCTATATTTTCACCTTGATGCAATGATGCATTACTCCATCTTATCTTAAATAAGCCTTATCTTTGCTATTGTTAAAAACCTTGAAAGGTTAACCCTAAAGTAGCAAGACCATATCGACGATCCAGACGCGATGCAGTCACTCCGTTATACAAAAATGGAATATTGCCGATGAAATTGTGTTGGTAAAATTCCCCTTTCATAAAAGTCGATATTTTGGGGGTAACATCGTAGCTGAGTTTAAGACCAAGACTATGATTGTTGTTAACTGGCGTATTACCAAAATTACGAACGCGGTCATCAATGTTGTCTCGCCATAAATGCTGATACTGGTAGGCAATCTGACTTTCAAATTGACGATATCTCCAGTTCCATGAACCGCCTAAGCTGGTAAAATAAGCGTTATAGTTCAGGTCATTTTGAATCTCAATGCCATAATCACTGGCATTACCTGAAATATTCAGTTGGTTGACCAATAGATTATCGATAGAACAGGGTTTGTTTAATTTTCCTGAATATTGATTACTGGAATTAATATTGATATCCATCAAACAACCTTTATATTTTGCTTGAAGATCTAAGCTATCTACTTTGACTTGGCTGTAACCGACTCCAGCAAATAAATTAATTTGATTCATGGGATCAAGTTTTCGAGAAAAAACACCATTCAGTTGAAATTGTAAGTCTTGTGGTTGATTGACCTGAAGCTGTTCAAGCCTTTGTTGATTAACGATGGTTGCTGTAGATTTATTTAGCTCATTGGCCTGATTTCCCCATAGTGTTGCAGCAATGAAAAAACGATCTTTTTTATTTAAATTTAACTCAGGGAAATAGCGGACCCCCAGTGAGCCAGAGTGAATGGTATTGGTGTCTTGAGCATAATCAATTTCTCTGTACCAATATGATCCATCAACAATCCACTGTGGATGAAACTGGTATTCCATAGCAAAATGTGCACCCATGTAGTCGCCAGCGTTGCTATTTTGTACGCCTTCACTTTGTCTTATATCCAGAAAGTCGATGCGGTCATTCACTGCATTTAGTTCTGTTGTAAATTTTAAAGATGATTTGGTTTCTTTTGCTAAGCTCTGTGCCTGTAAAAAAAGATCTTCAGGTGCAGCATATAAACCAGTTGGGCATATACATGCCATATATATAATTAAATTATGATATTTCATATAATCCAAAGACAAATATTTAAATGCTGAAGATAAAAATGCCAGCTTGAAGGCTGGCACTTAATGGATTAATTCAGTTTAAAGTGAGCGACTAAGCTTGATCCTTGGAATTGAATTCCATTCACATTGATCGTATCATTTTGTAGTCCAAGAGCTGGATCCACTGTATAGGTGATTGGTAATACATAAGCCGATGCCTGTACTAAATCATTTACGGCGAGCTTGCCAATATATAGAGTATAATATTTCTGTAGTGTTTCACTGCTACTCACAATACTTGCTAGCGGAATTGAACCATTGCTGACATTAATAACGATATCTTTTTGGGTAATAAACTCTAATTGAGTTACTTCTTTAAGAGTTGAAGCAATATTAACCTTGGTATTCGACGGAATTTTAGCACTGAGTATTGTGCCATCTGTTTTAAAGGTCACTTGAATATTATGAATGATGACATCTAGGTTTTCTTTTGCTGCGCCACGGCTACCATCGAGTTTAAAACCTAATTTAATCGTATCGGTTAATTCAGACTTGGTATTATTGAGTTTAAAGTTGACAGCCAATGCAGTATCTAGGTTTGAACGACTTAACGCTAATGGTGCAGTAGTAGATGCTTTAAGTTCTGTCAATGAATAACCTGCTAAAGTAAAATCAGCATAAACTGGTGTTTTTAAGCTCTCTTTAATTGTATTCAATGTTGTTTGATTGGCAGGAAGTTGTAGCGCCGTTTGTAAACTCTCGCCATTTCCGCCTGACTGTACAATAGTATTGATCGCTGTTGATACTTGGGTGATATTACCGTTGATATTACCTTTAATATTAGGATCTATTGGTGTGCTAGGATCATTGATGGTCGTCCCAGCCGTGGTTACAGCAGCAGTAAGAATCTCATCTAAAGCAGTTGCTTGAAGTTTACCACTACCATCAAATAGGGTTTTCCCTTGAGTCTTTAATGCACTTCCGATAGTCGAAAAAGCAATTTGTGTAGCCTGTTCTTGCGTCAATGCGACAGAGCCATCACTTTTGTTGATTGCTTGGAAGTTATCTTCAATTTGAGTTGCAAGTTGTTGTAGCGTGAAAATTACCGCCATTTCTTTTGCGCTGCCATCCGTGATAGGGTTGAATGATTTAATATTTGCTGCTGTTACAGTGGTCAGACCAAGATTATTTAAAACGACCTGAAGGTCGCCAGAGCCAAGATAATATTCAAGCGATGTAAGGGGACTCGCAACTAAATCATTATTTGAAATATTTTGTAAATCTGTTTTTTTGATTTTGAGTGTGCCAGTAAATGGAAGTCCTGTTCCTATATCTGTACCCCCAGTAATGGTAATTGCGGAGTTATTACAGTCGGCAGTGGTATCAAAAGAGAACTTACCTTGTGCATCTGTTGTGGTTGTTAAGCCATTACAGTCATCAAATTTTACAGTAGCATTGGCTAAATAGAAATCGACAGCAGCCCCCGAAATTGGTTTTGATGTAAAGGGTGCTGTTGAACTATTATTGCTACCATCGCTACCAGCACATGCAGTAAGTAATGTTGTTATCGTTGTTGCAAGAAAAGTATATTTTATATATTTGTTAAGTAACATATTTTAAACCCCGTATGAATTATAATCAGTTCTCGTTATTTATAACAAATTAAGAATTTAAAAAGAAGAACAAAATAAAGTTTATTTTATATACAAAAAATTTCTAAACATTAAATAAAAATATTTAGTTTTAAAGTGGCCTTTACATGGTAATTATTATAATTGTGTAAACAAAAAAATACGCAACGATTGGGGTGATCATTGCGTATAACAACGAAGCTGTTTTCACAGTTTCGGTTAAGGAGAATGTTAAAACTCTATAGAGTTTTAAACACTAAAAGCATAATAAAATGAATGATCAGTCATTTCATGATGTTTTCAGTTAAGTTGTGTTAATTAAAGTTAATAACTATTGGTTAGTGTGATTTGTTCATCATTTTGAGGGCACAAAAAAGCCTTTCTACATAAAGAAAGGCTTTTTTGTGCTTAAACGTGTTTAGAAGTGAAACATACCCAAGCCCGATTTAATTTCATCGAGTGTCTGTTGAGTAATATCGCGACATTTATCTGTACCAGTTTTTAAAATATCCATGATGTAATCAGGATCTTTAGCCAGTTCGAGACGACGTTCACGAATAGGGGTAATGAGTTCTTTGAGTACACCTTCAAGACGTTTTTTCACAGTACCATCGCCTAAACCACCACGACGATAATGTGCTTTTAACTCTTCAACTTCTTCTTTATTTGGGTCAAAAGCATCTAAATAAGTAAATACAATATTGCCTTCAACTTGACCCGGATCTTCAATTCTTAAATGATTCGGATCGGTATACATTGCATTGACTGCTTTTTTAATGTCTTTGTCAGAAGCATCCAGCACAATGGTATTGCCTAATGATTTAGACATTTTGGCTTTACCATCAAACCCAGGTAAACGACTCATGTTTGAAAGTAGAGCCTTACATTCTGGTAGAACATCATGACCAATTTGACGATTTAAACGACGTACAATTTCATTGGTCTGTTCAATCATTGGGATTTGATCATCACCAACAGGAACGACTGATGCTTTAAAAGCAGTAATATCCGCTGCTTGTGCAACTGGGTAGCATAAAAAACCAGCTGGAATATCACGTTCAAAACCACGGAGTTGAATCTCAGCTTTAATGGTTGGGTTACGTTCTAAACGCGACACAGTCACAAAGTTGAGGTACAACATGGTCAATTCATTTAATGCTGGTAAGCATGACTGAACACAAATTGTTGTTTTTGTTGGGTCAATACCAACGGCAAGATAATCTGTTGCCACTTCAATAATATTGCGGCGTACTTTTTCAAAGTTATCTGCGTTATCTGTTAAGGCTTGAGCATCAGCAAGGAGGAGATGTTGATGGTGAGAATCTTGTAACCCTACACGCGAACGTAAAGAACCTACAAAATGACCTAAATGAAGTTGTCCCGTTGGGCGGTCGCCAGTCAAAATAACAGGACGATTGTCTTGATTACTCATTATCTCTTTATTCCAAAGTTGTTAACACAACATGTATCTGCTGATGAATTGCCATATTGTACGGCATAATGTTTTTTAATGTCAGACACTATAAAAACAGAAGCTTGAAAAAATAAAAAGAATTTAATGAAGTTGATACAGTTTTCTTATATTTATATTTAAAATACCCTCTAGACCCCCTTAAGGATAAAAAGAATGGCGAGTAGCTTATTAATATTATTAGACGATATTGCCACCGTATTAGATGACGTTGCTGTAATGAGTAAAATGGCGGCAAAAAAAACGGCTGGGGTATTGGGGGATGATTTAGCGCTGAATGCACAACAAGTCAGTGGTGTCCGTTCTGAACGTGAATTACCTGTAGTTTGGAGTGTTGCAAAAGGTTCATTCATTAATAAGTTAATTCTTGTACCTTTAGCCTTGCTGATTAGTGTCGTTGCACCGTGGCTCATTAATCCTTTATTGATGATTGGTGGTTTATTTTTGTGTTATGAAGGCGTAGAAAAAGTTCTGCATAGCTTGCATCATAAAAAAGCCCAAACTCAAGAAGCTGCACAAGCAGAACTGATCGAAATAGAAACAGATTTAGTCACTTTTGAAAAAGATAAAGTTAAAGGGGCTGTTCGTACCGACTTTATTTTATCTGCTGAAATTGTGGTGATTTCATTGGGTACGGTTGCCACAGCTGCATTTGGTACTAAAGTTCTCGTACTTTCAGTGATTGCGATTTTAATGACTGTGGGTGTTTATGGTTTTGTTGCCATGATTGTGAAAATTGATGATTTAGGCTTATATTTAACCGAACAGGCATCTAGCCTTAAGCAAAGTATTGGCCGCGGATTGTTAGCATTTGCACCAAAATTAATGAAAACCCTGACCTTTGTGGGAACCATTGCGATGTTCTTGGTCGGTGGCGGGATTATTAATCATGCTGTGCCTTTGATTCATCATTGGAGTGAAGATTCAGTCGATTATATGGAGCACATTCCTACAGTTGGCAATATTATTGGTGCAGTTACACCCACCTTAATTAGTTTTGTTATTGGTTTTGTTGCGGGATTATTGGTTCTCGTGATGGTGAATTTCATTAAAAAGTTTTGGCCTAAATCCAAACAGGCATGAACAAAAAATTCTGTAAAATAAGATAAACACAAGCTAAAGGAATATCACTATGCGCTGGAAAGGACGTCGTGTAAGTAGCAATGTTGAAGACCGCCGTGGTGGTGGCGGTGTTAAGGCGGGTGGTATTAGTATTTTAGGTCTTGTGGTTGCCTTTGTGGCATGGAAGTTTTTTGGTGTTGACCCGCAACAAGCCTATCAAGCCACGAAGCAAGTAACATCACAAGTACAACCCGCTGAAACCAAAGGCTTGGATCATCCCACAGCAGAACAGCAAGAAGCTATGGATTTTGTCGGGACAGTTTTAGCGGATACCGAAGATACGTGGACACAAGTCTTTCAACAGCAATTAAATAGCCAGTATGTTGCCCCTAAATTGGTGATGTTTAGTGGTGTGGTGAATTCAGGCTGTGGTACAGCGCAATCTGCAATGGGGCCATTTTATTGTCCTGCCGATCGTAAAGTTTATATTGATACGACTTTCTTTAAAGACATGCGTCAGCAAATGGGTATTTCGGGTGAGCAAAATTCGACCGAGTTATCTCGCCAAGATCAAGCGGGAGATTTTGCCCAAGCTTATGTGGTTGCACATGAAGTCGGACATCATTTACAAACGCTGTTAGGTATTTCTGATCAAGTGCAAAAAGCACGTGCTCAATCCAGTGAAGTACAGGGCAATCAACTTTCTGTGCGTCAGGAATTGCAAGCAGACTGCTTTGCAGGAATTTGGGCACATCATAATCAACAACGCACCCAATTTTTAGAGCAAGGTGATATTGAAGAAGCGATGGATGCCGCGCATAAAATTGGTGATGATTACTTGCAGAAACGTGCTACAGGGCAGGTTGTACCCGATAGTTTTACTCATGGTAGTAGTGAACAACGCATGAAATGGTTTCAAACAGGTTTGAAATCAGGAAAGATCAATGATTGTGATACTTTTAATCAAGCGATTTAAGAAAATAAAAGAGGATTTAATGTCCTCTTTTTATTTTAAATTTTCAGCGACTTAAGAACTGTTTAAAGTTACGAATAATCCTAATCGAGACATAAAGTGCAGCGAAGGCAAAGAGGCTAATGCTAAAAATAATATATTTTAAACTTGAAATATCTGCTTGATAAAATTGCTGAATTTGTTGTTTAGAATAAGACCATTGTTGCTGCTTTTGCGTCAGACTATCTTGGTAATTAACGTGTTCAATATAATGCTGCTGACCAATTTTGACTAAGTTAATCTGCTTGATTTGGCGAGTATGCGACTGGTTATAGGCATCTGTACAAATATCTTGTAAATAATGTTCGCAGTTTACTTTCGCAACATAGCCATTATGCGCAAGCAAAATATAAATTGCTTTATCAGGCCGTTTATTATTTGAGACTAAAACCAGCTGTTCTTGAGGGGGTGATTTGAGCGAAATGTGTTGTGCTTGCTGGAAAGCTTGATCTGCATTTAAAATTTCTTTGCTTTTCGAATAGATACTGAAAAATAAAGCGATTGTAATGAGAAAAATCACAACTGCAAAAAAAAGTCGAAATAGCGTTTTAACTGTTTGATGCATGAGTAAATTCAACTTAATGTAGAGCTGGAAGAAAACGTTGATACATTTAACACTTTGATGTTGGACTATGTTAATTCATTACTGAAAAGATGTAAAAAAACTTAACTATTTGAGAGTAGAAGTTGAGATTTTACTAATATTGATCGTAGCAGTTGTTACCTCACTTCTAATCTTATGACATAAACTAAAAGCCCCATTAGGGCTTTTATGTGTTTTTAATGATGAAAATTAGACTCTGAAATAAATCATTATTGATAAGGTCGTTTGAATGGATTATTTTTTTAAAAACTCTAAATAGGGTTTTACCATCAATTGTTCAGCTTCCAAAATTGGCATATGACCAACGCCATCTAATACAATTGGTGTTTCTGCTTTTTTCAATAATGATTTGAGTTCTTGTGCTGCTTCGACATTGATAATTTTATCTTGTTTCCCCCAGATAATAAGGGTTGGAACATCAATACTACGCGTAGCAAGTGCGAAGGAGTCTGGGGTATGGGTTTTGGACATTAATACCAATTGATTAATCATTTTTTGTGTATTTTTTGATTGTGCAATCATCATTTTTTCTTGTTCGACTTTTATTTCATTCGGAATAAAGGGCGGGGTTTCAGTTGTTAAGCGCATGAGTTTGTCAAAATCTCCAGCTTTAGAGACCATCAAATCTTTTAATAATGTCGGGTCTTTTAAATAAGCTGTATTGGCAGTTTTATAAATGCCTGCACTATCAACTAAAAGAAGCGATTGAGTATCTAGTGGATATTGTGCGGTATAAAGTAGGGCAATCGCGCCACCCATTGAGTGTCCAGCAATATGGAGCTGATTTTCAAACTTGCCTGCTTCGACAAATCGGCGAATTTTTTCCGTTAAATTTGGAATAGTCAGATCAAAATCTTCCGTGACTTGGGTGTCGCCATGTGTAGGTAAATCAGGAATGATCACATGATAATAAGGGGTTAAATAGCGCGCTACACGGTTCCAGTTATCACGAGATCCTGCTAAGCCATGAATCAATAACACAGTAGGTTTAGCTGATGAACCACCTTCGCTGTATGACCACATTACATTTTCAACTTTAACTTGTTTGCTTTGTAGACCTGCCCAAGCGCGTTCTTGTTGTAATATTTGTTGAAAGTTAATAGCTGCTGCAAAACTTGTGCTAGGTAATATACTTAAAGTCACGCTACCACAGGATATTGCCAGTGATAGGCAGAGTGTTGAAAAAATCTTTTGCATGAATTGTACTCTGATTGTTTTTATATTGAATGTTGTTCTAGACTAGAAGAATTTATAAATAAAATCATTTGCTTGAAAGGTCAAATTAGATGATTTAAGGACAATATATGCCACAACATTTCAGTACCCACAGTGATGAATTAGCACGTCAAATATTACAAGTAGTTGCCTTAATTCCTTATGGAAAAGTGGCGTCCTACGGGCAAATTGCAAAGCTCGCGGGTTTACCTAAACATGCACGTTTAGTTGGTTATGTTTTAAAACATCTGGATCAAGCAGCTGAAATTCCTTGGCATAGAGTGATTAATTCACAAGGAAAAATTAGCCTAAGTAAATTAGATCATTGCGGGGACAATATTCAACGCTTAAAATTATTAGAAGAGGGTGTAATGGTCATTGCAGATAAGATTAATTTAAAACAATATCAATGGATGAGTGACTTATAAAATAATCACTGACTTAAATAAAGTTAGAGATTTTCCCACCTTTAGAAAAAGATGGGAAAGGGAAAAGCATTATGGTTGACGAACAATCAGAACAGGAATATGAGACTCTCCTAATAAGCTTTGTGCGACGCTGCCAAGGAATAGCTTTTTAAAACCTGTACGACCATGTGAACCAATGATAATCAGGTCAGCATGCAGTTCTTCCGCTGCTCGGATGATTTCACGATGAATTACTTGTCCTTCAAGCAATTTGGTTTCTACTTCAATGCCTTGTTCATTAAATTTTGCTTTAGCGGCAGCAAGTGATTCCTCAATTGATGTACGAGCACGTTCTATTAAATCATTTGTTTGACTCGCAGAAATATATTCTGCTGCAATATATGGGTCGAGTACTAAAGCCTGAACCACTGTAATTTTACTGCCAAATGCTTTAGCAAATTCAACTGCTTTTTCAACGGCTGCATGTGATGTTTCTGAACCGTCAACTGGCACTAAAATATTATGATAAGCCATGTGAATTTCTCCTTATAATCGTTACTAAAACAGATGCGTTATAGAACTATAAATTATTGTTTGTTAAAGCAGCTTACATTTTGATACTAACTACATTTTTTCTAAAATAAAACCTAGTAATTTCATGGGGATAATTAACCACCCTAAAGTGTTATTTCTAATTTAATCTAACATGTATTGCTTTGAAATATTAAGGCTTTAAAACTAAAGTCTGATGAAATTGTAAGCAGATTTTTTATTTGAAAGTATATGAAATATGCCTTTGGAAAATGTCATATCATAAGTGTAGTAACTTACTAATAATGAAATAGAAATGACTGAATTGAATCAGCTAGATTGGCAACGTACAAATTTAGATAATATTGAAGAAGCATGGCAGGGTGATCTTTGGGATCGTCGACGCTTGGGTGAACAGCTCACCAACTATGTTGATCGGTTGCAGTGCGGTGCTGTATTGGCTTTGGATGCACGTTGGGGTGAAGGTAAAACGTGGTTTGTAAGACATTGGCAGAAGCATTTAGAAAATGAAGGTCATAATGTGATTTATTTAGATGCTTTTGCGAATGATTATTTAGATGATCCTTTTCTAACAATTGCAGCAGAGATTAGTCAGGCTTTTAAACGTTCAAATGAAATCGATGTTGAAGAGATTGAGGACTTTAATTCAAAGACAGCTTCAGTATTAATTTCTTTAGCTTCGATTATTCCTATTCTTGTAGCTAAAGCAGGATTGCATTGGGTTGGGCTTGGAGGTGCTGGAGAGTCGTTCAGGGAAGTATATGAAAATGGTAAAGAAGTTTACGATGTAGCGAGTGATGAAATAGCAGGTAAAATTAAAGAGCAAATAGAAAAGAAAATAGAGAGTCATCATGTTGAAAAAGAAACGATTCAAGATTTTAAAAAAGAACTAGCTCAACTCGCTGAAAAATTAGATAAACCTTTGGTTTTTATTATTGATGAACTAGACCGTTGTCGCCCTGATTTTGCGATTCGTTTGATTGAACGAGTTAAGCACTTTTTTGATATTCCTAAAATTGTCTTTGTATTGGTAATGAATCGTCCGCAATTACTTCAGTCGATAAAAAGTTTCTATGGTTATGATTCGGAAATACAAGGTGATTATCTTGAGAAGTTTGTTGATTTTACGATTCATTTATCTATAGAAGCAGATAGCGTAGAAAGACATTATGAAAATATTATAAAAGAGCAACTTTATCGTATTGGTGAATTACAGTCGAAAGAGGAGGTAAATGAATTTTATTTTTGGACTTTAGTATTACAACTCGATAAAAAATTAAACCCACGTGAGTTAATTAAAAAACTAAATCAATATGCCTTATTAAGAATAGATGATTCTAATAAAAATATGATTTTATTAAGTTTAATTATGGGGCAAGAACCTTATGTAAACTTTCTAATTTTTATTGAGTCAGTTGTTAAAAAATTGATTTCATATTTGTGCAACAATAAGCACAATTTTTTGCGTGAACATCATTTATTTACTTGGAGTGATGGTGGAATAAATAGTATCTCTGAATCAGAGTGGTATTGTTTAATTTTGGAAAAAAATTACCAAATTAAAGATACCTTTATTGATCAGCTTTTAAATACTTATATAAATGCAAATAAAACAAGTGATGTGCAAGCAAAAGAATATCAGCTAATAGAGTTTTTGAAAAAAATATCTATTTATGAAGTAAATCATTCTAATAATTTTATCAAAGATTGGAAATCTTACATACGTAAAGGTCTTTAATTAATGATTTTTAATATACCCTATGAGGGCTTCAACATCATCCGTCTGTAATTGCTCACGCATCTTTAAAAACTGTTTTTCATCTAAGTCATACAGCTTAAGTGAAAGCAGTTTTTCTATATCTTCCTCAGGAAAACGATATTTAATGATTTTGGCAGGAACACCACCCACCACCGCATAAGGCGGCACATCTTTAGTCACCACAGCACCTGTTGCAACTACAGCACCTTCGCCCAGCGTCACACCTTGCATAATCATCGCTCGGCTACCAATCCAGCAACCATCGCCAATAATCGTATCGCCAGCAGGGACGAAACTACGTGTATCGAATGGAAAGGCTGAAATCCAGTCTGTACGATGCAATTGGTTACCGCCCATCATAATCACGCATTCAGCGCCAAAACAGACAAAGTTGCCGATATGTAGCTGATCTATCGGTTTTTCAACCGTAGCAGGTTTATCATGCAGATAACGCACCACACAGCGCTCAAAACCTTGATCCCAGTAAGCACTGTAATAGCTGTAATTCCCTTTAATATGAATATTGGGATTCTTCACAGTTTTTGAAATAAATTCGAATTCACACCAATGTTTTACAGGGGAATTAATTAGTTGCTCAGACATGGGAATACAGCATTGGGAGGTCGGATAATTATAGCTTAAATCAATTCCTCTTTGAAAAAGATGAGGGATGTATCTGGTAAGGGGGATCTTATAAAACTAATGTTTTCTCATGATTAAATGTTCTTCATTCCAAAGACAGAAGGGACTTCCATTGTGAAATTAATTTGAGTGAGCTGTTTCAAGGTTGGTATATGATCTAATAACTGTAATCATTTTTGTAATGACAGTTCCCTCTCTTTTTTTAAAGGATAAGCATTATTACGCGCAAAAGGGAGAGGATTAAAAAATAATCACTAAAATTGGAATTTTCTTTTTGCTGAATATATTTCTCATCTTTAATAAAGAGGAACTTTTCCTCCCTTTGTTAATACAGATTAGATAGATTAAAAACAAAAATCCCCTCAAAAGAGGGGATCTGGAAAGCGATGAATCTTTAAAAATTAAAGATATTCAACTTTCACAATTTCGTATTCCACTTCACCTTGAGGTGTCGTAATTTTTGCTTCATCGCCTTCGCTTTTACCTAAAAGACCACGAGCAATCGGTGAGTTCACAGAGATCTTATTGATCTTAAAGTCTGCTTCGTCATCACCTACAATTTTATAGGTTTTCTTTTCTTCAGTGTCCAGATTTTCAATCGTTACGGTCACACCAAAAACAACACGGCCATTTTGTTCAAGTGATTTAACATCAATTTCTTGAACTGCACCAAGTTTGCCTTCAATGTCTTGAATACGACCTTCACAGAAGCCTTGTTGCTCGCGAGCAGCATGGTATTCTGCATTTTCTTTCAAATCCCCATGTTCACGCGCTTCAGCAATTGCAGCAATAATGCGTGGACGATCAACCGATTTAAGTTGAAGTAATTCTTTCTCTAAGGCAATTTTGCCTTCAGGTGTCATAGGATAACGTTTCATTGTTGTCCCTCACAGTTGTTATGTATTAAAAAATACAGATTAAAAATAAAAAAATCCCGCCACCGATAAGGTGACGGGACCTATCGGATAATGAATTAACCTGCTGTTAAATCTTGCAAGCGATATACATCCATCGGTAATTTAATTGCTAAAGCTTGGCATACTGCTTCTGCACCATTCAAAGTAGTCGTGTTATACACTTTACCTTGAAGTGCTGAACGGCGGATCGAGAATGAATCTTCTTGAGCCTGTTTACCTTCAGTCGTGTTAATAACAAGGTGAATTTCGCCATTTTTAATGCGATCCACAATATGAGGACGACCTTCAGTAACTTTGTTCACGCGTTCACACTCAAGACCAGCTTCGCTGATTACCTTAAATGTACCATCAGTCGCAAGAATCTTGAAGCCTAAATCTATCAGTTGTTTTGCAATTGCAACTGCACGTGGTTTATCTGATTCACGTACAGAGATAAATGCATGCTTGATTTCACCTTCAGTTGGTAGACCTGGTAAACGTTCATTGGCACCAAGTACCGCTTTATAGAACGCTTCGCCAAAAGTTTTACCAACACCCATTACTTCACCTGTAGATTTCATTTCAGGGCCAAGAATAGGGTCAACACCAGGGAATTTTGCGAATGGGAACACGGCTTCTTTTACTGCAAAGTGTGTTGGGATAATTTCTTTAGTAAATCCTTGAGATACTAAAGATTGACCCGCCATACAACGTGCAGCAACTTTTGCCAATGATTCGCCAATGCATTTAGAAACAAACGGTACAGTACGTGATGCACGTGGGTTCACTTCAAGAATATAAACGTCATTGCCTTTAACTGCAAACTGAACGTTCATTAAACCAATTACGCCAAGCTCTTTTGCCATCGCCACAGTTTGGCGGCGCATTTCATCCTGTACTTCATTTGATAATGAATAAGGAGGAATAGAACATGCAGAGTCACCAGAGTGAATACCCGCTTGTTCAATGTGCTGCATAATACCGCCAATCACAACGTCTTTACCGTCAGATACGCAGTCTACGTCAACTTCAATTGCGTCATCTAAGAAACGGTCAAGCAGAACAGGCGCTTCGTTAGATGCCTGAACCGCATCACGTAAGTAACGTTTAAGCTCGTCATCGTTGTAGACGATTTCCATCGCACGACCACCAAGTACATACGAAGGACGTACAACAAGTGGGTAGCCCACTTTAGATGCTTCAGCCATACCTTCTTCAGCAGATTTTACAATGCTGTTGTTTGGTTGACGAAGTTGTAAACGTTGAATCATTTGTTGGAAACGTTCGCGGTCTTCTGCACGGTCAATTGCGTCAGGCGATGTACCGATAATTGGTGCGCCTGCTTCTTCTAAAGCACGAGCCAATTTTAACGGAGTTTGACCACCGTACTGTACGATAATGCCTTTCGGTTTTTCAGTACGTACGATTTCAAGCACATCTTCTAAAGTAATCGGTTCGAAGTACAAACGATCTGATGTGTCATAGTCAGTAGAAACCGTTTCAGGGTTACAGTTGACCATAATCGTTTCATAACCGTCTTCACGCATTGCAAGGGCAGCGTGTACACAACAGTAATCGAACTCGATCCCTTGACCAATACGGTTAGGACCACCACCAATGACCATGATCTTGTCTTTGGTCGATGGATTTGCTTCACATTCTTCATCGTAAGTTGAATACATGTACGCTGTATCAGATTCGAACTCAGCAGCACAAGTATCGACACGTTTGTAAACTGGGTAAACGCCCAAGTTCCAACGTTGTTTACGGAATTGTTTTTGTGAAATGCCCATCAAGTGTGCAATGCGAAGGTCAGATAAACCTTTGCGTTTGAACGAACGGATGTTGTCGGCATTTAAATCACCAAAGCCAAGTGTTTTTACTTGTTCTTCAGTTTTAATGATGTCTTCAATTTGAATGAGGAACCATTTGTCGATATTGGTTGCAGCAAAAACTTCGTCTAAGCTAAAGCCATGACGGAAGGCATCAGCCACATACCAAATACGCTCAGGACCCGGAACTTTAAGTTCGTGTAGGATCTTTTCGCGCGCGCCTTCAGCACCAACAGCAATTTGTTCGTCAAAACCACACACGCCAACTTCAAGACCACGAAGTGCTTTTTGCATAGATTCTTGGAAGTTACGACCAATGGCCATTACTTCACCTACAGATTTCATCTGTGTGGTTAGAATTGCTTCAGCTTGTGGGAATTTCTCGAAGTTAAAACGAGGAATTTTAGTGACAACGTAGTCAATTGACGGTTCGAATGACGCAGGTGTTGCACCGCCAGTGATGTCATTTTTCAATTCATCAAGGGTGTAACCCACAGCCAATTTCGCAGCGATACGTGCAATTGGGAAACCTGTTGCTTTCGATGCAAGTGCAGATGAACGTGATACACGTGGATTCATCTCGATCACAACCATACGACCGTCTTTCGGGTTAATACCGAATTGAACGTTCGAACCACCTGTTTCAACACCAATTTCACGCAGAACAGCAATCGATGCATTACGCATGATTTGGTATTCTTTGTCTGTTAATGTTTGTGCAGGTGCAACAGTGATTGAGTCACCTGTATGCACACCCATTGGGTCGAAGTTTTCAATCGCACATACGATAATACAGTTGTCGTTTTTGTCACGCACAACTTCCATTTCGTATTCTTTCCAACCAATCAATGATTCATCGATTAACAGTTGGTGAGTCGGCGATAGGTCGAAACCACGTTCACAGATTTCAATGAATTCGTCACGGTTGTAAGCAATACCACCGCCTGAACCACCCATGGTGAATGATGGACGAATAATCGAAGGGAAGCCCAATTTTGCTTGGATTTCGAATGCTTCTTCCATGGTGCTTGCAACAGCAGCACGTGGACATTCAAGACCAATACGACGCATCGCGTCATCAAACAATTTACGGTCTTCTGCCATTTCAATGGCATCTTTACTCGCACCAATCAATTCAACATTGTATTTCGCTAAAATACCGTGCTCATCCAGTGCAAGCGCACAGTTCAATGCTGTTTGACCACCCATGGTTGGGAGGACTGCATCTGGACGTTCTTTTTCAATAATTTGTGCAACAGTCTGCCAAGTAATCGGTTCGATATACGTGGCATCTGCCATGCTTGGGTCGGTCATAATAGTGGCTGGGTTAGAGTTCACTAAAATAACGCGATAACCTTCTTCACGAAGTGCTTTACATGCTTGTGCACCTGAGTAATCGAACTCACATGCTTGACCGATCACAATCGGACCTGCACCAATAATTAAGATGCTTTTAATGTCTGTACGTTTAGCCATGATCGCTTCCTTAATTACTTCTTAGATGCTTCGATAAGTTCGATGAAATGATCGAATAATGGTGCACAGTCATGTGGACCAGGGCTTGCTTCAGGGTGACCTTGGAAGCTAAACGCTGGTTTGTCAGTGCGATGCATACCTTGAAGGGTTTGATCGAACAATGATTTGTGCGTCGCTTTTAGGTTTGCAGGTAATGTATCAATATCAACTGCAAAGCCATGGTTCTGAGAAGTAATCATCACTGTACCATCTTCAAGATTTTGTACAGGATGGTTGGCACCGTGGTGACCGTGAGGCATTTTTACCGTTTTAGCGCCAGAAGCAAGGGCTAGAATTTGGTGACCAAGGCAAATACCAAATACAGGTAAATCTGTGGTTTCAACAATGGTTTTTACAGCTTCAATTGCATAATCACATGCAGCAGGATCGCCAGGGCCGTTCGATAAGAACACACCGTCTGGATTTAATGCGAGAACTTTTTCTGCAGGCGTTTGAGCTGGAACTACAGTCAGTTTGCATCCACGATCCGTCAGCATACGTAAGATGTTGGTTTTGACACCGTAATCATATGCCACAACATGGAATTTAAGTTCAGGTTGAGAGAAGCCTTGACCGAGTGTCCAAGAACCTTCCGTCCATTCAAAACCTTCTGGGTCGCAGCATTCTTTAGCAAGATCTAAACCATCCAAGCCACCGAAAGCACGTGCTTTTTCTAAAGCTTCTTCTTCTGTGATATTTTCACCGGCAAGGATACAACCGTTTTGCGCACCTTTCGCACGTAAAATTCGTGTCAATTTACGTGTGTCGATATCAGCAATCGCAACAACATTGTGTTGTTCTAGGTATTCACCTAAAGATTGATTAGCACGGAAATTGCTATGCAATAAAGGTAGGTCACGGATAATTAAACCGTTTGCCCATACTTTATGAATTCGACCTGACTCAGCGTCTTCTTCGTTGCAACCTGTATTACCAATATGCGGGTAAGTCAGAGTTACAAGTTGTTGTGCATAACTTGGGTCAGTCAAAATTTCTTGATAGCCAGTCATGGCAGTATTAAAAACGACTTCACCAGTCGTACTACCCGATGCACCGATAGACGTACCTTTAAAGATCGTTCCATCTGCGAGGGCTAAAATGGCGGGAGTGCTCAAACCAAAGCTCCTGAAATTTAGGCTGTAAAAAAGCGAGAAGACGAAAAAAAAGGAAGGCTATTTTTTTAACCAACCCTCCTATGTCTGCTCGCTTGAACTTAACAGCGCATTATACGGACGAAGTGTCTTGAAGTCCATTTAAATTACACTGAATATGCAATATAAATGCCTTGTATTTTGCGTGGGAGTCTGTTTTTAGATCGTGTATATAAAATGTAAGCAAATAAGAATTGTCTGACAAATCAAAACTTAAATTTTATCAAATAGCGCTAGGCTATAGTCCTTGTCTAATAACTACAGGAACAAAATCATGACTATAGAGCAAAAACAGGTTAAAGCTAAAACAGTATTAAAAGAGGTAGTTGCTGAAAGCGCTGAAAAGCTGGAACAAGTCTCTAAAGAAGCACAACAGAAAGTAACAGAAGTGGTTGCAGTAGTTACTGAAAGTGCTGAGAAATTGGAACAGGCCTCTAAAGAAGCTCAGCACAAAGTAACAGAAGTGGTTGCTGAATCGGCTGAAAACATTAAGGTCGAAGCTCAGGAGTTACAGAGCAATGTACAAGACCAAATCCAAAGTTTGAAACAAGATCTTATTCAGCGTATCGAACTCATTAAAAAGCAATTAAATTTTTCACCAAAAGATTTAGGCGAATTAAAAGAGTTTGTGAAATCTGAATTAAATGCTGTTATTAACGATTTATCAAAATTAGGTAAAGAGTTAAAAGAAGATGTCAGCCAAATTTCAGTTAAGCATAAAGGCCAGTTAACTGAAACATTGAAACGTTCGAAAGAAAATACGTTAGAGGCGTGGAAAAAAGTGGCTCCGCAGAAAGTTGAAGCGACTAAACCAGAGAGCGATACAACGCTTAAAAGTTAATTGCGGTATGTAAATGTAAAAAATAAAAAAGTGAACCATGCATTTCGCATCGTTCACTTTTTTATGTTCTGGTGTTTTTCTTTCAAAGGAGATGAATTCTTTTTCTCAAGGGGAGAGGGAAAGATGTTTGATTCAAGGCGAGTAAATCACAGGCAATAAAAAAGTGAGGTGCTATGCCTCACTTTTTTATTTATCGAATATTAATGCTCTAGCTTAGAACTGATGTAGCCAATCACGTTTATTATGAAAGTCTGCATTTGGGCTGCTATGCTGCATCGCATAGTATTGATTACCTTGCGAAGTTTTAAGCACAGCACTTAAGCTTAAGAATAAATTTGCCCATTGTAATTTGTGCTTTAACATAAACTCGGTGAGATCCAGACTCACACTTAAACCGTAATGTGTGCGTTTGAGCTGATTGAGTTCAATATCATTTGCTGCTTGAGGAGGCATATCTTCAGGGTAACGATATTCCTCAAACTGATAAACCTGCCAAGCTTGTGAAGGCGAGAGGTTAATCTCACGATAGAAATCTTCACCGTGAACGCCAATAAAAATTTCATAACAGGTTTGTTCCCATAAGAAATCTTGGCGCGGGTTTCCATTCACCAATTCAGGCCATTGCATGAGTTGATTGGGATCACGTAACCAATAGCCCACATTTAAAGTATATGGACCTTGTTGTTCAATCGCTCCCACAAGGGAAATAGATTGAAAGCGACGATCAAAAGCGCTAAGTTCGTAACTGGCCATAAAGCTTAGTTAGACAAATTTGCGTGGCGTACAAGGTTTGAAAGTTTTGGATTTTGTTTGGCTGCTTTTTTATAAAGCAATGCAATTTTACCAATGGTTTGTACAACTTCAGCACCAGTTACTTGAGCAATTTCGCTAATTGCAGCAGTACGAGCTTCACGATCTTCACCCGCAATTTTAACTTTGATGAGTTCGTGATCATTTAAAGCGCGGTTTGTTTCTTCAATGACACTTTCAGTCAAACCTTGACCACCAAGCATAACCACAGGGTTAAGCGCATGTCCGATTTGACGCAAACGTTTGCGTTCATGAATTGATAAAGCCGCCATAAAGATAACCTAATTTTAAAAACGGCTTAGTATAACAAATGCCAAGTTTAAACGCTTTATATTCTGTTGAAATAATCGATTTCAATTATTGAAAAAAACATCACCAAAGATCGGTTTTAGATACAGATGTATACTGCAAGGCATGTATTTTTCACGTACAATCATGAATTAGCAGTTTTTTATTATTTAGAGAGTTATGGCGACACGCATTACCAACCCAAAGTTATCGAAAAGTAGTCGAGATTGGATGAGAGAGCATTTAGACGATCCTTTTGTGAAAAAAGCACAAAAGGAAGGTTATCGTGCGCGTGCTGCTTATAAGCTGCTTGAAATGCAAGAAAAATACAAAATTATTAAACCAGGCATGACGGTTGTTGACCTTGGTGCTGCACCAGGAAGTTGGTCGCAAATTGCCGGAAAACTGGTGGGTGATAAGGGCTTACTTATTGCTTCTGATATCTTGGAAATGGATGCATTACCTGATGTAACCTTTTTGCAAGGTGACTTCCGCGAGGAAGAAGTTTTTGAAAAATTGTTAAATATTTTAAATGGACGGACTGTAGACGTTGTAATTTCAGATATGGCCCCCAATACATCAGGTAATAAGGCTGTAGATCAACCTCGTCAAATTTACTTGTGTGAGCTTGCTTTAGATTTTGCCAACAAGGTTTTAGGACCTAAAGGTCAATTTGTAGTGAAGGTTTTCCAAGGAATTGGGTTTGATGAATTCCGTAAACAAGTTGTAGATAGCTTTGATGTACTAAAAACAGCAAAACCTGCTGCTTCGCGTGCCCGTTCGAAAGAAGTATTTTTGATCGGACAGGGGCGTAAGAAGGCTTCTAAATAAAGTTTACTTGCCAAGACGTTAAAAATTGTGCATTTTGTACTTTTTTAAAATATTGCAAAAGCTGGTCTTTAGCTTAAATTAAGGTCACCCATTTTGGGCATGATCAAATTAGATTGATATGGGAATAAAGCTTTGAGCGATCTCTTCAAGAATGCCGTATTGTGGCTGGTTATACTCGGTGTACTGATCCTTATTTTCAGTAACATCAGTGACCGCAATCAACCGACTGCACTGAATTATTCAGAGTTTGTTTCAGCTGTGAATGCTGGTCAAATTAAGCAAGTCACAATTGATGGTGAAAGAATTCGTGGTGAAAAAACAAACGGTTCAGAGTTTGAAAGTATTCGCCCTGCGATTCAAGATCCAGACCTTATGCCAAGCCTCATTAAAAATAATGTTGTCGTAGAAGGTACTGCACCTGCACGTCAAGGTTTGTTGATGCAGCTTCTTATCGCTAGCTTCCCTGTACTTTTAATCATTTTGTTATTCATGTTCTTTATGCGCAACATGGGTGGCGGTGCAGGTGGTAAAAGCGGCCCAATGAGTTTTGGTAAATCAAAAGCAAAAATGCTGTCTGAAGACCAAATTAAAGTAACATTTACTGATGTTGCTGGCTGTGATGAAGCTAAACAAGAAGTCGTTGAAATTGTCGATTTCTTGAAAGATCCAACCAAATTTAAACGCCTAGGTGCAAGTATTCCACGTGGTGTTTTAATGGTTGGTCCTCCGGGTACAGGTAAAACTTTAATTGCCAAAGCGATTGCTGGTGAAGCAAAAGTTCCATTTTTTAGTATTTCTGGTTCTGACTTTGTTGAAATGTTCGTTGGTGTGGGTGCGTCCCGTGTCCGTGACATGTTTGAACAAGCAAAACGTCATGCACCATGTATCATCTTTATTGATGAGATCGATGCCGTCGGTCGCCATCGTGGTTCTGGTACAGGTGGTGGTCATGATGAACGTGAGCAAACACTGAACCAAATGCTGGTGGAAATGGACGGTTTTGAAGGTAATGAAGGTATTATCGTTATCGCTGCAACAAACCGTGCAGATGTACTGGATAAAGCTTTACTTCGTCCAGGTCGTTTTGACCGTCAAGTGATGGTTGGTCTTCCAGACATTAAAGGTCGTGAACAAATTTTAAATGTTCACATGAAGAAATTACCTTCAGTAACAGGTGTGGATGTAAAAGTTCTTGCACGTGGTACACCTGGTTTTTCTGGTGCGCAATTGGCAAACCTTGTAAACGAAGCGGCATTATTTGCAGCACGTCGTAACAAGAATACTGTTGATATGCACGATTTTGAAGATGCAAAAGATAAGTTGTACATGGGTCCTGAACGTAAATCGATGGTAATTCGTGATGAAGAACGTCGTGCTACGGCTTACCATGAAGCAGGTCATGCGATTGTGGCTGAAAGTTTACCGGGTACAGATCCAGTGCATAAAGTCACTATTATGCCGCGTGGTTGGGCATTGGGTGTGACTTGGCAGTTACCTGAATTCGACCAAACCAGCCATTATAAAGACAAAATGTTGAATGAACTTTCAATTTTGTTTGGTGGTCGTATCGCTGAAGAAGTATTCATTAATCAAATGTCTACAGGTGCATCGAACGATTTTGAACGTGCAACAAAAATGGCACGTGCAATGGTTACCAAGTACGGTATGTCTGACAAGATGGGTGTGATGGTGTATGAAGAAGATGCACAGCAATCATTCATGGGCAGCATCGGTAGTCGTAGTATTTCTGAAACCACACAGTTAGAAGTGGATCGTGAAATTCGTCGAATTCTAGATGAACAGTACAAAGTAGCACGTGATATCTTGGAAAGTAAGAAAGATATTGCTCATGCGATGGTGAAAGCGTTAATGGAATGGGAAACCATTGATCGTGACCAAATCCGTGACATCATGGAAGGTCGTGAACCACAACCACCTAAGGTGTATATTGCTGAAAACCCAGTGATTGATGTAACGCCAAAGGATGGTCCAGCAACACCGCCACCATTACCTGTAAATTAATCAAAAGCTTTATAAAAAAAGAGTCTCACTAGAGGCTCTTTTTTTATGCTTAAAAATTGAATCTTTGAAAACATTTTCAGCAAGAATGAAAGTAACTCTTGCTACACTGTTGCTTAGAAATTTTAGGAGAGTTGTTATGCGGTTGATGCCATTACCCAAACGAGTATTGCGATGTGGAACATTGAGTTTAGATTTATCTCAACCCCATGTGATGGGGATTCTTAATGTTACTCCCGACTCTTTTAGTGATGGTGGGAAGCATAATACCCAAGAACAAGCTATAGCATATGCGCTGCAAATGATGGCTGATGGGGCGACAGTGATTGATGTGGGTGGGGAATCCACGCGTCCGGGTGCATCTGTGGTTGAGATTGAAGAAGAAATTCGTCGTGTCGTGCCTGTAGTGGAAGAATTATCTAAGCATAATGTCATTATCTCAATTGATACTTCACAGCCTGAAGTCATCAAGGCTGCGGTAAAAGCAGGCGCACATATTTGGAATGATGTTCGTGCTTTAACGCGTCCACATGCTTTAGTCACCGCAGCTGAGCTGAATATACCCATCATTATTATGCATATGCGTGGTGAACCAACCACAATGAACAACTTGAATCAATATCATGATGTAACGACAGATGTGATGGCGGAATTACAACAACGTGTTAATGATGCCCTTAAAGTCGGGGTGAAGCCTGAAAATATTATGATTGATCCCGGTTTTGGTTTTGCAAAAAATGCACAGCAAAATTTAAAACTACTACAAGAGTTTTATAAATTAAACCAAATGGGGTATCCGATTCTTTCGGCGCTATCTCGTAAGCGTTTTATTGGGGAAGTATTGGGTGGGGCAGATGCTCAAAGCCGTGCTGTAGGTTCGGTAGCAGCTCATTTAATGAGTATTCAACAAGGTGCTTGTATGGTGCGTGCACATGATGTCAAGGCAATGACAGATGCAATTAAAGTCTGGAAAGCTATGCAGTCGGCGTAAGTTTAGGCAAGTCAGTTTGATTGATTTAACTGGCTTGCCTTATTGATTGCTTAGCGCAAAATTACATAAAGGCAGTATGATAAAAATAAAAGTTGTTTATAGTGCAGAAATCTATTGATTTGTTTTTGATAATAACAACTTAGGATAAGTAATAATGTTTAAACTTAAATTTTTGACCGTCACGGTAAGTACATTCATGTTGGCTGCTTGTGGACAAATGCCATCTCAGCAAATGAGAATGGGCGAAGTTACGGCATTGTCGATGCCAGCGCCAGCGTTGAAGATTGCTGCATATGAACACGCTCAACTCTTGGTAGAAAATACCGAAAATTACCAAAAAATAGAGACAAACCCTGTACATAGTGTTGCCCAGCAGCCCATTTCTACATTTAGTATTGATGTGGATACGGGAAGTTATACCAATGTGCGCCGTTTTCTACTGCAAAATGGTCAGCTTCCTCCAGTGGATGCCGTGCGTATTGAGGAAATGGTGAATTATTTTAACTATGATTATCCGAATCCCACTGCTCAAACTAAGCACCCATTTTCAGTTAATACTGAAACGGTGGATTCACCTTGGCAACCGAATGCCAAAATTATCAGAATTGGGATTAAAGCCAAAGATTTGCAGGCACAGCAATTACCACCAGCAAATTTAGTTTTTCTGATCGATGTTTCTGGAAGTATGGATGCAGAGAATAAATTACCTTTGGTGAAGAAGACACTGCGACTACTCACGGAGCAGCTACGTCCACAAGATCAAGTCACCATTATTACCTATGCCAGTGGAGAGGATCTGGTCTTGGCTCCAACTTCTGGGGCGGAAAAGGATAAAATTCTCAAAGTGATTAATCGCTTAAATGCTGGAGGTGCCACTTCTGGCGAACGGGCGATTCAATTGGCTTATGATCAGGCACAGAAGTCTTATATTAAAGCAGGAATCAACCGTATTTTAATTGCGACGGATGGTGACTTTAATGTTGGCGTTACCGATTTTAATACATTAAAAGGAATGATTGCTGAAAAGCGTAAATCAGGCATTTCATTTACCACTTTGGGTTTTGGCAGTGGTAATTATGATGAGCAGCTGATGGAACAGCTTGCAGATGCAGGTGATGGTAATTATAGCTATATTGATAATGAGCGTGAGGCTAAAAAAGTGTTGCAACGTCAGTTGTCTTCTACTTTAGCAACGGTTGCGCAAGATGTGAAAATACAAGTTGAATTTAACCCAGCGACGGTGAAAGAATATCGTTTGATTGGTTATGAAAGTCGCCTGTTAAAAAATGAAGATTTTAATAATGATCAAGTCGATGCAGGAGATATTGGTGCAGGGCATACCGTTACCGCACTCTATGAAATTATTCCTGTCGGGCAAAAAGGTTGGTTAAACTCATCGCGCTATCAAGCCACATCTACAGCTTCAGCCGCACTTAAACATGAGTATGCTGATGTAAATTTACGTTATAAATTACCTAACCAAACACAAAGTATCTTGCTAAATTCTCCTGTACAGGTTGCGAGTAAGTCTCTGGCACAGGCCAGTACAGATACCCGTTTTGCCATTGCGGTTGCCGCGTATGGACAGCAATTGCGAGGTGGTCAGTACAATGCAAATATGCAATGGGATGAAATTTTACGCTTAGCAAAAAGTGCTGAAAAACCGGATACCTTTGGCTTACGTGAAGAATTTATTGATCTATTGAAAATAGCAAAAAGTTTAAGTTCAGAACAGAAAAAATCGTAGACGCTGGGCTGTTTGCAGTGATGTAAACGAGCAGACGGAAATCTGCTCGTTTTTTCATTTGGTAAAATGTAAAGTTTGTGTTATACAAGCTCGCTTTAATGCGTGTCTTTTTTTGAGTTTTATATGTTTGAAGATTTACTTCTCCCCATGTTTGATGATGAATATTATCCAGATATTCTTGTCGCTGAAGTTAAACAGATCATTAAGCAGTTTGCGAAGAAAATAGCAAAAACGGATCTATCTGAAGTTGAAATTTACCGTTTTGCTGCTGAAACCGTTGTATCGATTAATAAGATGAAGCTACAGTTTGATGATCTTGATTCATCATTAGATGACACGGCAGCGGATTATATTGCTGAAGCGATGATGATGGTGGCGCAAGATAATGGCTACATGAATATTGAAATGGAAGAATTAGTGTCGAATAGAGAGTGGTAATTCACTCTTTATTTTTTTAAAGTTTATCTAAATCCGACAATAAATCTGAAAGATGACAGCTTTCTTTGAGATGTACGTCTGAGATCTCATCCACGACTAAATGATATTGTGTATTTTTTTCATAAGCGCTGGCTTTAAGAGTAAGCCAAAAATGAGCGTCTTGCTTTAGTTGTTTTCGAATGGTTTCTTCATCTTGCGTATGGTTGAAATCAAGTAAATATAGATTCTTGGTTAAATTACAGCGCTGTAAGATCAATTGATCTTTATCTTGTATGATTGTTCCAGAAAATAAATCATAAATAACATCTATTTTGTCTGTTACGACTAATTCTTCAGCATGACTAAAAGGTGAAGTAATCAGTAAAAAGCAGCTGATATAGAACAGATGCTGTAATCCGTTGAAATTCATGTTTTATATTTCTTGTTCTGTGCTAGGTGGTATTTTAATAATTCAGACATAAAAAAACCAGCATAAGCTGGGGTTTTTATTGCACCATTTTAAGAAGTATTAAAATGGTGCCCGAGGCCAGACTCGAACTGGCACGCTTTGTGGGCGGGGGATTTTAAATCCCCTGTGTCTACCGATTTCACCACTCGGGCATGAGCGCAATAATAGAGGACGAATCAAAACTTGGCAAGTATCTTTACGTCTATTTGCTTTCTTTTCAATCAATTCATGTGCTTATCTAGCAAAATTCTTTATTTTTAATCAAAAAACAAGAAATTGTCATGATTCTTTCATTGATTTGAGATCATAAAGAAACAATCCTTTTTTATATTAAAAGAATAAAAAATAAGGAAAAATATGATGTCTTTGAAAATGTCACGCCGTGAACTTCTGCAAAAATCATTAGCAAGTTTTGGGGCTTTATCTTTACCGATTTCACTGACGGCTTGTGGTGGGGATTCCGATAATGGAATGCAATCTGACAGTGTGAAAGCAGATTTTTTACATGGTGTTGCCAGTGGTGACCCTTTAAAGGATAAAGTCATCTTATGGACGCGTCTTACACCGAATGATGTATCTCTGCGTTTAGAGGTCATTTGGGAAATTGCCTTAGATCAAAAATTTACCCAATTGGTTAATTTTGGCAAAGTACAAACGGCACAAGCCCAAGATTTTACCGTAAAAGTTGATGCCAATAAATTAAGATCAAATCAGCGCTATTACTACCGATTCCGTTATGGCAATGTTATTTCGCCTATAGGGCAAACCAAGACCTTGCCTGAAACGAGCAATACGGTGAGTTTTGCGGTCTGTTCTTGTTCTAACTACCCAGCAGGTTATTTTCATGTTTATCAGGAAATAGCCAAGCAGGATGTAGATGTGGTGATTCATTTGGGAGACTATATTTATGAATATGGTAAAGATGGATATGCCACGGAAGATGCTGCTAAATTGGGGCGGGAGTTGGCTTTAGATAATAATAAAGAAATGATTACGTTAGACGATTATCGTAAGCGTTATGCTTTATATCGCAAGGATGTAGATTTACAAACGGTGCATCAGCGTCATCCCTTTATTGTGATTTGGGATGACCATGAACTAGCGAATGATACATGGAAAGATGGTGCGGAAAACCATACAGAAGAAGTAGGAAGCAATAAAAATGAAGGTAAATTTATAGAGCGTAAAATTGCAGCGCTGCAAGCTTATTTTGAATGGATGCCTATACGTCCTGTTTTAGACAATGATCATTTAAATATTTATCGTCAATTTAATTTTGGCACATTGGTGCAATTGACCATGTTAGACACGCGCGTTTTAGCGCGTGATCGACAGTTAGATTATGCTGACTACATGACAGCGCAGGGCATGAATTTTCAGCGTTTTCAAGAAGATTTAAATCATCCAATGCGGACGTTAATGGGGGGGACGCAATTACAATGGCTACAGACTCAATTAGAGCAATCTACAGCGACTTGGAATGTACTCGGTCAGCAAATACTGATGAGTAAAATGCTGATTCCTGCGGAACTTTTGCTGCCGCTAAGCCAGATAGATGTTGTGGCCTTAAACCAAAAAATTCCAGAATTAGTCACGTTGAAAATGCGCGCTTTACAGGGTGATCCAAGCCTAACAGAAATAGAAAAAGCACGTTTAACTTTAGTGGCACCCTATAATTTAGATGCTTGGGATGGTTACGCTGCGGAACGTGAAGCACTCTATGCGACCTTGAGAAAAGTTGATAAAAAGGTCGTGGTTTTAGCTGGTGATACGCACAATGCATGGGCATCGGATTTATATAATCAAAGTGGTGCGCATGTGGGGTTAGAGCTGGCGACCAGTTCAGTGTCTTCACCGGGTTTGGAAAAATATTTAAATATTCCCTTGGCACAATTACAACAATTTGAATTGGCTTTTAGAACTTTAATTGATGAACTCAATTATTGTAATTTGAACCAACGTGGCTATTTAACTGTGCATTTTACTGCACAGCAGATGCAAGCGAATTGGGTGTTTGTGAATACCATTAAAGACCGACAATATACTGTCGATCATGATCGTGCTTATCAAGTTTTGGTCGACAGTATGCTCAATGATATAAAAGCCGAACCAAAAATTGCTTAATCTGTGGTGCTCAAAATCTGGGTAGGGAAACTCAGTTTTGGGCGCTACATTAAACTATCTAAATAGGTTTCGACATCAACATGTTTATGGGTTTTACACAGTTCGTTTTCATAACGAATCAGTTGAATGTGCAGATCAATAAATTGTTGTTCTTGTTGTTGAAGTACCTTGCACGTTGCTGAATTTTTAGCACTGAATAAACGTTTGAGTTTAATTTTTAAAATTTGTTTATATGACCAAAAGCAAATTCGACGCGTTTCTTGTAGATAAAAATATTGCTCATTTTGAGTGTCTGCACGGAACATATTTTCTTTATAAAAGCGTACAAAACCAAAACTTAAGGCAAGAAAAAAAAGAATAATCTGTAAAAAAATACTTTCAATATAGGCGATGTTAATGGCTTGGAGCAGAATAAGCCCTGCTAATTTAATCGGGGTATGACGAAGCTGTTGATATAAAGAGGTTGAACTATGTTTGATTTGTTTAATCACCAATGGGGTATACAGCATAAACAATAGCATGATGGCTAAAACAGCAATGCCATAGGAACGAAAGTGATCAAATTGTGGCAATTGAACCGAGATGAAATGGCCCAAACTCATTGAAAGAGAGATAAAAATCATTGCTGCAAGAAACCAAGGAATCAGTTCTTTAAGTTCGTCTAAAATGCCTTTGGTTTTGATCATACTATAAAACAAAAAATTTCTTTTAAAGGCGGTTGGGTGTTGTTCCCGCATTTGTTTTAAAAAAAGCGCAGTTTGTTTGTTGCTGATCATAAGAATCAAGGGCACATAAAAATGAATTGTAATATAAATGATTTAATGCCATTTGGCAGAAAAAAGTGGCGCTATCATTTATGAATCAGCAATAAAACGCTGTTATTTTTATTTTCAGTAGAATACGAAGTTAAGTTTTCGGGATTTCTGAGGATGAATCTACAATATTGTTTTATTTGAAAATCGTTAATTGGGGTCATCATTTAGATAAATTGGTTTTGCCCGTAATCAAGTTGTTTTAGCAATTATTTTAGCGGTGCTATGCGTGAAGAATAGGCTGAACTAGATTTTATTCCTGTATTAAATGATGATTTATGCGAAAATAGTGCTTTATTATTTTGTCCAAGGACAGTTCATGACTGATCAATCTCCTGAATCTTTAAGCGATATCGAAATTTTAGACATTTTACAGTCCATGAAAAACGATGAGCTGAATACTGAAGCGAAAGAGATTATCTTGAATGGTGGTAAAGCAGGTCGTCAAGAAGCACATAAGCAAGCAATTGTTGCTTTGCATAATGCTTTTGAAAAAAACTTTGTTGAAGCAGTTACTTTGGCATTGGGGCTAAATGCAGGACAAGCGAAAAAGATTAAATATAAAAAAGATCGTATCCGTATTTTGAAAGTACGTGGCATTGATTATATGGCGATTGATGGTGCTGAAACTGCTCAGGTTTTATCACAAATTGCACAAGCCATTGTTCGTGAAGATGCCATTGTAACCAATGGTCTGCACAATATTTTCCCATTTTGGAAAGAAGGCTGGCCAATGGTTCAGTTTGATAACGCCTACAATATTTTAGAAGATGATATTCGAATTCACTATGCTTTAGTGATTGAAAGCTTGATTGAGAATTTTAAATAATTTTTATTGAAGTAAAAAAGCACCTTCATGAAGGTGCTTTTTTTATGTCATGGAGGTCTTTTGGGGAAGAGCGTATCCTCAAATATAAGCGACTATTTACTCTACTTCTTCTTGAGTTTCATTTTCTGTGGGTTTTTCAAGTAAGCGAGTAACCAGTAATTGGTCAATCTTGAAATGGTCAACATCGACCACTTCAAACTTATAACCATCAAAATTCACGGCATCGGCAGGGCGTGGAATTTTGCGCAGCTTATACATCATAAAACCAGCGATGGTCTCATAATTTTCGTCATCCGGCATTTCATTGATTTCAAGCGCATGTTTGATATCTTCAATGGGCGTGCTGCCATCAATCAGCCATGAATTGTTATCACGTTTAATAATTTGCTGATCGGCTTCAATTGGAGTCACCCAATCGCCCATGACGGTAATCATAATATCGGAGAGGGTAATCACACCAACAACCAAGGCATATTCGTTAATAACGACCGCAAATTTCTCTTTGGTTGAACGGAAGCGATCTAGTAATTCAGACAAGGTTAATGTATCTGGAATAGTCAGCACGTTACGAATGGTATTTTCGTTCAATTGCAGTAAAGATTGATTGTTGAGAATGCGCACCAAAATATCTTTGGCATCAATATAGCCAATCACATCATCAATATTTTCACTACACACTAAAAACTTAGAATATGGATATTCTGCAAGTTTTTGGCGAATGCTGGCTTCAGACTCTTTTAAAGTAAAAAACACCACATTTTCACGTGTGGTCATACTTGAAGGCACATTACGTTCTTCAAGTTCAAATACATTTTCAATAAAATGATGTTCTTGCTTTTGTAGCACACCCGCTTGGGCACCCGCATCCATGACGGCAGAAATATCTGCGAAGGTAATATTGTCGTCACGAATGGTATTAACTTTAAACAAGCGGAACAATAAATTCGCGATGGCATTAATAATCCAAGCCAATGGTTTGCAGACTTTAATAAAGATTTGAATTGGATTAATGACAGAGACCGCAATTTTTTCTGGTGCGATCATGGCCAAGCGTTTCGGCATTAAATCTGCAAAAAGAATAAAAAGTGAGGTCACTAAGGTAAAGGAGAGCGCAAAACCAATCGTTTCCGTCCAAGGACCTTGATAAATACGATCAATAAGCGTGACGAAATAGGGGCGGAAGGCAGCCTCACCTAAAATACCACCCAGAATGGCAACGGCATTTAAGCCAATTTGTGAAGCAGCAAAGAAGTCAGCAGATTGTGCTTGTAAGTCTAAAACTTTCTGTGCGCGTTCATCGCCAGATTCAGCAAGAATTTTAAGTTTGACCTTGCGTGCACCAGCAAGGGCAATTTCAGTTAAAGAGAGGAAACCGGCTCCTGCAATCAGTATTACGATGATGAGGATATTCTGGAAAAGGCTCACGAATCCACCTGTAGATCATCATTATTATGGAATATTTTTAACACAAAAGAATGGGAGGTAGTAAAGAGATTACTACCTCGATAGGCACAGTATAAGCTTAAAAAAGAAGAATTTAAGAATTTTTCTGTTTAATAGTGAGAAAATTGTGAGTTATTCATAAGAAATTCACGATTTTCTTCTTCAATCATTTGACGAGCAACGTACAGAATAAGCTGACGTAACCAGCGGTGTGCAGGATGATGATGCAATAGCGGACACCAAGCCATTTTTAATTCAAATTCAGGAATATAGAATGGTGGATCTTTAATCAGCAAATTTGAATTGTTTGATTGTAGATGTGCAATACGGCTAGGCAGCGTTGCAATCAAGTCGACATTCGAGGCCAAAAGAGCAGGCATTTGATAATGACGGGTAAAGACGGAAATCTTACGTTTTTGACCAATACGCTCTAGGGCTTGATCAATCCAACCGAGTCCAGCCTGTTTTTCAGGATTGACCCCAAAACCAACGCCCATACCGGTTTTAGACACCCAAATATGTTGTGCATCTAGGTAGCTTTTCAGATTTAAATTGGATGCCGCAGGGTGCTTATTGTTCAATAAACAAGAAAAGCTGTCACGCCAAACCAAGACTTGGTGAAAACTTTGTGGAATTTCATTAAAGCGGTTAATGGCTAAATCAACTTTACCTTGTTCCATGTCACGGTATGACACGTCACTTGGGGTTAAAAAGTCAAGCACGACATTTGGCGCTTCAGAACGTAGGGCTTTGACTAGACGAGGAACCAGTGTCGCTTCAGCATAGTCCGAGGTCATAATGCGGAAGACACGGTTCGAGGTATAAGGACGAAATTCGGTACGTGGTTCCAAGATCATGGATAAATCAGACAAGGCATCACGGATACGAGGTTGAAGTTCAAGTGCGCGTTCTGTTGGGGTCATTCCTTCAGAAGAACGAATAAGGAGCGGATCATTAAATAAATTACGTAAACGACGTAAAATATTACTCATGGCGGGTTGGGTAACACCCAATTGTTCTGCTGCGCGGGTTACATTTTTTTCACGTAAAAGTACATCGAGGTAAATTAATAGATTGAGGTCGACACGCTCCAAATTCATATAAAAAATACCGATAATCAAGCCATGAAATTGTATTGATTATGCCATAAGCAGCAAGGCTTGTGTAGGAAATATGATGAAAAAAAAGACGTTATAAAATAGAATCATATATGGTTCTATTATGGTGCAGCGTGTTCTTTTTTGTTGCAAATTTTGTGACATGATGAACTCATTTTTTAGGCCAGCTTAATATGATTTCTGATCTAAGGTGACTCCAGATCTTGTATTTTATCGATTGAATGATGGCTACTACAATCGCCAGCAGACAAACCTGATTGCGCTTTTATTCGAGATGGTTAAATGCAATTTATTTTAACGTTATTACCGTTCTGAAGCCTTAAGTTTAGATTAATAGCCATTTTTAAAACCCTAAATATAATCATTGAAAATGGCGAAGGCTTGGCTATTTATAGGGGAAATTATAAGCAGTGCTTATTTTAAACATGCGGATCATAAAAACAGATAAAAACCGAATCATTTTATAAAATCAGGCTTATTCAAAAGTTTAAGACTTAGGTCTAATGAAGAAAAAATAGGGGCTGAGTATATTTTTACTGAGAAAAACAAAACAGAACAAACTTATTTAAATTAATAAAAACAATAATTTAAAAATAGACATCATAATTATAATACGACTTTGATCTACATATTTTTTAAATAAATATTGAAAATCAACACAGAATATTGGATTAATTTTTTGACTCGATCTAAGCTGTATCCATAACAACGAAGCGCTCTAAATCTGAACAATTGTATACCGAGCAGATTTAGTTCTTCGATTGATGAAATCCTAATATTATTACAGGAAAATATCATGTCTACATATCAAACAGCAGTAGATGCAATCCGTGAATTAAAAGCAAAATTCGGTAGCACTTGGCGCGATATCAGCCCAGAAGATGCTGCACGTATGCAAATGCAAAACCAATTCAAAACTGGTTTAGATATTGCTAAATATACAGCTGCGATTATGCGTCGTGATATGGCGGCTTATGATGCTGATTCTAGCCAATACACTCAGTCTTTAGGCTGCTGGCACGGTTTCATCGCACAACAAAAAATGATTGCGAACAAAAAATACTTCGGTACAACTGACCGTCGTTACATCTACCTTTCTGGTTGGATGGTTGCTGCACTTCGTTCAGAATTCGGTCCACTTCCTGACCAATCTATGCACGAAAAAACTTCAGTACCTGCTTTGATCGAAGAAATCTACACTTTCCTTCGTCAAGCTGATGCGAAAGAATTAAACGATTTGTTCCGTGCGCTTAAAAAAGCAAACGAAGCTGGTGATACTGCTAAAGCTGCTGAAATCACTGCTCAAATCGACGGTTTCCAAACTCACGTTGTGCCAATTATTGCGGACATCGATGCTGGTTTCGGTAACGAAGAAGCGACTTACTTACTTGCTCGTAAAATGATCGAAGCTGGTGCTTGTGCACTACAAATCGAAAACCAAGTATCTGATGCTAAACAGTGTGGTCACCAAGCTGGTAAAGTAACTGTTCCACATGAAGACTTCATCTCTAAAATCCATGCATTACGTTATGCATTCTTAGAAATGGGTCTTGATGACGGTATCATCGTTGCGCGTACTGACTCTGAAGGCGCTGACTTGACTCAAAAAATCCCAGTGGTTAAAGAGCCAGGTGACATCGCTTCTCAATATATCGGTTTCCTAGACACAGTTGAAATTGACATTGCTGATGCTCAAGAAGACGAAATCTTGATCAAACGTGATGGTAAATTACACCGTCCTAAGCGTTTACCTTCTGGTCTTTACCAGTTCCGTGCTGACACTCAAATTGACCGTGTTGTACTTGACTGTGTATCTAGCCTTCAAAACGGTGCTGACTTACTTTGGATCGAAACTGCGACTCCAAACGTTGAAGAAATCGCTCACATGGTTAACCGTGTACGTGAAACAGTTCCAAATGCGAAGCTTGTTTACAACAACAGCCCATCATTCAACTGGACTTTAAACTTCCGTCAACAGTCTTATGACCGTTTTGTTGCTGAAGGTAAAGATGTTTCTGCTTACGACCGTGCTAAATTAATGAGCGCTGAGTATGACGAAACTGAATTAGCTGCTGATGCTGACGAAAAAGTTCGTACATTCCAAGCTGATGCTTCTCGTGAAGCGGGTGTGTTCCATCACTTGATCACACTTCCGACTTACCACACAGCTGCTCTTTCTACTCATGAGCTTGCACAAGGTTACTTCGGCGATCAAGGTATGCTTGCTTATGTTGCTGGCGTACAACGTAAAGAAATCCGCGGTACGATTGCATGTGTTAAACACCAAGCAATGGCTGGTTCTGACATCGGTGATGATCACAAAGAAATCTTCTCTGGTGACAACGCTCTTAAAGCGCATGATGATGCTAAAAACACAATGAATCAATTCGGTGGTTAATCCTCCCAACTGATTCAGAAAGAACCCTGCGCAAGCAGGGTTTTTTTATGGCTTTTAATTGAAATAAGCGCAAGCTATAAAGATTAATGGAGCTATAAGGCTTACATTTATATGATGAACTGCAATGGTTAGGAGACTAAAATCAGCAGCCATGTAATAAAAATAATGCTTAAAGCCACAAATTGCGCAGCACTGCCCATATCTTTGGCATTTTTTGAAAGTGCATGTTTTTCTAAAGATATACGATCGACAACTGCTTCAATCGCAGAATTAAACAATTCCACAATCAGTGCCAGTAAACAGACAGCAATCATTAATGCTTGTTCTACACGCGATACATCAAGCAAAAACTACTGGGAATGAGGACTACATTTAAAAATGTAATTTGTTGAAAAGCGGCTTCATTGAAAAATGCAGCTTTAAAACCAGACAGGGAGTATGAGGTGGCATTGATAATGCGTTTTAAGCCTGTTGAGCCTTTGAAGGGGGAATAATGGTTCATAACTCAAATTTTTCATCAGTTTCAGACAAAATAGAGCAAATTTATTAAATAGAGATTAATTTCAAAAAGGTTTCTTTAAAAAGTGATAGTTTCAAACGAGTGTTAACCGTGTGATGATAAATACGGGAAATTATCATAGGATAATTTTGATTCTATATAGGCATCTTCATTGTTTCTCCTTATTTGTAGTGAAAAATTATTTTTCTGTTAAATGTTATTGTGTTTTGACTTTTAGTCACTGAATATCAACATAAATTTGCTAAATTAAAAAACAGTTTTGAATGTTTAGCAATCTCACCTTTTTATACTGCGATCAATTCATATGCTGTCGAAATTTTTTATTCAACGACCAATCTTTGCTGGCGTATTGGCTATTATTGTCATGGCTTTTGGGCTTTTCGCAGTGTTGAATTTACCCGTAGAACGTTACCCCGATATTGCGCCACCACGCATTACCGTAAGTGCAACGTATACGGGGGCATCGGCTGAAACGGTGGAAGAAAGTGTCACCCAAGTTTTAGAACAGCAAATTAAAGGCATTGATGATTTGCTGTATTTTAGTTCCAGTAGTGATTCATCGGGTCGTAGTCGAATTAGTATCAGTTTTGAAAATGGAACCGATCCAGATACCGCTCAGGTGCAAGTACAAAATGCAATTAATGGTGTGCTGAATCGTTTACCTGAAGATGTACAGCGCCAAGGTGTCAATGTATTTAAGTCACTGGGCGATACCCATATGGTAATTGGCTTGTACGATGCTTCGGGAAAAAGTAACAATATTGAGTTGTCCGATTATATGATGACGCATTTGGAGCAAGATTTAGCCCGTATTGAAGGCATTGGTGAGGTGGATGTTTTTGGTTCACAATATGCCATGCGCATTTGGTTAAACCCCTTAAAATTAAAACAATATAACTTAATGCCCAGTGATATTCGTGCCGCAGTCGAAGCACAGAATACCCAAGTGGCGGCCGGGGCAATTGGTGATTTACCTGTTTTAAAAGATCAATATTTAAATGCCAAAGTGACTTCAGGATCACGCTTAAAAAGCGTCGAAGAATTTGAAAATATCATTGTTAAATCGACCAGAGACGGTAGTTTTATCTATTTAAAAGATGTCGCACGCATTGAGTTAGGTGCGGAAAACTATCAGTCATTTAATACCATTAATGGTTTTCCCTCTGCAGGAATGGGCATTTCCTTAGCCTCTGGTGCCAATGCCTTAGCCACTTCAGCTTTAATTAAGGCCGAAGTCGATCATCTGACAACACAATTGCCTGACGGCTATCAGTTGGTTTATCCACGGGATAATACGCCATTTGTCCAAGAATCGATTAAGGAAGTGGTCAAAACACTGTTTGAAGCCATTTTGTTAGTAATCGTAGTGATGTTCATTTTTTTACAAAATTGGCGCGCGACACTTATTCCAACCATTACTGTGCCTGTGGTGATTTTAGGGACGATGGCGGTATTGTCTGTACTGGGCATGAGTATTAATACTTTAACTTTGTTCGCCTTGGTTTTGGCGATAGGGCTTTTGGTTGATGATGCGATTGTGGTGGTTGAAAATGTTGAACGCTTGATGCACGAGAAAAATTTAACAGCAAAACAAGCATCCATTGAGTCGATGCAAGAAATTAGCGGTGCATTGATTGGGATTACCTTGGTGCTGACGGCGGTATTTATTCCGATGGCATTTTTTAGTGGCTCGACGGGCGTGATTTATCGCCAATTTTCAATGACTTTAGTGGCTGCAATGGCTTTATCCTTGGCTGTGGCACTGATTTTAACCCCCGCTTTATGCGCGCTAATTTTAAAACCGAATCCACAACCTGCCAAATGGGCACTGTGGTTTAATCAAAAATTAGAGGGCTTAAAGCAGCATTATTTAAAATTATCCAAGCTGACGATTCAGTACAAAGCCATTTCCCTCGTTGTTTTTGTGGCATTGATTACTGTTTTTGCATTGTTCTATCGTGCTTTACCCACCAGTTTTATTCCCAGTGAAGATCAAGGGATTTTAAATGTACAGTTTAAACTGCTTGATGGCGCACCGATGTCAAAAAGTCGAGACATTGGCGAACAGATTCGCCAATATTTTTTAGAACATGAAAAAGAGAATGTCAATTTGGTGATGATCCGCTATGGGCGTAATTTTTCCGGCACAGGGCAAAATTTGGGTCAGGGCTTTATTGCATTAAAACATTGGGATGAGCGTTCTGGGCAAGAAAACTCAGCACAAGCCATCCGTGAGCGTGCCTTAAAATATTTTAAAACTAATCCGAATGCACAAATTAGTGTGAGTTTGCCATCTTCGGTCAGTGGTTTAGGTCAAACTGATGGACTGGATTTTTGGATTCGTGATGTGAATGGTCAAGGTCGTCAGTATCTAGAGCGTGAATTTAAGCAATTACAAGAACAAGCAAAACAATATGCGACTTTTGAAAACCTCGATAAGCGCTCCAACCCAGATAAAGCTGAACTTAAGGTCAATGTCGATCAGAAACTTGCCATGGCAAATGGGTTATCACAAGCTGCCATTAATAGCACCTTGTCCAGTGCATGGGGCGGCAGCTATATCAATGATTTTATTGACCGTGGCCGGATTAAACGGGTCATGATGCAAGGTGATGCCGAATTCCGTTCAAAACCAGAAGATTTGCACTATTGGTCTGTGCGTAATGATCTGAATGAAATGGTTTCCTTTAGTCATTTTGCCAATGTAACTTGGAGCGGTGGGCCTGAAGTGGTCAATCGCTATATGGGTTATACGGCATTGCAAATGGAAGCAGATACCGCTAAAAATGTCAGCTCGGGAGCTGCCATGCAAGATGTCTCTCAGCTGGTTGAACAGCAATCTGGTATTGATGTGGCATGGAGCGGTTTATCTTTTGAAGAGCAAAAATCAAGTAACCAATCACTGCTGTTATATCTGGTGTCGATAGGCTTTATTTTTCTATGTTTAGCTGCTCTTTATGAAAGTTGGTCTATTCCGAGCGCAGTCATGAGTGCGATTCCGCTCGGGATTGGCGGCAATATCTTATTTAGTTATTTTGTCGGATTTCCCAATGATATTTATTTCCAAATTGCTTTACTGACCACCATTGGCTTGTCCTGTAAAAATGCCATTTTAATTGTTGAGTTTGCATCCTTAGCGCAACAACAAGGCAAAAATGCGATTGAAGCTGCACTGGACGGTGCGAGCCTACGCTTACGTCCTATTCTGATGACTTCATTGGCCTTTGGTGCAGGTGTGATTCCTTTGGTCTTTGCTTTTGGTGCGGGTGCTGCCAGTCGTCAGGAAATTGGCGTCAGTGTGTTCGGTGGGGTTATTTTTGCAACCATTTTGGTGCTGATTTTTATTCCATTTATGTATGTGTTGATACGCACGCTGTTTAAACCCAAGTCTGTTAGTAAAAAGATAAGTGATTAAATTGTTTATGTTTTGTTGTGAAAGTTGAGAAATGTAAAAGTTGTTTGTAGTATTGCTGCGCCGTATAAGCGGTTTGATGAGGCTTAAATCCCTAAATGGACAGGCACAGTTGTCAGATACACCAAACTTCAAACATCTATATTTACCAACATTATTATGTGGGTTTATTCGGCAGATAAAATGATAGCCGTTGCAGCCTCATTACATATGTTGGGTAATAGGGGCGAGCATGAGCTACAACAACTTTTTATATCTTTTAAATGATGCATTAAGCAATCACGACATTTCATTGGCATTAGACTCTGTCAAAACATTTAAAGCCGCAGATTTAGCTGATATTTTGGCGCAATTACCTTTAGAAAACAGTCAAAAACTGCTGCTGAATCTTCCTGCACGAGCCTATGTCTTTTCATATCTAAAACCCGAAGAACAAGTGAAATTTGCACAGGTTTTAACTCGAATAGACTTGGCAGAAATTATGGGCGAAATGCCTTCAGATAAGCGTGTCGATTTATTTAAATGTTTAGATCACGAGCAGCAAAATGCTTTATTGCCTGCATTTGCACAGGCCGAGCGTGAAGATATTCGACAGCTCTCTTCTTATGTCGAAGGTACGGCAGGAGCAATCATGAGCTCCGAATATGCCACCTTAAAACCGAATATTTCGGTAAAAGATGCCATTAAAATGTTGCGTTATGAAGCACCTGATACAGAAACCATTTATTTGGCTTATGTACTTGATGAAGCAAGAAAGCTGCTCGGTGTTTTGTCACTCAAACAATTAATACTTGCCGAAGAAGAAAGTAATATTAGTGATTTAATGGCGACTGATATTATTTTTGCATATTTTGATAGCGATCAAGATGAAGTAGCCAAAACCATTGCGCGTTATGATTTACTGGCATTACCCATTATCGATCATGCTGGTGTGATGGTGGGTATTGTGACATATGATGATGCGATGGATGTGGCCAGTGAGGAGGCAACAGAAGACTTTTTAAAATCTGGTGCTGTCGATGCATCATCTAAACTGAGTATTAAATCTGCCTCGATATTACAGCTCTATCAAAAACGGGTGTATTGGTTGGTATTTCTTGTTTTTGGTAGTTTGTTATCAGGTCTGGGTATTGCACATTTTGAAGACATTATTGCCGCAAATATTGTATTGGTATTCTTTTTACCCTTATTAGTCGGAAGTGGCGGAAATGCAGGCTCTCAATCTGCAACCCTGATGGTGCGTGCATTAGCAACGGGCGATCATTTTAAAGACTGGTTCTATTTACTGGGACGTGAAAGTTTGGTTGCTCTGTGTTTAGGGGGAACAATGGCACTTGCCGTTTCACTTTTAGGGTATTACCGAGGTGATGAAATGGTCGCTTTAATACTTGCTCTGAGTATGATGGGCATTGTGCTTTTGGGTTGTTTAATTGGAATGAGTTTGCCTTTTGTGCTAAATCGTTTTGGATTTGACCCTGCAAGTGCATCTGCGCCATTGGTGCCATCTATTTGTGATGCGACAGGTGTTTTGGTCTATTTATTTATCGCTTCACAGCTATTGCTATAGCGGTATAGATAATAAATATACACAGTTATTTTCAATTTATACTTTATTCTCAGAGCTATAACACAAATGTTTAAACAAGGCTAAAACATGGTTGCGGTTGAAAAAGAAAAAAAATTAACACAGCAAGAAGTGGTGCGATTAGAACGAGATTTAGCCAAGTTTGCCAATATGATGGATTCTGTGGTGCGTATTCCATTTACCAAACAAGGGGTCGGGGCAGATGCCGCGTTAAGTACTATTCCTGTGGCGGGTGATGTTGCGGGATTTGCATTGACGTGTTATGCGATTTATAAAGCCAAACAAATTGGCGTACCCCAAAGTAAATTAAACTCTGTCATGAAATTGGCCATGATGGATGCAATCATTGGTTTTATTCCTGTGATTGGTACTGTTTTTGATATTTTTATTCGCCCAAGCCGCAGGGCTTTAACTGTTGTGCATGAGCATATTCGAGAGGAATATCAGATTCAGAGTGATTCACATGTGCTGCATCCCTTTTTACATGAAAGTTTAGAGTATAAGCAGCAGACGTCGGCATTTTGGCGCAATCCCGTCGTTGCGTGGATTTGGCTGCATATTCCCGACCTTTTAGGGGCGATCGTTTTAGTCCTGATGTTGATTGCGATGTGGTTTGGATTGAGCTGGCTATGGCATTGGTTTCAAGGTCTAAGTGTTTAGCTATATTATGGATAAAAAATGATGGATTATATTGCTGCAAATTTGCCTGCGCTTGATTTTGAGGCGACCCGAAATTTTTATGCCATGTTGGGCTTTCAGTGTCTTTATCAGTCAAATGTCTGGATGATGCTAGAGAAAGAGAATTTAAAGCTTGAGTTTTTCCATCACCCAGAATTAGACCCGAAAACCTCTTGGCATAGTGCATGTATCCGAGTGCAGGACTTATCGATTTTGGATCAAGCTTGGCGTAATTTAGATTGGTCAGCATTTCCTAATGCACGCATCACCGAAATGCAGCAGTTGGGGGAAATAGAACTTTTTTGTGTAATTGATCTTAATGGCAGTTTGTTACGTTGCATTCAGCAGCATTAAAAAAAGCCTCCATGTCGGAGGCTTTTTGATATCCATTCAATAAAACATATTATGGACAATTTAACTGTTGTAATGCAGCTACACGTTGCTCAATTGTTGGGTGAGTTTGGAACAAAGCCGCTAAACTAAAGCCTTGTTCTTTACCTTCCGTAATTGCGAACGCTTTCATTTCTTTTGGCATCTGATCAGGCAATTCTGATTCAGCTTGTAAGCGTAATAATGCAGAAATCATCGCTTGTTTACCGGCTAAACGTGCACCCGCTTCATCGGCACGATATTCACGGTAACGCGAGAACCACATCACAATAGAAGAGGCAAGAATACCAAACACAATATCCAATACGATGGTAATACCAAAGTAAGCTAATCCAGGTGCTTCGCCATCTTCACGACCAAAGACATTACGGTCAATAAAGTCACCCACAACACGAGCAAAGAACATCACAAAGGCATTGACTACGCCTTGTACAAGCGCAAGAGTCACCATATCACCATTGGCAACGTGACCAATTTCATGCGCAAGTACAGCACGCAGCTCATCTTTGTTCATGCGTTCGAGCAAACCCGTTGAAACGGCAACTAAAGCATCGTTCTTGTTCCAACCTGTGGCAAAAGCATTTGATTGATAAGAAGGGAAAATACCCACTTCTGGCATATTGATACCAGAACGTTGAGCCAATTGCGCAACTTCTTGTAATAACCATGCTTCCGCTTGGTTACGAGGTGCATTCGGGTCAATCAGTTCAGTACCCGTGGTTTTTTTCGCCATCCATTTAGACATGAATAGAGAAATGAGTGAACCAACCATACCAAAGACAAAACAGATAACCAGTAGGTTGCCCAGATTTAAGCCACCCGCGCCATGGTAACTACCGACACCGAAGAGTGACAAAATAATGCCAGCTACCACCAGTACCGCGAGGTTGGTAAGCAAGAACAAACCAATCCGCATCATTGAGAGAATCCTCTTATAATAAAAAAGTAATCTGATTTATGAATCAAAAATCATCTTTGTAAATATGAGGTGTAAGCCTTAAAAATTCAAGGAAAAAATGAGTAATTCTGTTTAATGATGGTATTTACCGGCTCAGTTTTTTAATCGGTAATGGAGATTTTAGCAGAAGCTGTCGCATGTGCCGTGGCATATGAGCGCATTGGCGCATCAGTATAACTACCATCAGATGCCATAATAATTTGACGTTGTTCACTGTAACGAGAGGGTGCTGGTTCATCTGGAGTCGATTGCGCAATAATTTTAGCATTATCTGGACGGCTATCACGATTTGAGCTTAAACCGACGCCATTTGAATATAAGTTACTAAAACGACTGCTGACTCGTCTGACATAATCTTGGGTTTCTTTAAATGGCGGAATACCGCCGTATTTAGCGACATTACCTTCACCCGCATTATAGCTGGCTAAAACCAATGACGTATTGCCATTAAACCGTTTGGTCAACCATGCTAAATATTTTGCACCCGCCATAATGTTTTGTTGTGGATCGAAAGCATTGGATACATTAAAACGTCGTGCTGTGGCCGGCATCAGTTGCATCAGCCCTTGCGCGCCGACAGGGGAGCGAGCATTGACATTAAATCCAGATTCAGTATGCATGACGGCTTTAATTAAGCCTTCAGAAATACCATGTTGTGATGCAGCTTGCTTAATAATATGGTCAAAAGCATTTTTATTGCGACTGTAGCTTGGTAGAACTGAAGCTTCAGAATTTCCCCAGTTTGTATAACTGTGCATATTACTGTCAGGGTAATAGGTCTTTTTTTCAACTTTTAAATGACTATATCGACTTTGTTTATTGGTCAGTAAGGTCGTGCCATTGGACTCTTTAAGTTGATAGATGGTTTGACCCGCGTAACTGGTCGCTGTAACAAAACTAACTGTTACACACCCCAAAATATAAAATCCAATACTTACAATGTTATTTTTCATTTTTTAATGTAGAAAAAAATCTGCCTCAAACAGTTAAATGGCAGTTTAACAAAAAAAAACAGGATAGAAAGTATTTCTAAATTTATTTCTCGTTGAGTTTGTAAAAAGCAAGTGCTAATTGTAGAGATAGTAATCAAAAAATATTTAATTTTTTTTTAATCAGGATAACTTGACACAATTAAAGCATTGATTTTTATTGAAATTTAAATTGATCAAAAAATGATCAATTTAAATAGAAGCCTTAAATAATAGGTCAGAGACCTTGTCAAGCCTTTTGAAATCCACAAAGTTATCCACAGGTTTTGTGGACAACTGTGGAAAAGTACAAACAGTAAGCATTGTGGGTAAAATTTGAACTCAAACGGTCAAAATAGCATGGGGTTAATGACGTCAAAATGACAGCAATGATCAATTTTCAGAAAATAAATTCTTTTGGTGCGATATGCAGCCGAATCGGATAAAATCGCGCGGTATTTTTATTTATGGTTTATCTCGTCTATGTACTCGCCAGTTGAGTCCGAACAAGGATTTAATTTCAAACCAGAACTGCCTACAAGTTCGGCATATTACCGTTTGTTGAAAAAGATTCGCCGTCAAGTCGGTCATGCCATTCGTGATTTTAAAATGATCGAAGAAGGTGACAAGGTAATGGTATGTATTTCTGGTGGTAAAGACAGTTATACCTTGCTGGACATCATGTTGCAGTTTAAACGTATTGCACCGATCAACTTTGATGTTGTCGCGGTTAACCTTGACCAAAAGCAACCCGGCTTTCCTGAAGATGTGTTACCACGTTATTTAGAAGAAAATAACATTCCATATTATATTTTGGAAAAAGACACCTACAGCATTACCAAAAAGTTAACACCTGAAGGTAAAACATATTGTGCTGTGTGTTCACGCTTACGCCGTGGCTCTTTATATGGCTTTGCGCAGGAAATTGGGGCAACTAAAGTTGCTTTAGGTCATCATCGTGATGACATTATGGCAACCTTCTTCTTGAATTTATTTCATGGCGGTAGCTTAAAAGCAATGCCACCGAAACTTTTGTCATCGGACAAGAAGAATATCTTGATTCGTCCACTGGCTTATGTGGAAGAAAAAGACATCATCAAGTATGCAGAAATGCGCCAGTTCCCGATTATTCCATGTAATTTATGTGGTTCGCAGGAAAATTTACAGCGTGCGATGATCAACACGATGTTACGTGAATGGGATGCACAATATCCGAAGCGTTTACATAGCATTTTTGGTGCGATGCAGAACGTATCACCTTCACAATTGGCCGATCGTGAGTTATTTGATTTTGAAGCTTTAGATGAGCAACGTGAGATTGATTTCACAGGAAGCTGTTCAACTGAAGATGAAGCACAAAATAAACGCATCAATATGGTCAATTTAGGTTTTGCGGCAGAATAATGGTGACTTTAAACACCAATTTTAGGATTGGTGTTTATTTTATATATCTGATTTATTTAATAAATGTATTAAAAGTATTAAAATTGAACGTCCAGTGCAAAAAACTTTAAGCAGAAAACAATTTTACATGCTATAACAGGCGTCAAGCACAATAGCTTCACAAAGATGTTGTCTGGATAGGCGACACAAATGAACAAATAAATTGAGGAAACATCATGCCTGCCTTTTTAACTGATGATTGGTTTTCAACAGTAGAGACTTTAACTGCTCAAGCTGGTAACTTAAACTTGCCACCTGCGCTTGCAAATTTAGCAATCAACTTGGTGGTTGCAGATTCAGAAGGCAATACTGAATTGTCTTTGGATGGCGGTGCAATCAAAAAAGGTCTATCTTCAAATGCAAAAACGACATTGAATATGGATGGTGAAACACTTCGCAAAGTGTTCCTAGAGTTTGATATGGCTGCAGCAATGCAAGCATTCATGACAGGTAAAATTAAAGTTCAAGGCGATATGTCACAATTAATGGCTTTACAAACTGCAAAGCCAAGCCAAGAACAAAAAGATTTATTTAAAAAAGTACTTGAGCAAACAGCTTAAGTCTTTTAAATAAAAAAAAGCTTAGCAATTTAGCTAAGCTTTTTTTTGTCTACAGTACACAGATTAGATATTGACTAACTGCGGTGTCGATTTAATATGTTCTAAATAGGCACGGATACGAGTCACATATTGAACTGCTTGTCGATAACGACCATTACTGGTTTTGTTGTTATCTAAATAGCTGTACAAATTCACCCAATTGTTGGGGTTTTTACCTTGTGCTTTGATTCGATTTTGAATCTGGTTGACAGCACCGGGTCCCATATTATAAGCCACCAGTGCATACCAATTACGATCGGGATAGGGCACATCCTGATATCGATCTAACATCTGGTCGTAATATTTTGCACCACCTTCAATACTTTGTGCAGGGTCAGTTCGGTTACTAACACCCATTGCTTTTGCTGTACTGTTGGTGAGCATCATTAAACCACGGACGCCTGTAGGCGAAACTGAGTTTGGTTTCAGATACGATTCCTGATAGCCAATAGCAGCCAATAAATGCCAATCTAAATCATATTTTTCAGCCGTATTCTTAAAGCTGGCTTTATAAATAGGCATACGCTGATTTAAATCACGCTGAATGCTATCCCATGATTCTTCTTTCACCACATTCTGATTATAGAATGAAGCCAGTTGACGAATCGAGCCAGATTGTTTGCCCTGACAGACAAAACCACTCGCGGTTTGGGTCAGTGGGTCATCAGCATGTTTGAAAACCCAATTTAGGTTGGTATCTAAACCATTTTGTTGCAAGCTATTTAAATCACCACAAGTTGCTGAAAACGAAGCTAAATGCTTTTTCTCGATTGAGCTTACATCAGCAGTGGTCATGGCAAAATTTGCTTTACCTTGCGAGATCCATTTAAGTGCTGTGGCATTGTCAGGTACAGTTTTAAACACTAAATTAACGTTTAAACTATTGGCGTAGTTACGTGCTAGGTCATAACCAAAACCATGTAGATGTGAACCATCTTTAAATACCGTAGTCGAATTTTCGACTGAAACGACGGTGAGTTGCTTGTCGTTTACGACAGAATCGTATTGGTACGACTTACTTGCATTAATGCTGTGAAATGGAATTAACAGTGTACTAAATGCAAGAATTTTTAATGAGAGAGAGGTTTTTAAAGAGTTAAGGCTAAGCCTCACTCCAGAAGTTGAACTACTGTGCATGTTGTCTCCGCTACAAGTAATTTATGCCCTAAAAAGTAAAGACAAACATGCCTCAGACTTTTTCAAGTTTGATAAATTCAATAAGGGTTGGGCAGTCATGACGTCATTCAAAAATGACATTGGATTAAAAGAAGAATAATGTAGAATTTCTACATAGATTAAAAAATAGGCAACTTGAAAACATGAGCGCATAATAAGGCTGAAAAATAAACTTGTCAAATTTTGTACTAATTTTTTTTAAAATATGTAATATAAATAACTAATTTAATTGAATAATTAATTTTATAAACTTTGACTCTGTTTAAAAGTTAGATAAAATAGCGCATTATTGTCAATAAATTGTAAGCATAACATCAAAAAATACTATGAAATCTAACTTAATTACACGTGCTGGACATGACAAATTAGTCGCAGAATTACAACATTTGTGGCATGAAGAACGACCAGAAATTACCAGAAAAGTGAACTGGGCTGCGAGTCTGGGCGACCGCAGTGAAAATGCTGATTACCAATATAATAAGCAGATTTTACGTAAGATAGACCGCCGCGTTCGCTACTTAGGTAAGCGTTTAGAAGAGTTTAAAATTATTGATTTTTCTCCTGAGCAAGAGGGAAAAGTATATTTTGGTGCTTGGGTCGAGATTGAGAATGACCAAGGTGAAAAAATCACGGTGCGTATTGTTGGGGTAGATGAGATTTATGATCATCATCCGCAACATATTTCAATTGATTCACCTATGGCACAAGCTTTACTTGGAAAGCAAACCGATGATGAGGTTGAAGTGGTGACACCATTAGGCAAGAAACTGTGGTATATCAATGAAATTCGTTATGAAAAGCCTGAAAAATAGTCAAAATAATGGATTTTGATTTTATTTTAAGCAGTTGGTAAGAAAAAAGTATAAAAGTGTTTGCTAAGATTAGATTTTATTTATATGATAGCCGCCATTGGAAGCGTGGCAGAGCGGTTTAATGCACCGGTCTTGAAAACCGACGAGGGTGTGAGTCCTCCGTGAGTTCGAATCTCACCGCTTCCGCCAAATATTAAAAAAGACCCTTAATCATCAAGGGTCTTTTTTTTCACTTTGATTTTGTCCCACATAGTAACCCACATAAAATTTTGGATTAAATTCGATACTTCATTATCGCCAAGTCCATTTCACTGAATTTGTTCTTTTATTTATAAAATTCCGCTGTATTCATAGCTTATTCATGGCAAAGCTTTGACACAGGCGTAGTTGCTTCTGCTTGTTTTAGAATGGACGGGATCTGACTGTCACTAAACTTGGAGTATTTCATCGAAATCTCCTTGGGTTTTTAAGATAATAGATTGTTATTTTTGACTATGATTATTTTAGCCAAGCATGAGAGTTGTTTATAATACGCTTCTGCTATTATTTTCTTGAATTCTTGCTACATTTTATCTTCACAGTATACGTGCATAGTCAGATTGGCCCCTAAGCGTTATTATAGCGCTCTTCATCTTATTGGAATGTGCTATGAAAATCGTCGCAGATGAAAATCTGGCTTTTACTGAATATTTCTTTGCAGATTTTGGAGAAATTCAACAAGCGGCAGGGCGTACTTTAATCCAAGCAGATGTACAGGATGCAGACGCTTTGTTGGTGCGTTCTGTGACGAAAGTAAATGCGCAGCTGATAGAAAATACCACAATTAAATTTGTCGGTAGTGCCACGATTGGTACAGATCATTTAGATATTGCAAGCTTAGAAAAACACCACATCGCATGGTCAAATGCGGCAGGCTGTAACGCTCAAGCAGTCGCTGAATATGTCATTACGGCATTGTTATATTTACAGCCCGATTTAATTGAAAAAAATGAAAAATTTACCTTAGGGATTGTTGGCTTAGGAAATGTCGGTTCACGTTTAGCATTTATGGCCAAGTTGTTGGGTTGGAATGTGATTGGTTGTGATCCCTTTGTGAATCGTGAAATGATCCAGCAAGTTGAATTGGAAGCATTATTAAAAACGGCAGATGCTATCTCGATTCATGTTCCCTTAACCCAAACAGAGGAGCATCCGACATTTCATTTGATCAATGCCGATGCGTTGGCACACATGAAACCTGAAGCGATACTGATCAATTCAGCACGTGGCCCAGTGGTTGAAGAGTCAGCTTTGATTGCTGATCTTCAAAGCACTAAACGCCAAGTGGTGTTAGACGTATTTGAGCATGAACCTGAAATTTCAGCAGAATTACTCAATTTAATTGGTTTGGTCACCCCTCATATTGCGGGCTATAGCTTGGAAGGTAAGGCGCGTGGTACGCAAATGATTTACGATGCTTTCTGCACAATCTTTAACTTTAGCGCAAATAAGCAATTTGAAACGCAATTGCCTGTATGTGAACAATATTTCCAGAATCAGGATTTAAAGCAAGCGCTCAAACAACATCTGAGTCAAATTTATGATATTGCGCGAGATGACTCAAATTTACGTGCCTGTTTAAAAGCGGGTAAAGTCGATCAACAGGCTTTTGATTATTTACGTAAAACCTATCCATTACGCCGTGAATGGGCAGCACACGGAGGCCCTAAAGCATGAGTATGGAAAGTTCTGAAATGGTAGACACTGAAATGGTCAATTATCAGCCCACCTGTGATATTAAAGCTTTAAAAGCACGTGCCAAAATGTATGCACAAATTCGTCAATTTTTTGCCGAACGTGAGGTACTGGAAGTAGAAACGCCAATATTGTCCCAAGCGGGTGTAACCGATGTACATTTAGCCTCGGTTCAGGCGCAGCGTCATCTTAGTGGAAAGCAACACACTCATTATTTACAGACTTCACCTGAGTTTGCCATGAAGCGCTTATTGGCGAGTGGTAGTGGGCCAATTTACCAAATTTGTAAAGTTTTCCGTGATGATGAACATGGACGTAAACATAACAGTGAATTCACCATGTTGGAGTGGTATCGTCCAAATTTAAGCCTAAAAGAGTTAATGTTTGAAGTCACTGATTTACTGAATGTGACTTTGGCACAGCGTTTTGGTGAAGTGCGTCCAACCATTTTAAGTTATAAACATGCATTTATGGATCGTTTGGATCTCAATCCATTACAAGCCAGTTTAAAACAGTTAAAAGACTGCTGTAACCGTGTCGGTTTAAATCTGGATTTAGGTGATGACCGTTTGGGTTATATCGACTTGTTATTTTCACATATGGTTGAACCGAGTTTAGGCTTTGATACACCCGTATTTTTAACCGATTTTCCGGCTGAAATGGCATCTCTTGCCAAATTCAGAACCGATGAAGATGGCGAGCACGTTGCAGCACGTTTTGAGCTATATATTGAAGGCTTAGAATTGGCTAATGCCTATGACGAATTGATTGATGCTGCGGTGTTACGTTCTCGCTTTGAAGCGGATAATTTGGAGCGTGAAAAACTAGGTTTACATATCATGCCGATTGATGAATATTTATTGGCAGCATTGCCGAATATGACTGAATGTTCCGGCATCGCTTTAGGAATTGATCGTTTATTGATGATTGCAACGCAGCAGATGAAGTTAGAGAAGGTGATTACTTTCCCTGCCAATGTTTCTTAAAAATATCGCTAAAAAATCTTATAAATCGCTCCCTTGCGAAACAATGTTTCTCACCCTTTAAAAAAGGGAGGGGAACATTCTTCATTTTTTAAAGATGAATCGAACTGCTAGGCAAGGGAGGGATTAAAATAAAAAGCTTCTCATAAGAGAAGCTTTTTTAAGCTAGACAATCAAAACTGTTTGCTGTGCTTTTAACGCTTCAATTGCTTTGATCCGACGTTGAATGAGCATTTCACCAATATCGGGGCCTTGAATATCGGGTGGCAGATCTTGCGCTTTAATGCCACGAACAACTTCCATCGCATCGAGTACATATTGCGCTTGTGGATATTCACGATTTTCTAAACCGAGACGACCACGTGAATCACACTCACACGCTTGAACATAGGCTTCAACACGTTCGGGACGACGTAATACATCTAAACGTTGTAATAAGCGCCATAAAGTGCCCGGTTTAAGGGTTAAAGCTTGATGGCATTTTAAATGTTCCTTACAGACCGCAATTGCAAGTTGCTTGGTATGGGTTGGTACTTTAAGTCGATCACAAACCTCAGTGACAGGTGTTATGCCTCGTTCTTCATGCATGATATGGCGTGGCAATTCATCGACTGGTGTTAGTGCTTTACCTAAATCATGCATTAAAACAGCAAAGCGTACTTCCAATGAATAATTGGCTTTACAGGCTTGTTGTAAAGACATCATGGTATGAATACCACAATCAATTTCTGGATGATATTCAGGACGTTGTGGAACGCCATAGAGAGCATCTAATTCTGGAAATAGGACTTTTAAAGCACCACAAGCACGCAAAGTTTCAAAATACTCATCAGCATGATCTTCCATCAAGGCACGGGCGGTTTCTTTCCAAACACGTTCAGGCGTTAAAGCTTCTAATTCGCCTGATTCTGCCAATTGCTGCATCAGTGCTAAGGTTTCAGCGGCAATGCTAAATCCAAATGATTTATAACGTGCTGCAAAACGTGCAATACGCAGGACACGTAAAGGATCTTCGACGAAAGCATCGGATACATGACGGAGTACCCGATCGGCCAAATCTTGTTGACCATTATAGGGATCATAAATATTGCCATCGTCATCCATGGCCATGGCATTAATGGTCAGGTCACGACGAATGAGGTCTTCTTCAAGTGTGACACTGACATCAGTGTGAAATTCAAAACCATGATAACCATGACCAGATTTGCGCTCAGTACGGGCTAATGCATATTCTTCTTTTGTTTTGGGGTGTAGGAAAACAGGAAAATCTTTACCTACAGGTTGATAGCCAAGCGCGATAAGTTGTTCAGGTGTAGCACCGACAACGACATAATCTTTTTCGTGATAGGGGTGACCGAGTAAGTGATCACGTACTGCACCGCCTACTAAATAAACTCGCATGAAAAAACCTCTATTCTTCAAGCAATCATGCTACAGAATAGAGGTTTTCTCAAGTAAAGAACCTTAGCTTTTTGCTAAAGATTCCCTTTTATTACGCTTGAGTTTGCTGAATTTCAGCAACAGTCAATGCCGTCATATTCACTAAACGACGTGTTGTTGCCGTTGGTGTAAGAATATGAACTGGTTTCGCTGCACCCAATAAAATAGGACCAATGGTCACATTATTACCTGATGTAGATTTCAATAAGTTGAATGAAATATTTGCCGCATCAAGATTTGGCATAATCAGTAAATTTGCTGACCCTTTGAAACGTGAGTTAGGGAATGCAAAATGACGAATGTTTTCATCTAGTGCTGCATCACCATGCATTTCGCCTTCAACTTCAAGCTCAGGTGCAATTTCGCTTAAAATTTCAAAAACTTTACGCATTTTTTGTGCACTGGCATCTTGCTGATCACTGCCGAAGCTTGAGTGAGAAAGCAGAGCAACACGTGGTGTCATACCAAAGCGACGAACTTCTTCTGCTGCCAAAATGGTCATTTCAGCAAGCTGTTCAGCGGTTGGGTTGGTATTGACATAGGTATCCGCAATGAACAAGTTACGATCATTGAGCATGAGTGCATTTAAAGTAAAGAATGTGCTACGACCTTCTTTCAGGCCAATCACATTTTTAACGAAATCTAAATGAATATCATAGCTCGAATAAGTACCACAAAGCATACCGTCTGCATGACCAAATTTCACCAGCATGCCAGCAATCAGGGTAGAGCGACGACGTGATTCACGTTGAGCATACTCAGGTGTTACCCCTTTGCGTTGCATGGTTTGATAGTAATCATCTGCAAACTGTTCGTAATGCGGATTATTTTCTTGATCTACAATTTCAATATTGACGCCGTGTTCAAGACGCAAGCCCAATTTCTTGATGTTTGCTTCAATAACCGCAGTACGACCTACCAAAATTGGTTTTGCCAAACCTTCATCGACAGCAATTTGAACTGCACGAAGAACACGTAAATCTTCACCTTCAGCATAAGCAATGCGTTTAGGGTCAGATTTTGCTTGTGCAAAAATTGGTTTCATCATAAATGCAGAGTTATAAACAAACTCAGACAATTTTTGACGATATGCAGAGAAGTCTTCAATCGGACGAGTCGCGACACCAGAATCCATTGCCGCTTGAGCAATAGCAGGGGCAATTTCAAGAATTAAACGTTGATCAAGTGGGCGTGGAATTAAATAGTCACGACCAAAAGATGCAGATTTTTCACCATAAGATGCTGCATCTGCTTCAATGTGTGCCATACGTGCAATCGCATGTACACAGGCAATTTTCATTTCTTCATTAATGGTGGTTGCGCCAACGTCTAAAGCACCACGGAAGATATAAGGGAAACAAAGTGCATTATTCACTTGGTTTGGATAATCCGAACGTCCGGTTGCCATGATCACATCAGGGCGTACTTCATGTGCATGTTCAGGTAAAATTTCTGGATCTGGGTTTGCTAAGGCGAAAATGATCGGATTTTCAGCCATCATTTTAACCATTTCTTTGGTTAAAATGCCTGCCGCAGAAAGTCCGAGGAACATATCTGCACCGGCAATAACATCTGCTAATTGAGTGCCTTCAATGTCTTGAACATAGCGTTTTTTAGATTCATCAAGGTTGTCACGTTTGGTTGTTAACAAACCACGTGAATCGGCAACAGTAATGTTTTCCTTACTCGCACCTAAAGCACAAAGCAAATCTAAACATGATAATGCAGCAGCACCTGCACCTGAAGCGACAATTTTAATCTCTTCAATTTTTTTGCCAGTCAGTTGTAAAGCATTGAGTAATGCTGAACCAACAATAATTGATGTGCCATGCTGATCATCATGGAACACAGGAATATTCATGCGTTCACGAAGTTTTTTCTCAATATAGAAACACTCTGGTGCCTTGATATCTTCAAGGTTAATACCACCAAAAGTCGGTTCTAATGCAGCCACGATATCGACAATTTTGTCTGGATCGTTTTCAGCAATTTCGAGGTCAAATACATCGACACCTGCGAATTTTTTAAACAGTACACCTTTACCTTCCATCACAGGTTTAGACGCTAATGGGCCAATGTTGCCTAGGCCTAAAACCGCTGTACCATTTGTAATCACAGCAACCAAGTTGCCACGTGCGGTATAAAGTGCTGCTGTTGATGGGTCGCGTTCAATCTCTAAACATGGCGCTGCGACACCTGGAGAATAAGCAAGCGCTAAGTCATGTTGGTTGACCAGCTGTTTACTTGGCGTAACACTGATTTTCCCTGGTGTTGGGTGTTCGTGGTAGTACAAAGCTTGCTGTTTTAATGATTGATCGTCCATCTGTATCTCTATTGTTGCTTGAGTTGCCCAGCCCGAGCGGGTGGTGGTTTTTTGCTTACTTTAGTCGAATATAACATTTGTTACGACCTTAGCACAGTCGCGAATATACCTTTTTCAAGTAAACTTATACTTAGGTCGGTAGACTTATATTAAGCAGGTATAAGTCTACACTTGAGATGGTATAAGCCTGTGTTGCTCTAAGAAGATAGTTGCTTCACTTTCGGGTAAAGGCTTTGAAAACAAGAAGCCTTGCGCAATGTCACATTTGAGATCTTGTAAGTACTCAAGTTGTTGCTTGGTTTCAATACCCTCAGCAACCACCATCATGCCCATGGCTTTGCCCATGGCAATCATGGCACTGACAATGGCTTCTTGTTTATTTTCACCAATTTTAGAGATAAAGCTTCGATCTATTTTTAATATATCAATTGGAAAATCAGCAAGATAGGATAGTGATGAGTAGCCAGTTCCAAAATCATCGAGGGAGATGTTGATTTTACGTTCTTTGATTTCATCGAGTAGATTCTTAACCGTAATTGAGTTCTCAAGCAGCGATGATTCGGTAATTTCAAGCTCTAGACTTGACCCTGATATTTGGTAAGTTTGAATGGCATAATCAAGGTCTTCAAGCAACTGCCCACGTTGTAATTGTTGGGCAACCACATTGACCGAGACACATATATTATTAAAACCTAAATCATTCCAGTGTCTAATTTGTTTAGCGGTTTGTTGTATAACAATTCGACCAATATCTGAGATTAAACTGGTTCGTTCTGCGAGAGGAATGAACGAATTGGGCGGAATAATCCCTTTGGTTGGATGGTTCCAACGGACGAGGGCTTCAAAGCCATAAATATTTTGGTCGCTAAAATTAATTTTGGGTTGATAGTAAACAACCAATTCATTGTTATTAATCGCAAGTCTTAAATCGCGTTCTAAATAAATACCTTGTTCAAGTAAGGCCGTATTTTTGTTTGAATAGTAACGGATGGTATTGCCACCTAAGTTTTTCGCTTCGGTTAATCCTTGTTCGGCACAATTATTTAGATAGTCGAGTTGGCGACCATTTTCAGGGTAGAACGCAATGCCCATAGAGAGGGTGATAATATGCTCTTGATCAAAAATGTTGAAGGGTAGTGAAAATGCTTTACTGATCCTTTCACAGTGTTGTTGAATCGATGGTCGAATATGTGAAATTTCATAGACAATTGCAAAGTCATCACCATTTAAATGAGCCACAAATAAGGCTTCTGCGTTGGTAAGTCGCAGTCTTTGAGCAACTTGGCGTAATAACTCATCGCCACCACTATTGGATAAGAATTCATTCAAAGGTCTAAAACGATCGATATTGAGACGAATCACGGCAAGCTGTTGAATGGAATCCTTTTGGCTCACTAAATATTGGTGCAATTGATAATTATAATAAAAACGATTCGGTAGGTCGGTGAGCGGGTCGTAATTTTCTAAATAGGATAGGCGCTGTTCTTGTAGTTTACGTTCAGTTAAATCAGAAACGATACCAATATAGTGTGTTACACGATTTTGCTCATCGGTGATGGCATTAATGTGCATCCAAACCGTGAGTTCTTTACCTGAGAGAAATTTTTCATTCATTTCTCCATCATACTCACCAGTTTTAAGTAATTGATTAATGATTAAATAATGATCATTTCTCTGTTGAGATTTATAGTTTGCAGTAATATCAAATAAATGTTTGCCAATGATTTTTTCTTGTGAAAAACCGGTCAATTTTTCATAGAATGGATTGACGTCAATATAAGCCAGTTGTTCATCGAGTATAAAAATACCTTCCGAAGCTTGTTTTAGCACGCTGGCTGCAAGTTTTAAACGTTCCTGATCGGTACGTTCTTGTTGAATATCACGACGAATACCGACCATACGTAAAGCTTTTTGATTGATGGGGTCGCGGCTAATGACTCTGCCAATATCATGTACCCATTTCCATTTTCCAACACTATTTTGAATTCGATACGTGGCTTCATACAGATCTGATCGACCACGTAAATGTTGTTTCATCGAAGATTTGAAATGTTCGACATCGTCGGAATGAATAATATTTTGTAGCTGGTGCTGATGCTGTTTTAAAGGCTTTAATGTTTTTTGTTGTTTGGAGTTGGTGATTAAAATTTCCCGATCTTTAATATTCCAATCCCAAGGTCGAAGCCCTGCAATTTCATGTGCTAATACTAAATTTTGTTGCTGATTTTCTAAATTGGTGTTCATTTTAGCGAGATCGAAAGTACGTTCTTTGACTTTTTGTTCAAGCAGCTGATTGTTTAATTGTAATTGCAGTTCAATATCTTTTGATTTGTTAATTTCGGTTTTTAATTGCTGACATAACTCATCTGTCCATAAGACTTGTTGCTCTGCATTTTTAACCAAGCGGTTATTTTTGCAATACAGCGCTGAAATACGTTGATGAATACGAGAGCTTGTATTTGCACAAAGTAAAATGACAATCAGGGCGAAATTGATCGTTAAATGGAATAAATAATTCGAGGTGTCAGCAGAAATAAATTGTGAAGCAAGATAAGGTAAAATTGCCGGAATAAAGGCTAAGCAAAAATAATTGAGTCGTTGGGTTAAAAACGTTAAGGCAAATGCTTGGCTCACAATAAGCAGTAAAGCAGATAACATTAATCCATGAACTTGGTTGAAATCATGGTTATATTGCGGAAGATAATAATAAATGAGAGCAATACCAGCCCCGATACAGCTTCCTATCGCTAAAAATTGAAATTGAAGCCAACGATGTGCATGCTTTAATGAGAAATTACGCGGTTTAAAATAGATACTGGTTATCAGTAAGCTTAAGCAATAAAACAGCGCTGTACTGATAAACCAAAGGTTTAAATAGAAGGATGGTTTAACAAAATAAAATTGATAAATGCAATAAATATACAGGGATACAATCACAATACTGACGAGAAAAAATCGGCTCAGGCGAATCGTATTGGTGATTTGTGCAGCACTGACATGCTTGTTGATATATTCGTCCTGAATATTTGACATAAAAGCAAAAACCTTATTTTTGTTTTGCGATAAATTAACCCATCAAAATTTACTAGCGTTTAAAAAAGCAAAACTTTTTTTTAAATCTATATTTATCCTTTGAATCAAGAGTAATAATGTTATTTAAAAAAATCAATCGAATTGCGACTATTTACCTAGAATAAGCTGAACTAAATAGTTAGGTTGTAATTTAAAATAGATAAAGCAACAATCGGCGCAGTTTCAGTGCGTAAGACACGATTGCCAATACACCAATTGATGAATCCTACTTTATTCGATAATTCAATTTCACTTTCACTTAAACCACCTTCGGGGCCAATCAGCAGTGCAATATGTGGCGTTGCATTTTCAAGGACATTGATTTGGTCTTTATTTGGCGCAAGTACCAGTTTGGTGATGGGTAATTCTGTTGCAAGCCAGTCAGCTAATGCAAGTGGTGCTAAAATTTCTGGAACACGATTCATGCCGCACTGTTCACATGCTGCAATGGCAATACCTTGCCAATGATCTATTTTTTTCTGGTCGCGATCATATTTTAAACGCATTTCGCAGCGTTCAGACGTTAAAAGTTGAATCTTGGAAACCCCTAATTCAACTGCTTTTTGAATCGCATAATCCATACGGTCGCCTTTGCTCATGACTTGTCCGAGCAAGGTGCTAAAAGCAGGTGTGCGATCATCTGGATTAAAGCTGTCGACAGAAACACTTGCTGATTTTTTTGAAATATCAACAAGCGTTACTTCATATTCGCCACCTTGTCCATTAAACAAAGTGGCACTTTCATCGACTTTTGCGCGTAATACTTTCACCCAATGGTGAAAAACGGTTTCGGTTAACTCTACATGCGTATTAACAGCTAAATCAGCTTCAATAAAAAAACGCGGCATGTGGTATTACTCTCAAAAATCGGGAAAAAGAAAAATTATGCTAAACCTAAATCAAGCACAAGTTGACGATTGGGTTCAGTCTGGTTCATGGTGTAGAAGTGTAGACTTGGTGCACCACCTGCAATCAGGCGTTCACACAGCTTAACCACGACTTCATGACCAAAGGCTTTAATGCTTGCGCTGTCATCACCATAAGTGGCCAATTGCTTACGAATCCAACGTGGGATTTCAGCACCCGTACCATCTGCAAAGCGAATCAGATTGCTGGCATTGGTAATGGGCATAATGCCAGGCGCTACAGGAAGATCAACGCCTTCTTTTTGTAAGCGATCGACAAAGTAGAAATACGCATCTGGATTAAAGAAGAATTGCGTCAATGCTGAATTGGCACCTGCACGAGCTTTGGTGATAAAGTTTTGAATGTCTTGATCAAAGCTTTCGGCTTGTGGATGCATTTCAGGATAGGCTGCGACTTCAATATGGAAGTGGTCACCAGAATGTTCACGAATGAATGCCACTAAATCAGAGGCGTAGGGTAATTCACCGAGACCGACTTGACCTGAAGGTAAGTCGCCACGTAGGGCAACGATACGGTCAATGCCTTGTGATTTATACAGATCAAGTAATTCGGCAATACGTGCTTTGTCATCACCAATACAAGACAGGTGAGGGGCAACGGGTGTGCCTTTACCATTGAAGTCGTTGATTGCAGCGAGTGTACGTTCACGCGTTGAACCACCAGCACCATAAGTTACAGAAAAGAACTCAGGATTCAGCAGTTGTAATTCTTGATGAACGACACGAAGTTTTTCTGCACCCACATCAGTTTTAGTCGGAAAAAATTCAAACGAAACTGGAATACGTTTGGTCATTTTTCAAATCCTTTTTTTAATACTATTTTAATTGCTTTGACCTCTCCTAAATCCTCTCCTAAAAGGAGAGGACTAACCCTCCATTTAATACTAAAAAGGATTTCCCTCTCCTGAGCGTGCTTTAAGCATTGCTTTAAAGTTCAGCGCAAGTGAGGGCTAGGGAGAGGTATTTATAAAAACTTAGTATTTATATGAGTCAGATTTGAATGGCCCTTCAACAGCAACGCCCAAGTAATCTGCTTGTACTTGAGTCAATTGAGTCAATACGCCGCCAAAACCAGCAACCATTGCTGCAGCAACTTCTTCATCTAATTTCTTAGGAAGTAGTTCTACGCGAATCGCCGCTTGTTTTTGATCTTCAGCAAGATCCGCAAATTTTTCAGCGAACAAGTGCATTTGACCCAATACTTGGTTGGCAAAAGAACCATCCATGATACGTGATGGATGACCTGTTGCATTACCAAGGTTGACCAAACGACCTTCTGAAAGAAGGATTAAGTAATCGTTATCGTTTTCTGTACGATACACTTGGTGTACTTGAGGTTTAACTTCAACCCACTTGTAGCCACGTAAATAGTTGGTGTCGATTTCAGTGTCAAAGTGACCGATGTTACAAACAACAGCGCCTGCTTTTAAAGTATCAAGCATTGCAGCATCACATACGTGGTAGTTACCCGTAGTTGTTACGATCAAATCAGTATTTTGAAGAAGATCAGCATTTACATCTTCTTTTTTACCCGTTTGAACGCCATTTTTATATGGAGAAACAACTTCGTAACCATCCATACATGCTTGCATTGCACAGATTGGATCAACTTCAGTAACACGTACAATCATGCCTTCTTGACGAAGTGATTGCGCAGAACCTTTACCTACGTCACCGTAACCAATCACAAGCGCACGACGACCAGACAATAACATGTCAGTACCGCGTTTGATGGCATCATTCAATGAGTGACGGCAACCGTATTTGTTGTCATTTTTAGATTTTGTTACTGAATCATTGACGTTGATTGCAGGAACTTTCAGTGAACCATCTTTCCACATTTCTAAAAGACGTTGAACACCTGTCGTGGTTTCTTCAGTAATACCGTGGATTTTAGCAATTAGTTCAGGATATTTTTCATGAACAACAGCAGTCAAGTCACCGCCATCATCCAAAATCATGTTGGCATCCCAAGGTTTGCCATTCACATTAATTTGTTGTTCAAGACACCACATGTATTCTTCTTCAGTTTCACCTTTCCAAGCGAATACTGGAACACCAGATGCAGCAATTGCAGCAGCAGCATGGTCTTGAGTCGAGAAAATGTTGCATGAAGTCCAACGAACTTCTGCGCCCAATTCAACTAGGGTTTCAATCAGAACCGCAGTTTGAATGGTCATGTGGATACAGCCGAGGATTTTTGCGCCAGCAAGTGGTTTTGCAGCAGCGTAACGATGACGTAAACCCATCAATGCTGGCATTTCTGCTTCAGCAAGTTTAATTTCTTTACGGCCGTAATCAGCAAGTGAAATATCAGCAACTTTATAATCTGTAAATGAAGCAGTAACCGCGTTCATCTGGATCTCCTAGTTATTAAATAACAATAAAAATAGATTGGATCGTTATGTTCGCGGATGCCGTTGTTGATCAAGCCCGTATTTCACAGAAGCTTTGACCGAATTGTCGAGCCTAGCGATTGCACATTACTGTTTTTGAAAATCAGCCTGTGAAAAAGTCGCAGCACCCCTCGACGAGTCGCATATTGTACTTGGAAATTGTTGTAGTTCCAATGTCGTTTTGCTTATTATCAACACAATCATCTTTTTTGAATTGTGTTATGGCTTTGAACATCCCTGAATCCCTAATGAACCTTGAAGCAAATGGCGGTATTTATGCGGTATGGATGCTGCTCCAGCATTTATATATCGATGCAGATATTGAACAGCTGATCGAGGTCTGTGGTTACGATGCAGAACACGGCACCACAACCATTGGCTTGGCGGTAGGATTAAAGAAATTTGGCTTTAATGTTCAATTCTATACTGATCAAGACCCTGATCTTCAGGAACAAGAAAAACTGAGCTATGCAGAAGCAGAACAACTAAAACTCCCTGTTTTACCCGCCATCAATTATCAGCAAATTCAACAGGCATTTGAGCAAAATAAATTTATCATTGTCTATTACGATACTCTAGAAGATGTTGGAAACCACTCACTGGTTTATTCGATAGACGAGCAGGAAATCTGTTTCTTTGATAGTTTTGATGCTATGCCAGCATCTGTCTTTGAACAACAGCATCAAGCAGAGGGTATCTGCCGACAAGTGATTCTGATTGATGATTCAAACGCTCGCATGGATACAGAAAAATAAACATTAAAGAAGAAACTTAAAATGAAAAAGATAATTGGAATATGCATGCTCATCTCCATGCAAATTGGTGCCAATGACAGTACGGGCTATGTTTCTACGGGCGGAGTACAGTATCTGAAAAATAACAATATTCAAATGTACAGTGAAGACCTATTCATTAGCAAAAATCAGATTAAAGTTGATTATCAATTTAAAAATTTAACCCATAAAGACATCTCTGAGACGGTACTTTTTCCGCTTCCGCCGATAGAGAATTTTTTTGAATCAGATTTTGCGGATACGGAAAAATTACTAAAGAGCTTTAAGGTGCAGGTGAATGGCAAAAATATTCAGCCAGAAATGCATGTGAGAACATTTATTCAAAAAGATGAGCACTCAAAGCCAATCGATGCAACCGAGCTATTTAAGCAATGTGGATTTACGCAAACTGAAATGCTGAATCCGTGGAATCGAAAAACCTATGAATATGAAATTTTTGAGAATAAATTAAGACACTGTTCAAATGCACAATTAAAAAAACTTTTGCCACAAAGTCAAAGTGAAGCAATTGTGTGGTTTTCTCAGGTGATTTACATTTGGCAGCAAAGCTTTAAAGCCAGCTCGCTGACGCGAGTACAACACCAATATGCGCCATTGGTGGGTGGTTCCGTGTCTTTGTATCCGGCAGAAGATGAAAAAACTTATTGCATGGATGGCAATTTCAAAGCGGGTTTAAAGAAAGCGAAGTCACAGCATGCACCTTATTCAGCTTTGGGCTATATTTTAAAAACGGGTGCCAATTGGGCTAAACCGATTGAGCACTTTAAGCTCACAGTTGAACGTGATCCAAACGAGTTGGTCTCTTTTTGCTGGGCTGGAAAAGTGACAAAAATTAGCCCAACACGTTTTCAAATGCTTGAAAAGAATTTTCTGCCGAAGCAGGATTTAGAGATTATTTTTGTTCATAAATTTTAAGGAATGCAGAGCAAGAAGCCCATCATTCGATAGGCTTCTTGGTTTAATTTATTCGGCAGCCTTTGCTTTTTCGGACCATTCATCTGCTTTTGCTTCATCAATGTCTACGCCTAAACCATGCTCATAGATGCAGACCAAATCACGCATCGCTTGAACTTCACCCAGTTCGGCTGCTTGCTTAACCAATTCAACCGATTTCGCGACATCCTTTTCAACCACATCACCACGACGGTAAAAATTCGATAACTCTAAAATTGCAGCAGGATGTTTATGTTTGCTGGCTTGTTCTAACCAGCGATATGCATGTTCAAAATAGGTTTTTGCTTCTTCAGGATCTTCTTCTAACATATCTTTTGCATAGAAAGTATAGCCTTCACCTAACCAGTACATCGCTTCAACATGACCCAGTTGTGCGGCTTTAAGCGCCCATTCTTCAGCCAGTGCGACATGCTCTTCATTTTCACTTTGCATATAAATTTCAGCAAGTTCGAATTGTGCATCACGATTACCGGCCATGGCACGATTAAACAGTTCGGTAGAAATAGGGAGATCAGACATAACAAATCCAAAGGACATAATGTGTATAGCGTAAATGGTTGGCACAAAAAAACCAATCCGTAGATTGGCTTTTTCAAACTGTTATTTAATTTTGAAGGTTTAGATGAGATAAGTTATGCAGCTTAAAATGGCAATCACAATACATGCCACCACCCATTGTTTTGCTTTATGTGCAAAATAGCTTAAACATAAACCGACAAATAAAGCAGAGAAGGTCAGTGCACCAATCCAATAGCTGATCATATTGCTTAAGTTGCCATGAGTAATACAGATCACCAGTGCAATAATCAATAATACCCAACCTACAAGCGTTGCAAGTTTAGTTTTTGATGCTGTTAATTCACGACCAAAAATTTGCTTTTGATGTTTTGACATGCAACTTGCTAAAGCAAAAAATGCCACAGTACAGATTGACCAAATCAGGATGAAAAAAATCATGCTTCTGGCTCCTGAGTAACTTTGGCTTTTTTAACGGGTAGACCTTTGTGATTTTTCACTTTCTGATAAGAGTAGAAGAACAAGATTGCAAGTAACCACATGGCTAAATCAAATGAAGCAATCATCCATTGCCCATTGGCTATACTGTTCCATAAGGCTTGACCACCTGTCATAAAGTTAATGACAGGTAATAGGGCAAATGCAAGCGTTGCAAAAGCAAGTAATTCTAACCATGCTTGACGGTGTGGACGAATTGCAGCATAAATTAAACTAAGTAGCCAGATGATAAAGAAGCTACGAATTTCCCAGTCTGAACGCAGGTCCATTTCTGCAGGAATAAAACGGTTGGCATAAAAATATGCAGCACAGGCAATCGGTAAACCAATAATCGCTGTAATATTGGTGACCTCGACTATACGATAACCAAAGGATTTATAGCCTTGTTTTTGTTGCTGCGGCGCACGTTTGACACACCATAATATTAGACCTGTTGCCACCATCAATGTGCCAACGATACCTGAACAGAACAATAACCAGCGTAGGGCTAAATCGACACCACGGGCTTCATGGAGTACGGTCACGACATTGTAAATAGCCATCGGTACAGATGGATTTTTTAGACGTGAACTGTCATCTGTGATGTTTTGACCTGTCACAGCATTAAATTCTAGGCTGTCATAAACATTGCGATGGGCAACACTTTCCCCCAATAGGGCACGTAATTCAATTGTGGCTTGATTAGTATTTGGCGCAATGATGGTAATTGAACCTATAGGGTTGTCTTTCCATTTTTGTTGAGCAGTCGCCAAAATAGGTGCTATGTCTGCTAAAGGTGCTGGTTGAGTCTCAGGTTTCTGACGCTGTTGACGTTTTTCACCACGTTGTTCGGTATTTTCACCACGAGCTTGTGAATTGTTTTGACGATCAGTATTACGCCCCTCAGCACGTTCATTTTTATTTTCTTTATTTTCGACCAGTGCACGACTTTGTTCTTGTAAGAATTGTCCTCGGTTTTCATAAATTTGGTTAATTCCCCAAGGCATGAGTGTAAACAGCAGCAGTAATAAGCCACTAAAAGTAATCATGATATGAAAGGGGAGGGCAAGTACAGCAGTGGCATTGTGTGCATCTAACCAAGAGCGTTGTCCTTTGCCTGTACGGAAAGTAAAGAAGTCTTTAAAGATTTTTTTATGGGTAATCACGCCACTAATAATGGCAACCAGCATGAGTAGGGTTGCAATTCCAACCAGCCAACGTGTCCATAGTCGCGGTAAGCCATACAATTCAAAATGGAAACGATAAAGGAAACTACCACCACGGGTGTCTCGTGCTTCAAGCACTTCACCTGTTGCACTATCTAACGTGATTCGTTCACCGCTACGCCGTGCGCGAGGATCTTCCCCAATTTTACGAACAGTAAGGATCGTTGTGTTTTGCCTTGCATTCGGAAGTTGAATATTCCAACTCCCAGCATTTGGATGATTTTTTTGGAGATAATTGAGTGCCACTTGCGTTTGTTGAATTTGACTGTTTTGAGGCACGGATTGGTGTAATTCAGGTTTCATCCAAACAGTGATTTCATTTTGGAAAAAGCTTAAAGTGCCGGTCAAAAATATTGCATACAATAACCAGCCAAGAATTAAACTTGCCCAAGTATGTAACCATGACATGGACTGGCGTGGACCTTCCTGTTTTGCATCTATACGCATATTAGTTTCCTAAAAACTTATAAATAACAAATAAGAAGATACTTGGAAGAATAATACCTAGACTGGCTTTTAGTGTTTTATTGACGATAAAAACCCAGATAAATGCACATGCCCAAAGTGTAAAAGCAATGAGAGTCGCACTCATTGCAGCACTACCACGAGATTCTGCAAAAGATTGTGCAATAACCACAGCACTTAAACTTGCCAGAACATAACCGCCTAACAGCGCTAGGATAAAACGATAGAAAATCATAAAACGGTAAGCGAGTAATAACGATTTTTGCTGCGTTTTTTTAGCTGCTGAAGTGGCGAGGTGATTTGTTGCCAAAGCATCAAGTTGGGAACTATTCATCATTTTAAATTCAATTGTGACTAAGTGTGATTATTTATAATGAAAATGATAACAATTATTATTAATGTTTAAAATGATTGATTTAAAAAAATGCAGATTAAATGACATTCCTTTTAGGGGTATTTATTTTAGAGGGGATGATGTGGCAAGAAATGGCAAACTGGATTGGTGATAAATTTTTGCAGTTGTGAAACAAGAACAGCGACCGAAGTCGCTGTTTTTAGTCCAACAGAGCTTAAGCTTCTTGTTGGATACCTGCAACCAACCAATCTTGGTTAGAACTAGCAGGTTTAGTGAAATGCCAAACTTCTGCAAAAGGTTGCGGTAAGCTGTTTAAGTCTTCGCTTACAGTACCCGTGAAACGCACACTCACCACATATTGACCATTTTCATTTGCAGAATCTGCCACCATTGCATTGAGGTTCGAGAATTCAGCAACATCTTGGTCTTGATTTGCCATAATGTCGTTATACATAGACTGATACAGATCAGGTGTTAAATAACGTTGAATTTCAGCAATATTGCTTGCTGTATTCATAGACTGAATATGGTTAAAGCGCTGACGAGCAACACGTAAGAAAGCAGCAGGTTCAGTGCCATCGGGTAATTGATTGCCATTGCTGGTCGAAGCACTACCAAAAGGCGCATGAGTTGCTGCACCCGCAGAACCACCTACAGATTGACCAAAAATATTGCTGTTGTCATTTGAAGTACGTGGTGCAGCTTGTTGACCAAACGGTGCTGTATTTCCAGCATTGTTTGGCGCGTATGGGTTATTAGCGGCTAATTTTTTTTTTGCTCCGAATTTACGGAACAAGAAAAATGCGACTGCTGCAGCTAGAAGCATCCAGATCCAGCCTGGAAGACCACCTTTTTCTTCCTGTTGCTGTGTAGTCGCATCAGCACTGCTTGCAGCAGGTTTATCATCTGCCATTGCATTGGCTGCAACTGCACCAATTGCAGCACCAGCAACACCAGCAGCAACCATTTTACCTACGCCAGAACCCGATTTTTGTTGAGTAGGTGCTGTTGTTGGTTGTGGGGCAGGAGTAGCTTGACGCGGCTGTTGGTAAGATTGGCTTGGAGCAGCAGAACGACTCATGCCATGGCTTTTACCGCCACCTGCACGTTTCGCTTCAGCCATTGGTGCAACCACCAAAGCGGCCATTAAAATACCTGCCATCAAACTACGCTGTCGAACTTCCATCGTTTTTTCCTAAATAAATAAAAATAAATTATAGCCACATAGTTATGCAGTCATTTACACCAAATTTCAATATCAAATCGGTGTTTTTTACATAATCTTTCATCTGTTTAAGCTTAAGCCAATTCTTCGGTTAAGTTCATGGCTTCAGTTAATGCTTCATGTAAACGTGCCACTGAAATGATTTGTACATTTGGAATGGGTTTTTGAGGAGCATTACCTCTGGGTAAAATAATATATTTGAAACCATGTTTGATGGCTTCTTTTAAGCGTTCTTGACCATTCGGCACAGGACGAATTTCACCAGAGAGTCCCACTTCACCAAAGACAGCCAATTGTTGCGGTAAGGCTTTACCGCGTAAGCTTGAGGCACAGGCAAGTAACACCGCAAGGTCAGAACCGGTCTCGGTAATTTTTAAACCACCGACGACATTGACATAAACATCTTGGCCTGAAGTCTGTACGCCACCGTGACGGTGCATGACAGCAAGCAGCATATTAAGTCGGTTTTGTTCTAAACCTAAAGCCACACGGCGCGGTTGTCCATGTGCATCATCCACCAAAGCTTGCACTTCTACCAACAGTGGACGTGTGCCTTCACGGCTAATCATGACAATAGAACCGGGAATGGCCTCATCATAACGACTTAAGAAAATCGCAGATGGATTGGCAACTTCTCGTAAGCCTTTATCGGTCATGCCAAACACGCCTAACTCATTGACTGCACCAAAACGGTTTTTGACTGCACGAATCATTCGATAACGTGAATCAGATTGACCTTCAAAATAAAGCACACAATCGACCATATGTTCTAGAACACGTGGTCCAGCCAATGCACCTTCTTTGGTCACATGCCCCACCAGAAACAGTGAGGTGCCACTATTTTTAGCAAAACGGGTCAACAGTGCGGCAGATTCACGAATTTGTGAAACGCCACCCGGCGCAGATTGCAGTGTCTCGGTATATAGCGTTTGAATCGAATCAAGAATGGCCACCGCAGGGCGGACTTGCGCTAAAACTTCACAAATTCGTTCCACACAGGTTTCTGCCATCACTTGAAGATGGTCTGTCGGTAACTCTAAACGATGGGCACGTAATGCCACTTGTGAAAGCGATTCCTCACCAGTGACATAAAGTGCTGAACTTTGAGCCGATGCCATGTGCGTGGCTGTTTGTAACAGAATGGTTGATTTACCAATACCGGGATCACCACCAATCAACACAACAGAACCCGTCACCAAACCACCACCTAAAACACGGTCAAATTCACCAATGCCAGTCGCTAAGCGGGTTTCATGTGAAACGGAAATTTTATTTAAGGTGGTAATATTCGATGCTTGACCTGCATATCCGCCTATTTTCGGTTGGGCACGATGGGTCACGGTTGGTTCAACACGAACTTCAGTCAGACTATTCCATTCGCCGCAATCTGTACATTGACCCGCCCATTTAGGATGGTCAGTTCCACATTGTTCGCAACGGTATACAGTTTTGACTTTGCTCATTAGAGTGTTATCTATATAAATAAGAAGATGGATGGGAAATGTAGCAATAGCTGTATTGAAATACAATTTTTTGCAGAAAATCTCGCCAATCTTTATCTTGGCACGTAAACTGCTAAATTTAAGGGAAATGAACAACGCAATACAAAACGGATTGGATTTGGATGAAAAAGCAACAGAAACACACTCAGGCTCGAAAAATATTAAATAATCGCTCAAAAACTTAATTTATTTTTTTTAATTTGAGCTACTTTTATCATACGAAATTTGAGAGACGAAAATAACAATGTCAAATGAGAATCATAGTTCATCTGCGGTAAAGGGTGAGTTGCAACGGAGTTTGTCTAATCGACATTTGCAATTGATTGCAATCGGTGGGGCAATTGGTACGGGATTATTCATGGGCTCGGGTAAAACCATCAGCCTAGCTGGTCCTTCAATTTTAATTATTTATATGATTATTGGTTTTATGGTGTTTTTTGTCATGCGTGCGCTTGGCGAATTATTGCTATCTAACTTGCAATACAAATCCTTTATTGATTCCAGTGCCGATTTAATTGGACCGTGGGCAGGCTATTTTGTCGGCTGGACCTATTGGTTGTGTTGGATCACGATCGGTATTGCGGATCTTTCTGCGATTATTTATTACTTACAATTTTTTAATAATGGAATGCCCTTTAGCCCATCAGAAGGGGTCATGATCAGCGTTGCCGCGATTGTTTTCATCATGGGTTTAAACCTCGTGACCGTAAAACTGTTCGGTGAACTTGAGTTCTGGTTTGCTTTAATCAAGATTATTGCCATTGTGGTGCTGATTGGTGTCGGTTTATGGATGATCTTCACTGGTTTTACCTCAACAGCCGGTGAGGTGGCATCGTTTACCCATTTATGGTCGCATGGTGGTATCTTCCCAACAGGCGTAACAGGATTCCTTGCGGGCTTCCAAATTGCAATTTTTGCTTTTGTGGGTGTGGAGCTGATAGGTACAACAGCAGCTGAAACGAAAGATCCTGAACGTAATTTGCCAAAAGCGGTCAATTCTATTCCTATTCGTATCATCATTTTCTATGTGTTGGCACTGGTGATCGTCATGTCTGTGACGCCGTGGAATAAAATTGATCCAAGCATTAGTCCATTTGTAAACTTGTTTAGCCAAGCGGGTATTGCAGCGGCAGCCATCATTATGAATTTGGTGGTGTTATCGTCAGTGATGTCATCCATGAACAGTGGTGTATTTTCAACCAGTCGTATGCTGTTTGGTTTATCTCGTGAAGAACAAGGGCCTAAAGCATTTGGACATTTAAATAAACGTGCGGTTCCAGCCAATGCTTTGTATTTCTCTGCGGTATGTTTGTTGTTAGGTGCTGCACTTCAGTACTTTGTACCCAATACCGTTGAAGCCTTTACTTTGGCAACCACGCTTTCAACCATCTTGTTCATCTGTGTATGGTTGATGATTATCTGGAGCTATATTGTTTACTATAAAACGCGTCCAGAACTTCATGCGAAATCAACCTTTAAATTACCGGGTGGATTGTTTACGTGTTGGGTGGTCATCGTCTTCTTTATTGGCATGATTTACGTGTTGTCATTAGAAGCCGATACCATGAAAGCACTGATGGTGAGTCCAATTTGGTTCATTATCTTGATTGTTGGTTACTTTGGTTTCTATAAACCGAAACATAAATAAGCCCTTTGTTTGTGAAAAACGCCAGTTTCAAACTGGCGTTTTTTTTTAACACACGATAATCTCTAGCGTTTAGCACTTTGGTCACGGCTGTGATCGAGTTATACTTCTTTGAAAACATAGGATAGGTGGTCAGATGCGTCTTGTCATTTGCTACATCAGTTTATTGGCGACAGGTTTTGCCCTAGTCGGTTGTGGTCAATCTGGAGCTTTACAGTTACCAAATGATCAGAATTACGACAAGCGTTCCAAGTATTTGTTATATCCCAATGTCGATTCCAAAAAGCAGTCTGAACCGAAAGAAGCAGCTCCGGTACAACAAGAGCTTCCTACTTCATCTGCTGAAACGAATTAATTTTCAATATCTAAACGCGTCATCGAAAGGATACATTCATGAGTTTTACCCGCATTCATGGGGTTTTGCACGCAGAGCAATGTTCGTTGCAACAACTTGCGCAGCAATTTGGCACGCCACTTTATGTTTATTCAAAAGCCACTTTTGAAAAGCATTATCTCGATATGGATCGTGCATTTAGCTTTATCGATCATCAAATTTGTTTTGCGGTAAAGTCGAACTCTAATATTGCGGTATTGAATGTACTGGCGAAGCTGGGTGCAGGTTTTGATATTGTGACCGGTGGTGAGCTTGCCCGTGTGCTCAAAGCAGGCGGTGAAGCCTCTAAAATTGTATTCTCTGGTTTAGGTAAATCAGAAGCAGACATTAAAAAAGCTTTAGAAGTGGGCATTGCTTGCTTCAATGTTGAATCGTATGCAGAGCTGGATCGCATTCAAAAAGTTGCGGCTGAACTGGGGAAAAAAGCACCTGTTTCTTTACGTGTCAATCCAGATGTTGATGCGAAAACACATCCATACATTTCGACGGGTTTAAAAGAAAATAAATTTGGTATTCCATCGGACAGTGTATTTGAAACCTATCAATATGCAGCGTCTTTACCGAATTTAGATGTGATTGGCATTGACTGTCATATTGGTTCGCAACTCACGGAAACTCAGCCTTTTGTCGATGCACTTGATCGTGTGATCATGATGATTGAGAAATTGAAAGAGCTTGGGATCAATCTTAAACACATCGACATCGGTGGTGGTTTAGGCGTGACCTATAAAGATGAAGTACCGCCAACGGTTACAGAATATGCCAATGCACTGAAACCTGCTTTAGAAAAATTGGGTCTCAAAGTGTATATGGAACCGGGGCGTAGTATTTCTGCCAATGCAGGTGTATTGCTGACCAAAGTCGATTTACTTAAACCGACCAATCACCGTAATTTTGCCATTATTGATGCGGCCATGAATGACTTGATTCGTCCAGCGTTATATGAAGCATGGATGGATATTCAAGAAGTTACACCACGTACGGATGTTGAAGCAAAAGAATGGGATGTAGTGGGTGCGATTTGTGAAACGGGCGATTTTCTAGGTAAAGAACGTCAGTTAGCAATTCAAGAAAATGATGTGCTTGCGGTCTTGGGTGCAGGGGCATACGGTTTTGTGATGAGTTCAAATTACAACAGCCGTGGTCGTGCAGCTGAAGTGATGGTCGATGGTGATCAAGTGCATTTAATTCGTGAACGTGAAACCATAGAATCATTATGGGATAAAGAACGTTTATTGCCTTAAGGAGTCATTCAAGATGTTTTTAGAATTTACTAAAATGCATGGCCTAGGCAATGACTTTATGGTGGTTGATCTGATCAGCCAGCGTGCTTACCTAGATACCATGACGATTCAGCGTTTAGCCGACCGTCATTTCGGCATTGGTTTTGACCAACTGCTGATTGTTGAACCACCCGATTTACCCAATGTCGATTTTAAATATCGTATTTTTAATGCAGATGGTTCTGAAGTTGAACAGTGCGGCAATGGCGTTCGTTGTTTTACCCGCTTTGTACATGAGCGCAAATTGACCACCAAAACCAAAATTAAAGTACAAACCAAAGCGGGTATTGTTGAACCTGAGTTGGGGCAAAATGGTTGGGTTCGCGTGAATATGGGCTATCCAAAATTCTTACCGAATCAAATTCCATTCCTTGCAGATGAACCTGAAAACCTATATAGCTTAGCTTTAGCCAATGATGAAAGTATTATCATTGATGTGGTCAATATGGGTAATCCGCATGCCGTGACCATCGTTCCTGATGTGCTGACTGCTGATGTTGCAGGAATGGGACCGCAAATTGAATCACATGAACGCTTTCCGCAACGTGTCAATGCGGGCTTTATGCAAATTATGGATGAAACACATGCGCGCTTACGTGTATTTGAACGTGGTGTGGGTGAAACTTTAGCATGTGGTACAGGTGCTTGTGCCGCAGCAATTTCTGGGATGCGCCGTGGTCTACTTGCCAATGCTGTAGAAATTGAACTGGCTGGTGGCAAGCTACAAATTGAATGGCGTGAAGGTGATGTGGTTTGGATGACGGGTCCAACAGCAAATGTCTATGAAGGCCGTATCGATTTGAGTTATTACCAAGCATAAAAATGCATGGTTTGATTAAAAAGCACTGTCATCATGATGGTGCTTTTTTATTTGAGAATCTAAGTTGATAGCGTGATGAATGATGTACGTTAGAATGCAGCCAATAGACTGAAATAATGTCGCTGCATGAATTCTATAATTAAGATTGAGTATTGAATAAAAACCGATTAAATACAGTGAGAAAAAAATGTGATTGATCCTGAAATGCAGAACTATTCTCCAGCGGATTTATTGGTGATGTGGCTCAAAGAAAGAGAAATTCAAAATCAATCTAAACACACACTACAGGCGTATGATCGTGATGTTTCCGATTTTTTAAATTTTTGTGCAGTCAAAAAGCTCAGTTTAATGAATGTGGAATCTACAGATTTACGTGAATATTTAGCTCAAAAAGTAGAACAGCAACAACTCAGCTCCAGTAGTTTACAACGCTTATTATCTTCAATTCGGCAGTTTATGAAATGGGCAGAGCAAGGGCAATATTTGGCTTTTAATCCAGCCGATGATTTTCAGTTAAAACGCCAGCCTAGACCTTTGCCGGGCATGGTCGATATTGAAACGATTAACCAGATTTTAGATCAGCCCAAACCTGAAAGTGAAGCACAGCAGCAAATGTGGCTGCGTGATAAAGCGATTTTAGAATTGCTATATTCCAGTGGTTTACGCTTGGCAGAAGTGCAAGGCTTGCGTATTAAAGATATTGATTTTAATCGGCTTCTTTTACGTATTATCGGTAAAGGCAATAAAACACGGATTGTGCCTTTTGGTTCAAAAGCCAAAGATGCAGTCATGCAATGGTTACAAGTTTATCCCCTTTGGAATGGTGATTTTGTTGCTGAGGCTAATGTATTTATTACCCAAAAAGGCAATCCGCTGGGTGCACGACAAATTGAAAATCGGGTGAAATTTCAAGCGCAACGTGCAGGGGTAAATATTGATTTACATCCGCATTTATTACGGCATTGTTTTGCCAGTCATATGTTGTCGAATAGTGGTGATTTACGCGCGGTGCAGGAAATGTTAGGGCATAGTAATTTAACTACCACGCAAATTTATACCCATGTCGATTTTGAGCAATTGGCGAAAGTGTATGATCAGGCACATCCACGGGCACAAAAGTCCTAAGCTTATCCAAGAATATTTGGGGTTTTTAATTTTCTTCAGGATATTTCATCTGTGTTTTTTGAAAATACTGTTGCAACGTGTCGATGTTGGCTTGTGGATCTATCAAGGCGATATAGGTATCAGGACGAATGAGATAAACCGCATTTTCGAGTAAACCGACCTTTTTGCAGTTCGTATCCCAAACAAATTCGGATAAAGGCAAATTGTGCTGATGACACCATGTTTGCAGCTCTGGCCGTGCTGTGCCATAAACATGGATTTGCCAAAGTATCTGTTTAAGCGACTCAAAATTGTTGCTATGCGCTTGTTGAATCCAAGGCAAACGATCGCCGGCATGAATTTTACCGCTTTTGCCTTGGCTGAGTGGGCTTTGCCGATAATGGATGCCAAGCTGTGAAATGATACGGAAAATGAAGTGACTTAGTGGCGCATTGTTGTAAATTTTAGGCAATAGATAGGGCGCAATTTGGGTTCTAATTTTAGCGGCTAAAGCACCTTCAGCGGTGATAATGCTAAAAATTCGATCGGTGCTTTTGACCAGTTTTTCAGCAAACGCCCGCCGTTCAATTTGATAGCTCTCTAGCAGTTGTTCTGAGGCTTGATTTTTGATGACTGCGGCTAATTTCCAAGCCAGATTGATGGCATCTCCAATACCCGTATTCATTCCCTGAGCACCTGCTGGACTATGCAAATGTGCAGCATCACCTACCAGAAAAACATTACCGATGCGATAGTCTGAAACAATACGGTGATGTACTCGATAGGTCGAAAACCAATTGACCTTTTGGATGGTCAGACCTAGGTCTTGAATGGCGGTATGTGCGACATCATCAAAACTTAAGTCTTGCCCAGATTGAATGCGATCCTCACGAATCAGCCCAATCAGGCGTGCTTGCCCGAGTTGCCCATAAGAAAACAATAAAACAAAATCTTCTCGATCTAAAGAAACATGTACACCACCATCGACGGATGCTCCTTGTACGTTGACATCCGCAACATAGAAAAGTTTTGAATACGTTCCGCCAGGAAATTTCAGCCCTAATAGATGTCGTATAGGCGACTTTCCACCATCACAGGCACCAAGAAAACGGGCAGAATAATGTTCTACACCCTGCGGAGTACGAATTTCTGCACCAACATGGTCTGCATGATGGGTAAAACTAATCAGTTCGCTGGAGCGTTCCACATGCACCCCAAATTTTTCTAAATGTCGCATCAGCAGTCGTTCATGTTGATCTTGTGGATAGATCAAAATAAAAGGATAGGGCGTGAGTGTTTTGCCTTGTTCGATCAATTTTAAAACACCGCGCTTTTTTCCCAATGCCCATAAGTTGAGCTGTACATTGGGATAACCGGCTTGGATGACTTCCTCTGCCAAATCCATTTGTTGATATAATTCGAGCGTACGCGCATGAATCCCCAGCGCCCGTGAACTCTGACTAGGTTCTGTATTTTTATCAATAATTCGTACAGCAATGCCTTGTTTACTGAGCCAAAGCGCAATGACTAAACCCGTCGGCCCTGCACCAACAATCAGAACATTATTTTTCATAATATCTCCTAGAAATGACTCCTAAAAATGACTTCCGAAAAGTGATTCCTGAAAGTGAGTAGGTGAACATTGTTCAATGTCTGATGTGAAAGGGCGCTTTATTTTGTTGTTTATTTTCTTGTGAGATTTTTAAAGGATTTTTTAGCATAATCCTTTCACATGAGGATGTTTGCAGCAAAATTGTAGGTTTTTTTATTTTTTGTCGCCGCTAAAATAAACTTCAAGGCTGTGACCTGTTATTAAACATCTAGGTTGGTTTGTATGTTTTTTATTGCGATTCATAAAATTGGAACAATACCTGCATATTCTTTAGCATGAAAATAGAGGATATGCCTGAGCTTCAGTTCAGTAAAAAAGTCGGTCCATTATAGGATGGTCGTATTTTATTTTTGTAGAATAAAAATAATATAGCTAACTGAAAATGATGAATGCGTAGATGGAGGGTCACTGAAATGAAAAATATTGAACAAAAATATGCACAATTAACCGAGGCACAAAAAGAAATTTTTGCAGGTTATGGTTTAAGACAGGTCAAACATTTTGTGGAAATTAGTTTGCCGAATATCGAACCCTCTTTACCTGAAAATACGCATGTGCAAGGCATTAATGCCGAAGGTAAGGTTCAAGCGGTTAATTCTGAAAGTAAAGAAACTTATCTTTGGATTTCAGACCTCCAATGGCAAGAACGTCCGATTACGATGGTTAATGTTGATTTAAAAGAAGACTTTTTGGAAATCTGGAAAATATTTAATCTTCAAGCATATGAGCTGATTGATTTAAGTCATATTCATCGTGACTTTTTAGAAAACCAGTTGGTTTAAATTGAGCTGCATTTATTTGATAAAGCACATGTCTTTGTAGTGGGCTACGATGATCTAATGCAGGGTGATTAAAATAATATTGAAATTGCATTCCTAGGCGTTGCATTACGGCTTGGGATTTACTGTTTTGTTGTGCAGTGAATGCAACGACGTTATTTAAATGAAGTGAATCAAAAGCAAAATCTAAACAAGCAATCGCGGCTTCGGTTGCAAAACCTTTGCCCCAAAATTTTTGCTCGAGTCGCCAGCCAATTTCGGTACAGGGTGAAAATGTAAATTGATCGGGTTGCCGATGTAAACCAATGAAACCGATAAACTCACCCGTTTGTTTTAATTCTACTGCCCAGAACCCCCAACCTTGAATGTCGATTAGGGTTTGAAACTTTTGTGCTAAGGCATCACTTTGTGGTTGCGTTAAGCAATGTGGAAAATAGCGCATTACTTCTGGATTGGAATTTAGCGCATAAAAAGGCTTGAGATCGGAATCTTTCCATAACCTTAAAATTAAACGCGATGTCTCAAGCTGTCGATTCAAAATACTGTCCTAAAGATCGTCCAGTGGGAGTTGAAAACTTTGTTTAATAATTTGACTGGGTAAATCCGTTTTCACACTGGTAATACCATTTTTCTTGGTTAAATGTGCAGACTGAAATTTACGATAGCTTTCTAAATCTGGAACCACCACTTTCAGCATGGCATCAGATTCACCTAAAATAATATAACACTCCATCACTTGAGGCAGTTCTTTCATCGCCTCAATAAAGCAATCAATCGTTTCAGCATCTTGTCCAACCAACCAAATACGTGAAAATAAAATCAGTTGTAAACCAATTTTTTGCGGATCGACAATGGTGGTATAGCTTTGAATGACACCTGATTCTTCCAGTAATTTCACCCGTCGTAAACAAGAGGACGGTGATAGTCCAATTTCACGAGCCAAATCATTATTTTGCATACGGCCATTGATTTGCAATTCACGAATGATATTTTTATCTATACGATCAAGTTTTATTGAAATAGATTTAGATAATGGTTTCATAAATTAGAATATAATTCGAAAAATAATTCTAATTATAGAATATTTTGAAACCCTATTTCGTGGCATTTATTTGATACTTATTTCCACTTTCAAAATATAGAAAGGGAAAAAGGAAATGTCTGTATTTTTACTTTTCGCGCTAACGGTAATTCCGCTTATTTTTACCCCAGGACCAGATATGTTATTTATCTTGTCACAAGTGATGGGTAAAGATGCGAAAGCCGGTATGATGGCGACCGTTGGGGTATGCTTGGGGTATTTAGTCCATTCTGTTTTGGTGGCTTTAGGTATTGCTGCGATTATTGTGTCCTTTCCCATTCTTTTTGAAACCATTCGCTGGTTAGGAATCGCTTATCTTTTATTTTTAGCTTTTAGTTTAATTAAATCTGTTTTTAACACGCAGAAATTAGCCATTGAAAAGAAAAATACAGTCAAACCGATTCAAAAAGGGTTCTTTACCGCTTTATTAAATCCCAAAGGCATGTTGATTTACTTTGCAATTTTACCGCAATTCATCGACAAAACAGGGAATACTGTGAGTCAGGGTTTAATCCTTTCTTTTATCTTTATTGGCTTATGTTTTGTGATGTACTGTAGTTTGAGTGTGATTTTTGCCAAAATTAGCCAAAATGCACAGATTGATGAACGTAAACAAAAATGGATTGATGGTGGTTCAGGCGGCTTATTAATGCTTGCTGCAACTTGGCTTACTATTCAATAACTGAACTGTAAAAAGCATGTCTAAAGGGCATTAATGCCAGTCAGTTAAGAAATTGATTGGTATTTTATTTTTAAATTCATGATGTTATTCGATACGCGGAAACGTCATCCGCAACTGTTCGAGGCAAGACTACTTTGGAAAAGTACAGTTTCTGTGATTTATTAATAAAAGGTATTTGGCGAGTTTTGCGGATGACAAATGCCTTTGATTACTTTGGGCTTATCCAAAGTAATAGATGAGCTCCAAGTATCTGATTTAAAAATATAAGACTCCGTTATGAAGAACTAAGAAGTTTATTACCAAACTCCTTAACTGATCAGCATTAGTCTAAATGGCATGCTTTTTTTATGCAGCACTTTATGCCGTGTTGGATTTATAAATTAAACGTCATTTGTTACATGGTTAACTGAAAGAGGTGACCTGTTTTATGACAAATACAGCAAAGTAATGAGATCAATCTGTCTTAAATGACAGGACATAACTTATACATTTGTGCAAGAAGGGTAAGTTACTTAAACTCAAAAACAATCCCAGACCAGTATTAAATAAGCACCTTTGATGAGCTTAATCAAATAAAAAAATAATAAAAATCAATGCTTAAAAATTAACTAAATATTGAAAGAATTCATCTGAATAAAAACATTTAAAAAAAACATGAACGCCTAGTTCAAGGAATTTCACGTATTTTTACGGCTGTTTCGATAATTGTGACTTGACCGAAATGCCATACACATTGCAAGATAGGGCACCTAAAAATTTTAACTGAAGAGTTATTATAACTTTTCTCAATTTTACTTTTGCTAAAACAGCCGAGGATTACATGAAGGCTCTTGTTGCTGTAAAACGTGTGGTTGATGCCAACGTCAAAGTTCGCGTAAAACCGGACAATAGTGGGGTAGACCTTACTAACGTTAAAATGTCGATCAACCCATTCTGTGAAATCGCAGTGGAAGAAGCGGTTCGCTTAAAAGAAAAAGGAACAGTTTCAGAAATCGTTGTGGTTTCTATCGGTCCTAAAGAAGCACAGGAACAAATCCGTTCTTCTATGGCACTGGGTGCTGACCGCGGTATCTTGGTTGAAACGACGGATGAGATTGGCGCACTTGAAGTGGCTAAAATCTTAAAAGGCATTGTAGAACAAGAAAAACCAGAACTGATCCTTCTTGGTAAGCAAGCAATTGATGATGACTCGAATCAAGTCGGTCAGATGTTGGGTGCTTTACTGGGCGCTGGTCAAGGTACATTTGCTTCTGTCGTAAATGTTACCGGTGACAAAGTTCAAGTAACGCGTGAAGTCGACGGTGGTTTACAAACTGTTGAGCTTGCACTTCCTGCGATTATCACCACTGACTTACGTTTGAATGAGCCACGTTATGCGGCGCTTCCAAACATCATGAAAGCGCGTAAAAAACCGCTTGATGTGAAGTCTCCTGCGGATTATGGCGTTTCAGCGACAACTAAACTTAAAACAGTTAAAGTTGAGCCACCAGCAGAGCGTAAAGCTGGCGTACAAGTGAAATCTGTTGACGAGCTTGTTGAAAAACTTAAAAACGAAGCGAAAGTGATCTAATACAGAAGGATAAAATCATGAGTATTTTAGTTATCGCTGAGCACGACAATAAGACACTTAACGGTGCAACTTTAAACGTTGTTGCGGCAGCTCAAAAAATCGGTGGTGATATCACTGTATTGGTTGCAGGTTCAGGCGCTCAGGCAGTTGCTGACCAAGCCGCTCAAGTTGCGGGTGTAAGCAAAGTCTTACTTGCTGACAATGCGGCTTATGCTAACCAATTGGCTGAAAACGTAGCTGCTTTAGTTGCACAAGTTGGCAAAGGTTATTCACATATCCTTGCAACTTCTACAACCACTGGTAAAAACGTACTTCCACGTGCGGCTGCACTGTTAGATGTCAGCATGATCTCTGACATCATTGCTGTTGAAAGCGCTAAAACGTTCAAACGTCCAATCTATGCAGGTAACGCGATTGCGACAGTTCAATCTGATGAAGCAATTGTCGTTGCAACTGTACGTGGTACGGCATTTGATCCTGTTGCGAACACAGGCGGTTCTGCTGCGGTTGAAGCGGTTGCTGATGTTCAAGATGCGGGCATCTCTCAGTTTATTTCTGAAGAGATTGTGAAATCTGAACGTCCAGAATTAACAGCTGCACGTATTGTTGTTTCTGGTGGTCGTGGTGTGGGTTCAGGTGAGAACTATCACACTGTACTTGATCCATTGGCAGACAAATTGGGTGCGGCTCAAGGTGCATCACGTGCTGCGGTTGACGCTGGCTTTGTACCAAACGACATGCAAGTGGGTCAAACAGGTAAAATCGTTGCGCCTGACCTCTACATCGCTGTGGGTATTTCTGGTGCGATTCAGCATTTGGCCGGTATGAAAGATTCTAAAGTGATCGTTGCGATCAACAAAGATGAAGAAGCACCAATTAATGCAGTAGCAGATTACTGGTTAGTGGGTGACTTGAACACTGTAGTTCCAGAATTGGTTTCTAAAATCTAATTTCTGAACTTGTGTTTTAATAAAAAACGCTCCTTTCGGAGCGTTTTTTTGTGTTAAAAAATAAGAACAAATAAACGGGGGATTGTAGATGAATTATAGTTTTAAAACCTATTTTCTAATGTTAGCTCATTATAATCAGTGGGCAAACCAGAAGTTATTTTCTATTTTAACCACGTTAACAGAAGAACAATTAAATCAAGATTGCAGAGCCTATTTCAAATCCCTTATGCAAACGGCAAATCATCTTCTTGTAGGCGATTTACTCTGGTTTGAACGTATTAAGGGGGGAGTGGCTTCCAATTACGCCTTAGATGAGATCCTTTACCCTCAGATCAGTGCGTTGATCCCTGCGAGGTTTGAGCATGATCAGCGTTTAATTTGCTTTCTTAATGAATATGATGAAGCTGCATTTAACAGGCTTATTACCTATATTCGTCGTGGTCAGGCTTATACTGAACCGTTAATCGAGATATTAGCGCATCTATTTAATCATCAAACTCATCATCGAGGACAGATGCATAGCATGGTTTTTCAACTTACCGGTAAATCGTTAGAGTTGGATTTAATTTTTTTCCAAAGAGAAAATGCTCATTTCTATAAATGATGGTTTTTAATTTACGCTGAGTTTTTCTATTGGAAATGGCATTATTTTAGATTAAAAAATAAGCGTTTATTCTGTTCATCAAAAAGTAGAAAATTAGATTTTTAACTTGTTAATTCTAATAAACTTTTTATTGTAAAAAAATGCTATTTTTCAGATTACGAAACTCCCTGTTAGTTAGCCCTTTATGCTATAATTTACGGCTGTATTTAGACTTTAGCTCAGCTTATTTTGGGTTAATTTTTGCAAGATTGATTATATAAAACGAGCGGTTCAATACTGTACTGTTTGTAATAAGGAGTATGCATGAGCGTATCGGAAATTAGACCGATTGCCATTGAGGATGAACTTAAAAGCTCATATCTCGATTATGCCATGAGTGTTATTGTATCTCGTGCATTACCAGACGTGAGAGACGGTTTAAAACCTGTTCATCGTCGTGTGCTGTTCGCTATGCACGAATTGGGCAATGACTACAACAAAGCCTATAAAAAATCTGCGCGTGTAGTCGGTGACGTGATCGGTAAATATCACCCGCATGGTGATTCTGCTGTTTATGAAACCATTGTACGTATGGCTCAAGATTTTAGCTTGCGTTATCAATTGGTCGATGGTCAAGGTAACTTTGGTTCTGTCGATGGCGATAGTGCTGCGGCAATGCGTTATACCGAAGTCCGTATGCGTAAATTGACCCATGAAATGTTGGCTGATTTAGAAAAAGATACAGTCGAATGGGAAGATAACTACGACGGTTCTGAGCGTATACCGCAAGTCATGCCGACCCGTATTCCAAATTTATTGATTAATGGTGTCACTGGTATTGCTGTTGGTATGGCGACCAATATGGCGCCGCACAACATGACCGAAGTGGTCAATGCTTGCTTGGCTTATGCAGATAACCCGAACATTAGTATCGAAGGGTTAATGCAGCATATTTCAGGGCCTGACTTCCCTACAGGCGGTATCATTTACGGTAAATCAGGTATTGTAGATGCCTACCGTACAGGTAAAGGCCGTTTACATATTCGTGGTAAGTATCATTTCGAAGAAGATCCGAAGAATGGTCGTATCACCATCGTCTTTACTGAAATTCCTTATCAAGTTAATAAAGCAAGAACGATTGAACGTATTGCTGAGTTGGTGAAAGAGAAAAAACTTGAAGGGATCTCAGAGCTGCGTGATGAGTCTGATAAAGACGGTATGCGTATTGCAATTGATTTGAAGCGTGGCGAAAACGCTGAAGTGATTGTGAATAACCTGTTCCAAAATACTCAGCTTGAAAATTCGTTTAGCATCAACATGGTTTGCCTAGACAATGGTCAGCCGAAGTTGATGAATTTAAAAGATATCATCGCTGCGTTTATTCGTCATCGTCAAGAAGTTGTGACCCGTCGTACTATGTTTGAGTTACGCAAAGCGCGTGAACGTGGTCATATCTTGGAAGGCTTAACCGTTGCTTTAGCCAATATCGATGCGATTATTGAAACCATTAAAACCTCTGCTAATCCAGCTGAAGCGCGTGAGCGTTTACAAGTAGGCGAGTGGGCTGCGGGTGGTGTGGTTGCATTACTGGAAAAAGCAGGTTCAGTTTCTGTACGTCCAGAAATTATTGATGGTGAAGATCTGTCTAAACCGTATGGTTTTGATGGTGGCATTTACCGTCTTTCACCTGCACAAGTTGGTGCAATTTTAGAATTACGTTTACACCGTTTAACGGGTCTTGAACAAGACAAGTTACATGCGGAATATTCTGAAATTTTGGGTCAAATTGCTGAACTCACTGCCATTTTAAATGACTTTAATTTGTTGATGGCCGTGATTCGTGAAGAACTTGCGTTGATTTTGCAACAATATGGCGATGCACGTAAAACCGCGATTGTTGAATCACGAATTGATTTCTCACGTGAAGATTTAATTCCTGAAGAACAAATGGTACTGACTGTTTCGAAAACAGGTTATGCGAAAACTCAGCCATTGTCTGACTATGCTGCACAGCGTCGTGGCGGTCGTGGTAAGTCTGCAACTTCAATGAAAGAAGATGATTACATTCAACATCTGATTGTGACATCGAACCATGCGACGGTTCTATGCTTTACCAACGTGGGTAAAGTGTATCGTTTGAAAGTCTATGAAGTGCCACAAGCATCACGCGGTGCAAAAGGTCGCCCAATGGTGAACCTGTTGCCACTAGATGCCAATGAGACGATTACAGCGATTCTTCCTGTGATTGATGCACCGAAAAAATTTAAAGATCGTCTGGTTGCGTTCCAAGCATTTGTAAAAGCCAATAAAGCTAAACTTCAAGAAAATGAAGTGATTAATGGTCATTTTGTTGAACTTGAAGCGGCTTTAGCTGAACTTGAAGATGGTGCAGATGACTTGTCTGATGCATTACGTGTTCAATTGAAACAGTTAGGTGTAGAGCTTTCTACAACTGATCTGGATGATGACATCATTGCTGATTTTGCGCAGCAAGCCGAAAGCGTACGTAAAAACTTCTATGTCTTTATGGCGACTGCTGCGGGTACGGTAAAACGTGTTGAGCTTGAACAATTCAGTAATGTTCGTTCAAATGGTTTACGTGCCATTGAGTTAAACGAAGAAGATACCTTAATTGGTGTGGCGATTACCGATGGCGAACAGCAAATTATGTTGTTCTCCAATGAAGGTAAAGCGATTCGTTTTGCTGAAACAGATGTACGTTCAATGGGTCGTTCTGCGAAAGGTGTACGCGGTATGCGCGTTGCTTTAGCTGTTGCAGCGTCTGAAGATGATGTTGAGACGGATACAGATTCAGATGATGAAGATTCTGCTGATTTGAATGTGGTAAGCCGTATTGTATCGCTGGTGGTTGTTCCTGAAACGGGTGAGGTGCTGTGTGCATGTGCCAACGGTTACGGTAAACGTACCCCAGTAGGCGACTTCCCGACCAAAAAACGTGGCGGTAAAGGTGTGATTGCAATTAAAACATCTGAACGTAACGGCGAATTGGTTGGTGCTGTTTCTATTGATGAAAGCAAAGAACTGATGTTGATTTCTGATGGTGGTACTTTAGTGCGTACTCGTGCGTCTGAAGTGGCAACCACAGGTCGTAATGCACAAGGTGTTCGCTTGATTCGTTTAGGTCAAGAAGAAGTGCTTGTTGGCGTTGTTTCAGTTGATGCTGTTGAAGAAGAAGAGTTTGTAGAAGCTGTTGAAGGTGAAGAAGTCGTGACTTCTGCAGCTTTGATTGATTCTGAAATTTTGATTGACGACGAAATGATTGCTGATGAAACTGGCAATGAATCAGATTTAAATGAGTCTGAAGAAGAGTAAGTTTTGACGGTGATAAAAAGGACGCGTAAGCGTCCTTTTTTTGTTAGTAATATTTTGAAATAATTGATTGTAATTTGTACGACATATGGTGTCGTTAATATATTGTGTTAATAAATCAAATAAATAACAATCTATCAAGATAAATATATATGCGAAATTATTATGATTAAAAGCATTCAAAATATTAGAGTCTTTTTGTCTTCACCATCAGATGTTCAAATTGAACGAAGTAAAGTCTTCAAGATAGCAGATGAGTTGAATAAAAACATGTCGCAAGTTTTAGGGCAAAGATTAGAAATAGTAGGTTGGGAAGAGGTTGTTCCTTCAATTTCTAGATATGCCCAAAATGTGATCAATGAACAAATTGGAGAATATGATATTTTCCTTGGTATTCTATCAATACGTTTTGGGACTCCGACTCCCAATGCCGGTTCAGGAACAGAGGAAGAATTTAATCTCGCATATGATAGATATAAACAAGGAAAACTAGCAGATATTTGTTTCTTTTTTAAAACTGATGGCTTTACAGCGAATGATATAGATATTGATCAATTTACATTAGTAAAAGAATTTAAAAGAAAAATTTCTGAAATTGGCTGCTATAGGTCAGAAATTAAAGGAGATGATTTTGATAATAATATTAGAAACTTATTAACTACTATATTAATAGATTGGGACAGAATCTCAAATAGACAGGAACTGGGTCTGTCAAAAGATAGTATATCTTTACAGTTGCATAATATTGATGAAGATATTGGTTATTATGATGCTATATCTTTATCAATTGATGAACTAGAAAAAAGTACCCAAATAACCACTATATTCACTAAAGCAGGTTTAATATTTAATGAGGCTATGCTAAAAACAAAATCTAAATTGGATTTATGTTCAACTGATAAAGAAAAGTCTAAAATTATTAATATTTTTAGTGAGGATGTGGATGCTTTTAGTTTAGTTTTAGAGGCTAATATAGATAAGCAAAGAAGTTATCTTGTAAATTCTATGAACTATTTTAATATTGCTTCGAGTATTTATGCCGAAGATTTTAATGATGAAAATGATGTGTTAAATGGGGTTTTTTCACACATTGAGGAGTTTAAGAGGACGGTAGAGGATAGTATTCCGACAATGATTTATCTTAAAGAAAGTGTTCATAAGTTCTCACGTGCTACTACGAAATTAAATAAATCGAAAAAATCATTAGTAAAGACTTTGGAAAATTTTGTAGTCCATCAACAGGAGTCAGCAGATCTTTTACAAAATTCTTTAAATATGTTGTTAAAACTCGCTCTAAAAGAAAAAGCATGAGTTATAAGATGAATAAATTCACTAAGTGTTAATTGAAATCTAAGTAACATAAAAAAAGGAAGCCGAAGCTTCCTTTTTTAATTTCATGAATTACGCAGCATCCTGCATTTTAATCTCATGATTTTTTTGCATTACAATTGCATAATTCTTTTGTTTCTCAGTATCGAATTGACCTTCCCATTTACTAATTACAAGAACAGCCAACGAGTTACCAATTACATTCAATGCAGTACGTGCCATATCTAAAATACGGTCAATACCTGCAATAAATGCAAGACCTTCAAGTGGAATACCCACACTACCTAATGTTGCTAACAACACCACAAAAGACACGCCCGGAACACCAGCAATACCTTTAGACGTAATCATTAAAGTTAACACTAAAATAATCTGTTGAGTCAGGCTTAAATCAATACCATAAAGCTGTGCAATAAAAATAGCTGCAATACTTTGATAAAGTGTAGAACCATCTAGGTTAAATGAATAACCAATTGGAATCACAAAGCTGGTAATGGATTTTGGTGCGCCATAGGCTTCCATTTTTTCCATAATGCGCGGTAAAACCGTTTCTGAACTCGCAGTTGAATACGACAGAATTAGTTCATCTTTTAGAATTTTAATAATTGCCCAAATGCTGAAACCACAGAATTTAGCAACTGCACCCAAAACGATAAAGGTGAAGAAGAAAATAGCGCCATACACTAAAAGCGCCAACTTCACTAATGGAAGTAGAGAGCTAAAGCCAAAGTTTGCAACAGTTGCCGCAATCAGACCAAATACACCGAAAGGTGCAAAAAGCATGATCATATGCGTAACTTTGAACATTGTTTCAGAAACAGCCTGTAATACATTAATTAAAGGCTGTTTGGTTTCTTTAGCTAACGATCCTAAACCAACACCAAAGATCACTGAGAAGAAGATGATCGGCAACATGTGCCCATCAGTCAGTGCTCCAAAAATATTAGAAGGAATTAAAGATAAAATGGTATTAACCAGACCGTGAGCATGACTACTCACTTCCTGTGTTGTTGCTTGGTATTTAGAGATATCGGTTTGCGTTAAACTCGACATATCAATGCCAGCACCCGGCTGGAATACATTAGCAGCAACAAGACCAACAATAATGGCAACGGTGGTAATAACTTCAAAATAAACAATGGTTTTGAAGCCAAGTTTACCTAAATTTTGACCGTGACTTGTATTCGCAATACCTAAAATCAGCATTGAAACAACAAGTGGAATAACGATCATCTTAATCAAATTAATAAAAATTGCACCCAATGGGCTAAGTAAATTATTAATTAAAACTTCACGATATTCGGGAGAGTAGTGTAAAAAAGAGCCTACAAGCACACCTAAAATGAGTGCAATTACGATTTGCCATGCAAGGCTAATCTTAATTTTCTTCATGTTAATCCCTTAAAATCAGATATTTAGTGAAAAAAAGCTGTAATAACGCTGTCGATATCATCACGACATGTTAATGGGAGCGCGGGAGCGAATAATAAATATATTCTGGGAGTTCGGAAAAAGGGCTATTCTGCATTGATAAATGCCTACAATCTAACTTTTTCTATCTAATACTTGTTCGATTGATCAATTTTTTTACAGTTTTAGCTGAATATACGATCTGTCTGTTAAGTTTTATTTATTAATATTATGATGTGCCTCATCAAAACATGATTTTTTATTGTTTTGCGTCAATCGGAAATACCCCAAAACCAATAATATAGCCCCAACAGTTGCCAAATAAATCATTTTTGGTATGACCAGATTCGTAGGTACACCCATCTGATTTAGTTGAATAAACATTTGAATGCCTTGGGTAGATGGCAGTGCGTTGCCTAGGTATTGCATCCATTCAGGCATGGCTGCATGTGGCCATGCTGTGCCTGACAGTAAAAATAGCGGAATGGAGGTAAATACAATAACGTGTCCTGCGCGTTCCGGCATATCAAAAAATGAAGCAATCACCATCGTCAGTCCAATCACGCAACTGATAAAGATCGGCACCGCCAAAAGCATACCCCAAAAATTGCCACCATGTGGATAATCATAAAGCCAGAAAGTAAAACCAAATAAATAAAAACAGCCTAAGCAGCCAATGGTTAAAAGGGCACAAAATAGTCCGAAAAATTCCGTTTTTTTAGGCTGCCAATTGGATTGCCTATAGCCTGCAATCAGCATACTTAAACCTAAAACAATGGTTTGATGAATAATTAACGGGGCAATTGCAGGAAAAACATAACTCCCATAACCAGATAGCGTATTAAATAAAGGGATTTGATGAATTGAAAGTGCAGGGCTGAAATGTGAAATATGGCCAAATTTTTCGGCCTGTTCAGCAATCGCTTGTTCAATCGAGCTGGCTATACCTAAGCCAATTTGTTTGGTCTTGAGAAAGTAAGCAGCACTTAAATATAAACCAATACCACCGACCTCACCACGATGAACACTATTGGATAAATTATTGGGTAATAATAAAATCCCGTCAGCTTGCAGGGTTTTGACCATCATTTGCGCTTCAGCAAAGTTTCCTGTGACGGCTTTAATTTTTACATTTGGGCTTTTTGAAACTTCAGTAATAATAGTGGACGTCAGCAGGCTTTGTTCTTCATCCACAATCACAATAGGCAAAGATTCTGCATGTTGGGCTTTATAGGCCGTGGGGTAGAAAAAGCTATATAAAAATACCGATAAAACCAAAGTGGTAAAGATTGAGCTATTACGGGCAATATCTTTAAAGCTTTTGAAGTAAAAATGAAGGAATTCTTTCATGCTATTTTTCATGAGTGAACTCCTTTTAAATATTTTTTCAGGAAGAGATAGGCAGTTGCACAATAAAACAAACAATACGCTGCCAAAACTGCCAGTGGTAAGAGTGAAGCTGAAACAGGGCTGCCGATCACCCATTGTTCAGTTTGTAATTTTGCATATGGGGTATAAGGAATAATATTGGCCCAAAATTGCGTAAACAGTGGGGCATTGTTTAAAGGTAAAGTGACTCCAGCAAAACTTAACGATGAGCCACCATAAACGGCAATAAAACCGAAGGACTTGGCTAAATCACGGGTTGCTAAAACGACAGTGCTACTAATCAAGGCATAAGCACTGTAAAAGAAAAATTGCCCAAGTAAGATCATCCATAACTGACCTGCGACAAACCAACCACGAATTTCAATGAGCCAGAGCATCCAAGCCCATGTCCATGCAGTAAAAATAAGTACATAGACTAAAACTTTAGACAATAAGGCACTGAAAATACTGTGCTGATTTAACCATTGCCCCGTGGTGTTAAATTTCAGCTCTTGTCCCACTGCAAAGGCCACACAACAACACAATAATAAATGCAGAATTGCAGGAATCATGAAGGGTTCTAAGTAAAACTCATAACTTAAACTCGGATTATATAAAGGCGATATTTTCACATTGGGGGTTGGAATATCTAAATAAGGAAGGCTATTGGCTAAATAGTTTTGCCGAGTGAAATCAATGGTCGCTTCTAGTGTACTGACTAACATTGCAGATGAAATTGCATTGCCCACACTAAAATAACTTTGGTTAAAAGCAATACTGATTTCGGCATCTTGAGCTTGAACCAGTCGCTGTTCCGCACCCGCAGGAATTGAAATATAGCCCCAAATTTTAGTTTGATTCAGCAGCTTTTCCACTTCATCTGGGCTTTGTGAAATCAGTGCAATTTTTAAAGTTGAGTTATGACTGACATATTTTTCAATATTTTGACTTAGTTCGCTTTGGTCTTGGTCAATAATGGCAATAGGCAAATGCTCAGGTTTGCCCTGATAAAACATGCTGCTGAACAACACAATAATGAGTAAAGGTGCAAGTGTGACTAAATACAAGTCCCATTTATGTGTCAGTAAATAGCGCAGTTCGCGCAGCATGCCCGACCACATTATTGCGTCTCTTTGATTTTAAATAGCACGCTCATACCGACTTTTAAATCTGTGATTGGCTGCACAGGTGCCAAATGAATTTTAAAGCTACGAATATCGTAACCGCCAGTTTGGCGCGTGGTTTTAATGGTGGCAAATTCACCTTCAGCATCAATTGTTTTAATTTTAAAAGTCGCCGTTTGGTTCAGCGCAGGAATAAAACCATCCATGGTTTTGGCTTTATAAATTTGTGCATATAGGTCTTCACGTACATTTACGCTGACCCATAAATCATCATCTTGAATAATGCTGACTACAGGCACACCCATAGCCACCAGTTCCGAGACTTTGCCGTAGGTTTTGGAGACTGTACCATCGGTAGGCGAGCGAAGTTTGGTTTCAGCTGCTAAAGCATTTGCTTCGGCTACAGCGGCTTGAGCAATTTGAACTTGCGCATCGGCGGAAGATAGTTGTTGTGGTGTGCTGCCACGTTTAGCACGTGCATATTGTTGATACGCAGCTTCGGTGAGTTGACTTGCAGATAATGCCGCGGCCTGCATTTCATCGCGTCGTTGGCGGGAAATTACCCCTTCTTTAAACAGATTTGCACCACGTTGATAGGTGGTTTTAGCCAATGCTTCCTGTGCCTTTAAACTTTGCCAATTGGCATATAAGCTATCAATGTTTTCCTGTTGCGAGCCTCGTTCAGCCGTCGATTGCAGTGCCAGAGCCGATTGTAAAGCGGCTAAGGCTTGCTGTTTTTTTGCATCTACTTCAGGGCTAAATAAACGAACCAATTCCTGATCTTTGCTGACCTTTTGTCCATCATGTACATAAATTTCTTCAATACGACTGGGAACTTTGGTACTGACATGAATGGTGTCGGCTTCAACACGCCCTTGTAATTCAATTTCTTTGGGTTGGTAGCTTTTCCATAAACCAAACGCAATTAAACCTAAAAGTAAAATAAGCACCATTAAACCGATTGCTTTTATGGCGGCTGATTTTTTCGGTTCGCTGTTTGAATCTGTTGCTACTTGGGTTTGAGCATTCGGCTTTTTATCTTGTGTTTCTGTTTGTTGTTCAACAGGTATTTCTTGCGTGTCTATTGTGCTGTCTTGAGTTGATGTCGCTGTAGAGTTTCCTTCCGATGAGGTGTTTTCTACATCTTGATCAGATTTGCTTTGATCTTGAGTCATTTTGTTCCCCATCAAAAATTAACGAAGGTAGTAAGTTTGGGTTTGATTGACATAGTTTTTAAATTGGTCAATAGAGCCGTGACTTTGCAATAAAGTTGCCAGTGACATGACATATTTATAGGCATTCAGTGCCATTTCACTTTTTAAGCTAGTCAATACATTTTGCGCATCAATTACTTGTGTGGCTGTGCCCATATCTTCTTTAAAAGACAGGGTTTGAATACGTAAATTTTCTTGCGCGGCTTGCATATTTTGTTGTAAAAGTTGATGACTTTGTTGTGCCATCGTCACTTCGCTATAGGACGTGTAAATAATATTTTCAATTTCCTGTTTGGTGCGTTCTGTCAGTAATTCAGAGGCATAGCGTTGTAATTCCGCGGCCTGAATATTTTTGTTTTTATCGACCCCTGAAAATAAATTATAGCGAGCGACTACACCGACAATCCAGTTTTGCTTGTCATCTAGACTGTATTCACCAAAGGCAAAAAGATTAGGTTTTTTTGCCGCACTTTGCACTTTTACATTGGCATTGGCCAGTTGTGTATCCATCTGCATTTTACGAATGAGGGAAGATTGATCTTGATAGGTTTTGAGTAAACCATTTAAAGATTGGCTTTGCGCAGAATTGACAAATAACGGGGTGCTCAGCTCAGTAATTTGGCTGCTTTGTAAAAGATTATTCAGTTGAAATAAGCTCGATCTGAGATTGGCTTCAGTATTTTGCTCCAGACGTTGCGCATTATTTTTTGCCACTTCAAATTGCATGCGTTGGCCTTTACTAATAAAACCCTGATTTTCCAGTTTGAGTGCATTGCTATAGTGCGTTTGCATGGCATTTAAATTGGAATGGCTTGAATTCAATAATTGCTTTTGCAGTTGCACATTAAAATAGGCTTGAATCAGTTCAAAACGTTGTACATCTTGTTGTTGTTTACTGCTCAGTTGACTACGTTCGGCTTTAATATTCGCCACTTCTTTGGCACTAGAAGTTAAGCCGCCGGTATAAAGGGGCATCAGTATCGACACCGTTGGACGAATGACTTGATCTTCTAAAATCACATTTGCAGAATCGGGAAATAAACCGACACCACTATGAATGGTTTGATTGATGCCTTCTTTTAACGGGTCAGAAATATTAGGCGGCAGGTTTTGTTGATTGATGCGATCATTAATGCCCTGAGAAAGTGTTTGTTCCAAATTGTTTTTAAATGAATCTAGAGGAATATCGACTTCATTATGAAAAGCATAAGCCCTGACATTTAAATCGACACGCGGTAGACCTAAACCTTTGACTGCCTCTGCTTCTAATTTGGCAGCTTGTTGTAAGGCTTGATTGGCTTGGGTGCTATATGAATCCGCTAAGACAGATTGTTCAGCTTGTGCGTAGCTGATGCTTTGAGCAAGACTGATTGAACTTACAAATATGGAAGATGAAAAAATTAAAATTTGTACAAGCGGCTTTTTAATCAAGATATCTCGTTTAAAACCTGAAAAGGGCGGTGAACGCTGTAACATCGAATAGACTCTCCACATCGTAATTTTAATTATAAAGCATCATTTAATGATGTGTTTTGATATCAGTGACTGTCTTGTGCGAGATGAGTCAAGCGTGAAAAACATAGATTTATCGATTATATTGTAGTTAATCTCATACATTTAAATAAATATAAGATGGATTTACAAGTTAAACAGCCGAATAAATTTCCAGATGAATGTACGCTCAATCAAGCCATCGATCTTTTTTATCAGAAGAATGGTTTTGGGCCAATTGTTGGTGATCGTGAGCCTTTAACCGTAGGGGTGTATACCGGTTGTTTAATTGTCCCTATGCCAAACATCGGTGTACGGCATAAGTATTTAAAATATCATGATCTTCATCATATTTTAACAGGTTATACCGTGGGGCGTATTGGCGAAGGGGAAGTTAGTGCATGGGAACTTGGAACGGGGTCAATGTTTAGCCATCCTATATTAGGCATCATGAATTTGATTGCCCTGTCTACCGGATTTTTTTTAGCGCCTAGACGCATGTTGCAAGCATATAAACTGGGTTTGAGAAGTTCAAACAACTACGATTTAAAAACGCGGGTATGGTTAGATTCACAGGCTGATGAAGTCACGATACGAGAGTTAACCCAGTTTAAATTGGCACATAAACCCAAGATTTTTTTGCATTGGCTGCGTTGGATTGAATTTGCTGGGTATTTAACTTTAGCAATTTTAATTCATGCAATTGTGGTTATTCCTGCCTTAATTTTACGCATCGTGAGTTATTTACTTGCAGGTGAGCCATTCATTGACATTATTAAACCTGTCAAACGGTCAGATCTTTATTGAAAATTTGACTTCAAATGTCCGACAGCATTGAAATATTTTCAGGATAATTTACTGCAAGCACAGGCTATATGTGGTTAAATGCCATCATTTTATTGTGTTTCACTTTGAAAGGAAAAATCATGCGCGCGTACAATTTTTGTGCTGGTCCTGCTGCATTACCTACTGCCGTTTTAGAAAAAGCTCAAGCTGAAATGCTCGATTGGCATGGCAAAGGTCTTTCGATCATGGAAATGAGTCATCGTAGTAGTGACTATGTTGCTGTTGCAGAAAAAGCAGAAGCTGATTTGCGCAAATTGATGAACATTCCAGAGAACTATAAAGTATTGTTCTTACAAGGCGGTGCTTCACTTCAATTCTCTGCAATTCCTTTAAACTTGTTGGGTAAAAATAATAAAGCAGATTATATCCATACCGGTATTTGGTCTGAAAAAGCGCTCAAAGAAGCACAACGCTATGGCGACATCAATGTCGTGGAAGCGGGCACCACCATTAATGGTAAATTAGCGATTACTGATCAAAGCCAGTGGAATTTATCTGATGATGCTGCTTATGTACATTATGCAGAGAATGAAACGATTGGTGGTCTGCAATTTGCAAGTGTACCTGACGTGAATGCGCCTTTAGTTTCAGATTTATCTTCAAGCATTCTTTCAGCGCCGATTGATGTCTCTAAATTTGGTTTAATTTACGCTGGTGCTCAAAAGAATATTGGGCCTGCTGGTTTAACTTTGGTTATTATTCGTGAAGACTTACTTGATCAAGCGAAACCTGAAATTCCAAGTATTTTAAAGTATTCTGCACAAGCGAAGAATGATTCAATGGTCAATACACCATCGACTTATGCTTGGTACTTATCAGGTCTAGTCTTTGAGTGGTTACTAGAAAATGGCGGTGTGGATGCCATGCATAAAGTAAATCTTGCAAAAGCAAACTTACTTTATGGCTATATCGATGCAAGCGATTTTTATGCCAACCCAATTGCTGTTCCAAACCGTTCAATTATGAATGTGCCGTTTACTTTGGCAAATGCTGATTTAGAGAAATTGTTCTTGAAAGAAGCAGAAGCAAACCATTTACTTAACTTGGCAGGTCATCGTTCAGTTGGTGGTATGCGTGCCAGTATTTATAATGCGGTACCTTTAGAAGGCGTGCAAGCATTGGTTAACTTTATGGATGATTTTGCAAAACGCAATGGTTAATCCCTGACACTAAAAAGCCCATCAAATGATGGGCTTTTTGCTATTTATTGAAATGAGTTTGGTGAAATAAGTCTAGTAAAATAAGGTCAGAGAATAAAGTGATGTAAAAGATAGGCAGACATAAACATGCCTAATATAAAAAATAGACATGAAATTGAGTCTAACTGGAAACGTGTGCTGAGTTGATGCTCAACGTGTTGTATATTTTCTTCTTGTAAGATTTTCATGGGAAATTCTATTCCGATTTATTTATCGTTAATTCCTATTGCTCGTTTGTATTTTTAGCATAAAAAATTGATTAAATAAAGTACTAGATTAAAACCTTTAAGTGTTATCCAGTCTTGTGGATAAATTGAAGTTTTAATGCTCACCCAAATAAGTGAAATGGATATAAAAAGCAGCTAAATATGAGTGTTGATTATCATAATTGAGCTGCTTTTATAGATCATTGTTTTTTAGCGTGAATATTGACTTGAATCCATAAGTTACCACGAATGAATTGACCAATCTGAAAGTCTTTGTGCGCTGCATTTTTGCTTGCAATACGAGTCAGCGTTGCTTCTTGGTCTTCATCATGAATCAGGGCAACGTCATAAAGCGTATATTCTTGTTCCATAAAGCGCATTGCAGTTTTACCGACAATATTGCCTTGGAACCAAGCTTCATCTTCTTGCCCCATTTTTTCGCCATAAAGATAAGCCACCATTTTTGAAAAATCGACGGTTACGGGTTCTTTATCATCGTCCGATTTAGGTTCCCAAGCGTCAATTTGTTCTTGTAAATTGGCTGGGGCAATCCCGTTATTGGCAGCTAAAATATCGTTTAAAGCACGATGGTGTTTAATCGAAGCAGGGTCATCAACCACCAATTGTTCGTGGTTTGAAACAGCTTCAAGTTCATAAGCCCAAGCATTGAATTGTGCAAGATAGTTTTGATCTTTTTCATATTGCTCATGATTGACGCTATATAGGGTATCAAAAGCATAGACAACAGTATTTGCACCTAAATTAAGCTGTAAGACGGCCTGTGTATTTGATTTACAGGTAATAATACGCTCAATCGTGGCATTCACTTTATATGGACTTTCAAAACTTGGAAATGCCGTTTTCACACGTTGAGGTTTGTTGTTTTCAACTGCAATCACTTGCGTGATTTTTACCGCAGCTTTGTTTGGTCCTTGAATCAGCCATGTAGCTTCATCCATGTCCGATTCTTCTTTACACAAACCCATCGGCATAACAGGTGCATCTAGTGCTAAGCCAAGCCACTTAGGCACATCTGTACATGGATTATCTGTGAGTAAATTCCAATGTTCGACATGGCTGCCAAAGTTCTGATCTTCAATGGTGATAATTTCTGGTCTATTTTGATTTTTCATATTCACAATTGATGTTGGGTTGTATTTGTATATTAAATCGAGGGTTATTTTAAAATTTCAAGTCACCCAGACTAAATTTAACCATCAAAGTAAATGAAATAGAGGAAATACCTTGAATTAACCTCACTTAGGCGGCAATCGTTTGCGCTAAAAAATGTTATTTCGCTAAATTGAGCTAAAAGAGCCGAATGGATTAAGTGGATTTATCCATCATCTTGTCATATGGAATTTGTTAAACTAAGTGTTCGTCTTATTCTTATTATGGATGCTTTGTGCTGCCATTTAAACTTTGGGTCGATGCCGATGCATTGCCTAAAATTCTACGTGAAGTCATTCTTCGTGCTTCAGATCGTTATCAATTAGAAGTCACTTTTGTGGCCAACCAAAATGTCGGGATTACACCTTCGGTACGGATTAACTCCATTCAAGTGATGAGTGGGGCGGATGCCGCAGATAAAGAAATCATTGAACGCATGAAAGAGCATGATATTGTGATGACACAAGACATTCCTTTAGCGGCACAGGTGATTGAAAAGGGCGGAGTTGCGATTCATCCACGCGGTGAGGTGTATACCACAGCCAATGTAAAAGCCCGTCTGCATTTACGTGATTTTATGGATTCTTTACGTGGGGCAGGGGTAAACACGGGGGGGCCACCTCCGATTTCTGAACGTGATAAACGTGAATTTTCCAGCTCACTCGACCAAACGATCCAAAAACAAAAACGTAAAACTGCACTTTAAGCCGAGCCTATTATGCCTTCCAAAGCCAATATCGTGTCAACTTATGCCTTATTGGTGTTTATTTGGGCCACAACGCCACTGGCAATTGTGTGGAGTGTCTCTGATCTACATTTACTCTGGGCTTTAGTGCTGCGGTTTTTTATCGCTTTACCGTTAGCCATCATGTTGTTGCTGATACTTAAAGTTAAATTTCCAACGGATCAGACCTCTTGGCATAGCTATTTGGCGGGTTCCTTTAGCTTAATGGGTTCTCAAATCTTTACCTATATTGCGACCAGTTATTTAAGTTCTGGGATTATTGCTTTGATGTTTGGTTTAGCCCCCATTATGGCGGGTCTGATAGGACATTTTGGCTTTAAACAGCGTTTAAGCCGTTTACAGTGGTTGGGTATGGTGGTTGCTGTGGCTGGATTGGCCATCATTTGCTTTGGCGGTGAAAATCAACATATAAATCCGATTGGGATCGGTTTAATGTTGATGAGCGTATTTACCTATGCATTATCCATTTTCTGGGTCAAAAAAGTTAATGCAAATATTGAGCCTGTGGCACAAGCAACAGGGTCGATTCTGGTCTCGACCATTGCGGCTATCTGTATTGTGCCTTTTATTTGGCAATATGTGCCGACACATATTCCAACGGCGAAGTCTTTATTGGCCCTAATTTATACAGTGGTCATGGCATCACTGATTGCGATGTTCTGTTATTTTAAATTGGTACAAAATATTCAAGCGACGACTTTATCGTTAACCACCGTCATGACCCCCATGATTGCCTTGTTGATTGGTGCTGTTCTCAATCATGAATCATTGTCTGCAATGGTTTTTGTCGGGGCATTCATTTTGCTATTTGGTTTGTTTATTTATTTCTATCGTGACCTTAAGGCGAGTCGAACACTCGCCCATAAGATGAAATCTAACCCTTAAATCTTTTAATCTTTATTTTTGCTTAGAGAGATACATTCGGCAAGCTTAACGCGATCCTGTGGATGTAAGGTGATGAAATAGGCTCCTGTACGGAATTTACCATTTTCTTCTGTACGGCTATAGACCACTTGCGCAGTTGCAGCGATATGAAAGAAATTTTCTGGATGGCTTAAAGTTACGTGAATGTAAGTTCCTTCTTTAATGAGACGATCATTAAAAAAGCTGAATCCTGTTTCTGAAAAATTAACATCTTCTGGTACTGGTAACATGGATTGTACAATTGTGTCGTACAAGGAACCGGTAATAAGGTTTAATTTTTGGTTGAATAAGGATAAGATTCGAGCAATTTGTTGATCTCTTTCAGTTAATTGTTCTAATTCGTAGTTTAAGGCATGATCAAATTGATCTAATTCTGCGAGTAGTAGAAAATAACGTGGCAGCACAAAGTTAGGATCATAAGGGTCATTTAATGCGACATCATCAGAAATAATCTGATAATTAATTCGCAAGGCAGCATCTATACGTGACATCACACGTCGTTCCATGTTGCCACTTTGATGCTGTAAATTTTCCATAATTATTCCTCGGACTAGATGGTATGTTTAAACCAATCTCGCTGTATATAGGGTTGAGATATACCCGCGCACGGCGTAGTAACCACTTTATTTCTTTTATTGCGTTGGTTTCTATGATCGGTCTCACCTTAGGTGTGGCTGTACTCATTACAGTCTTATCTGTTATGAATGGTTTCGACCGAGAGTTGAAAAACCGTGTCTTAGGAATGATACCTCAAGCTACTGTTTCTTCAACGCAAATTTTAACAAATTGGCCAGAACTTGCAAAAAAAATTGAGCAACACGAGCATGTCAAAGGCGTAGCGCCATTTACCCAGTTACAAGGCATGCTGACCGCACAAGGGCAAGTAGCTGGAATTATGGTTTCAGGAATTGAACCTGAATATGAAAAAAAAGTTTCAATTATCCAAGATCATATGGTTGAAGGCAGTATAGACCGTTTGAAAAAAGGTGAATTTGGCATTGTTTTAGGTAAACAAATGACGGATTCGCTTGGTTTGGGGCTTAATGACAATATTACTTTAGTACTTCCTGAGGCAACACCGTCACCAGCAGGTGTGGTGCCACGTTTTAAACGTTTTAAAATTGTCGGTATTTTTAGTATTGGTGCAGAAGTGGATTCAATGATGGGCTATATCGCCTTGAATGATGCATCTACATTGTTACGTTTACCTGATGGTGCACAAGGTGTTCGTTTAAAACTGGATGATATTTTCCTTGCACCACAAGTTGCCGATGACATTGTTAAAGACTTACCTTCGAACTTTTATGCATCGAATTGGACTTTTACCCACGGTAATTTGTTTAGTGCCATTCAGATGGAAAAAGCGATGGTGAGCTTGCTGCTATTTTTAATTGTTTTGGTTGCGGCATTTAATATTGTGTCATCGTTGGTAATGGTGGTGACGGATAAAAAATCAGACATTGCGATCTTGCGTACATTGGGTGCTTCACCCTCAACAATTACCCGAATTTTTATGGTGCAAGGCACAATCATTGGTGTGATTGGTACAGTTTCAGGTGCTATTTTAGGGATTATTTTTGCCTCAAGCATCAGTAGTTTTATTGGGTGGATCAATACCGCATTTGGTTTGAACTTATTTGATGCCTATTTCATTAACTACTTACCGTCTTATTTACGTTGGCAAGATGTGGTGGTCATTGTTTGTTTATCTTTACTTTTAAGCTTCCTTGCGACAATTTATCCAGCATTCCGTGCTGCCAAAACTCAACCCGCAGAGGCTTTACGTTATGAGTAATATTGTCCTCGAAGCCAAAAACATTTCCAAAAGTTTTACCGATGGTAAAACCACAGTAGAAGTGATTAAGAACTTGTCCTTGCAAGTCAAAGCAGGGGAGTTTGTTTCGATTGTGGGTTCAAGTGGTTCAGGTAAAAGTACCTTGTTACATGTGTTGGGTGGCTTAGATTGTCCAACAGAAGGACAAGTCTTTTTAAATGATAAGCGCTTTGATATTTTGGGTGAAGCTGAACGTGGTTATTTGCGTAATCAGCATTTGGGTTTTGTCTATCAATTCCACCATCTTTTGCCTGAATTCAGCGCTTTAGAAAATGTTGCGATGCCATTGATGCTGCGTGCAGGCACCAACTACAAACAATCTAAAGAACAAGCTGAATACTTGTTGAATCGCGTAGGGTTGTCGCACCGCATGACGCATAAGCCCGGTGAGTTATCTGGTGGTGAACGTCAGCGTGTGGCTTTAGCACGTGCTTTGGTGACTAAACCTGAACTAATGTTGGCCGATGAACCGACGGGGAACTTAGATCGTAAAACGGCAGTGAAAATTTTTGAACTGCTCAGTGAATTACGTCGTGAGTTCAATATGGCCATGCTGATTGTGACGCATGATGAACAATTGGCTCAAGCCGGCGATTCTATTTTGCATATGCAAGATGGGGTTTGGATTGATAATTAGACACTGATCGATAAATTAAAAAAATGATTGAAGCTCACTGCGGTGGGCTTTAATATTGCGCAAAATTAAAAAACTATAAAAATAATGATGCAATTAATCTGCGTAGGCTGGGTCATTGGAATTGCCACGATGGGAAAAATCTTCCCAATCTTACAGTCGTTGCTTATTCCGAGTATTGTTCTGTTCATCCTTGTATTATTGTTGAAATGGACAGTGTTAAAACATGTCCATTCATTGTATTTCAAATGCCTACAGCTCTGTGTTGGCTTTAGTGTTGGCATGACGCTGGGCTATAGTTATGCCTATCATCAACTGAATGATCGTTTGCTGTTTCGGGAGCAGCAGACAGAACAGGTTGAAGTGATTGTATATGTCAAAAATTTGAATGAATGGGGCGATCCATCCATACAACAAAAAATTCAGGTGTTGAATCGGCATGCCGAAGTTGTGCAATGGCAAGCATTTCTAAAAAATGAAATAGATTTAAAGCAGCAAACGTCACTTGAGCTGGGTCAATACTATCGCTTACAGGGTAATATAAGGCCTGCACATAGCTATGCAACGCAAGGTACTTTTGATCAAGAGCAATGGTATATTCAGCAAAATATCATGTCGGGTTTTAAAGTTTCAGCAGTACAAAAACTGTCTGAGCAAGATATTTATAGCTTGGGTTATGGCCGTTATGTAAGGCAACAACATTCAGTTTTGAATCAAATACAACTCTGGGTGGAGCAGCAACGTCTTGCACTGCGTCATTTTATTGCTCAACAACCAGTACGCAATAAAGGGCTACTTTTGGCTTTATTGACTGGTGATCAAAGTCTACTTCAACCAGAAACTGAAAAATTGTTCCAACGCTTTGGGATGAGTCATTTATTGGCAATATCTGGGCCGCATGTTCTGATTTTTGCTTTACTGCTATGTTGGAGTTTTCATCAACTGATTTGTCGTTATTGTCCGCAAATTTATTTGAAATGCCCCAAGCAATATTTGTTGATTTTGCCTTTTTGCCTATGTGTATTGTTGTACTGTGCTTTTGTAGGTTTTGAAATTCCTGCGTTAAGAACGCTATTGACCTGTTTACTGATCAGTGCATTTGTACTCTTAAAGCAAAAGATTCAGCCCTTAAGTATTTTACTTTTCAGCGCTGCTATTTTACTCATTTTTGACCCTTTTAGTATTTTATCGGCTGCTTTCTGGTTGTCTTATGGCGCGTGTTTTGTGTTGCTACGTATTTATCAAACGGTGCAGCAACAAAATCATCTGGAGGAAATAAAGACCCGAACTCAGGCAATCAAAATCCAGCTGAAAATTTTAATTGAATCGCAGTGGAAAATATTTTTGGCTTTGCTGCCACTGATGTTGATGTTCTTTAAACAGATCGCATGGGTGACACCATTGAGTAATCTGTTTGCCATTCCATGGATTGGTTTAGTGATTGTGCCCTTAGATATTATTGCGGCATTGTGCTATTTCATTTTTGAACCTTTGGGCGGGTTGTTTTTTCAACTCAATGACCTATGTATTTCTGGATTACTCATTTTTATCCAATTTTTAGATTGGATTTTTTCACCGACATTAAAACCGATTGCGATGAATACGTGGACATTACTCAGCCTATGTTTGGGTTTGATGATTCTATTTTTGCCGCGTGGTGTAGTGCCAAAATTGTGGGCTATTTTATGTTTTATTCCTTTGATTGCGGTTGATGCTGATCAAAATGATTTTGAATTGACGGTGTTAGATGTGGGGCAAGGACAAGCGATTTTTATCCGTGATCAAAAACAGACTTTAATGATTGATATGGGTGGAAATTATGATGAAAGTAAATTTAGTGTGGGTAAGCAGATTATTTTGCCATTTTTATCCGTAAATGGTGTTTCGCAATTGAATCAACTGATTTTGACGCATTTAGATCAAGATCATCGTGGTGGATATGAGTCAATTAAGCATGATTTCCCCATCAAAAAAGTATATTCCAATGAACAGGTGGACGTCGAAAATTTGAGTCAGTTTGATTATTGTCGTCAGGGGCAGCAGTGGCATTGGAGCGATCGCGTCAATATTACCGTGTTATCACCGAAACCTGAGCACTTGGCACGGGCTAAATTTGAAAAAAATGAAATGTCTTGTGTGGTTTATTTACAGGTGAAAAATGTTCAACCTTATCAAAATTTCTTGTTGATGGGGGATGCAGGCTGGGAAACGGAATATCACATTTTACAGGCTTATCCCGATTTAAAAGTCGATGTTTTGGTATTGGGGCATCATGGTAGTCGACATAGTTCAGCCTATCATTTTTTAAAGCAATTGAAGCCAAAATTAACAGTTGCTTCAGCAGGCTTTAACAATCGATATGGGCATCCAAGTGTAGTGGTTGAATCTCGTTTAAAAGACTTAAACATCCCACTACTGACCACCATAGAACATGGCAGTATTCGTTTTTTTAAGCAGAAAAATGTCATGTCTATCGCATTTGAACGAGACAGCCAGCGCTGGTTAAAGCACTAGATGATTTTAGTCTGAGCCTCTTGGCGACGGACGTCCTCAACCAATTTAAGCGCTTCATCTGTATTTAAATGATAGAGATGATCTAAAGCTGGATTGGCTTTAAAGCGTTTATAACTCCAGTGATAATGTTCTGGATAACGACGAATTAAATTTTCGATGGCTGCTAAAATAACAGCAGTACCCTGATTGGGATTACCTTGATAAATACGATCATCTATAGGCTCAATGTGCATATCAAAACCATGATTATCATTACGCATCGCATATAAAAATAAAGTTTTGGCTTTGGTTTTTTGAATCAGTTTGGCACTTAAATTACTGGTCGCAAGTGGTATGCCAAAATAAGGAATCATTTCCCCACCAAAATTAGGCGTGTGATCTGGCAAAATAACCGTCGTACCGCCTTGTTTTAAAGCTTTAAAAATTTGTCTGACACCCGATTCATCGGTAGGAACGAGGTTTGCCTGTTCACGACTTCGCGCTTCACGTACAAATTGATTGGCGGATTCGTTTTTGACGGGTTTATAGAGAATGGTCATTTGGGTAAATTGAGCCAGATAGGCATTCATAATTTCCCATGTACCAAAGTGCGGCACAATCAGTACCAAACCTTCAGGCGCTGTTAGCGCATCTTTTAGTAGCTGCTCTCCAGTAATGGAATGAATACGAGCAATATTTTTATTGTTATCTGCACCCCAAATGCTAAAAAATTCGAAATATGAGGTCAGTTCATTACGAATCGCCTGCGGAATAATCTTTTCATGTTGTTCCGCTGTTAGTTCAGGTAATGCAATTTGCAGATTAAGACGGATCGTATCTGACGTTTTTGACATTTTAAGTAAATTCACTAGACCTGCTAAACTTCGAGCAATAAATCTAGAAATTTGAATGGGTTGTCTGCTTATAAATTTAAGTAAGCGATACGTCGTATTCGTTGAAGTATGGTCAGTCATTGCCTGTCGTCAATGTAAAAAAAGAGTCAAAAAGAAAAATATTATAGGGGAAAATATATTGTTTAGGCAGATTTCTATGATTCAGTGTATATAATGAGTTCAATTTAACTCATCATTGGATTATTTTCCATGTCCGATTGGCCGCCAAAACCAGAAAATGACATTCAGAATACACAACATAATACGCAAAATATAACTGGCAAAGAATGGCATATTTTAGAGAAAGCCGTTTTAGCATCGGTAGAAGAACAGCGCCGTGCACGTCGTTGGGGAATCTTTTTTAAATGTCTCACCTTTGCTTATATCCTTTTTGTTTTAGTGCTAATGGGGAAAAGTTGTAGCACATCAACCACAGATCCTACCGCAACCACAAGTTCGCATATTGCGGTGGTTGATATTATTGGAACAATTGCTGCAGACAAACAAAGTGTAAATAGTGCGGATACGGTAAAAGCATTAAAGAAAGCTTTTGAAAGTAAACAAAGCCAAGCGGTGGTTTTAAATATTAACTCACCAGGTGGTTCACCAGTGCAATCTGATGAAATCTGGCAAGAAATTCAATATTTGAAAAAGGCTCATACTGGTAAAAAGTTGTATGCCGTGATTGGTGATACAGGTGCTTCAGGGGCGTATTACATTGCGTCTGCTGCGGATGAGATTATTGTTAATCCATCCAGTCTTGTTGGGTCGATTGGTGTGATTATGCCGAATTACGGTGTGACGGGCTTAATGCAAAAACTAGGCGTTGAAGACCGTACCATGACTTCTGGTGAGAACAAGGCATTACTTTCAATGACCCAGCCTGTAGATGGCGCACAAAAAGCACATGTACAAGGCGTATTGGATAATGTACATGATCATTTTATCAATGCAGTCAAACAAGGTCGCGGTAATAAGTTGAAATCACAAGATCCAGCAATCTTCTCAGGTTTGTTTTGGACAGGTGGTCAAGCAGTGAAGTTGGGTATTGCAGATCGTACCGGTAGTTTAAATACGCTGAAACGTGAACTTAAAATTGATAAAGCTGTGAATTACACCATTGAATACAGTCCTTTTGATTCAGTACTTGGACGTATCGGAAGTTCGATTGGTCAGGGTTTTGCTAGCTCACTTTCACAGCAAGTTCAATCTGAACAAACGACAAAATTACAATGAAGCCACTGATTCATTTTGCGCATGCCAATGGCGTGCCATCTCAGGTTTATCAAAAGCTATTTGATTTACTCAAAGATGAATATGAGGTTATTTATGTGCCACTGCTTGGAACAGATAAGCGTTATCCTATTGATAATCATTGGGAGAGCTTAACCAACCAAGTGATTGACAGTATTGTCCGTCAAGCGAAGGGTAGACCTGTCATTGGTTTGGGTCACTCTTTGGGTTCAGTGCTGACCTTTCAGGCAGCTTTAAAGCGTCCTGAGCTATTTTCACAAGTGATTATGCTTGATCCACCTTTAATTATGGGGAAAGACGGTTTTGCATTGCATGTTGCTAAACTGTTGAAGCTCAAAGCGGTGGATCGAATGTCACCTGCGGCATTGTCATTGCGTCGTCGTGATCATTGGGATAGCCGTGAGCAAGCAGCAGAATTGCTTCGCCCGAAAGGTTTTTATAAAGACTTTGATGCCGACTGTTTTCAAGCCTACATCGATTATGCTTTAACTGAGGATAAAGTTCGCGGTGGTGTTGAACTCACCATTCCAAAAATGGATGAAGTGAAGATTTTTAGGACCAATCCATCACTGTGGTGGTTACCTCGGAAAAAAATTCATCTGCCAATACATATGGTGGTTGCAGAGCAAAGCCCATTTTTACCGCGCCGTTTTCCACAGATGGTGAAAAAGAAATTCGGTGTGCCTTTTAGCATTACCGCAGGCGGGCATATGTTCCCACTGGAGCATCCGGTTGAAGTTGTGAAGTTGATTAAGCAGTTGATTCAGCAACAAGCTAAATAATGGCTATATCCATATTAAGCTCAATAAAAAACGCATCCGAGGATGCGTTTTTTAATCTTCAAATTTGTTAGAACTTGGCAAATTGCACAGGTTCATGCATGACTTGACCACGATACAACACACCTTTTGCAGTATGCTGAATTGCACCTGTACAAATCCATTCCACCACTTGCGGGTAAATGACATGTTCAAGCACATGTACTCGGCTCGCCAATGAACTCGCATTATCATGCACATTCACTTTCAGCACACCTTGCGCTAAAGCCTGACCTGCATCCAGTTCTGCCGTTACATAGTGAACGGTACAACCGTGAAAGACATCACCCGTGTTCAGTACGCGCTGATGGGTATGCATGCCTTTATAATGAGGCAATAGAGAAGGGTGGATATTGACCATTTTCCCTTCCCATGCTTGCACAAACTTGGCACTTAAAATACGCATAAAGCCGGCAAGAACCACTAAATCAACATCCCAATCGAGCAATTGTTGATGCATGACATCATCAAATGCTTCACGATTGGGATATTGTTTATGTTCAATCACCGAAGTGGCAATACCTGCCTTTTGAGCACGCTCTAAAGCATATGCTTCAGGCTTATTGGAAATGACCCCGACAATTTGCCCTGATAGATTGGCATCAATCAAAGCTTGTAAGTTACTTCCACTGCCTGAAACAAGGACCGCAATTTTGATCATGTTATGCAAAGATTACGCGAATCTTTTCATCAGCACCGGCAACAGATTCAGCATTGTCGACAATGTGACCCATATTCCATGCTTTTTCGCCAAGGCTCGTCAATAATTCAACTGTCTTGTCAGCATCTGCTGCATCAACGGCAATCACCATACCTACGCCACAGTTAAATGTGCGATACATTTCAAATTGTTCAACACCGCCTTCACGTTGAAGAAGTTTGAACAGTTCTGGCCATTCCCAAGAAGATTCATTAATGATTGCTTGAGCGCCATTTGGAAGTACGCGAGGTAAGTTACCCGGTAAACCACCACCTGTGATATGCGCCATTGCATGCACGTCAACTTCTTTGCAAAGTTGTAGTAATGATTTAACGTAAATACGTGTTGGTTCCATTGCTACATCGGCAAGTGGGCGACCATCTACGATTTGGTTTAAATCGACGTTTTTAACGTCTAAAATTTTACGCAGTAAAGAGTAACCGTTTGAGTGTGCACCGCTTGACGCGACACCAATCAATACATCACCAGATTTTAGTTTGCTACCATCAATAATTTTGCTTTGCTCAACTACACCTACGCAGAAACCTGCAAGGTCATAATCTTCACCTTCATACATACCCGGCATTTCAGCAGTTTCACCGCCAACCAATGCACAGCCTGCAAGTTCACAACCAGCGCCAATACCTGTTACTACATTGGCAGCAACATCGACATTTAAGTGACCAGTCGCATAGTAGTCAAGGAAGAATAATGGTTCAGCACCACAGACAAGAAGGTCGTTTACGCACATTGCAACCAAGTCTTGACCAATAGTGTCATGACGGTTCAAATTGAGTGCTAAACGTAATTTTGTACCAACACCATCTGTGCCAGATACGAGAACAGGTTCTTCATAACCTTTAGGGATTTTACAAAGAGCGCCGAAGCCGCCTAATCCGCCCATCACTTCAGGACGTGCAGTGCGCTTAGCGACTGATTTGATTCGGTCGACTAGTGCGTCTCCCGCTTCAATGTCGACACCCGCATCTTTATAGCTTAAACCAGTGTTTGGGGAAGTTGAGTTGCTCATATTGAAGTCTCCGCATTCGCGCCGCGATTATACCCGAATATACGAAACTCTTATGTTATTTATGCGCCAAAATGCTATCTTTATTCAAATATTTTACTTTCTATAACGAATAAACCAAAAAAAGGCTCGAATCTATGGTTGATCGCACCTTACGTCGTATTTTTATACTCTCAGGGATTGCACTCATCCTTTGGGTTTTGTATTTGCTTAAGCCTGTGGTATTGCCTTTTATAGCAGCATTTTTAGTTGCTTATTTATTTAGCCCGTTGGTGGATAAGCTTCATAGGATAGGTTTGCCGCGCTGGCTATCGATAGGCATTGTTTTTATCGGTATTGGTATTATTGTCACGTTGGCAATTTGGTATGTCGTTCCACTGGTTTGGCAACAGCTGATTTATGCACGAGACAGTATTCCCGCAGGTATTCATTGGTTGAATTACACCTTTTTACCGTGGGTGTCGCAGACCTTTAATGTCGAAGCAATGGAAATTGATACTGAACAGATATCCAAGGTTGTTATGGAATATATTCAGACCAATTATAGTGCCGACAGCATTCAGAGTGTGGTGTTGCGTGTTGCACAATCGGGTTTGAACTTTATTCAAATTGGCGGTGTCGTTGTTTTAATTCCGATTATTGCCTTTTATTTCTTGCTGGATTGGGATCGGATGCTTGAAAGCTTACGTCGCCTGATTCCTCGTCATTATGAAAAAACCACATTAGGTATTGTGGGCGAATGTCATAATGTACTGGGTGCATTTGTGAAGGGACAATTTTTGGTCATGTTCCTGTTAGGTGTGGTTTATGCTGTTGGTTTACAACTGATTGGTTTGGAAGTTGGCTTGATTATTGGCATGGTCGCAGGCTTGGCCAGTATTATTCCTTATCTAGGCTTTGGCGTGGGTATTATTGCCGCAGTGATTGCAACGCTTTTCCAGTTCGGAATTGATTGGACACATTTGGCACTGGTGATTATTGTCTTTATGATTGGACAAGCCATCGAAGGCTATATCCTTCAACCTTTCCTATTGGGTGATAAAATTGGTTTATCACCCGTTGCTGTTGTTTTTGCCGTGTTAGCAGGAGCGCAACTTGCAGGTTTCCTTGGTATGTTGATTGCCTTGCCTGTTGCAGCTGTGATTGTGGTTTTACTTAGACATGCACGTGAGTGTTATGAAAAAAGCCGATTGTATGACTTATCCGCTGTGGTTATACAAGGTTCTTCATCAGGTGCAATGAGTCTGCAAACAGGGCAAATCGAGGTAGATGTTGAAATTCAATCTGAAGCACTAAAAAGTCAGCAAGGTGCTGAAAAATCGAGTAAGATTGAACCATTAGACAATAAAGAACCCTAAGGTCAAAACACAGATATGCGTCAGCTGCAGTTAGATATAGAGCCTCAACTTGATGCCCGAATCAGTGATTTTTCGGGTCCAAGTTGGGGGCATGTTATTGATGCAGTTCGACAACTTCATGCCGGTTTAATGAATCGTTTTTATGTGTATGGTGGTGCAGGTTCGGGTAAGAGCCACTTACTTTCTGCCATTTGTGACTCTTATTTAGATGTTGGCAAATCTGCAATTCAAGTTTCATTACTTGAATTACTCGATGCACCGACTGAAGCAATCACATCATTAGACCGATATGACCTTGTGGCATTGGATGACATTGAAGCGATTAGTGGCGTTCCACATTGGCAAAAAGCAGTTTTTCATTTAATTAATTATAATAATGAGGGTGGCGGGCAGTTGGTTTTCTCTTCTCGTATTGCGCCTATTGAATTAAAGCTGGAACTCCCAGATTTACAATCACGTTTAACCCAAGCTGTCAGTGTAAAAGTGCCAACGGGCAGTTTATATGCAGATCGCTATGCGCTCGTGACATCGGTATTAACACGTCGTGGAATTCATATTGATCAACAAGTTATAGACTATTTGCTTATGCAAGGACCGCATCAAACATCTATTTTATTACAAACTTTAGAGCAATTGATTCAGTTATTAAAAGGCGAAAAAATTAAAATTAGTCATGCAAATTTAAGACAAATTTATGCCTTAATTGATGAATATCGGTAAACAATAAAAAATCTTGAGAATTTATTAAAGCTGTGACAAAGTACAGCAAAATAGTTCGATGTTGCAGGGAATTTGCAGCTAAAGAATAAAAATATATAAAAGAACACAAGGAGAAAGATATGCTCAAACGGAGCATAGGCATAGGCATGTTATGCGTTGCAGGACATGCTTATAGCGGCGAAATTAAAGTGACTACCACTGAAGATGTTTCTAAAGATGACACGGAGTGTTCTCTTCGCGAAGCCATTGAATATGTCAATAAAGACTTCGTGGATAGTGGTTATCAGGGTTGTGTGGGGCGTATAAAAGACACGGACTCAACCATATTGTTAGAGAGTAAATTAACCTATAAATTAAACACACACATTAAAATTTCAGTACCGCTCAATTTAAGGACACTTTATAACGATACAGCAGGTTTTGATAAGCCTGCTGCAGGCATTAATAATGCCATGATAAAAATGTTGGGTCAGGACAATATTTTCGTTATCGATGATACAAAAAAAGAAGTCTTCGCGATAAAAATGACTGAATTGACACTTCAAGGATGTAATCAGTCTGTATGTGCCGACCAAGGTGGGCTGATTTATAACAATGAATTTCTGACGTTAGAATATGTAAAATTATCGGGTGGTAGCGCAAGACAAGGTGGTGCAATTTATAACGTTGCTGTGCCTGTGGGGCAAGATGCTAAAGAGCGCAGTCTTGTGAATATTAAGTACAGTTTATTTGAAAAGAATACAGCAGCTGAAGGGGCTATTCTTTATAGCCAGGTTCCGCAATTTAGAATATCAAATTCAGTTTTTCGTGAAAATGAGACAACATTAGCGAAGGGCGCAAATATATATTCTGCTGCATCTTTAGATGATGCCGCAATTGCTGCTTTCCCAGCAATGTCTTATGGTGTCATCAATAGTACTTTTTATAAAAATAAAGGTTTTATCATTAATGTCCGCGATGGCATTGGTTTAAATAATTTAACGGTTATTGGGAACTCGGCAGGCTTGCAATTTAATGCTCCGTTAAAAAAAGCATATCTTGCTAACAGTATTGTATTGGGTAATCCATATCCAATCACAGAAGATAACAATTGTGATTTTAAGGCTGGGGATAATAGTTTTATCCAAAATAATCTTGTCACAGATAGCTGTAATTCTGGTGATAGCAACTATCCAAATGATATTTGGCAAGGGACGGAGCTTATTGCTGGCAATGATTTAGAAGGTAAATGTAAGACTTTAACTGAAGATCCAAATGCGCTGTTGTGTCCTTATGTTCAATCTGATAGTGCTTTTTTAGGGTATTTCCGACCACGAATTGTGATGAGTTATAAAACCTTATTTGACAGCTTAATTGTTAACAAAGGTAAATTACAGCTTAATTCAACTGCAAAAATCGTGACTTGTGAAACGTCTGATCAACGTGACAATATACGAGATGATGATCAGCATACTTGTGACCGTGGGGCAATCGAAATTATTGTACCGAATACGAGTCTAGTTGGTCAGGATTTAATTCTTGGTGGTATTGCCAAAATAAATATTGCCGACAAACTCGGAGATAGTGATTTAATTCCGAAAGAAGAATGTGAAGCACTAAAAGATAAATTAGATGAAAAAGCATTAGGTGAGTCATGGCAGGCTGGCTGTATGCAAGTGATACAGGTCAAGACCCCATCAAAAGGTAAACTCACCATTGATGAAGCAGGAAATTTAGTCTATACCCCACAAGGTTCGTGGGCGGGCGCAGACATTTTTAAAATTCGTTTAGTGACCTCAACCACACGTTTTCATAAAACTAATCCATACCTTGAAATTAATGTACAAATTGTACAGCAACCAAAAAATGATATGGAAAGCAGCAAAGTGAGTACATCAGGTGGGTCATTTGGATTCTTCAGTCTATTTACAATATTAGGTCTTGTTGGACTGCGCCGATATAAAAATAAGCAAGGATGACCGATGAAAAATTATAAAAAAGGATTTCTCTGTACCATGATATTGTCTGCAATGTCATTAATGGCAGCAGAAGACAGAACAATTTATGTCAATACTTTTGTCGATGAAAATGGTGATAATTTAAATAATTGCTCATTGAGAGAGGCTATACAAACAGCCAAAGAAAATAAATCACATGGGGGTTGTAACGCAGGTAATCCGAGCAATGGTCAAAAGGATATTATTCAGCTTGAAGCGGGTGAATATATTTTAACAAGTGAGTTAAAGCCAGAATCGGACGTTTTTATTTATGGTAAATCCCCGGCAGACTATTCAACTAAAAATGCTTTGACGCATAATTATCCAGCCCTCAAAGAGTTGAAAACCAGTATTAATGCAAATAATGCTTCGCGTATTTTTAATACCTCAGCTACCAAGGCAAATATTAATCTGGCTAATTTGATCTTAAAAAATGGTTACTCTGAAAAATTTGGTGGTGCACTATTTGTTGGTGCTTCATTAAATATGGTGAATAGTGCAATTCTAAATTCCGAATCCACGCAAGAAGGAGGAGCAATTTATTTTGTTGCGCATAATGAAGGCAAAGAAATTAACCTATCTCAAGTACTTATTCAGGGCAATAAAGCCAAACAAGGTAGCGTTTTGGCTATGGACTGTGAGGCGAATCTGAAAGATACACAAGCTGCTATTAATATTAGTAACAGCAGTATTGTGAAAAATCGATCAGCAAGCAGTCTAAGTATGATTGAGCTGTGTGGTAATCCAAATTTAAAACTTATCGCAAGCACAATTGCAAAGAACCAAGTCGACAGTGCAAAGGGCAGTATTATTCGGGCGGTAGGTGATAATCATCGCCTGAACTCGAATTATGCATTCACTGCAGAAAGCAATACGATTGTGGAAAATGATGCTTATAGTACTTTTTATTATGATGATAATGGTGCAATTAACTTAAGGTTTAATCTTCTAGCGTTTAACAAGGGGAAATCTTGTCGCTATGCTTTAAATAATGGCGATTTAACAGATACAAAACGGACGATTACTGCGAGTCAAAATGCTTTTAGCTCAGAAGGGGTATGTGATTTACCGACAGCTTCAAATGCTGGAACGAATGATTCTAATACCAATTTAAATTTAGGTGCTACGAATATATTCACTGTCTTGTCACCTTATCAAGAAGCATCAGAATATAACTTATTTTTACCTTTGTACTATCCAAAAAATAATCAAAATGAATTTGATTTAGTCAATGTAAATAAGGGGGGGTGTAGTACAACGGATCAACGAGGTATAAAGCGAATTACTGAGGGTACGCTGATGCTGAACCCAACCATGAAAAATACTTGTGACATTGGTTCGGTTGAACTGATGCGTTTAACTGCGGCAGATATTACCAACTTATTTAATGATTCATATACACAACGAATTGCTGACTATAAAAAAGTAATTGATGAAATCAAAGCAGATATTAAAGATCCTAATCGTAAGGATCACTTAATTCAAGATACAGAAGACTTAAAAATAGTTGAAGATTTATTAAAATATACCACTGAAAATCAACAATATCGGGCGATTTATGTCGATCCATTTGCATTGGCATTACCGAATGATGAAGAAGTGCCAAATAGTAATGGTGCGATGCAACCGAAAGCATTAAATGTTGATAATTATAATATTATCACGCAAGAACGCGGTGAGCTGGTTGAAAAAAATGGTGTAAGTGAGTTTGTGGGTGATCCAGATCCAAACTTTAAATGTGTTTGGAATAGCGATTTGAAGCGAATTATGCTTTATCGTACAGATGGTAAATTGGCAGATTTAACAGGCCCTTCTTATTGTTCCTATACGATTCAGTCTAATCAAGTCGCAGGTTTAGAATCGACAGGTGTTTTAAAAGCACAGTTTAAGAATATTGCACCAATTGCCAAGTCAGATGAATATTCAATTACCCCAAGTTCAAACTCAATCCTGAGTATTAATCCATTGGAAAATGACAGCGATGATGGCGATGGACCTACGACAAAGTTAAATGCCTCTTATAAAGGTGCATTTTATAAAAATTTAGCTGGTGTGGAGTTGCCTATTCGACTTGAAACCATTCCTGCGGGTTTAATTGTGACTGCAGACCATACTGGTCCCTGTCCTGGCAATGACATCCGTTTTACCTGTTATGGTGGTCAGTTGCATCTGCAAGCGAAGAATAATTTTAGTCCATTTGATTATGAGCTGAATTATCATATTTATGATGCAGAAGGTTTAATTTCAAATGAAGCAACAATTTATTTGAAGAATACCGCAAAAAATACCAGTTCTACCGCTTCTGGAGGAGGAGGTGGCAGTATTGGCATCTATAGTATTTTAGGTTTAATGGGGCTTGGCTTGTATAGAGTGCGAAGAAAAAAACAGTAAACTTAAAATGCCTCATTCAATGAGGCATTTTTTTATAATAATCAAAATTTTAAAAATATATAGCTGTTTATATTCAATCAATATTGGATACAAAGTGGCGTTTTTTCTTTGGATGTCTACTGGAAATATGACTTTTAAAAAACTAACGGATTGCTGATTAGAGGTGAAATTCGAGCCAATATTTTTATAAACAAGTCGTATGATTTAACAAAGTTGAATCTAAAGATAATGACCATCGTTTTGATCGTCATTATCTAGATTTAGTGGCTGATAGATTGGGGTTGCAAATATTTATTAATGTATTCATCGCGAATAGCTGGTCTTTCTTCATGCGTTGCTTTTTGCATGCGTCGACCTAAGTCTTTACGTTCTTGGCTACTCATTTTTTGCCAAGTTTCACGCATTTTTTGCTTTTCTTGTTCGGGAAGTTGGGTAAACCAATCCATACGCTGATGCAAAGCTGAGCCCTGTGCTTCAGGTAATTCCTTTAATGATTGATAACGTTGAATAAGTGCCCGTTGTTCAGCATCTGATAGCGTTTCCCATGTTTCTGTGACTTGAGTGTCCGCATCTTTAGAAAAAATCCAAAAACGCTCAAAACCTGCAAAACTGGTTTGTAAAAATCCGAGTGCACAAAAAGCAAATGCTAATCTTTTAGCTGCCATGTGGAACTTTATCCTCGCCTAAAACCATCAACATTTCCAAATCTTCAACCATTTGTGGTGAAAGTTTTGGAGTAATGACCACTTGATTTTGCGGTTTTTCGGCCATGTCAATCGAGTTTGGGAATACCACGAACCCTGTAATTGCAGCGGCAAGTGCAAAACCTGACATTTTCCAAAGTCCGTAACGAGAGGCTGCTCGGTCTTGAATGTTTTCAATGACCTGATTCATCACCACGGGTTTGTCTTTATGATGTTGTGCCAGTGTATCGAGTTTGGAAGTAACTTGTTTTAAGAAATCATCTTGTTTCATTCGGATGACCCTCCACCATATGGATTTAAATGTGCTAAAGAAGCCCTAAGCCCTTGAATAGCACGGTGATAATGTGTTTTTACACTACCTTCACTGCATTCCATAATTTGCGCAGTGGTGTGTGTATCAAAACCTTCCCAAGCACGAAGCATGAACGCTTGTTGCTGTCGAACAGGAAGCTTGGCAATCGCTTCTTGTATTTCTTCAGCAGTTACGGCTTGATTCAGAAAATCAAATGGACTAGGCATATTTTCATCAACGATATCATTGAGTTCTATATCGTCATCATCTAAGCTCACCTTTTTGAAAAAAGAAAAAGGTTGCGCTCGACGGACTTCTTTTCTGCGCCAGTCTTGTAGTTTATGGTTCAAAATGGTGTAAAACAGGGGATACCATTCATCAGTCGATTTTTCAGCATATGCTTTATGTAAGGAAATAAATGCTTCTTGCACTAAATCCATTGCGATGCCTTGTTGACCTTGAGTAGCACTTTCCATCATCACTAAAGCACGTCCAGTCATATCCTGCATAAAAATTTTCAGGCGTTGTTCAGCCGTACTCTTAAGAGTACTTAAGTTTTCCGACTGAGACTGTTTTGGTACTGAATCCATAGAGATGGAAAATCCTGTCATTGGATACCCACCATTATTTCCATATTCATACATATATAACGTTGGAAATAATGGTTTGGTTGACAAAAAACTTATTATTTTTCTAGCGTAATCTATTTTTAAACATCAATGAACGCTGTTTAAAATAAAGTAACGAAAGAACAGGCTTATAAACGTTGACGAACCATCTCAAAGAAACAAATAGAGCCTGCAACTGCAACATTCAATGATTCTTGTCCGCCGGGCTGTGGAATAGAAACTGCTTCTGCATGCTTAAGTGCATAATTCGATACACCTTGACCTTCGTTGCCTAGAATCCAAACACACTGTTTTCGCAAGTTTTTTGAATAAAGGCTTTCAGATTGGTGCGAACTAGTGACATAAACCGGTATGGTGAATTTTTCTAAAAGGTCTTCTAATGCAATATTTTCATAAGTTTGCAGAGAAAAATGTGCACCCATCCCTGCACGAAGGACGCGCGGTGACCAAATAGATGCCGAACCTTTGGTGCATACAACTTGTTCAATGCCTGCCGCAGCAGCTGAACGGAGCAACGTTCCAACATTACCCGGATCTTGGATATTGTCTAGAATGAGGGTGTCTTCTTTAAAATTCAAAGCTTCAGGTGAGCTTGGTAAGTCGACAATTGCCAAACACGCTAAAGATGTACCTAAAGTACTTAAATCTTTATATAAAGATTCACTGATAACAAAGACATAACCATCATAGAGCTCATTGATTTTTTCTAAATCAGGATGGCTCATTGCCACTTCAGTCGTGAAAATAGAATGAATTTTACGATTTTTTGCTAACCATGCAAGTGTTAGATGTGTGCCTTCAAGTACGGTTTGACGCTGTTTTTTACGAAAGGAGTTTTGTTCAATCAATCCACGTAGGTGTTTGATTTTTGGATTATCTTTTGATTCAAGAAAAAAAGCTGGCATGGGAGAGTTATCCATGGAAGTAAGTAAATATACTCACTTCCATTTTTTAAATTAATGGTGGTAGCTGGTTGCTAATTCAACTTCGTTTTTAGAACCAATGATCACAGGCACACGTTGATGCATTTCAGTGGGTTGAATCTCAAGAATACGAACGCGACCAGTAGTAGATGCACCACCAGCTTGTTCCATCAACATGCTCATTGGGTTGGCTTCGTACATTAAACGCAGACGACCTGCTTTTTGCGGATCTTTGGTATCGTATGGATATAAGAAAATACCACTGCGGCAAAGAATACGGTGAATGTCGCCAACCATACATGCAACCCAACGCATATTGAAGTCTTTGCCACGCACTGCTGTTTTGCCATCTTGAAGTTCAGCAATATAGCGTTTTACAGGTTCTTCCCAATGACGTTGATTAGAGGCATTGATGGCATATTCTTGCGTGTCGGCAGCGACTTGAACATTTTCAGAAGTGAGCAAGAATTCTTGAGTTTCTGGATCAAAAGTAAAGAATACAACGCCAGCGCCTACCGTCAGTGCCATCATGGTAGATGGACCATATAATACATAGCCAGCAGCGACTTGTTCTGTCCCAGCTTGCATAAAGTCTTCAGCTTGGGTCACTGCATTTTTTGCAGGCAGGATAGAAAAAATTGTGCCTACACACATATTGATGTCGATGTTGCTTGAACCATCCAGTGGATCGAATAACACAAGGAATTTACCATTGTCTTGCGCAGGCGTGAATTCATCGAGTTCTTCAGAAGCTAAACCACCGACTTGTGGATGAACTTTTAATGCATCAATTAAATAATCGTTTGAGATGACATCAAGTTTCTTTTGAGTTTCACCTTGTACATTTTCATGTTCTGCACTACCCAATACACCTGCTAAGGCACCTTTTTGCAATGCTTGATCAATCGTTTTACAAGTATTTGCAATTGTTTCAATTACTTGAGAAAGTTCTGGTGTTAAGTTCCCTGTTTTTTGTTCTAAGAATTGGGAAAGGGTGAGGTATGACATGCTAGGAAAGCTCCAACTAGAAAATGATAAAAAACTATCAAAAGAATATGGGGATTCATTTTAGATGAGAACGAGACAAAAGAACAATTAAACTCGACTATTTGTCGTGATTTTACCCTTGTAAGTTTTGTGGAAAATGCTATGTTGATGTGAGCAGAGACTATTTAAAAACAGGGATAGGAGCACGATTATGACCACACAAAAGTTTGATGCGACTCCAACGCCAAATGAAGCAATGAATTTAGATGACATTTCTGCCGAGAAAGTGAAGGAAGCATGGAAGGATTACGAAGCTAAACCTGAATATAAAAAATTCAACAAGCATGATCTGATTGAATCTATGCAAAGCTCGCATGAAGAACCTGATGCATCTGAAAAAGTTTAAATGCTAATCTAAGTAATTAAGTAATAAAAAAGCGCTCAATTTGAGCGCTTTTTTATTAAAAGTCATTATTTTAATAAGGGTGGAACTGCTTCATAGTTAAGTTCTACGCGGCGATTTTCTTTCCAAGCATTTTCATCATGACCTGCATTAATTGGCATTTCTTTACCATAGCTTACGGCTTCTAATTGTGTTGCTGCAACACCATTGGTGATTAAGAAGCTTTCGACCGCTTTGGCACGACGTTCACCCAAAGCCATGTTGTATTCACGTGTACCACGTTCATCGGTATGACCCGTTAAAGCCACTTTCGAATTTGCATTCGCTACAAGAAATTGTGCATGGGCTTGAAGCGTTTGGTAATCGTCATTGGAAAGATCACTGCTGTCATAGTCAAAATGCACCACACGTTTCGCTAAGAATGCTTTGTTTGCGGCAGTTACACCTTTTGAAGAAGCACCCGCTAAGTTTTGGGCATTGAGTGCCGCATCTTCACTTAAACCTTCTGTACTTACTGTACCCGCACTGTTCGGGTTTTGACCTGCTTGAATTTCAGCAGCAGGTTTACGACTTGCACAACCTGTCATCACTAAGGTTGTTGCAAGAACAGGAAGGACCAATAATTTTACTAATTTCATTTTCATCTCCATGATCATCATTGCTTTAAATTAAATTGTTATTTAGGTGCCCAAGCTGGCTCACGAACTTCACCTTGTTCACTGGGTAAATTCATGCGGAAACGACCATCCAGTGACATGATGGATAATAATCCACGATTACCTTCACGCGTTGCATACACCACCATTTGCCCATTTGGAGAGAAACTTGGTGATTCATCCAAACTGGTTGGGGTCAGAATGTTGGTAATCCCTGTATTGATGTCTTGAATGGCAACTTTGTAATTGCTACCACTTGGACGATGGACCAGAGCGATTTTTTTACCGTCGGCACTTAAAGTACCACGTGCATTAAATGCGCCACGGAAAGTGAGGCGCTTACTTGAATCATCAGCAAAATTATAGCGATAAATTTGTGCAGAACCACCGCGATCCGAGGTAAAAATAAAGGATTTACCATCTGGGGCATAGCGTGCTTCAGTATCAATTGCACTATCATTGGTCATGCGCTGTAGTGCGCGTGTCGTTAAGTTCATTTGATAGATTTCAGGATTGCCATGCAAGGATGCGGTAAACAACATGCTTTGACCATCTGGCGAGAAGCTAGGCGCACCATTTAAACCACGGAAGCTTGCGAGTTTTTCACGTTGTCCTGTCGCTAAATCTTGTACATAAATTGCAGGGCGCTTGGTTTCAAAAGAAACATAGGCAATTTTCTTTGCGTCTGGTGTCCATGCAGGTGACAGAATTGGATCACGTGAAGTCAGAATAGTTTTGGGTTGTTCGCCATCGGTATCGGCAATTTGTAAGGTATAACGTTGTTCAGGTGTGGCTGGGTTACGTAATACATAAGCAATACGACCACTAAAGTCACCTGCAATGCCTGTCAGTGCTTGATAAATGGCATCGCTAATCATGTGTCCAGCTTGGCGAATACGTGAAGCTGGAACTGTAAGTAACTCATTGAGTAGATATTGTTGTTTTTCTACATCATAGAGTTGATAGTGAACTTCAAAGCTGCCATTTTCAGTTGTTTTGACTGTACCTGTGACTAAATAGGGAATACCCGCAGTTTTCCATGCTTCTGCATTTGGAGCATTGATACTTGCAGTTGCAGGTAAATTTTTTGAAGCACTTGAAAATTTGCCAGAGCGGTTGAGGTCACTTTCGACAATGGGATAAATGCTTTGGTCATTATTAAAGGGAATAATGGCAATTTTAGGTGCTTCTTCTGCGGCTTTAACAATTTCTAAATGCAGTTGGGCATAAGACTGGGTAGCTAAAACTGGGCTTAATGCTGTCAAAATGGTGAGGCAAAGTAGATGTTTACGCGTCATTTCCATCATCCGCTACGTACTCTAAAGAATGTAAATTATTGTGAATTCGGTTGTGTCACATAATGGCATGATTTTAAATTATTAAAAGTACATCATTATGTCAAAACTGTTATAAGACTGTGAAAGATGAATGAAATTTTCTCATCTTTGCTGAGCTTAAATTCAATAAAAAATAGCTATATCAAATTAAATTGATATAGCTATTTTTTATTTCGCTGTAAAGCTAGAGGTAAATGTTCTGGCTTCACGTCGGGCATCTGGATCCGATGGCATTGGATAAGGTGCCGCTTCACGTACCGCAGCTTCAATGCTGGCTTTCATATCAGAATCACTGGCATTGACCACCACTGATTGTACTGCACCGCTATCGCTGAGTGTGACGCGCGCCGTAGCTTTTTTTCCCGCAGAATCTTGTGGTCGATTCCATGCGCGTGTAACACGTTCGGTAAATTGGCGTTTGGCATCCGAAGCAATTTTCTTCGCTTCTGCTTTTTTAGTGGCAGCTGCTTCTGCGGCTTGTTGCGCAGCCGAATTTTTAGCTTCTTCCGCAGCTTCGGCTCTGGCTTTTTCAGCAGCATCAGCTTTGGCTTTGTTCGCGGCATCAGCTTTGGCTTTATTTGCAGCATCAGCTTTGGCTTTATTTGTTGCATCTACTTTAGCTTTTTCAGCAGCATCAGTTTTGGCTTTATTCGCAGCATCAGCCTTGGCTTTATTTGCAGCATCAGCTTTGGCTTTATTTGCTGCATCTACTTTAGCTTTTTCAGCAGCATCGGCTTTGGCTTTATTCGCAGCATCAGCTTTAGCTTTATTTGCAGCGTCAGCTTTAGCTTTATTTGCTGCATCAGCTTTAGCTTTATTCGCAGCATCGGCTTTGGCTTTATTTGCTGCATCTACTTTAGCTTTTTCAGCAGCGTCAGCTTTAGCTTTATTCGCAGCATCAGCTTTGGCTTTATTTGCTGCATCTACTTTAGCTTTTTCAGCAGCGTCAGCTTTGGCTTTGTTCGCGGCATCAGCTTTGGCTTTATTCAAAGCATCAGCTCTAGCTTTTTCAGCAGCGTCCGCTTTAGCTTGATTTGCAGCGTCAGCTTTGGCTTTGTTCGCGGCATCAGCTTTAGCTTTGTTCGCAGCGTCGGCCTTAGCTTTTTCAGCAGCGTCGGCTTTGGCTTTTTCAGCAGCATCAGCTTTAGCTTTATTCGCAGCATCTGCTTTGGCAGCAGCTTGTTGCTCTGCTTGAAGCAATGCTTCTGCTTTGGTTTCTTGTACGGCTTTATTTGTATCAGGTTTTGGGGTTATAGGTGAGGGCGGTGTAATTGGAATAACAGGCGCGGGTTCAACACTTGGTTCCGCCGTTTGTTGCACTTGTTCCGCAACTTTTTCATGTGCTGTTTCTGCCGAATCTGTTTGTTCTAAAGGCACAGGTTCAGGTGGGATTAAATCTTCTGGTGTGATTAAAACCATTTTAATTTGTTTAGGGGGTTCAACAGGTTTACTCATACCTAAAAAAAGTAAGCCAGTGATAGCCACCACATGGACCGCAACGGTAAATCCAAGCGCAATGGTTTTTTCTTTAGATGGTAGCTTTTTGAAATCTTTCATACTTTATTCTAAAGGCTGAGTGAGTAAGCTAACTTGTGTTAAACCGGCATCTTGAAGACTAGACATTAAAGCCATGACATCTCCATAGGGACGAGTGTTATGACCGTTAATGACGACATTCAGTTCTTTATTATCATTTTTGGCTTGTGTTTGTGCTTCAACAAGAACATCAGTTAACTGCGTAAGATCAACTGGACCCGTTTTTTGGCTTTTATATTCCACATAATAAAGACCATCTTTATCTAGAGTAACGATGGTCGGTGCATCTTTAGATTCTATCGGATTACCATTGGCTTGGGGTAAATCCACTTTAATCCCACTGGTGATCATGGGTGCCGTGACCATAAAAATCACTAAAAGTACCAGCATCACGTCAATATAAGGAACGACGTTCATCTCACTTTTTAGGGGTTTTTTGACACGCTCAAAGCGTCCAGAACGTTGAATCGCCATTAGTCATTTTCCTGTGTAGAACTCACAGTTTGACGTTGTAATAGCGCCACCATTTCTTCAGCAAACAATGCACGGTCTGAATAGACAGTTTCACCTTTTGCTGTGTAATGGTTAAATGCCAATACCGCAGGAATTGCAGCAAATAAACCAATGGCGGTTGCAATGAGTGCCTCAGCAATACCCGGAGCAACCGTTGCAAGTGTTACTTGGTCAACATCTGCCAGACCAATAAAGGCATTCATGATGCCCCAAACCGTACCGAATAAACCGATATAGGGTGCAACAGAACCAATACTGGCCAATGCGCCTAAGCCTTTTTCAAGTAAACCTTGGTCACGACTTAAACCGACACGTAAAATACGTTCAGTACCTTCAATGGTTTGTTGGGTGGTTGCTTGAAATTTTTTGAGTTTAAAAAATTCACCAATGCCTTGGTAGAAAATATCTTCTAAACCAGTACGTTTAGAATTGAGTTGTGCGTTGTTGTAGAGCGTATTGAGTTCAGCCCCAGACCAGAAGATTTTTTGAAAATGTTCATCATCGGCCTGGGCTTTTTTATAACTCATATGTAACTTGGCAATCAGATACCAACTGTATAAGGATGCCAGTAGCAGTACCAACATAACCAGTTGAACGACAGGGCTTGCTTGTAAAATAAGATCTGATACGTGTAAAGAAGATTCTAATTGAGTTGCCATAGTTACATTGTGCCAATAAATTTTTAGTCTTGTCCTAACTCTTTTAGAATTAGTTGACGGATTTCCTCAGGAAGCCGTGTTGGACGCATGCCGTCTACACTGATACATGCCAATTCGACTTCACCAGATGCCAGCATGATTTCACCACGATAAATATTTTGTTGCAATACAAAAGATGTTGCTTTACATGAAACAACACTCGCTGTAACCGTAATCAGGTCATCCATGAGGATTGGACGTGAATATTTCACATTTATTTTGTGTACCACAAAGTGGTAATCTTTTTGGTGCCAGTAATGTTCAACACCTGCTGCACGTAACCATTCAGTACGGGTACGTTCCATAAAGCGAATATGATTTGCATGATAGACAATGCCACCTGCGTCAGTATCTTCAATGTATACACGAATTTGAAATTCGAATTTATTCGCCATGATCTTGTTCCATTTTGGGTTCGGTTTTATATTTTAAAGCCGTACTTTTAGGGAGATTTTCATCTTTTAAAATGATGCTGCTTTCGCTAAGAGTCAAGCTCTGTATAGCGTAGAAGTTTAGCACTCTGAGTTTTTCCTCCAATGGCACAAGGTTTCAAATACAATTTGAAGCTATATAAAATTGTTGATGAACTGGATACACTCTTGCTGTTCTGGGGGAGAACATGCAATGAATCGATATATAAAGTGGTTGATCGCACTGGCAATAGGCTATGCACTTTGGTCGTATTGGGCTGCACCGCATTCTGGTATTCAGGATTCAACTGATTATCAAGTGGTCGATGGTGTACATCACAGTGATCAGTTTGTGATGACCAATTTGGCACCGTATGCAGGTGAGTTTCGAGTTTTGTCCAAAGAAAACTATAGCTTGGGGCGTGAAGCTGAACTCAGTCCAGTCGATTTTGCTTTAGGCTGGGATCGAATGGCAGATCCTGCGGTTTATAAACAGTTGTCAATTCGACAGAGTAACCGTTGGTATTATTGGCAGTATGAAAATGCACCGCCTATTCCTGTAAATGAAATATCAAGTCAGAGTGCCAATACGCATTTAATTCCTGCAACTAAAGCCATTGCCAAACAATTGGCTCAAATTGATCAAGATAATTTGATTTATTTAAAAGGGCAGTTGGTTGAAGTAAAGGCTCAAGATGGATGGACATGGCGTAGTTCCCTTAGCCGTGAAGATACTGGAAATGGTGCATGTGAGTTGATGTTGGTGGAAGAGGTAAGAGTGATTTCTAAGTCTTAGATCTTTTATTTGTTGAATTAAGCAAGAATATGATTTTGTGGAGAGGATAAGCTATTGAACTTGGTTCCAAGCACTCTTTCTAATGTTGTATGTGATTAATTTTCTATATGGTTTGGTCTATTTACTTTTGACGGGACAAAAGTAACAAAATCCCTCTGTTGGATTGAGGGTATGTCCTGAGCAAGCTTTAAGCACTGCTTTAAAGCGTAGCGCAAGTCAATCCAACGGGCGACATCCATGTCATCTGTCATGTGATTTTTTAAAGTGATGAATTTTTTTAAAAATATAAATTTATAATCACATATTTGGAAAGAAGAAATTAGACAGTTTAAGCATGAGTTATTTGAGTATTTTAAAGATGAATTTGAAAGAGTTACAAAGGGAGAATAAATCTCCCTTTTCTCATTTATCCTTTGGTTCAGGTGGCGTCATACCAAACTGCAAATACGCCATATTGGTTGCAATACGACCTCGTGCAGTACGCATGGCATAACCTTGCTGAATTAAATAGGGTTCAATAACATCTTCTAAGGTGCCTGAATCTTCTGCCATCGCCGCAGCCAAAGCTTCAACACCAGCAGGACCACCGTCAAAACGCTCTAACAACATTGACAAATAACGACGGTCTAAAGTGTCCAAGCCATCTTTATCGACATTCAGCATGTCCAGTGCACGTTGCGCCATATCTTGATTGACTTCGCCAGTCCCTTTGACTTGAGCATAGTCTCGAACACGACGCAGTAATCGATTGGCAATACGGGGTGTACCGCGTGCACGACGGGCAATTTCTTTAGCGCCATCGGCAGTCATGGGAACATCCATCAAGCTGGCTGAACGTGACACAATGTGGGTGAGGTCAGCAACCGAATAAAACTCTAAACGCTGCACAATACCAAAACGGTCACGTAGCGGAGAGGTCAGTAAGCCTGCACGAGTCGTTGCCGCAACTAAAGTAAACGGCGGTAAATCCAGTTTAATGGAGCGTGCGCCCGGTCCTTCACCAATCATAATATCGAGTTGGTAGTCTTCCATTGCAGGGTAGAGAATTTCTTCAATCACTGGTGAAAGACGGTGAATTTCATCAATAAATAAAACATCACCTTCTTCAAGGTTGGTCAGCATGGCGGCCAAGTCACCGGCACGTTCTAGCACTGGACCTGAAGTAGACTTTAAGTTACCACCCATTTCACGTGCGATAATATTGGCCAGTGTGGTTTTACCTAAACCGGGTGGACCAAAAATTAAAGTATGGTCGAGTGCTTCACCACGCCCACGTGCTGCGCCAATAAAGATTTCCATTTGTTCACGCACCACAGGTTGACCCACATAGTCATCGAGTGAAGTGGGGCGAATGGCACGATCAAAATGATCTTCAGGTTTTTCAGAACCACTGATTAAACGGTCTTGCATAATGATTTAGATTTACCTTCGGGGGCATCAATTGAGTCTGTGATGATTCATACAGCCTCAGATAAATATTTGAGTTTGGATGTCATTGTGTCGGCATAACTTTACTTTTGACAGATGAGCAGTATACCGCGCAAGGTAACAAAACCCTTTTGTTAAACAGAGGATACATCTTGTATCCTCTGTTTAACTGGCAACATTCATGTCGCCATTCGTGTATCGAATTTCGTGTAGTGTTAGATTTAAATCTTTTTATCTATTCATAGACTTTAACGCAGCACGAATAATATCACTGGCTTCAGTAAAATCTGCTTTTACCGCATTAATCAGTTTTTGTGCTTCGGCAGGTTTATAACCAAGCGATTGTAACGCTGCTTCTGCTTCGGCAACGGGTGAATTTGAGTTGAACTGAATTTGAGTTGAGGTCGAGTTTACAGCGGTTGAACCTGATGCAAGTGTTTTAAAGCGATCACGCAGTTCAATCATCAAACGTTCAGCGGTTTTTCTACCCACACCTGGGACTTTAATGAGTGTATTGATATCTTCATTTTCAACAGTATGAATTAGCAGGTCGATACTTAAAGTAGACAGGATGCCTAAAGCCATTTTAGGGCCAACGCCATTTACTTTAAGGAGGGTACGGAAAATAGTTTTTTCTTGTGCATCTAAAAAGCCATAAAGTAATTGCGCATCTTCACGTACGGTTAAATGCGTCCATAACGTGACTTTTTGCCCCTTTTGTAATTGGCAAAAGGTCGAAAGTGGGGTGTCCACTTCATAGCCAACACCATTTACATTTAATAATACCGTTGGTGCTTCCAAAGCAAACACTTCACCAATGAGACATCCAATCATTTTGATTTTTTCACTTATCTATCGTTTGTTGCATAGTAGTGAGCATTTGCCATAAAGGCAAAATGCTCGGTCATTTTTTTGCTGAAATGATCAGCAAAAGTATTCAATGAAGCTACATTCTTTGAAATGCTTAAATTAAACCTGCTTTATTGCCTTGAAGTTCTTGTGACAAGTTATATGCCTGATGATCGGAAAACTTCGAGATAATATCCAGTACCTGCATGATATTTTCATAATGGTTACTTTCAAAAGTCACACCTGCGCGTTGTAGCATCGACATTAAGCATTGTTCTTTGAAACTTAAGGTTTTATGTGGTGTTGTCAGGGGAATGAAGGCATCCAAAATATTTTGCAGACTTTGATGGGCAATAATTTCTAATCCTGCCTTTTGTGGATGTTCAAAAATTTTGTCGCGGGCTAAGTTCTTTGCCCGCTCAATTCCGCGTTCAATATCTTCAGAACAATATTGTAATAAGCTGCCTTTGAGTTGACCGGATAAAATTTCAAAGTGATGTTTAGCAAAGGCTGTGGTGACTTCATCGACCAGACGTTTCATTACACGACCCCGTAAAGCGGCAATTTTCTGCTGCCATGTTGTGGTGGGTAGAGAAAGTTCAGAGGGTTTGCCATAGTCTGCAATCAAATCAAGGAAAATAGGCTCTACTTCTTCATAAGACAGCATATTTAAAATAATGCCATCTTCAAGGTCAATCAGGGCATAACAGATGTCATCTGCGGCTTCCAAAAGGTAAGTTAAAGGATGACGGCAATAATGGTATTCGCCCAGTTGAATTAAACCGAGTTGTTCTGCAATCTGTTTGAGAATTTCTTTTTCTGATTGATAACAGCCAAATTTCGCTCGTTGACTGGCAGGACGATCGCCTTGAGATGCAATGGTTTTAGATAACCAAGGGTACTTTAAGTAAGCCCCTAATGTTGCGTAAGTCAGGCGCATGCCGCCATCATTGGGATGGTAGTCAATTTTAGTCAGTAGACGTAAACCTTGTGCATTGCCTTCAAATTGGCGTACATCGGCCTGTTCTTCCGCAGTGAGTTTTTCTAGAAAGTTACCATGCGAAGCATCATCGAACCATTCACGAATGGCGTATTCACCCGCGTGTCCAAAAGGTGGATTACCAATATCATGTGCGAGGCAAGCCGCTTGAATAATCGCGCCAACATCGGCGGGGGAAATCCATACAGGCAGTTGATCTTTGATTTTTTCAGCTGCTAACATCCCCAAAGAGCGACCAATACAGGACACTTCAAGCGAATGGGTTAAGCGGGTATGAATGCCATCGTGTTGTGTCAGCGGATGAACTTGAGTTTTACGATTCAGTTGTCGAAAACTTTGTGAAAAAATAATGCGGTCATAATCTTTATGAAATGGGCTACGTGCCTGTTCTGTACTTTGTTTTTTGCTACCAATACGAACTGTTGAAAGCAGTTCAAGCCAACGCATTTGAGTCATTTATCATTATTCAGTTATCGCTTATCAGCATCATGCCAAAAAACTAAAAAAAGCACTAGAGCAGGGCGACATGATTTGTCTTATATCTTGTCGTGTTTTTGAAGATACTTTTAATTCGCGTTTATTTAGATTTTTATGAAAGCATGGCAATGTTAACGGTCATTGATCCTGCACTATTTTTGGATAAGGTTCCTGTAATGAACATTATTTTATTGAATGCATAGATGAAAGGTGCTGTATTAAATTTTATGCCATGGTAGTACAGTATTTTGATCCTAAGTCAGTGGAAATTACAGCTAAAATAGTCGGGTATTGACTAGGAATACGGGCTTCACAATAGCCTGAAGTATGTTAAATAATATTTAGAAACAAGATATTTATAGATCAGATATCAGGGAAATTCAAAATTTTTGGCTGAAAATTAAAGTATTCTTAAGAGATCTTGCTTGAATAGATGGCACATTCGTGAATTTCTATCTAGCTGATTTGGTCAATACGAAGTAGAATATGCGCTCTCTCTAAGTCACATTGGCGGTATGGTCCAAAAGACCTGCCCGTGGAGCCAAAATCAGCATGTTTATCGTGGCCGGTGCGCAAGCACACTCTTCTTTTAAGAAAACTCAACTCTTAAACCGCCTCGCGTCATTGAGTTCTGTTCAATCAATTGAAAGTCAATGGATTTATCTGTTTGATCAAGCGCTCAACGAGCAGCAGCATCAATCTGCATTACAGCTATTAAATGATGGTGCTTCTTTTGAAGTTCGCCAAGCCGAAAGTGATGAAATTCAAATTCTTGTCACACCGCGTTTAGGTACGATCTCTCCGTGGTCGTCTAAAGCAACGGATATTTTTGCCAACTGTAATACGCCAATACACCGCCTTGAACGCGGTGTTTTGTTTACTTTAAAAGGTGTTTCTGAAATATCTGCTGAAGTGAAACTTGCGTTACATGACCGCATGACCGAAAGCGTGTTCAATCAAATTGAAGATGCTGCTGCATTATTTTCTGAAACTGAGCCAAAACCGCTCAATTCAATCGATATTTTAGGTCAAGGTAAAGATGCATTGGTTAAAGCCAATTCTGAATTTGGTTTTGCACTGTCTGATGAAGAAGTTGATTATTTAACTGAAGCATTTACCAAAATGGGTCGTAACCCACATGACATCGAACTCATGATGTTTGCACAAGCGAACTCAGAGCATTGTCGTCATAAAATCTTTGGTTCTGAATGGACCATTGATGGTGAAAAACAACCTTTATCATTGTTCCAAATGATTAAGAACACCTATAAAGAATCTCCTACAGATGTTTTGTCCGCATATAAAGACAATGCTTCTGTTATCGTAGGTTATGACACGCAACGTTTTTATCCAAAACCAGATGAAAATGGTCACTACGTTTATAAATATAAGAGCCAAGCTGCTCATATTTTGATGAAAGTGGAAACCCATAACCATCCTACAGCGATTGCGCCATTTGCTGGTGCAGCGACGGGTTCGGGTGGTGAAATTCGTGACGAAGGTGCAACAGGTCGTGGTGGTAAACCTAAAGCAGGTTTAACGGCATTTACCACGTCTAACCTAAATATTCCGGGCTTCGAACAACCGTGGGAAGACAACTACGGCAAACCATCTCGTATGGCATCTCCGTTGCAAATTATGATTGAAGGCCCACTCGGTGGCGCTGCATTCAATAATGAATTTGGTCGTCCTGCGTTAAATGGTTACTTCCGTACTTTTGAACAAAATGTAAATGGTGACGTTAAAGGTTTCCATAAGCCGATTATGATCGCTGGTGGTTACGGTAACATTCGTCCGGACCATGTTGAAAAAGATGCAATCCAACCGGGTGACTTGCTCATCGTGTTGGGTGGTCCTGCAATGCTGATTGGTTTAGGCGGTGGCGCAGCATCTTCTGTAGACAGTGGTAAATTGGGTGAAAACCTAGACTTTGCTTCAGTACAACGTGAAAACCCAGAAATGGAACGCCGTTGCCAAGAAGTGATTGATACATGCTGGCGCTTTGAAGATGCCAACCCAATCGTTTCTGTACATGATGTGGGTGCAGGTGGTGTTTCAAATGCAATGCCTGAGCTGGTAAATGATCACGAACTTGGTGCGGTGTTAAATCTTCGTAAGATTCCTTCATTAGAGCCGGGTATGTCTCCAATGGAGATCTGGTCAAATGAAGCGCAAGAACGTTATGTATTGGCGATTCGTCCAAGTTCTTTAGCATTATTTGAATCGATTTGTGCACGTGAACGCTGTCCGTTTGCTGTGTTGGGTGAAGCAACTGAAGCGCGTCACTTAACCGTTGAAGATCCATTGTTTGATAACAAAGCTGTGGATATGCCAATGCAAGTCATGCTGGGTGGTACACCACGCATGAGCCGTTCATACGAGACAATTGAACGTCAAGGCGATGACTTTGATGCATCAACAGTTGATTTGAAAGAAGCGATTTACCGTGTTCTTAAAAATCCAACAGTTGCTTCTAAATCGTTCCTGATTACCATTGGTGACCGTTCAATTACCGGTATGGTTGCACGTGACCAAATGGTCGGTCGCTGGCAAGTTCCCGTAGCAGATGCTGCGGTAACAACCACAAGTTTAGTGGGCTTCACAGGTGAAGCAATGGCGATGGGTGAACGTCCTCCTGTTGCATTGTTAAATCCTGCTGCATCTGCACGTTTGGCTGTGGCTGAAGCAATTTCCAATATTATGTGTGCCAACATCGAACAGATCAGCGACATTAAATTGTCTGCGAACTGGATGGCAGCTGCTGGTCAAACAGGTGAAGATCAAGCCTTGTTTGAAGGTGTTAAAGCCATTGGTATGGAAATGTGTCCTGCACTTGGAATTGCAATTCCAGTCGGTAAAGACTCATTGTCTATGCGTACCACGTGGAACGATGAAGGGATTGATAAATCAGTTACTTCACCAATGACGGGTGTGATTACCGCATTTGCACCAGTGGGTGATGTGCGTAAAACATTGACACCTGAATTGAAAAATGAAGATTCAGTATTGGTACGTATTGACTTGTCTAAGGGTCAGTTCCGCCTTGGTGGTTCGATCCTTGCGCAAGTGTATAAAGCAATTGGTTCAATCACTCCTGACGTTGATAGCTTTGATGAGTTCAAAGCATTCTTTGCATTGGTTCAAGACTGGAATAACCGCGGCTTAATCAAGGCTTACCATGACATCGGTGATGGTGGTCTAGTGGCAACTGTTGCAGAAATGATGTTTGCATCACGCTTGGGTGTAGCACTACAAGCTCAATCTACAGACAGCTTATTTGCTGAAGAAATTGGTGCAGTGCTTCAAATTAGCGCGGCAGATTGGGAATCACTTCAAGCAGAAGTTGCAGCATCGATATTGAAAGATGCAATTGCAGTGGTCGGTACAGTTAATACAACGGATACTTTAACGATCAATGGTTTGAACTTAGACCGTGCTGATTTACAACAAGCATGGACTGAAGTATCGCATCAAATCCAACGTTTACGTGACAATGTTGAAACAGCAGATCAAGAATATAGCTTGATTGCCAACAAAGAACACAAAGGTATCATCGCATTACCAACATTTGACTTAAATGAACCTGTTGAAGCGCCGTATATCAATTCACGTCGTCCAAGTATGGCAATTTTACGTGAACAAGGTGTCAATGGTCATATCGAAATGGCAGCGGCATTCGATAAAGTGGGCTTCAATACTGTTGACGTTCACATGAGTGATCTGATTGCGGGTCGTGTTGATCTTGATGATTTTGAAGGTCTGGCAACGTGTGGCGGTTTCTCTTACGGTGACGTGATGGGTGCTGGGGGCGGTTGGGCGAAATCTGTTCTATTCAATCCTAAGCTTCGTGACCAATTTGAGAAATTCTTTAACCGTGATGGAACCTTCTCTTTAGGTGTGTGTAATGGTTGTCAAATGCTATCGCAATTGGCTCCACTTATTCCGGGTGCTGAGAACTGGCCACGTTTCCACCGTAATACTTCAGAAATGTTTGAAGCGCGTGTGGCAAATATCCGCATTGAAAAATCAAACTCTGTCTTGTTAGAGGGTATGGAAGGTTCGATTTTACCAATCGCAATTGCGCATGGTGAAGGTCGTGTCGTTGCAAGTAGCGAGAACATTGCTGCTTTAAATGCAGGTAACCAAGTCAGCCTACGTTATGTAGATAGCTTTGGTAACGCAACACAGCGCTATCCATTGAACCCGAATGGTTCGCCAGAAGCGATTACAGGTGTAACCTCTGCTGACGGTCGTGCAACCATTATGATGCCGCACCCTGAACGTAACTTCCGTGCAATTCAGCATTCTTGGAAACCTGAAGAATGGACTGAAGATGGTGCATGGTTACGTATGTTCCGTAATGCACGTAAGTTTATTGGTTAATCTGAAGTAAATTTTTAAAGCCACCTTCGGGTGGCTTTTTTATTTGGCTGTATTTTTTTCTTTAAATTTTTTAATTCTCCTGCTGGACTTGGTTTGGATTTTGCTTTTATATTGGAGTGAAATACGTTTTGTATGTTTTATGCGCAATGATGATGCAATATAGATCAAAGATGGTGAACCCAATATAAGTTCAGGATTGAATCTCGAAGTGAGGTGACACAATGCTAAAAACGATGACATATACGACCGTTGATAAAACAGCGCTGCGTAAGAAAGGCTGGAAGCTATTTGTGGTGGTTGTGAGTTTGCAATTGATATTTCTGATTTTAGGTTATGCCTTACAGATGTGATAGAAAAACCACCGAAAGGTGGTTTTTCTTTTGTGGTTTAATATTTGATTTAGCCTTACTTTTGATGCATGAAGAATATATTCTGCAAGGGAATAAAAATGCTTTGTTAGACTGATGGGGCATCCTTGCTCCAAAGTCTAACCTGCGACATCCATGTCGCAGGGCATGTGATTTGATGCTAATAATAAAATTTTAGTTTTTCTTTTGTTATCATAGATTAGCTATAAAATTTTAATGAGATAAAAATTGAAGACTAAAGAAAAGAGATTAAAAATTAATATAATTTTTGGGGCTGTTGTTGGCTTAGTTGGGATAGCTTGTGGTTTATGGCTTTTAATTTCTTTAGAGAAAATATCAGGAGCAGAATTTGTGGCTTTAGTACTTGGCTTTTCTGTGATTGGGCTGATTATCGCTTTTGCTGCGGAAGTTCAGGAATTTTCGATTGCAGGAAATGGCGTCAAATTAAAAGAGCTAAGGTCGGAAGCCGAAAAGACCATAGATGAGTTAAAGGAAGCTAGAACTGAGTTATTTAGAGTTTTAGTCCAAAAAAGCATTTTTATTTCTGGAGGATTTTGCAGTAATTCAATTATAGATGAGTGTGCAGAATCATTTTTTGAATTGGTTGAACAAATTGAAAAATTTAATTGTTTAAATGATTTAAAATTAGACATTGAGAAGTCATTAAAATTAATTTTAAGTCGTCAATACAATAATTTGTACGCAATTCATAAATCAAATAAGAAATATACAGATCCACTTGAGAGTTATGATTCACCAAGAATTTTAAGGATGAAAATTAGTGATGAATCTATACAGACTTACATTGCTAAACAGTCTCCTAAGTTAACAACAGAAGAAGGGAGATCAGTTGTTAATGATGCACTAGAAGTATATGAAAAATTATATGCTATAAAAGTAAAACTCGATAAATTAGAAACGGACAATGCTTAAACTGATCTACTACGTCCCCGAATCCCATCTTGAATCCACTAAACTTGCTATTTTTGAAGCAGGAGCAGGCGGCATTGGTAACTATGAACATTGTGCTTGGCAAGTTTTAGGTACAGGGCAATTTAAACCTGTAAAAGGGGCGAATCCTTTTATTGGTGAGTTAGATATTGTAGAACAGGTTCCTGAATGGCGTGTCGAAACTATCGTTCCTGAAGATAAAGCATCTGCCGTCGCAAAAGCTTTAAAAGTAAGTCATCCGTATGAGGAGCCTGCTTTTGAGTTTATTCAAATGGTCGAGGTTAAATACTAAAAAATTCATGGCGGAGTCTTCTCGTTATGAATTTAAAGCAGGTTTTAACCTTCGATTCGACCTACCTTGCGAAATATATTTCTCATTTCGGGAAAAGTAGGCAAAACCATTGTCATCAGCAAAACTCGGCAGAGTCCATCATTTGATTAAATTGATCGCAGAAACTTTACGATGCCTATTAATCCTGCCTCGAACAGTTGCTGATGACTTTACCGCGTATCGAATAGCTGTTATCTGTTTATTTTTATGAGATTTAAACCTTTTGAATAAACAGCTCACGGTTAAAACGGTATTGTGGGAAGAAGACTCCATCTTCGGCACGTTCACCCGCAGCAATCACCATCACAGGATACTGCTGGTTATTCAAGTTTAAAATTTTGCATACTAACGGTTCGTCAAAACCTTCCATCATACAACTGTCAAAACCATAAGCACGTAAAGCCAGTACAAGGTTTTCACAGGCCAAAGCTGTGGTTTTACTGGCCCAAAGTTTTGCATCTGCTGGATTGAATGCTGTTACAGGCAGTTGCTTGTCAAACTGACGTGCAACTTTGAAAGCCACTTTCTTAAAGTTACCAAGCGCATTGAAATAACCCGTTTTATAGTTATAGGGAATAAAACGATAATACTTTTGTACAGTTGCAGGCGCTTCGGGGAAAGGGAACTCAGTAATGTTCATTTTCGCCATTTCATCTAAACGGTCGGTACGTGCCACACAAACAATTAATTCCGAAGCTGTTTTTGCAGCCAATTGATTCAAGCAGGCTTTGACCAATTGCTTTTTCTTCGCTGCCGATTGCACCACATAAAATGTCCACGGCTGTAAGTTAGAGGAGTTTGGTGCCAGTAAAGCCAAGTCTAAGCATTCATCTAACACTTCCGCAGGAATGGCTTTGTCGGTAAATTTACGTACCGAACGGCGACTTGTAACGACCTTTTTAAAGTTTTCGACATCAATATCCTGCGGTGCAGGTTCGTAATAGCGTTTTTTTTCAGCGTTATTCTGAGACATAATGTTCGCCTAATATGAATGTATTGAGGAAAATGGAATCATTGAAAGTATAAAACCACTTAGCAATCTAAATCACTAAGTGGTTTTTAATTTTTAAGTGCTTAAATTTAGTTAAATTGAGCAAAGTCAGGTTTACGCTTTTGCATAAATGCAGCCACGGCTTCAGCCATTTCTGGTGAAGAAACGCGCTTCATAAAGATCACAGCTTCATCATCTACACAGTCTAAAATTTCTTGTAAATTATGTTTCATTAAAGCTTTGGTTTGCTTAATAGAAGCCAATGGTAGTGCCGCTAAAGTTTGCGCTTGTTTTAATGCATGCGCATAAACATCATCTTCAATGCTATTCACCAAACCTGCATTTAAGGCTTTTTCACTGTTAAATTTTTGTGCAGTGAACAGAAGCTCAGCAGCTTTGTGGTAACCGGCTTGTTGAATGAGTAGTTTGCTTGAAGCACCTTCAGGAGACAGACCCAGACTTACAAATGGAATTTGGAATAGGGCTGTGTTGTCGCTATAGACCAAATCGGCATGCAGTAGAATGGTTACACCAATGCCAATCGCAACACCACGAACGGCACAAATTAACGGTTTAGAGAATTTCGCAGCAGATTTTAACACCACAAATGGAGGCGCATCACCTGCTTTACCTGCCAGTGGCGTTTGAATAAACTGCATGAAGTCCTGCATGTCATTACCAGCACTGAAATCGGCATCAGCACCACGTAAAATCACCACACGAACTTCTTTATCTTGATCGGCTTCATCTAAGGCTTTGGCAATCCATAAATAAAGTTCGCCATATAAGGCATTTTTTGCTTTTGGTCGATTAATGGCTAAAGTCAGTACGCCATTTTCTAAATTCGCATCCAAATGTTCATGTGGTTGTTGAATACAACTAAGTGTCATCGTACTATCCTTGCTTTAAAACTTAATTTAATTTTATGGCGTTTATTATGTCGTAAATTGATTTAAGTGGCACAACTCATGAGTCATAAAAAATTTGATCCCTTATGAATTATACCTTTGATTATCTCGTTTTTATTGGTCGCTTTCAGCCTTTTCATTTGGCGCATATGCAAACCATTAAAATTGCCTTGCAGCAAAGTCAGCAGGTGCTTTTAGCGCTGGGTTCAGCGCAAAATGAACGTAATATTAAAAATCCGTTCAGTGCAAATGAACGCGAACAAATGATTTTATCTAACTTTTCAGCAGCGGATCAACAGCGAATTAAGTTTGTGTATGTTGTTGATGTTTATGATGATAAAAAATGGCAAAAATTGGTGACATCGCTTGTTGAAGGCGCTGTTAATCTTGAAGATAAAGTTGGTTTAATTGGTCATTTTAAGGATGAATCTTCCTATTATCTCCAACTTTTTCCAGAATGGGAGATGGTTGAACTGGATAGTCTAAAAGATGCCATTTCAGCGACGCCACTGCGTGAGGCCTATTATCGTGGGGAAATAGTCGAATCTGCTTTTCCACTCGGAACCAGCGAGTTTTTACACAAATTTCAGCAGACAGCGACTTACCAACAATTGCAGCATAAATACCTGACACAAGATAAAAGCAATCTTGAATAAGCTAAGCTTTCCTTATTTCGAAAGGAGAGTTGAAAATATTGCTTCGATCTAAAATTTGCATAACTCAATTAAAAATTGGGTTATTGATCAAATTTTTGGTTCATATAGTTTGGTGCTTTTTCTAAAATATCGTGAGTGAGTTGTTGTAAAGGTTTGGATTGTTGTTTCCAATGATGCCAATACAACTGAATATCCGTTTGTGCCTCTGGTAAAATTTCAACCCATTCGCCTGTAAGTAAGCGTTGCCCAATTTGATAATCAGGCACCATCCCAAAGCCTAATCCATAAGCAATCGCTTCAACAAAAGCAGTCGAAGAGGGAATGTAATGGTGCGGATAGCTGTCAATGTTCAAACCATAACGCGCCAAGATAATGTCGGTATGAATATGATCTTTATCATTATAAATGACGGCAGGTGCCATTTTTAAGGCATTGAGATGTAAACCTTGAGGGAACCAGTGTCTTGTAAACTCAGGGGTTGCAACCATTCTATAGCTCATTGAGCCTAATTGGATGGCTAAGCAGCCTTTCATGGGGTGTTGTTCAGTCGAAATACAAGCACTGACCAGACCCGCTTCTAACAAATGATGGGTATGCGCCTGATCATCTACTTTTAAATGCACTACAATTTTTTCGCGTAATAATGTTTCTCGAATAGCATTGAACAGCCAAGTCGCCAAAGAATCATCATTTGTTGCAATATTCAGTTGATAAAAAGGCGACTCATTAGTTTGCCCAGTTAAGTCTTGCAGCAGATTTTGTTCGAGTCGTCGTGTATGTTGTAAATAATGCAATAAAGACTGACCCGCTTGCGTCACGCGGCATGGACGTTCACGTACAATGAGCAAATGCCCTAAGGTCTTTTCAAGACTTTGAACGCGTAAAGTCACCGCAGATGCTGTAATACATAAGCGTTCTGCTGCTAAATCAAAGCTCCCTATTTCCGCAACGGTTAGAAAAGCATCACATTGTTTACTGTTCAGCATAACTTTTGCTTCGTTCTTTTCATTTGTAGCAATCACTATAAACTAAAAATAATTTAGTTAAATTGATATTTTCTTAATTATATTTAGTTTTAGGTAAAAGCATCGATAATGCATTTCAGCCAAAAGAGCATGGAAAAAGTTGATGCTACATACCTATCTACAAGGTTTTGCAATAGGTTTAAGTCTTATAGTCGCTATTGGAGCGCAAAATGCATTTGTATTGAAACAGGGCTTAAAGAAACAGGCCGTGTTCTGGGTTTGCTTTGTCTGTGCGCTTTCCGATTCTATTCTAGTGGTGCTGGGGATCACGGGTTTTGCTACCGTAATACAGCTTTATCCTGAGCTTGTTGGTTTTGCCAAATGGGCTGGAGCTGTATTTTTAGTGTGGTATGGATTACAACATGCGATACAAGCCTTTCAGGCGAATCAGTCATTGCATGCTAGTTCGCAGAATGAAATTCAATTGAGTAAAATTATTATTGTGTGTCTGGCTTTAACTTGGTTAAACCCACATGTGTATTTAGATACGGTGGTTTTAATTGGTTCTATTTCGACTCAATTTGAGCAAACCAAACTATATTTTGCTTTGGGAGTAATCACCGCTTCTTGGTTCTTCTTTTTTAGTCTGGGTTATGGTGCTCGAGTGTTAATTCCCGTTTTTGCAAATCCTAAAGCATGGAAAGTGTTAGATGGTGTTATTGCACTGATTATGTGGAGCATCGCAATTTCTTTAATAATGACTACTTAAATGATAATTACCTAAAGGCAAAAGCCCAAAACGAGTTTGGGCTTTTAGCTGCGACATTTAAACAGCCTGTAAGACTTTTAAATCTTGCAAGACTTGTTCTGCATGCCCCGCTGCTTTGACTTTACGGTATTCTTTAACCAGTTTGCCATTATGGAAAATGAAAGTTGAGCGCTCAATGCCCATCACTTTTTTACCATACATATTTTTTTCTTTAATCACATCAAAGTGTTTACATAAGACTTCTTCTTTGTCACTAATCAAATTAATGCTCAGTGATTGTTTTTCAGTGAAGTTTTGATGTGCTTTTACTGAATCCCGTGAAATACCTATAATTGTGGTATTTAACGCTTCAAATTGATCTTTCAAAGCAGAAAAATCGACTGCTTGCGTAGTACAACCTGGCGTTGAATCTTTTGGATAAAAATACACAATCAGCCATTCTGACGGAAGGGTAGATAAGTTAACTTCGCCAGTGGTTGTCGGGAAGTCTTGGTTTGGCAGTTGAATATTTTCAGTCATGCTTTAATCCTTGATTAAAATGAATTGCTTTCTAATTCGAGTGCTAAAAAGGCATAATTTTCATGATATAGAATATCACCTTTACGTACAGCAATTGGTGCTGTAAATAGAGGTCCATCAATCACGGTGCTGTGAAATTCACCGCCTTCACCGCAAGGATCAATGCCTCGATTTTCTAATTCTTGAATATAATCCAGAGTTAAAACTTTTCCTAAATCATCAACTTTCATGCCCAAGTTAAGATTAACAGTCACAATCATAGTTTTAAAACCAAGCTGAATGAATTCTTCAATCACTTCCCGATGTGGACGTTCCCAGAGTGGCATACAGAGTTTCAGCCCAGCTTGTTGAGTAATCCGATCATGCCAACAACCATGTTCAGGCATATCTAAATCACCTGTGACTAAAACCTCTGCACCTTGCTGTTTGGCATGTGCTAACAATTTTAAAAATTCAGTCTCATAGTCATTCCAACTTGAAGACGCGGTAATGATAGGTAAGCCTAAGGCATTGGCTTGTGCTTGAATGATCTCCATGCTCATGGCATGCGAACGAGAACGCAGTCCTTGTTCTTCAAGCATGACAATTAAGCCAATGGCTTTACCGACCTGCATCGCGTGATACAAGGCGAGAGTGCTGTCTTTGCCACCGCTATAAGATACGATGAATTTTTGTTGGGTGGCGTTGGTTTTCCATTGCTGTTGCATACATTATCCATAGCTAAAAAAGCCTGCAATTGCAGGCTTTTCGTGGTATTTAAATCAACTTATTTTTTAGCTTGAGCAGCCTGTGCAGCTTTCATTGCTTCTTCAGTTAAGCTTTTAAGCTTGCTGGTTAGTTGCGGGCCAAAACACGTTTGTAGATCTTTATTTTGCTTTTGCACAAAGGCTAAAGTCGCAGGGCTTTTCTTTTGGTTAATGGTACTTTGGATTTCCCATTTTTGAGCATTGGTTAATTTACCGTCAGCTTCAACCGCACAAGTACAGTATTTACTTACTTCTGCCGCTGATAATTTTTTGCTTTTACCTGTTTCATCTTTACAAACATTAATTAAAGCCGATTTTACATTGGTGCTTTTATATGCTTCCTGAAGTTTGTTTGATTCAGCAGCATGAGAAGCAGTTGCCATCATTGCAACAGCAGAAACGAATGTAGAAAGAATAATGTTTGATTTCAAATTTTTCATAAACTGTACCTTGTTAAGACGGTATATAACGTGTTGGATCTGTGATACCTGCATCAACAAAACCTTGCTTACGTAAGCGGCAACTATCACACTTGCCACAAGCACGCCCTAGGTCGTCTGCTTGGTAGCATGACACTGTTTGACTATAGTCTACGCCATGTTCTATACCTAAGCGAATGATATTTGCTTTGGATAAATGTAACAAAGGTGTTTCAAATTTAAGAGGTTTTCCTTCCACGCCAACTTTAGTTGCAAGGCGTGCCATGGTTGCAAAAGCATCAATAAATTCAGGACGACAGTCTGGATAACCTGAATAATCAACGGCATTGATGCCAATGACAATTGCTTCTGCACCAAAAACTTCCGCGGCAGCGAGCGCGTAGGAAAGAAAAATGGTGTTACGTGCTGGAACATAAGTTACAGGAATACCCACTTGTTCCTGTTCAGGGACATCAATGCTTAAGTCTGTTAAAGCAGAGCCGCCTAAGTTACCTAAATCAATATTAATGACACGATGTTCTACACCAGCGCGTTGGGTTAATGCACGAGCAGCATCAAGTTCAGTGGTCGAACGTTGACCATACATAAAACTGATGGCAATACATTCATAACGTGCTTGCGCCCAAGCCAAACAAGTCGTTGAGTCTAAGCCGCCAGATAACAAAACTATGGCACGAGGGCGCATATTAAAATCTCCAAATAGATGTATTTAAGAACAGAAATAAATTAACGACCAGTTTCATCATTCCAAAGCAATTTGTGTAATTGCAATTGGAAGCGAACAGGGAGATGGTCTTCTAAAATCCATTGTGCTAAATCACGCGCAAGTTGCGGTAAGCGAACATTACCTTTCTCAACGGCAAAGGCAGGAGAGAACCAAACAGTGCTCACTTTATCCACCAATTGATATTGTTCAACTTGCTGTTTTGACCATTCATAATCTTCGCGATTACAAATCACAAATTTGATTTGATCATGCTGAGTTAAATGATCCAAATTACTGAGTAAATTTCTTTTTTCTTCACCAGACGTTGGTGTTTTTAAATCAAGTACTTTAGAAACACGCGGGTCAACTTTAGAGACATCTAAAGCACCACTGGTTTCAAGAGACACTTCGCAGCCTAAATCGGCAAGGCGTGTCATTAAAGGAAGAGCATTGGGTTGAGCAAGCGGTTCACCGCCAGTCACACAAATATAAGGGGTTTTAAAATCGAGCGTTGTTTGAATAATGTGCTCTAAAGATTGGCGCTCACCACCTTCAAAAGAATAGGTAGTATCACAATAAGTACAACGTAAAGGACAACCAGTTAAACGAATAAAAACCGTCGGTAAGCCCGCAGCATTCGCTTCACCTTGTAATGAATAGAAAATCTCCGTGATACGTAAACCCGCAGACGGATCAGAAACAGGAATAGTAGAAGATCGAAGAGTATTCATAACAAGAAATTACCACACCAAACAAATGAGAGAGTACAAAAAACAAAAATCTCTACGCTCATGTCTGACCGTAGAGATGAGGAGCAATCGCTCCGCACGAAAATAAATAAAAAATTATTCGTCGCGTAATAAATCGTTCAAGCTTGTTTTAGAACGTGTTTGCGCATCTACTTTTTTCACGATGATTGCAGCATAAAGGCTGTAAGTACCGCATTTAGAAGGCAAGCTACCCGCAACAACAACCGAACCCGCAGGTACGCGACCATAATGAACTTCGCCAGTTGCGCGGTCATAAATTTTGGTTGATTGACCAATGAACACGCCCATTGAAATCACTGAACCTTCTTCAACGATTACGCCTTCAACGATTTCAGAACGTGCGCCAATGAAGCAGTTATCTTCAATAATTGTTGGGTTTGCTTGTAATGGCTCAAGAACACCACCAATACCTACGCCACCTGATAAATGTACATTTTTACCGATTTGAGCACATGAACCGACAGTTGCCCATGTATCAACCATTGTACCTTCGTCAACGTAAGCACCAATGTTTACATAAGATGGCATCAATACTACGTTTTTAGCTTGGAAGCTGCCTTTACGAGCAACAGCAGGCGGTACTACACGTACGCCAGCAGCTTGAAATTGTGCTTCAGTCCAGCCTTTAAATTTAGTGTCTACTTTGTCATAGAAACGAAGATCACAAGACTCGATTGGTTTGTTGTCATTCAATTTGAAAGATAACAAAACTGCTTTTTTAAGCCATTGATGAACAATCCATTCACCATCGATTTTTTCAGCTACACGAAGTGTGCCGTTATCTAGGCCAGCAATAGCTTCTTCTACAGCGTTACGAATTTCTACAGCGCAATTTGCTGCTGTGAAATTTGCACGATCTTCAAAAGCTTGTTCAATGATTGTTGAAAGCTGAGACATGATCTTCCATTTCCAAAAAAATTTTCAAGATTTTACACTATATTGAGACAAGAATAGATGAAAAAGTCGCTTTAGATCGGAATTAATTATTAAAGATGAGCTGAGGGATATAAAAAATAAAAAGCTGAGTATTTAGCAAGCAAATAGTGGGCAAGAAAAGTTAATAATCAAAAATAAATTGTATCAAAAAATAACAAAAAATCAGCAAAATTAGAATAAAAGTTAAGCGATTTTTATTTTATAGTCCAGATATAGAAAACATGATTAATGATGAAAATAACGTTTTGAGGAGATATACAATGAAGACTTTACGCACTCTTCTTGCCGCAACTGTACTGACGGCTATTGCAGGAACAGCGATGGCTGATGAGTCAGTCGTACAAGATGGTTATGCATTTGATCGCAATCAACTTGTGCCAACAGGTGTTCGTGCTGAAGTGGGTACAACGGGTTATGGTGGTGCTTTACTTTGGACTGCAAACCCTTATGTTGGTTTAGCACTGGGTTATAATGGTGGTGATATTTCTTGGTCTGATGATTTATCTGTAGATGGCGTAAAATATGACGTTGATATGGATAATAAACTTGCATACTTAAATGCAGAAATTCGCCCTTGGGGTGCCAGTTCAAATCGTTGGGCACAAGGTGTGTATATGGCTGCAGGTGTAGGTTATTTAGACAGTGAGTATGAATTAAACTCTAGAGCTGGTAGTGGTACGATTGAAATTAATAACACCCCGACAAGCTTTAGTTCAGTCAATGGTAAAGTGTCGTATGATAATGATATTGCACCCTATCTTGGTTTAGGTTTTGCACCTAAAATCAATAAAAATTGGGGCGTATTTGGTGAAGTGGGTGCTTACTACACAGGAAACCCAACCGCTAAATTGACAGGTGTCGGTGGTACAGTTGCAGATCAGGCATTATTAGCTGATCATGAGCGTAATATTGAAAATGATGATGAATACGAATGGTTGCCAGTGGGTAAAGTGGGTGTAAGCTTCCATTGGTAATTTAAAATTTCATTCGATAAAAAAACGAGCTTCGGCTCGTTTTTTTATTTTAAAGATCAAATATTTTACGTTAAAAACGATAACCCATTTTTATGCCATAAGCTAAGGCATGGTTATTGTTCACGGAAGATAGAGGTTTAAATAAACTGCCCGAACTATTTGGGTCTTGTTGAACTTTGGCTTTGTTTAATTTGAAGTATTTAACTCCACCGGCAATAAATAAATTAGAGTGAATTTGATAAAAACTTCCGAGACCCAAACTATAAAAACCATTTGAAGGGCTTAGGGTTGAAGCTGGATTACCAATGCCGCTATCACGGCCTATATCTATAGTGGATGTCCATTTATCACTGAATACATGGGCCATACCTAGCGTTGTTGCCCACTGGTCTTTTTGATAATCCACTAACATGACAGGGCCATTACTACTTGAACTAATCAATGGTGAAGCAATTTTAAAATTTTGCCAATTGACCCAACGTAACGAACCATAAATTAAATTATGCGCTGTTATACCAGATTGAAACTCAAGGTTGACGGATTGAGGTGTTTCAATCGTGGTGTTTTGATCTGAGCTTAAATTAAGCAGAGGTATTGTTGGCGTGGTGGTCGTTTGTTCATTAAAGGGGTGTTTATGTCGAATTTTAGCGCGATACGTCAAGGATGTTTTGAGTGCATATTCTGGAATTTGATAGCTCATTCCTACGAGCCAGCCATGAGCAGAATTTTTTTGAATGTCTCCATGATAATCGATCAATAAACCCGATGATTGCCCCGAAATTTTTACCTGTGTGCTTAAGGTTTGATAGCTTAAACCTGCATAAAAATTCAAGAAAGGATTGGGTTGATAACCTAAAAGAGAGCTTAGATTTTTTGTGTCTAATTTAAATTGAGTCGCATTGATTAAATTAGAAGGGCTGCTTGGAATAGGGTCAAAAGCGTAATCGACATTTGTCCCAAAAGGTTGGTCGTAAATGAAACCTAAAGACCAATTGGGGTGTAGTTGCAATTTTAAGCCGGTGTTAAAAAGAACATAGCGACGGACAAAATTTGGCGTAGCAACTTCTGTTAATGTCGAAAGGTCTTCAGCTTCTGGTCGGTAAATGTTTCCTGAAACATTGGCGTCTACAATTGCTGTTGAAAACTCCAAGTAATTGTTGGGTTCTAAAAATGAAGCAATACTTTGGTTAGACGTTTCAATGGCTGCGGAAAATACTTGTGTTGGCAGAAAAATGCATACACTTATACAAAGTGCCGTAGCTTTCATGGAGAACCCCGAATGAAAGAATAAGTTTGCTTAGATCGTGGATGTATCAAATTAAATGACACGCGCTGTAATTCAGTTTTTTATTCAGTGTTGATACTTTATGCTGTTTTGTTTGGTTCGAGCAAGTAGAGTTTTAACATTGTTCATACTAGGGGCTATTGATATTTCATAATAAGAACCAAATAACCAAATCAAAATACAAGCTAGAGCAATAGCGTTTTCATAATTTTACTTTCGCTTGCCATATCGAGTGGCTATAGCGAGAAGTAGATGGGTTTGCTGATTGAATTCTACTTACTCGCCATTTTTTGCACAGCCAATGTCAACAGGCCCTAATCTTAGTAGACTTTATTTGTAGCCAATTTTAAATGCTGCTAAGAAGCGGTTGGGTTGATGAGCATCAAAAACCACCTGATCGAGAGGACTGGTTTGTGGGGCTTTTATAAAGGCATTACTTTTCAGCGTTGGGAACTGTGTTACTTGCATTTTTCCTTCATCAATTAAAGCTTGGGCCGCTTGTGTATAGAGGTCTGGACGATAAGCTTGCTTAGCCGTTTCTAGATACCATTGATCTGTTTGGCTCGTGCTGATTTGACCCCAACGACGCATTTGGGTTAACCACCATACTGCATCTGAATAATAAGGGATGCCATACTGTCCTTTGAAGAAAGTATGAAATGATTTTGCTGGACGAACATCGCCTGGTTCGTATTCAAATACGCCTGTCATGCTATTGGCAATAATGTCTTTATCAACACGGATATAATTATCTTGAGCAATAATTTCTGTGGCTTCTTTACGGTTTGCATAGTTATTTTCATCTAACCAATGCGAAGCTCGGATTAAAGCTTTAACTAATTTAAGCGTCGTGGTTGGGTTTTGTTGTGCAAATTTTTGGGTTAAACCAAATACTTTATCAGCACCATTTTCCCAAATGGCATCTGAAGTAATTACAGATACACCAAAGCCTTTTTTAACTGCTTTTTGATTCCAAGGTTCACCTACGCTATAGCCTGAAGTTACACCTTCGACCATCGTTGAGATCATCTCTGGTGGAGGAATAACGGTTAAATCTACATCAGAGCCAATGTTACCACTCGTATTATTGTGTGCGGGATCATATGTTCCTGGATGAATTCCACCCGCGGCAAGCCAATAGCGCAGCATATAATTATGTGTGCCTGTAGGAAAGGTCATGCCTAATTTAAACAATTTTTGTTGCTGTTTATATTGAGCAATGACAGGTCTTAAACTGCTGGCACTGATCGGATGTTTGGGCAGATTATGTTCCATCGGAACATTTTTTTTCATTTCATTCCAAACATTATTTGAAACAGTAATCGCAGCACCATTATAGGACAGCGTGAAAGGAGTAATGATTGGGGTTTTATTTGATGATGGATCAATGAATGATGCTAAAGGCATCGCAGCGAGCATATGGGCTGCATCTAGTTCATCTTTTTGTACACGTTCGTAAAGCACGCCCCAACTGGGTTGTGCCTCGAGTTTGACATTCAGGCCTTCGTCTTTAAAAAAACCTTTTTCGACAGCGATGGCTAAAGGTGCCATGTCAGTCAATTTCACAAAGCCAATTGTGAGGGTCGTTTTTTCAATCGCTAAAGGGCTGGCGGCAGTTTCTTGATCAGGTTCTTTTTGACAACTGGCCAGTAAAAAACTGAGTCCCACTAAATAGAGTATAAGAAAAACTTTGTTTAATAATATTTTTTTCATTAATTTACCGAATTTTATAGTGGATTGAACGCCCTCAAACAGCAAGATAGATGCCAAATATTAGCTAAAAATAAAGAAATTGAATGTCGAGTTTTTGATGGAAAAGAAATAGAAAATGTTACTGGGAAAAGTATGTTTAATTGGCTTGAGCCTAGTTGCAGGCTAAAAATTTAAATTTAGGATTGTTTTTATGATTTAAGTCTGTCTAGTGGTGGAGGGAGGCTCGAACTTAATTTGGGCATTTTTAAAGAATATGCACATTTTACGTACGCTGAATATTTTTATGTGCGAAAATTGAGCGCTAAGTTATTTATAAATAAGCTGCTTTTAGATTTTACTTACCGCCATTTTTTGCACAGCCAATGTCAACAGGCCCTATATTTTATAGCGTTAAAATGATGCATCATTTTAATCAATAAATGGTTCAAGAAAAACAGTGAATTAAAAAAGGGATATTTTTATATCCCTTATGTTAAAAAAATGTGAGTGTTAATCTTCTGGGTAAGCCACTCTTTTCAGGGCTTTAATATCAGCTTCTGGTGAGCAGAGTGAAATAAACTCATATCCATAACCGCGAAGTAAATGACCTTTACGGACTGCAATCCAAGTGGTATTCACACCAAAAATATCCGTTGGGATTTGTTTTAAGCGGTAATCACGTTCGGTATCGTAAGCGACATTGTTAACAATACCGACACCCATGTTCAGCTCGACATAGGTTTTAATCACATCTGCATCCAATGCTGACATCACGATATCTACATCAATGCCCGCATCTTCGAAGGCTTTATCAATTTTTGAACGGCCTGTGAAACCGCCATGGTAAGTGATAATCGGATAGTGAGCTAAATCTTCTAAAGTAATATCTGTTTTATTGGCGAGTGCATGGTTTTGTGGAACGATAATGCTGTGTTGCCAATTATAGTAAGGCACACTGGCAAGGTTGTCTTCCGTGGTTAAAGATTCAGTTGCAATGCCAATGTCAGCTTCGCCTTGAAGCAACATTTCAGTAATTTCAACTGGGCTGGCTTGTTGTAAAATTAAATGAACTTTTGGAAATTCTTTTTTAAATTGGTTCACAATAGGTGGTAACACATAGCGTGCTTGAGTATGTGTGGTGGCAATGGTCAGAGTGCCTTCATCGACACGGTTAAAGTCATCTGCAAGGCGTTTAATATTGTCTGCATCAACCAACATCCGTTCAACAATCCCCAGTAAAGACTGACCCGGTTCAGTTAAACCCAATAGACGTTTACCTTTACGAATAAACAGCTGTACACCGAGCTCATCTTCTAAATCTTTAATATGTTTACTCACACCCGACTGTGATGTGTAAAGTGCTGCTGAAGCTTCCGTTAAATTAAAATTTTGTCTAACAGTTTCTCGAATAATTCTTAATTGTTGGAAATTCATAATGCTGTATACCTTAAAAATAGAATGGGGCTTTTTTGCCCCATCGATGTGCAATTAAGCAACGTCATTGGCAAATAAATGTAACGCCGTTGGGCTTAACCACACCGTTTGATTCGGTTTAAATTGATGTAATTTTACTTCATCTGAATGAAGCGAAATTTCAATTAAATTACCTTGGCGATCTTGCAGTTCGGCAAGCACTTTACCCGCAATCCAGATTTCACGTAAAAAAGTGGCTTGGATGGCATTTTCTTGCGGAGTCGCATGAATGTGCAGTTCATTTGGACGGGCAAAGGCAATAATTTCACCTTGTGGCGCATCTTTTACTTGTGGCAACTGAAGACGATCTTCACCAATGTGAATAATGCCTTGTTGGTTTTGACCTTCAAAACGATTGGCTTGACCCAGAAAGTCGAAGACGAAAGGTGTTGCCGGTTTTTCATAGACTTCACGTGGTGAGCCAATTTGCTCCACATTGCCTTTGTTCATCACAATAATTTGATCCGCAACCTCTAAGGCTTCTTCTTGATCGTGGGTAACAAAAATTGAGGTAATATGTAATTCGTCATGCAAAGTCCGTAACCAGCGACGTAGCTCTTTACGGACTTTAGCATCTAATGCACCAAAAGGTTCATCCAGTAATAGCACACGTGGTTCAACCGCGAGTGCTCGCGCCAAAGCAATACGTTGACGTTGTCCCCCAGATAACTGTGCAGGGAAACGGTCAGCCAAAAAGCCCAATTGAACCAAATCAAGTAAACGTGTGACACGTTTTTTAATTTCGGCCTCAGAAGGACGAGTAGAGCGTGGACGGACACGTAAACCAAAAGCAATGTTTTCGAAAACGGTCATGTGGCGGAAAAGTGCGTAATGTTGGAAGACAAAACCGACTTGACGTTCACGTACATGCACATCAGTAGCATCTTCGCCTTCAAGGATGACTTGACCGCCATCTGCCGATTCTAAACCGGCAATAATGCGCAGTAGCGTGGTTTTACCACAACCTGAAGGGCCAAGTAATGCAACTAATTGACCCTCTGGGAAATCCAGTGAAATGTTATTCAGTGCATGGAATGCACCAAAGTGTTTTTCAATATTTTTAACTTGAATACTCATGATGTCATTCCTTAAGAAACTGTTGCATCTTCATTACGTTTACTTTGATTTTCTTGGCGAATCTCAACCCATGCTTTTAAAATAAGCGTCACAATCGCGAGCAGAGCCAACAGTGATGACACGGCAAATGCAGCACTAAAGGTATATTCGTTATAAAGGATTTCAACGTGTAAAGGTAGCGTATTGGTTTCGCCACGAATATGTCCGGAAACCACAGATACCGCACCGAATTCACCCATTGCCCGTGCATTACACAGAATCACGCCGTAGATTAAACCCCATTTAATATTTGGTAAGGTCACTTTCCAGAAGGTTTGCCAGCCTGAAGCACCAAGTACAATCGCAGCTTCTTCTTCCTCTGTGCCTTGTGCTTCCATTAAAGGAATCAGTTCACGGGCAACAAATGGCACAGTAATGAAAATGGTGGCGAGCACAATGGCAGGTGTGGCATACAGGATTTTAATATCATGATCCATCAACCAACCGCCAATCCAACCTTGAGAACCGAAAATCAACACCACCATCAAACCTGCTACAACTGGCGACACAGAAAATGGCATATCAATAATGGTGGTTAAAATAGATTTACCACGGAAGTTAAATTTTGCCACCGACCAAGCCGCTGCAACACCAAAGATCACATTGATGGGCACAGCAATTGCCGCCGTAATTAAGGTCAGTTTTACCGCAGACAAGGTATCTGGATGAACCAAAGCTTGGAAGTAAACGCCGACGCCTTGTTTGAAGGCTTCAACGAATACCAAAATCAAAGGTAAGATTAAGCAGCTCATAAAGAAAATTAGTGCAATGGTGATGAGCGTATAACGTACCCAAGTCGGTTCGCGGGTCGCATCACGAGATTGCAGTTTTTCTGCTAAGGCATTGCTATTGGTCATTAAACTCATGGCGTAGTTCTCCCTGTACGACGGCTTGCCCATGCTTGTAGCAAGTTAATCAGGAACAAAATAGCAAATGAAAGAACCAACATGACCACGGCAATGGTGGTTGCACCGGCGTAATCATATTCTTCTAAACGAGAAATAATCATCAAGGGTGCGATTTCAGTTTCAAACGGTTGATTACCCGCAATAAAAATAACCGAACCATATTCACCGACACCGCGAGCAAAGGCCAAAGCAAAACCAGTCAATAATGCAGGAAATAAAATCGGCATAATGATTTTGGTCACAATTTGCAAACGGTTAGCACCCAATGCTGACGCAGCTTCTTCAAGTTCAGTTTCTAAATCGCTCAAAACAGGTTGTACAGTACGCACGACAAAGGGTAGACCAATAAAAATCAATGCCAATGTAATACCAATAGGCGTATAAGCCACTTGAATGCCTAATGGTTCTAAGTACTGACCAATCCAACCTGTCGGTGCATATAAAGATGTGAGCGCAATACCTGCCACTGCTGTGGGTAGGGCAAAAGGTAAATCGACCAATGCATCAACAATACGTTTACCGGGGAAGGTATAACGCACTAAGCACCATGCCAGTAATAAGCCAAACACCACATTGATTAAGGCTGCAATAAGTGCAGCACTAAAACTTAACTGCAAAGATTTCAGGATGCGTTCTGAACTGAGAATTTCCCATAGACCATCCCATCCAATCCCCAATGATTTAATAAACACGGCGGACAATGGAATAAGAACAATTAATGATAAATACGCTAGGGTAAAGCCTAAGGAAAGACCAAATCCTGGCAGCACTCGGGATCGCTGCGACATGACTACTCCTTAAAAGAGCGAAAGCTGACCAATAAAGTCAGCGAAAATAAAAGTTTAATTGGCACAAGCATAATTTGCAGACTTCAAATTGCAAATTTAAAAAAGCACTTGCTATCATCAGTAAAATTGATGTGCTGCAATACATTTTCTGAAATTAAGTAATCATAAATTTCAGGAAATGGACCAAAGCCAGAAGCAACATTAATATGTCCCACTTGACCTAAATTAATCGGATTGAGTTTCCATGCTTTGGCTAAGCATTTTGCATCTGTAAAATTTAACCAAGGATCATTTTCACTAATGAGTAATGTGGTTGGGACGGCAATTTTGAGTTGATGAAAATAGCGTTGATAATCTTGCTGGCTATCACGTGAAAAACCAGCTTCACCAAAACGTGCAGGATTAGCAGGCGCCACCAAAATCAAATTTTTAATTTTTTGATTTAATTCCGGATGCTGAGCCAGTGCTGCAACTGTGGTGAGACAGCCAAAACTATGTGCAACAATTTGAATATCATTTTGGATTGGGCGCACTGTGTTTACAAATTCGCTAATCCAGTCTTGCAAGATGGGTTGATTCCAATCTTGCTGCTGTACACGTGAGCAAGACATGAGTTGTCGTTGTAACCAAGATTGCCAGTGGGCATGTTCGCTGCCTCCAACGCCTGGCACAATAACGGTATGAATCATGTCTTTGCTCCAATGAATACTGCTAAATCAATAATGGCTTATTGCGTATTGTTTGCTTTTACAATTTGATCGAAAACACCACCAGTTTCGAAGTGTTTCTTCTGAACTTTGTTCCAGCCACCAAATTCTTTATCAATGGTCACCAGTTTTAATGGCTTAAATGTAGTGCTGTATTTTTTCAACACTGCTGCATTACGTGGACGATAATAATTTTTGGCTGCAATGTCTTGACCAAGCGGTGAATACAAGAAATTCAAATAAGCTTTTGCCACATTGGCATTGCCATCTTTCTGAACATTTTTTTCAACAATCGCCACCGGTGGCTCAGCTAAAATAGATAAAGAAGGCGTAATAATTTGGAATTTACCCGGTTGTTCGCGAACAGCTAAGTAAGCTTCGTTTTCCCAAGCCAGTAATACATCGCCAATACCGCGTTCAGCAAATGTTGTGGTTGAACCGCGAGCACCTGAGTCCAGAACTTTAGTTTGTTTATAAATTTGACGCACAAAGTCATGTGCTTTTGCATCATTACCACCCGGTTGGTGTTTAGCCCAAGCCCAAGCTGCTAAATAGTTCCAACGTGCACCGCCGGAAGTTTTTGGATTTGGAGTAACAATTTCGACACCTGGTTTAACTAAATCACCCCAATCTTTGATCTTTTTAGGGTTGTCTTTACGAACCAAAAAGACAATGGTTGATGTATATGGCGTTGAGTTTTGTGGGAATTTCTTTTGCCAATCTTTAGGCAGTAAATTGGTTTTTTCTGCAATCGCATCAATATCTGCTGCTAAAGCCAGTGTGACAACGTCTGCATCTAAACCATCAATCACCGCGCGCGCTTGTTTACCCGAACCACCGTGAGACTGTTTGAAATTAAGCTCTTGTCCGGTCGATTTTTTCCAATATGCACCGAACTCTTTATTGAAGTTTTCATAAAGTTCACGGGTTGGATCATAGGACACGTTTAAGAAGTCTTTGGCTGCTACATTCAATGATGAAACAGAGATAAGTGCAGCAACAATCCCAAGTTTTAATTTTGAAAAGTGCATGTGTTTTCCTCAGTAATTTTTAGATGTTTAGAACATGAGCTGAGAATAGCGTTATCTTTTATGCGTAAAAAATAATAAAAAATGAATTTTATATGAATAAAAGAGATATTAAACGGATTAAGCTGTTCTTAAACTAGGTCATCATTCACAGGATGTTTTGAAATGCTCAGTTTTAAGAATGCGCAGGAAATAAGCGAGGTCACATTATTGGACCGTGCTTTCCATTATGGTGATGGTTGTTTTAGTACAGCACGCGTTCGGCATGGCAAAATTGAACTTGAAAATTTGCATATGGCACGCTTAGGTTTAAGTTGTGAACGTCTGCTGTTACAAGCCGATTTAAAGTTGATTCAAAAAAGTTTAGTTTTACTGCAACAGCAATATTTAGCCGTGAATGGCACACTTAAAATTGTGATTAGTCGTGGTGATGGTCAGCGTGGCTATAGCTTGCCTGATCATCCTGCTGATGTATGGGTATTTTTTTATCCCAAAGCAGTGGATGATTTTCAAGTTGAAAAAATTAAATCGGGTTTATTACAGCAAGTTCTCGGTTTAACCATGCCTAGTTTGGTCGGTTTAAAAAGCCTGAACCGTTTGGAACAAGTTCTGTTAAAACATGAGGCGGATCAGAAAGGTTGGACTGAGGCACTGGTCACCGATGTACAAGGTTCGGTGGTTGAAGGCGTCAGCAGTAATTGCTTCATTCGTTTAAACAATACATGGATTACCCCAGAACTTCGTTATAATGGTGTGCATGGTGTGATGCGTGCCGAGATTTTATCTCGTATGCAGCAACAGGGGATTGCCTGCGAACAGCGCTTTATTGATCTGGAAGAAATTTCAAAATTTGAAAGTCTGTTTTTCTGTAATGCCTTAAGCCCAATGAAAGTCGTGACTGAATTTCAGCAGCGACCTTTGAATGTTCAAGCCTGTTTTGAACTCTTTAATATCCTTCAATTGAATCAGATTCGTTAATATGTCCAGCACAAAGCAAAAATCAAAAAATAAAGCAGCAACAGTATTTCCTTTGAAAGGCTTGGTTATTTTCATTGTCGGGCTTATTGCGCTGGCTTCAGTTATCTTGTGGTCAAGTTTATTTAAGTCCTATCCCATTGAAGGCAAAAAACAGATGCTCGCGATTGGAGCAGGTGATACTTATTCAGGTTTTATTGATCGTTTAGCCAAAGAAGATAAAATTAGTTTTCCAATTATACTCAAGCTTTATCAAAAAATTATGATTCATGACACCTTAAAAGCAGGTGTTTATGAGGTTCATGAAGGCATGTCAGTACGTCAAGTGATGGACATGCTGTCGAATTCTGAAAATGCACAAATGAATCGTATTTTAGTGATTGAAGGCACGACGTTTAAACAGTTGCTTGAAAGCTTAAAAAAAGATGATTTAGTCACGAAAGAGGTTTTGAATCTTCCTCAAGATCAAATGCTTGAAGCCTTAAATATTCCGTTTAATCATCCTGAAGGATTGTTTGCACCAGATACCTATTTCTTTGCCAAAGGTGAAACAGATAAAAAGATTTTGACTGATTTATATAATCGTCAAATGAAAGCATTGGATGCCGCATGGGCAAATCGTGCAGCTGATTTACCGTATAAAGATAAATATGAAGCCTTAATTATGGCTTCAATTATTGAAAAAGAAACCAGTCTTGATCGTGAGCTAGAGCAGGTTTCTGGTGTGTTTGTGCGCCGTTTAAAAATGGGAATGCGTCTACAAACTGACCCTACGGTAATTTATGGTATGGGGGATCGTTATAATGGCAATATCACCCGTACAGATTTACGCACACCTACCGCCTATAATACCTATACCATTAATGGCTTACCGCCAACCCCAATTGCATTGCCAAGTCAAAAAGCAATTGAAGCAGCCATGCATCCTGATGGTTCAAATAATATTTATTTTGTCGCAACAGGCAATGGCGGACATACATTTACGGCAAGTTTAGATGAGCATAATCGTGCAGTGCAGGATTACTTATCTGTATTAAAATCGAAGAAGGAGTGATGGATGTTTATTAGTTTTGAAGGCACTGAAGGTGTCGGGAAAACCACACTCATTCGTAAAATCTATGAATATTTAGTGCAGCAAGGGCAAGAGGTGGTATTGACGCGTGAGCCGGGTGGTACACCGATGGCAGAACAAATCCGTTCGTTGTTGTTGTCAGTCAATCATGATGAAAATATGTCGAATGATACTGAGCTGCTTTTAATGTATGCCGCACGTGCACAGCATTTACAACAAGTGATTGTACCGGCTTTGCTGGCAGGGAAAACCGTGTTATGTGACCGTTTTACCGATGCCAGTTTTGCCTATCAATGTGCAGGTCGAGGCTTAAGCCGAGAAAAACTGAATTTGTTGAATCAAAACTTTGTTTCACATATGCCCAACGTTACTTTCTGGCTCGATGCACCGATTGAGCTGGGCATGTCGCGTGCGCGGGAACGTGGTGCGTTAGATCGTTTTGAACAAGAGAAAGTCGCTTTTTTTGAAAAAGTCAGAGCGGGTTATCAGGAACTATTTGAACAGTCTCCTGAGCGCATGAAACGCCTAGATGCAATGCAAAGTCCTGAACAAGTCTTTGAACAGGCTGTGGCTTATCTGAAGTAGCTTATTTTAGATTAAAAAAAGATCAAAAAATCAGTGCTTAAGGTAAATTATTCTTTTATATTCAGAGTCATCATGGATGAAGATGAACGTAAATGAAAAGTACCAAGACAGAGATTATTTCTTTTTTACAGGCCGAATTTCCACAAAGTCTTGAAAAATGTGAAATAGAAACCGTAACTGAAAAAGGGGCATCCATTATTTATTATGTGGGTGCTGCTGATTTACGACCGGGCGGAACAGTGTCAGGACCGACGATGATGACCGCTGCCGATTATGCACTTTATATTGCAATATTGGGCGAGATAGGCATAGTTGCTTTGGCTGTGACCACCAATCTATCGGTTCATTTTTTAAGAAAACCGTCAGCAGAACAGAATATTCGTGCGGTTTGTAAATTAATGAAAGTTGGTAAAGCACTGATTGTGGGTGATGTATGGTTGTATTCTCTTGATTCAGATGAGCCGATTGCGCATGTGGTGGGAACTTATTCTATACCGCCGCAGCGATAAATATTTTTTATATCGACTGAAAAAAGCCGAACAAAAATGTTCGGCTTTTTTATGGGTTTTACCAGTACTTAAATTTAATTTTCTGCATTGACCAAGGGGGTTTCTGTTTGAAAGTTTGGTGGCAGTAATATGGTTTTACGTAGCTCAGAGGCAAGTTCAGGATAGTCTAAGGTAAAATGTAGACCACGTGACTCTTTGCGTTCCATGGCACAGCGCACAATCATTTCAGACACCAGAACTAAGTTACGTAGTTCAATCAAGTTCTTACTCACTTGATAGTCATGATAATACTCATTAATTTCTTGTTTAAGCATTTCAATACGATGCAAAGCACGTTCTAAGCGCTTGGTGGTACGAACAATGCCAACATAGTTCCACATAGTCTGACGTAGTTCATCCCAGTTTTGTAAAATAACCACATCTTCATCGGGATTAGTGACTTGCGAATCATCCCAAGCAGGCACATTTGGAGAGACATAGTCGGTATTAAACTGGCTTTCAATGTGTTTAGCCGCACTCATACCATATACAAAACACTCTAAAAGTGAGTTGCTTGCCATTCGGTTAGCACCGTGTAAACCTGTATAAGAGGTTTCACCAATCGCATATAGTCCTTCGATGTCGGTCTGACTGTTCTTGTCGACCACAACGCCACCACAGGTATAGTGAGCGGCAGGAACGACAGGAATCATCTCTTTGGTGATATCAATGCCCAATTCTAATAAACGAGCATAAAGTGTAGGGAAGTGTTCTGTGACAAATTCAGCAGATTTATGCGTAATGTCGAGCCAGACATGGCGAATGCCTAAACGTTTAATTTCATAGTCAATCGCGCGTGCCACAATATCGCGTGGAGCAAGTTCAGCGCGTTCGTCAAAACGCAGCATGAAACGTTCACCATCTGGAAGGCGTAAATAGGCACCTTCACCACGCATGGCTTCAGTAATGAGAAATGAACGTGCTTGAGGATGATAAAGGCACGTTGGATGAAACTGGTTAAATTCCATATTGGCAACACGGCATCCAGCTCGATATGCCATAGCAATACCATCACCTGTTGCGATATCAGGATTAGAGGTATAGAGATAGGCTTTCATTGCCCCACCACAGGCCAAAGCAATTGAAGGCGCTAAGAAGGTGTGTATTTTTTCAGTTTTCTCATCTAGAACATATAGGCCCAGTGCACGATTCTTTAAATCTTCTAAGCCCAGTTTTTGTGAGGTAATCAGATCAATCGCAATGTAGTTTTCAAAAATGGTAATATTTTTCTTTTCTTCAGCGCGTTGTACTAAGGTGGTTGAAATAGCACGGCCCGTTGCATCTGCTGCATGAATAATGCGGCGCTGTGAATGTCCACCTTCACGGGTTAAATGCAATTGTTCTTGTTCATCTAAGGTGAATTGAACGCCATGCTTTAACAGGAAATCAACAGAAGGTTTTCCGCCTTCTACTGTTTGTTTGACTGCTTCTAGTTCACATAGCTGTGCACCTGCGATCATGGTGTCATCAATGTGCTGTTCAATGGAATCGGTTTCATCTAGAACCGCAGCCACACCGCCTTGCGCGTAAAAGGTACTTGCATCTGTTAAAGCCGATTTTGCCAAAACTGCAATATTGAAATGATCCGGAAGTGACAAAGCCAGACTTAAACCTGCGCCGCCACTTCCCACAATGATCACATCAAAATGATGCGTTAAGTTTAAATTAGACATGTCCATCAGCTAATTTGAAAAAAAGTTTGCTAATGACAACGCTTTTTTGATCAAAAAACAAGAGCTAATATGCTAATGTATGATGAGAAAAAGCAATAAGCCAACACAATTTTAAGCAATCTTTAAGCTGTTGTTTATACAAATATAATCAAATATATTATTACTTAAGATAGACAATTTTTATGCTAAAAACGGTTTACAGATATTTATAACGCAATGGAGCGAATGCTTTACATGAAAAATCGCTATGTACAAAAAGGAATATATGCTGCTGTTTTTACGATGGTAGCGGTGCAAACACAAGCAGCATCTTCAGTCGACTTTTCTAATTTAGTTGAACAAGTCAGTCCTGCTGTGGTCAGCGTAAATGTTGTTAAAAAAATGACACAGGAAGAATTATTGCAGCAACAAGTTCCTGAAATTCTGCGTCGTTTCTTTGGTAATCAAGTGATTATTCCTCAGCAACAAGCACCACAAGAAAAAACAGCGTATGGCAGTGCATTCTTTATCAGTAAGGATGGTTATTTATTAACCAATCATCATGTGGTGGAAGATGCCTCGAAAGTCACCATTAGGTTGAATGATCGCCGTGAAATTGATGCGACAGTGGTGGGTAGTGATGAGCGTACAGATGTTGCACTGCTTAAAGTTAAGGGTTCAAATTTTCCTGAATTACGTACCGGCAATGTGGATCGACTTCGAGTCGGAGAGCCTGTACTTGCCATTGGTTCGCCATTTGGTTTTGATTATTCAGCTTCTGCCGGCATTGTCAGTGCCAAAATGCGTAACATGATGGGTGAAACCTCTGTACCGTTTATTCAAACCGATGTGGCTTTGAATCCAGGAAATTCAGGTGGCCCATTGTTTAACCAAAATGGTGAAGTGGTTGGGGTCAACTCACGAATCTTTAGTGGGACGGGTGGATATATGGGCTTGTCTTTTTCCATTCCGATTGATGTAGCGATGGATGTCGCAGATCAATTGAAAAAGAATGGTAAGGTAACGCGTTCATATTTAGGCGTGATGCTACAAGATATCGATCGTAATCTGGCTGAATCTTATAATTTACCAAAACCAGAAGGTTCATTGATTACACAAGTGACGCCAAATTCACCCGCTGCTAAATCTGGCCTTAAGTCAGGTGATGTGATCTTGAAATATAATGGTTCAGCCATTTCAAGAACCTCTGATTTATTGAATTATTTAAACCGAACTTTGCCGAATCAAGTCATTCAGTTACAAGTTTTACGTGATGATAAAGTACGTAATATTTCAGCCACATTAACGACGGCTCCAGATGACACCCCTGCAAAAGTAGAACAAACAGCGCAACAAAAAGGGCCTGTTTTAGGCGTCACGATTCGTAATTTAACAGCCAATGAGCAATCACAGTTGGATGTTAAGGGTGGGATTTTGGTACAGGAAGTGAAGCTAGGGGGAATTGCTGCACAATCACGTATGATCGCAGGGGATATCATTACTCAAATCAATAATAAAACCATTCTCAATAGTGATGATTTTATTAAGTCTGTTTCTGAGTTGAAGAAAGGTTCAATTGCACGTGTTTCGATTATTCGTCAAAATCAACACGCAATGCTGGGTATGCGTATTGAATAACATCAATTTTCATAAATATCTCAATATTCTAAAAATCTCCCCAAACCCCTCTTTATTAAAGAGGGGGAATATCACGAATCAGATAAATATTTGAATTTGTGTCGCTCCTCCCTTTTTCAAAGGGAGGTTGGGAGGGATTTTAGCTGATAAAAGGTGATAATTTAATTTTAAAAATTGGTATAGCATCAATTGATACAGCTTAAAACCACCCTGAAAATGAGTGGTTTTTTTATATTTTGCAATTTTACTCAATCTAAAAATTACGTAGACTGTTTGACTTGAACGAAATTTTCCAAAGCGTAAGGGTTGTAAAAATAGATGAGTACAGTTTTTGATTTAGAAATGACCGTTCAAGTAGAGCATATTGACCGTTTGGGGCATGTCAATAATGTCGTCTATATGCAATGGATGCAGGAGGTTGCCACGGCACATATTGATTCCTTAGGTTTGGGGCTGAAGGAATATCTTGAATTGAAGCATGCGATGGTGGCTGTGGAGCATCATGTGCAATATCGTAAAGCTGCGTTCGAAGGCGAAAAAATTGTTTTAAGAACATGGTTGAATGAGATCAATGCACTGTATTCATTCCGCCAATATGTTTTCTATCGCCCGCAAGATCAGGCTGTTTTATTTTCAGGAAATACCAAATGGGCTTGTGTCGAAATTGCAACAGGTCGACCAAAAAGAATGTCGCCGACTTTTACCCAAGCTTATCAACCGCTGGCTGTGGATATTAATCCCTTAGATTTTACCCCTATTGATTTGAAGAATCAGTAGCGAACTCGATTTGAGTGAAACCCAAAAGTTCCGATTCCATTGATGTTCAGCAATCCATACTTTAATGGGGTAATTTGTGGGACACTTTTGTAGAAGAATGGGACTATTTTTAAAAGCTCTATGTATTTTTGACTATCTACTGCTTATACTGTGCACCATCTTCGGAATATCCTTTTTTGCACGTCATAAATACTGTGTTCATTTATAAGTATGTGATTGTGTGTTTTGATTTAGAGTAGTTTATGTCAGTTGCTAAAAAGTCAGTTAATATCAATAATATACGAAATTTTTCGATTATTGCTCATATTGATCATGGTAAGTCGACGCTTGCCGATCGATTTATTCAAACTTGTGGTGGTCTGCAAGCTCGTGAAATGCAAGCTCAAGTTCTTGATTCTATGGATATTGAGCGTGAGCGTGGTATTACCATTAAGGCAGCTTCAGTCACGCTTTATTATACTCATCCAAATGGTGAAGAGTATCAACTTAACTTTATTGATACTCCAGGACACGTTGACTTCTCTTATGAAGTGTCACGTTCATTGGCTGCGTGTGAAGGTGCATTACTTGTTGTAGATGCTGCACAGGGCGTAGAAGCGCAATCGGTTGCTAACTGCTATACCGCAATTGAACAAGGGCTGGAAGTTCTTCCTGTCTTGAACAAAATTGACTTACCTCAAGCTGAACCTGAGCGTGTCATTCACGAAATTGAAGAAATTATCGGCATTGAAGCAACAGATGCACCAACCTGTTCGGCAAAAACAGGTTTAGGTGTTGAAGGCGTTTTAGAAACATTGGTTAATGTGATTCCACCACCTGTGGGTGATCGTGAAGCAGCATTACAAGCTTTAATTGTGGATTCTTGGTTCGACAACTATTTAGGTGTTGTATCATTGGTTCGCGTAAAAGAAGGTCGTATCCGTAAGGGCGACAAGATGCTGGTGAAATCGACAGGTCAAACCCATATTGTGACTTCTGTGGGTATCTTTAACCCGAAACATACTGAAACGGGTATGCTGGAAGCGGGTGAAGTTGGCTTCGTGATTGCTGGGATTAAAGACATTTTTGGTGCTCCAGTGGGTGATACTTTAACGTTGGCAACCACGCCAGACGTTGCTATTTTACCTGGATTCAAAAAAGTTAAACCGCAGGTTTATGCAGGTCTTTTCCCGATTGATGCCAGTGATTTTGAACCATTCCGTGAAGCATTACATAAACTACAAATTAATGACTCTGCTTTATTCTTTGAACCAGAAAGCTCCGATGCTTTAGGTTTTGGTTTCCGTTGTGGCTTCTTAGGCATGCTGCATATGGAAATCGTACAAGAGCGTTTAGAACGAGAATATGATTTAGATCTCATTACGTCTGCGCCGACTGTAATTTACGAATCATTAATGAAAAATGGTGAAACGGTTTATATCGACAGCCCATCAAAAATGCCAGATGGCTCGATGGTTGAAGATTTACGTGAACCGATTGCTGAATGCCATATTTTAGTACCACAAGAGTACTTAGGAAATGTCATGACGTTATGTATTGAGCGTCGTGGTATCCAAAAAGAGATGAAATTCTTGGGCAATCAAGTGTCTTTGACTTTTGAAGTTCCTATGGCTGAAGTTGTGATGGACTTTTTTGACCGTCTGAAATCATGTTCGCGTGGTTTTGCATCTTTAGATTATAGCTTTGTACGTTTTGAAAGTTCGTCATTGGTCAAAGTCGATATTCTGATCAATGGTGAAAAAGTAGATGCTTTGGCCATGATTTGTCATCGTAATGATGCGCGTCACCGTGGTATTGCACTGGTGGAAAAAATGAAAGAGTTGATTCCACGTCAAATGTTTGATGTCGCTATTCAGGCTGCGATTGGCGCACAAATTATTGCGCGTTCTACAGTGAAAGCAATGCGTAAAAACGTATTGGCGAAGTGTTATGGTGGTGACGTTTCACGTAAGAAGAAACTGTTGTCTAAGCAAAAAGAAGGTAAGAAACGCATGAAGCAAGTGGGTAGTGTTGAAATCCCACAAGAAGCGTTCTTGGCTGTGTTGAAAGTCGAAAGATAATAAGGTTGAGGATATAAACCCATGGATTTTGATTTTAATTTAATCCTTGTACCAGCGACATTAATTTTCTTTTTGGTGTGGTTGTTGGATAAGTTTGTTTTTAAGCAAAGACAAACTCTAGGCAAGGGTAATGAAAACTTCATTATCACATGGGCGTATGACTTTTGGCCGGTGTTGGCTGTCGTCCTGATCTTACGTTCATTTTTATATGAACCGTTTAACATCCCATCCGACTCTATGGTACCGACCTTAGAAACAGGGGATTTTATTTTGGTAAATAAATACCAATATGGTGTACGTTTACCGATCGTGAATAAAAAAGTGATTGATGTCAGTGAGCCAGAGCGTGGAGATGTCATCGTCTTTCGTTATCCACCGCAACCGACCATTAGTTATATTAAGCGTGTAGTGGGTTTGCCAGGCGATCATATTGTTTATGATCACGGCCAACTGACTATTAATGGTCAGAAAGTTGCTAAAGTTCCTGTTGAATTTAGTCGCGAAAAAGATATTTTAGATACACCAACATCGATTTATCATAAAGAAACATTGGGTAAGCATACCTTTACAATGCGTGAGCTTGAAGGGGTGAATGTTGCACGCCAAGCACCATTTATCAATTATGTTGAAAATGGTAAATACTCGGCTGAAAATGGTTTATATTGGGAAGTAAAAGTTCCAAAAGGTCATTACTTTGCGATGGGGGATAATCGCGATCAAAGTGCTGACAGTCGTTTTTGGGGCTTTGTACCAGAGGAAAATTTAACAGGCCGTGCATTCTATATTTGGATGCATAAAGAGCCTGGGTTTAAATTACCGTCATTTGGTCGTAACGGTAAAATTGATTGAGCATGATTGGAAAAATAACAAATGCGTAAAAATCAACAAGGTGCATCATATATTGGGATTTTAGTTTCAATTATTGGTTTTGCTTTTTTAGCAAAAATTGTGATTGCTGTTTGGGCACCCTATTGGGATGATCGAGTGATAGATGGTCAGATTGCAGAGTTGCTGCAAAATAGTCCAAAAGATATTTCACCGTCTGAATTTGAATCCAAGATAGGGCAGCGTTTCGAAATGAATGGGATACGTGATATCAAGTTTAAAGATATTGCGCAAGTCATGAATACCGATGGGCTACAAGTGAAAAAAGATTATGAGATAAGAAAGCCTTTCTTACTCAATATAGATTTAGTGTTAAAGTTCGAGAAAAGTTTTGATCAAAGGTCAGTCCAAACTAAGTGATATGCACTTAGTCAGCCGTATCGGTTATCAGTTCAAACAACCTGAATTATTGCAGCTTGCACTGACACATCGATCGGTTAGTCATAAATCTAACTATGAACGTCTAGAGTTTTTGGGCGATTCATTGTTAGGCATGATCATTGCCCATTATTTGTATCAAGCCTACCCTCATGAAAATGAAGGACGTTTAACGCGTATGCGTGCCACATTGGTTCGTCAAGAAGCATTAGGCAAAATTGCAAACGATTTGAAACTTGGCCCATGTTTGATCTTAAGCACAGGTGAGTTGAAATCGGGTGGACATCATCGAGAATCTATTCTTGCTGATACTGTAGAAGCGATTATTGGTGCAATTTATGTCGATTGTAATGATTTAAAAGTCCTGCAAGCGATTGTACTAAAATGGTATGTACCATATTTAGACCATATTGAGCCTACAGACCAACTCAAAGATCCTAAATCACGCTTACAAGAATATTTACAAGCACGTAAAAAGCCACTTCCTGTTTACAATGTGGTGGATATTCAAGGTGATGCTCCCAATCAGCATTTCAAAGTGGAATGTATTATTGATGGCTTACCTGTATTGTATGGTGAAGGATCCAGTCGTCGCTTTGCTGAACAAGCAGTAGCGGCAGATATTTTAAAACAATTGGAGCAGTAGCTTAAATGACTACACATTCTGATCACAACGATGCTGATCACGAGCCGCAAAGCAACGGCAATGACCTAATTAATGATTTTTTTAGCTTACAAGGCACAACAATTCCTACAGATTTTAAAAGTGGGTTTGTTGCCATTGTTGGACGACCAAACGTTGGTAAATCAACGTTAATGAATCATATTTTGGGTCAGAAACTTTCGATTACTTCACGTAAACCACAAACCACACGTCATAAAATTGTCGGTATTGATACACGTGAAAAATCTCAGGCCGTATTTGTTGATACGCCAGGGATGCATAAAAAAGAAGTCCGTGCCATCAATAAAATGATGAACCGTGCAGCAAGTTCGGCATTGCGTGATGTCAACTTGGTATTGTTTGTTCTGGATGCTGATAAATGGACTCAAAATGATGAGCTGGTTTTGGAAAAACTGAAGAATGCTGAAATGCCAGTGATTCTGGTCATCAATAAAATTGATACACTTGAAAATAAAAACCATGCATTACCGTTGATTCAAGAACGCGCAAAATTAATGAATTTTGCCGAAATTGTTCCTGTTTCTGCACTTCGTGGTGCGAATTTAGATCATTTACGTGACACAATTGAACGTTACTTGCCGTTCCAGCCACCTTTATATGCACTAGATCAAATTACTGACCGTTCAGAGCGTTTCCTTGCTTCTGAAGTGATTCGTGAAAAGATCATGCGTCAATTGGGTGAGGAATTGCCGTATGATTTAACCGTACAAATTGAGTCATTTAAGACTGAAGAAGCCACGATTAATGAAAAAACAGGTCGTCCAAAAGCAGCATGTACTTATATCGATGCGACTATTTTTGTGGATCGCCAAGGTCAGAAGGCCATTGTGATTGGTGAAAAAGGCGCGAAGCTGAAAAAAATCGGTATGGATGCACGTGCTGATATGGAAAAAATGTTTGAACAAAAGATCATGTTGACACTTTGGGTGAAAGTGAAAGGCGGTTGGTCTGATGACGAACGTGCATTGAAAAGTTTAGGTTATAGCGACATCTAAATTTTATTTGGTAACTCTTTTATAGGAATAGTAATGATGAAAGTATTGGCAGTTATAGCATGTGTTTTATTCCTGCAAGGCTGTATTCATAAACTTGTTACTGTTCCTGTAAAAATTGCTTATAAAACCACGAAGGGCGTAGTGAAAGGTACTGCTGCGGTCGTAGGTGCAGTCATTCCAGATGGCGATGACGATGATACCGATACAGACTCTAAAAAGAAAAAAGATTAGATTTTATTATTCATGCGCAATGAAATATTGCATGGCTACTTAATCCATCATCGTAAATATCGGGAACGAAGCCATATCGTGCATTTGTTTACGCAAGAGCACGGGCGTGTCGATGGTATTTTAAGACAAACTCCACCGCCACAATATCAACCAATTTGTTTGCAGGCATCGGGTAAATCAGAACTTAAAAACTTTACCAAACTTGAAATTGTCAATCAGCCGGTTTTTTTCTTTGGTGATGCGTTCTTTTCTGGATTTTATTTGAATGAAGTTGTTCTTCGTTTATGTCCAGCCGAAGTGGAAATGCCGCAGACCTTTGTGCTTTATCATCAAACTTTACAACAATTACAATTGCTGGCGCAGCAGGAAAATCCCAATCTATTTCTCAGACAAATTTTACGTCAATTTGAACATGCGCTTTTAGAAGAGCTGGGTTATGCACTCGACTTTACGACTGATGCTCAGCAACATGATATTCAAGTAGCACAACATTATTTATTCCAGCTCAATGATGGTTTTATTCCGACAGCACAGCAATCACGTGCAACCTTAACAGGAGAGCAAATTCTCTCAATGCGTGATTATGAAAAGGGTAGGGATTTTAACCGAGAGCAGTTACAATTGTTGGCTCAACTGTATCGGCAAATGATCAGCTCTCTTTTGGGTGATCGACCGCTTAAAAGTCGGCAATTGTGGATTCAAAATACTCAATCCCAATCTTAATCTCAATTTTAATCATCGTTAGGTAACTGTTATGGCTGCATTGCTTGGTGTAAATATTGACCATGTGGCGACATTGCGACAAGCGCGCGGAACCACTTATCCAGACCCAGTGAATGCTGCGTTGATGTGTGAACAAGCAGGCGCAGAAGGAATTACCTTACATTTACGTGAAGATCGTCGTCATATTCAAGATGATGATGTTCGTCGTATGCGTCCATTATTGAAAACACATATGAATTTGGAAATGGCAGTGACCGCTGAAATGGTGGAATTTGCTAAAGAAATTAAGCCGCAGCATGTTTGCTTGGTTCCCGAAAAACGCCAAGAAGTCACCACCGAAGGTGGTTTGGATGTCTTGGGGCACTTTGAAGAAGTTAAAGCAGCGACACAAGCCTTAACGGCAATTGGTTGTGATGTCTCTTTATTTATTGATGCTGATATTGCACAAATTGATGCTGCGATTGCTTGCGGCGCACCAACCATTGAATTGCATACCGGTGCTTATGCCGATGCAACAACAGCTGAAGCACAGCAACATGAACTTGAGCGTATTGTTCAAGGTGCAGAATATGCAGCAGCCAAAGGTTTGGTGGTGAATGCAGGCCATGGTTTAAACCTTGAAAATGTCACGCCAATTGCACAAATTGCGCAAATTCATGAACTCAATATTGGGCATTCTATTATTGCCGATGCTGTATTTGTGGGTTTGGCTCAAGCCGTTCAACAAATGAAAGCTGTCATTAAAGCAGCAAGATAAGTTTTTAGAATTATGTCGTTAATAAATTATGATGATCTCATGAAGCCCGTTTTGGGCTTTTTGGGATGTGAAACACCTCAAGCATGGCTTGATGAAGCGCTGAATAACTTAGAGTTACTCATGCAAGATCATGCCAATTGTGAAAAGAAAGCAGCAGGTACTGCCATGAACCTGATGTTTCGCTACACGTTTTTTACAGATTTACAGGTTAAACTGGCACAGCTCGTACGTGAAGAAATGTTGCACTATGAACAAGTGCTTGAATTGATGACCAAGCGTGGGCAGGAATGGCAATCGATTAGTGCAGGTCGTTATGCAGGTGGGTTGCGTAAAGAAGTCCGTACTTATGAGCCTGAAGCGTTAATTGACATTATGATTATTGGTGCTTTTGTAGAAGCACGTTCATGTGAGCGTTTCTATGCGTTAGCACCGCTGGTAGATCAAGACTTAGGTAAATACTACCGCTATCTTCTCAAGTCTGAATCTCGTCACTTTGAGGATTATTTGGCATTGGCATTGGATGTGGCTCAAACGTCAAAGTTAAAAAATCCTAAAGAAGATATTCAGCAGCGTATCGCGCACTTTCGTGAAGTTGAAAAAAATCTGATTTTAACTCCAGATGATTTATTTCGCTTTCATAGTGGTGTGCCGAGTCAAGCAGCTTAATCTATGGTTGTTCAAAGAATCCTCTATTTGAATAGGGGGATTTTTTATGACCTGTATTTTGAATATTTAAGAATAAAAATGCCAACCTAAATGGATTAGATTGGCATGCTAGATCAGTTTAGTTTTTAATTTACTGTAAGTTAAGCTTCGATGGTTTGTACGGCAATTTTTTTCGCAGGATCGGCTTTGCGACGTACCGCTGGAACAGGCTCACCATAATATTGACGATCAGCAAAGTAGCTTGAACGAACCATAGGTGCAGCCCAGATATTTTTGAAACCGAGTTTTTGACCATGTGCAGTATAGCGTTCAAATTCTTCAGGGTTTACAAAACGGTCAAGCGGTGCATGCTGTTTAGACGGTTGTAAATACTGACCGATGGTGATGTAGTCCACATCATGTGCACGAAGGTCATCAAGTAGTGCCAGTACTTCTTCTTCAGTTTCACCTAGACCAACCATCAAGCCACATTTTGTTGGAACATCAGGGCAGTATTCTTTAAACATTTTTAGTAAGTTAAGCGAATGCTGGTAATCTGAACCTGGACGCATCGCTTTATACAAGCGCGGCACAGTTTCAATATTATGGTTGAATACGTCTGGCGGACATTCAGTCATAATACGCAGCGCAATATCCATACGACCACGGAAATCTGGTACTAAAATTTCTAATAAAGTTGTTGGGCTGAGAGCACGTGCTTCTTGAATACAATCGACAAAATGTTGTGCACCGCCATCGAGTAAATCATCGCGGTCAACCGAGGTAATGACTGCATATTTCAATTTAAGATTGGCGATGGTTTCGGCCATATGACGCGGTTCATCAGGGTCTAGCTTATTTGGGCGACCATGTGCAACGTCACAGAATGGGCAACGACGGGTACAGATATCACCCATGATCATAAAGGTTGCTGTACCACCACCGAAACATTCAGGTAAGTTCGGGCAAGCCGCTTCTTCACAAACGGTATGTAATTTTTGTGCACGTAAAGTGGTTTTAATTCGTTGAACTTCATCTGGAGCCGCCATTTTGACGCGAATCCAATCCGGTTTACGTGGCGTTTCAACCGTAGGTATAACTTTTACAGGTATACGAGCGACCTTTTCTGCGCCACGAAGCTTAACACCCTGTTCAGGTTTACGGTTTTCAGACATAGTCAACTTTTCCACTGTTTTAGACGGGGGAGATGCTAAAAAAAGCTCTTTTATTATAGCGAATTTGAGTCTAAATAGGGTGAAAACGGTATTCATTTAATAAATGTGGTTATCATGCAATATATGCTAGGTAAATACACCAAATGAGTTGTGTTTAAGTCATAATATACAGAAGATTGGCGACAGAATTGATTAAAGGAGCGTTGAATGCCACGTAAAAAAGAGGTCGTTAGCGGAACTTTCGTTAAATACGATGCGGTAGTTCTCGGTTCAGGCCCTGCTGGTGAAGGCGCGGCAATGAAACTTGCTAAATCAGGCAAGCGTGTTGCAATTATTGATATGCGTGAGCAGTTAGGTGGTAACTGTACACACGTGGGTACCATTCCAAGTAAAGCATTGCGTCAAACAGTATCGAGCATTATCCGTTACCAACGTGATCCAATGTTCCAAAAAGTGGGTGACTGGAAACAGTTCACCATGAAGCAAGTACTACGCAATGCACATAAAGTGATTCAACAACAGGTTGATACACATTCACGTTTTTATGACCGAAATAAAATTAATATTTATCATGGCCGTGCATACATCCAAGATAAAAACACAGTACTGATTTTTAGTGATGATGGGATTAAAGAAACCATTATTTTTAAACAGTTGGTGATTGCGACGGGTTCACGCCCATATCGTCCATCTGTACTTGATTTTAATCATCCACGTGTATTTGATTCGGACAAAATTTTGGACTTGGATTTTCCAATTCAAAAAATCATCATTTATGGTGCAGGTGTTATTGGTTGTGAATATGCATCGATCTTTATTGGGCTCGACCATAAAGTCGATTTGATCAATACTCAGCCTAAGCTGTTAAGTTATCTTGATGATGAAATTTCAGATGCCTTGTCTTACCGTTTACGTGAACAAGGGGTGTTGATTCGTCACAATGAACAAATTGATCACCTTGAAACATTTGATGATCACGTGGTCATGCATTTACAAAGTGGTAAGAAAATTAAAGCCGATGCCATTTTATGGTGTAACGGTCGTTCAGGTAATACTGATGGTTTGGGGCTGGAAAATGTTGGCATTACGCCAAACAGCCGTGGTCAAATCATGGTGAATGATCAGTACCAAACGGAAGTGGAAAATATTTACGCTGCGGGTGACGTAATTGGTTGGCCATCCCTTGCTTCTGCTGCATATGACCAAGGTCGTTGCGCAGGTGCAAATATGAGTGGTGAAGAAGGTGTTAAACCTGTAACAGATATTCCGACGGGTATTTATACCATTCCAGAAATTTCTTCTATTGGTAAAACTGAACAGCAATTGACTGAAGAAAAAATTCCTTACGAAGTCGGTCAAGCATCTTTCCGTCATTTGGCACGTGCACAAATTACCGGTGATACTGTCGGTGAATTGAAAATTTTATTCCACCGTGACACTTTAGAAATTTTAGGTGTGCATTGCTTTGGGAATAATGCTTCAGAGATTATTCACATTGGTCAGGCGGTGATGAATAGTGGTAACAACACGATTAAGTATTTTGTTGAAACCACGTTCAACTATCCAACCATGGCGGAAGCGTACCGTGTTGCAACTTTAAATGGTATGAACCGTTTGTTCTAAGTCTGATTTAAGTCTTAAATTGAAAACCCGTAAGTGAATGCTTACGGGTTTTTTATTGTCAGCTTGTCTAAAAGATCAAGTTTGACATAGCCATTCAATAAACATCATTGCCTCGGCAGACAAATTTTTTCTAGGATCGATAATTGCATAATATTGAAAATGGGGTTTGGCTGTAATGTCGAATAGCTGAACCAGCGTCCCTTGATTAATTTGCTTTTTTACCAAAGATTCTCGTGCTAATGCGACACCCCAGCTGTTTTGAGCGGCATGGTAAAGTAATGATAAATCTTCAAAACGATGGCCTTGAGTCGGCTCTTTCCAGTCTAGATGGGCTTGAGTAAACCAAGATGACCAAGGTTCCAGATAACTCCTCAGAAAATCACAGTTTTCCAAATCTCGAGGCTGGCGAATATTTTTACTTTTGACATAGTAGGGCGAAGCCACTGGAAAGATGGTATCCCTGCTGATCTGGCGGCTTTGCATGCCTAGATAGACACCGCTGCCATATCGAATATCGAAATCAACCTTGCTGATTTCATAGTCGAGTTGTGATTTTGCAATTTCAATCGCAATCTCAATATCCGGATGTTGATCCAGAAAATCTTTTAATCGTGGCAGCAAATAGATGTTTGCAAAGGTGGGTGGTGAAGAAATGGTAATGGTTTTTTTGTATCGGTTATGAGAATTAATTTTGTTCAGATTGTCTAAAGAAAGCAGGGCTTCTTTAACTGCCAAATAATAGGAAGCACCTGTAGCACTCAAATTCAGCTTGCGTGTGGTACGTTCGAATAAAATAGTATTGAGGAGTTTTTCTAGCGTTTGAATTCTGTGCGAAATGGTGCTTCTGGTGACATTGAGTTCATCGGCAGCTTTGGAAAAAGAGGAATGCCTGACTACAGCTTCAAAAGCATAAATAAGGTGCAGAGGAGGTATTCTTGCAGACATAGATTGTCCAATCTGATTCAACAATGTGTGTAGTAAATATCACAGATTGTCAAAAATAAAAAGACTATGATGAAAATCAATCAGGCATTTGATGTTTGATCACGCCAGCGAAAGGCATGGAATTTATGTCAAACAGTCAGCATTCAGAAAGGAAGCACACAATGACGAATCTATCTCATATCCTTCAATTACATCCCAATGATAATATTGCAATTGCAAAAATCCATTTAGTCTCACAGTCGACAGTTTCCGAACAGACGGTCACATTGGAAGAAATTCCGGCCGCGCATAAAGTTGCCTTAGAAAATATTTTTCAGGGCGATGCCATTTTGCGTTATGGACAAATTATTGGCTTTGCGACTCAAGACATTAGAGCGGGAGAGCATGTGCATGTACATAATCTGGCGATGGCCGATTTTGACCGTGATTATGCCTTTGGCGAAAATATAATTCCGGTAATCGCAGCATCTCAGTCGCGTACTTTTTTAGGCATAAAACGTGCAGATGGCCGTGTGGCAACACGAAATTATGTCGGCATCATCAGTACGGTGAACTGTTCAGCCACGGTGGTTAAAAAAGTCGCTCAATATTTTGACCGTCCTGAAGTGATGGACAAATATCCAAATGTAGATGGGGTCGTGGCACTTTCTCATAGCTTCGGCTGCTGTATTGACCATCATGGCGAAGGGCTTAAACAGTTACGTCGCACCATTGCAGGCTATATGGAGCATCCTAATTTTGCTGCCGTTATTATTGTCGGGCTAGGGTGTGAAGCCAACCAGTTGAAACCATTGCTACAATCTAAAAACGCTGAATATGCCAGCAAGATTAAATCACTGGTGATGCAGGAAGAAGGCGGTACGCAAAAAACAATTGATAAAGCCATTGCACTGGTAGAAGAAATTTTGCCTGAAGCAAACCAGATCAGTCGTGAGCCACTGCCGTTGTCGCATTTGTGTGTAGCTTTACAGTGTGGCGGTTCTGACGGTTATTCAGGTATTACCGCCAACCCTGCGTTGGGTGTAGCAGTAGATCATTTGGTCGCTCATGGGGGCACTGCAATTTTGTCTGAAACACCCGAGATTTATGGAGCAGAACATTTATTGACCCGTCGGGCAGTCAATACTGAAGTTGGACATAAACTGGTCGATTTGATTCATTCTTGGGAAGCCTATGCCGACCGTGAAAAAGGCAGTATCGATAACAACCCTACACCGGGTAATAAGGCCGGTGGATTAACCACAATTCTGGAAAAATCTTTGGGTGCGGTAGCCAAAAGTGGTTCAACGCCATTAAAAGGCGTATACCGTTATGCAGAAACAATTGATACCCACGGTCTAGTGTTTATGGATGCACCGGGTTATGACCCGATGGGTGCGACGGGCCAAATTGCAGGGGGAGCAAATCTGGTGGCTTTTACCACAGGGCGTGGTTCATGTTTCGGGGCTAAACCATCACCTTCGATCAAGATTGCGACCAATACGGCTATGTATGACCGCATGCTAGATGATATGGATATTAACTGTGGAAATATCATGGAAGGCACGTCCAGCGTAGCGGAAAAAGGGCAGGAAATATTTGAAATGTTTATCCGCGTTGCATCGGGTGAACAAAGTAAGAGCGAAGCGCTGGGGATTGGCGGTGAAGAATTTGTACCATGGATGATTGGTGCGCAGATGTAAAACTAGAAATGATTAATAAGAATTATGGTTTTGATCTGCACGACAGTCATATTTATCGATCTTCTTAAAAGCAAATAGAGATAGATCAGATTGTTTGAAATATATTCGGATCATTATTTCTGGATCAAAGCCATAACTCTTCAGAATGGAAATTTGAGGGAGTTTTAAGAAATGGAAATAAAAAAATTTATAGATAAAGTTCCGGGTGGAATGATGTTGATTCCACTTTTATTAGGCGCAACAATTCATACCTTTGCTCCAGATACCGCAGAGTATTTCGGCTCATTTACCAAGGGTATTATTACCGGTGCAGTACCAATTTTAGGTGTTTGGACATTTTGTTTGGGGGCTTCCATCAATGTTCGTGCAACGGGTACTGTAGTTAGAAAAGCAGGTGCAGTGATTGGTGCAAAATTACTGGTCGCATGGATGCTGGCACTTATTTTAGGTTCCTTAATGCAACCCAATGAAATGTTGAGCATGCCTCTGTTTGCGGGCTTTTCAATTCTTGCCATTGTTGTTGCATTTGATATGACCAATGCTGGTCTTTATTCTTCACTGACTTCTCAGTACGGAACAAAAGAAGAAGCTGCTGCGGGCGCATTAATCGGAATTGAATCCGGGCCTTTATTTACCATGTTAATTCTAGGTTCAGCTGGAGTGGCTTCTTTTCATCCTGCTGCACTGGTCGGCGTGGTATTGCCATTTCTATTCGGCTTCCTTTTAGGAAATCTGGATGAAAAAATGAGGGATTTCTTTGCTCCAGCCGCTAAAGTCATGATTCCATTTTTTGGCTTTGCATTAGGGAACAGTATTAATTTCAGTTTAATTTTAGAAACAGGATTACCAGGTATTATTCTTGGCGTAGCTGTGGTACTGGTTTCAGCTCTTTTCCTTATTCCGGCAGATATCTTTCTGGCCAAAGGGAATGGAACTGCGGGAATAGCCGCCTCAAGTACCGCAGGTTCTGCAGCGGCAACCCCGATGTTGATTGCTCAGGTGGCTCCACAATTTGAAGCGGTAGCACCAGCAGCAACGATATTAATTGCCACTTGCGTCGTCATTTCAGCCATTATGGTTCCTATCTTAACATCCATATGGGCGAAAAAGTTTGCTCATAAAGTTGATCATTTTAGGGCTAAAAAAGTCCTTCAGGTGGACTGCCCTGAAGTTACAGAAACATAGGTTTCTTATGGATTGATAAGGTGATCTAGAAGATATTTCTGAAGCGTTAATTGCAGTTGATTGCATAGATAAAATTTTATCGAGTTAGGGCATTAAATGCGATGAAGTATTTGTTCTAAGTCTGATTTAAGTTTTAAATTGAAAATCCGTAAGTAAATGCTTGCGGGTTTTTTTACGAATCATAAAAATGAATTTATCCTCAGGTGAGATATTCATAGTGGCTTTGTTTGTAATCAGATCAGAGCATCTTGAAGTTGTTTTAATTTTTGCCAAGATGCCCATTCTGTAATGAAAAGGCTTAGAAAGGTCGCCCACCAGCCAAACTAATACGTTTAAGTAACCGACGCTGATCTGAAGGGAACGGTTGTCGTGAATGAAGTGTGACTTGGTTATCCCAAAATACGATATCACCTTCCTCCCATTGATGTTCATAACGGAACTCCGGTTTGAGTAAGTGTTCACGTAGTTTTTGAATTAAAGCATTGCCTGCTTGATCTTCATAATTGACTAATTCTACTTCTGAACGTGTATTGAGCCAAAGTGCTTTACGCCCAGATTCAGGGTGAGTGCGCACTAAGGGGTGTGGATAAGCATGTCCAATAATCGGTTGATCTTTAAAACGGTAATATGGTGTGTCGCCATAACCCCCCGTACCTTTATTGTTTTGTGAGCGGGCAAAAGGGTTGTAGGTAATCAGTTGTAATTGATCAATATGTTTTTGAGTGTCCTTGTCTAAAGCGTCATAAGCTTTAATGGTATTGAACCATGAGGTTTGTCCACCATCTTCGGGAAGTTCTATGGCGTAGAGTAACGAGCCGAAAGAGGGTTGCGGTGTCCATTGGTGATCTGCATGTGGTGAAAGTTCGCCATGACCCGTGTAGTCGCCTTGACCAACCGCATTCGAGACTGGAATCACATCGGGTGGGGTGCCTGTATCAGACTGTGTTGCCAGTACGGGATTATCTGCACTTGGGCGAAAAATAGAGCCAAAATAACTGGCAAAGGCTAAATATTGAAAATCATCTAAGCTTTGCTTTTTAAAAATTAAGATTAAATGCTCAGCAAGGGCTTGTTTCAGTCGGTGAATCGTTTCACCTGCTTGAGCTTTACGCGCATCTAAGCCGAAAACCACTGCACCTAATGCTTGATCGTGGAGAGGAATAATGCTGATTTCTTCTGGATTTTGAAGTTGTTCTGCTTGATGCCAGCGAGGAGCATCATGAATGGCTTGTGATAGTTGGGTCAGGCTGGTCATTTTTTTCTCAAGTTATTTTACTGTGAAAAAAATTTAATCAAAAATGACGCAAAAATAAAATCAAAAGAATTGCTAAGCTTATGAAATAATAAATAAAATATCTAAATAAATGATTTTAAGACTTTTAATATAAACAGCAAAATAAAGTTGTTTTTTTGCTGTTTTAGCTGCTGATTTTGAAGCATTAATGTGGGCAAAAAGCTTGATTGAAATAGACAAAGAGCTGCGGTGTTTTGAACCACAACAGTATGGCAAGGCTAAGTAATCCAATAACTGCTAGCGCAATTATGCTTTTTAAACCAAATAGAGAATCAGTCATGAATCACGGCCTTTTCATTGACAAAGAAATGTACCAGTACACCCAGTAAACTTAACGCGATTGAAAACATCCAAATAGCATTATAGTTGCCAGTCATATCGTGATTGACACCACCCAACCAGCCACCAAAAAATGAACCGATTTGATGAGTGAAAAAGATTAGACCACTGAGCATGGAGAGGTATTTTACGCCAAACATATTGGCAACAATGCCATTGGTCAGCGGTACGGTAGACAACCATAATAAGCCCATGATGACACCAAAAGCGTAAACTGTCCAAGCGCTCAAAGGCGACAGTAGAAAAGCAATAATGGCAATGCCACGGAGGCCATATAACCACATGAGTAGATGTGGCTTGGAGTATTTCCCACCTAGCCAACCCGCACTATATGTTCCGACAATATTAAATAAACCGACCAAGGCCAGAAAAATAGTACCTGTGGTTGCATTAAAACCATGATCAATCAAATAACCGGGTAAATGTATGCCAATGAAGACCACTTGGAAACCACAAACAAAAAAGCCTAAGGCTAAGAACCAGAACGGCTGATGATTTTTGACAATAACCAAGATCTGTTTAAAGCTTAAATTGGCTTTATTGATTTGAGCCGAGGTATGCGGAGCGACATACATCGGTGCTTTTAACATCCATGCCAATGGGATAATTAAGGCAATTAAAATTGAACTGACCACTAATGCTGCTGACCAACCAATGTTTTGTAAGAGCAGTAACGTCGAAGGCAGCATAATAAACTGCCCAAAAGAGCCTGCTGCACTGGCAATACCCATGGCAAGGCTACGTTTATCAGGGTGAGCGGCACGTCCAACGGCGGAAAGTAAAACAGGAAATGAGGTTGCCGATAGTGCTAACCCTAGAATTAAACCGACACTTAGGTTTAACATTAAGCCTGTGGAACTGAAGGCCATCAGCAATAAACCTAAACTATATAGAGCACCGCCCACAGCAACGACAATTTTACTGCCATATTTGTCAGCAAATGCCCCCGTGATGGGTTGAACAGCACCCCAAACCAAGTTCTGCATGGCAATCGCAAGACTGAAGACATTATGCCCCCAACCAAATTCATGACTCATTGGAACCAGATATAAACCAAAGGCATGACGTACACCCAGTGATAACGCCAGAATGAGCGCGCTTCCAATTAACATGTAAATGAGAGGTTTGGAAAAACGGGTATCTGACATAACTCATCCATGATGCAAATCTAATGTCGCTATGTTATTAGATTATGAATAGGGAAGCGATTAAATAAAATTTAAACAAACGATAAAATTAAGTTATAAAAAGTTTGAGTCAGATAAAAAAGACGACATGAATGAGGTCGTCTTTTATTTCATAAGAACTTAAAAGCGAATGCCAACGCCTGCATAAACCAGTAATGGGTTAATTTCAATATTGGCTTGAGATCGAATTAACTCACCATGGGTTGCATTTGTGACTGTAATGGTGGTTTCATTTTTCATGTGAGCATACGAAACAGAACCGACTGCAAACCATTTCTCATTAAAGTCATAGGTAAAACCGACAGTCGTAACGGGTGCAATCACATCACTTGCTTCTAAGTCAACTTGAGGATTGGTTTTACTTTTTTTCCCTTCTAATGCTGCCCCTGCATGGCCTTCTTTAATATTCGCAATCATATGACCCGCTGCAATTAAGTCTTGCTCTATTTGTGGGTTAATCTTTAATTCATTGAAATAAGCATACATGAGACCTAAGCCAATATAAGGACGGAATTTATTTACACCTGTTTTACCAAAGTGATATTGGAATTCAAAAGCGGGTGTCCAAGCGCGTGCCGAAGCAGCAGGGCCATGTGCTTCTAAATCGGTAATGAAAATATCGTTTTGGAGATTAATATTAAGAAACTCTAAAGGCAGATTGCCAATTTGTGGTGTGGCAACCGCCGAAAAAGGGGCGTAAATTTTTCCTTTCCCTTGTAGGTCTACTTTAGGGGGAATTCCGGCTTTCATTTCGAACGAAATATTATCAGTGAAAAAGTAATTGGTCATTATGCCCAGTGTGGTGACATCATCGGCTTCAAGTCCTGTTCCTTGTGCCTCCCAATGCTCTAAACCACTAATTTTAGAAGAACCACTAAGTCCTGCGGGTAAATTGCCACCCGTAAAAAATCCCAAAAATTTTAAGGCTGCTGCAAGTCCTGCTTGGTCAACATCTGGATTTAGATTGTTTAATACTGTATCGACTTGAATGTCCCCATTTTGGGACACTTCACCATTTTTAACCGCAGTATTCACTTGGAAGGGTTGAGCTTTGCCTTGCGGCATAACATGGAGCACACCTACAGAAACTGAAAAGCGTTTAAAGCCATCACCCTCTTTTAAACTAAAATAAGGGGAATCGGCATGGCTGATTACAGGGAAGGAAACAAGAGACGACATAATACAAAGTAACGACTTTTTCATTCAGGGACTCCATGTCCATTTTGTGTTTATATATTTTTTTCTTTGACTTTTACGATTATATGATTGAAAAAAAAGTGGGCAGTTACTGAAGAATATGAATATAGTTGTGTTTATGTAAGAAAATAGATTATTTGTTTCAATGCTATAGAGAATAATAATTTATGTAACAGGGTATTTTACTTTTGAGTCAGATTATTCTGAGTTTCAAAAAGTAATGCATTTTTTAATAGCTATTTAACGTATTACAAGGACTGATATTGTGGCGTGATCGCAAGGGCAAGAGACCAGATTAAACCCAGCATCCAGCAATGTTGTACTTGAGAGCATGGCTAGGTTTAACAATTTGATAATCCGATCTCGCACTTGAAGGCATTTTTCCGTACAATATGGCTCATAAATTATTGAGTGAATCACATGAGCACCCAAAATACTCCCAAGAAAAAACCATTGGTCAATTTGCCTTTTCCTGTAAAAAAAGAAAATGAGCAAAATCTTGATGAAGTGTTAGATGAAGTGCGTCCACGTCCGAAACGTTATGCTGATCGTACATGGATGCCACCTCGCGGTACACGCCGTTCGATGGGAAAGCGTTAAGCTTTCAAAGAAAAAGCCATGGTGTGACCATGGCTTTTTCTTTGAGTGTTTCTTAAGTTTTATAAGATTATGGCGTGGTTGTTCTGCGGTTATTGTTAAGATAATAATCTCTTTTTTCTTGATACATGATCATGTCAGCACGTTTGAGCATGTCTTCCATACGTTCCCCATCTTTGTTGGTCGCATAGCCCGTGGATAGGCTAAGCGGTTGATGAGAATAAAATTGATTATCGACAAATAACAGTTCTTGCAAACTTTGCAAACAATTTTGTAGTGCAGCTTCATCGGCACCGGGTAACAGAACCACAAACTCATCTCCACCAATACGACATGCAGAGTAAAGTGTTTGCTGAACCAGTTGGTTTAAGATATTGCCCATACGTTGTAATAAATTATCGCCAACATCATGTCCTAAAGTGTCATTCAGTTCCTTTAGTCCATTCATATCCATAAAAATACAGGACACAGGACGTAGCATATTGCGCTCTAAACGATTTATTTCCGTGGTATAAAAAGCACGGTTATAGAGTTTGGTCAGCACATCGTGCTTACCTAAATATTCAAGATAGTTTTCAGCCTTCTTTCGAGCGGTAATATCAGTGAGTGCAACCTGAACCATTCCCCAGTCATCTTGATAATCTGGAAATACGGAAAATTGCAGCAACACATGACGGATACTGCCATCGAGTGCATAATTGATGGCTTCACGATGATGATGAATATTGCCATTCCAAAGCTCAATCAATTGTTCTCGAAAGGTTTTAACCATTTCTTGAGCAAAAACTTTGTGCATATTTTTATATAAAGTATCTTTATTCGGAGCACCAAATAGATCGAGTGTTGCCTGATTGACATCAATCACTAAAATATCTTTAATACATTCATTGATAAAATCACTATGCACATCCAAAAAGGTCTTAAAGTCTTCAATCCCTAAAGCACGGACATTATCTAATTTTGTTTTGATACGACTAAAATCTTCCACCCAGAGTGAAGTCGGTGAATACATAAAGCGTGCTTCTGCCAGATGGCGGCTTTTTTCTTCAAGACGGCAGGCTTCGGTATAAGGCGTGATGTCTTCGGTGGTAATCAATAATAGCGATAAATCATGTTCATGCTGTGGCAGGACAATCCCTTTGAGCTGAATATCAAGACGGTCACCTGTTAGGGTGTAGTTCACCGCAGAATTGGAAAAATGCGTTTCACCATTCCACAAAGCCACCAGTTCTTTGATATGGCTTTTGGTCATGTCGCCTTTAAACACCAAATGAAGATTTTGGCATAAATGTTCAAAGTCTTTGGCTTGATAGAGTTCAAGTGTTTTGGAATTTACTTTTAATAATTTAATTTTTCTTGCACAGTCAAGAATACGAGATTCATCTTCTTGTAAAAAACTGAAAAGATCTTGGACACCCTGTTCACGCCAAATATCAAATTGTTTTTTTATGTCGCTATAGTCTTCAAGCCACATTGCAATTGGCGATAGTTCAAAAAAAGGCGAATCCAATATTTCCATTTAAGGAGCTCATCATTTTTATGTCAATTTAGGCGTTGAGTATAAAACGAAAAAAATATTTTTTTAAAAGAATGTGATAATTAAAATGTAATTTTTGACAAATGAGATGTTTATCATTGAATCTTAAATATCAATAAAAAAAGCCAATGTATACATTGGCTCATATCGATTGATGTAATGCAGCGGCTATTTAGCGACTTTGCTTTCGTGCTTTATTTTCAGCTTTGGGTGCAGGGATTTCTCGTTCACCTTGCCAAACATCAATAAAATCTTTTTCGTTGATATTGTAGAGTTCCAATAGCGCTAAAATGACCCCACCAAACAGCATTGCACCTTCAGATTTATTTTGCCATTCGAAAATTTGACCGTTTAAGGTGTGCAAAATATCTGAAATTTCAAAAATGCGATCACGTCCATTACTGTCCGTTGGGTACATTTGAGTATGTAAAATAATTCTTGCCGCACTTTTTTCGCTTTCTGATAAATCAAGTTGATTGATGATGTCTTCATCAGCCGTTGAAAAAATCACAGCATCGGTAAATACCGTTCTTAAAAAATGGCGTGTCAGTTTTGGTAGTGCTCTTTCTACAAAAGGGCGGAAGGAGCTTGGGAAAATGACATTATGTGAAATGCCTTTAAACATTGGCGCAATTTCTTCAGTTTTATAACCCGCAATCCCACAACCAATCGAGGTAATGAAATAGGTCATTTTAGGGTGATTTTTGGTGTAAATCTTAAAATCATCAATATAGTGCTGAATTTGTGACAGTGGCATTTGCTGTAAATGTTCATTCATGGTCGGAATAGCATAGCTTTGACCTGACCAACCTCGACCCACACCTTGCATTGCACCAAAATGCGCTAGAGCCGTATGTGCTGCGCCGTCTGCATGGTTTCCTGCCATGTTGCTGCCAAACACAAACACAGTGTCTTCGGGTAAGCTTTTTATAATATTTTCATCGTGATAGAGATATGACATAGGCGAGTGCAATCGTGATGGTCTTTCTTCATGTTGCAATTGAAATGACCGATGGTCAAGTGAAAGATCAGCATTTTTAAAATTAGCATAAAAGATAGCGTATTTAGGACTATACACGTCTGATTTTACAATAAAAGCAGAGTTAATATTTCAATCTGGTTTATGCATGATTGCATGTAAATGCTTAACTGCGATATTAATCTGAATCCACTCTTATGGCTTTGTTGAATGGGCGAAGTACAGAAATATAAGGCGACTGATGTTGCATGTAGATTTTTAGCCCTCATACTATGAAGGTTATGTCGTTGAAGATGGATACTATGCAGGATAGTCAGCAACCTTTTGAATTAGTGACCAGCTATCAACCCGCTGGGGATCAGCCACAAGCCATTGAAAAATTAGTCAGTGGGATTGAAAAAGGCTATCACGATCAGTTGTTATTAGGGGTAACGGGGTCGGGGAAAACCTATACCATGGCCAATGTGATTTCCCAATTACAACGTCCGACGATTGTGATGGCGCATAATAAAACTCTGGCTGCACAGCTCTATGGCGAATTTAAGTCCTTTTTTCCCAATAATGCGGTTGAATATTTCGTCAGTTACTATGACTACTATCAGCCTGAAGCTTATGTTCCATCGTCCGATACGTTTATCGAAAAAGATTCTGCAATTAATGATCACATCGATCAAATGCGTCTTTCAGCAACGCGTACTTTATTAGAACGTCGTGATGCCATTATTGTGGCATCCGTTTCTGCTATTTATGGTTTGGGTGATCCCAATGCCTATATGAGTATGTTGTTGCATATAGTACAGGGTGATCGTATTAGCCGTGACGACATTATTCGTCGTTTGGTCGAGATGCAATATACCCGCAATGAACTGGAATTCTTACGCGGTACGTATCGTATTCGTGGCGAAATTATTGATATTTTTCCTGCCGAATCGGATCAAAATGCCATTCGTATTGAACTGTTTGATGACGAAGTGGAGTCTATCCGTTGGTTTGATCCGTTGACTGGAAAATTGGTGCGTAAAGCACCACGAGTGACAATTTATCCAAAAAGTCACTATGTCACACCGAAAGATAATTTACACCGTGCGATTGGCACCATTCGTGATGAACTGAAAGAGCGATTGGCATTCTTTAAACAACACGACAAATTGCTTGAAGCGCAACGTATTGAACAACGTACCCGTTACGATTTAGAAATGATGCAGCAGTTGGGATATACCAATGGGATTGAAAACTATTCCCGTCATTTATCGGGTCGTCCATCGGGTGAAGCACCGCCTACTTTATTTGATTATCTCCCTGATGATGCTTTACTGATTATTGATGAATCGCATGTGACTGTTCCGCAAATTGGTGCCATGTATAAAGGTGACCGTTCGCGTAAAGAAAATTTGGTCAATTATGGTTTCCGTCTGCCCAGCGCTTTGGATAACCGTCCAATGCAATTTGAAGAATGGGAGCGAATTATTCCAACGACTATTTATGTTAGTGCAACGCCTGCAAAATATGAGTTGGAAAAATCAGAGCAAATTGCAGAGCAAGTGGTTCGCCCTACAGGTTTGATTGATCCTGAAATTGAAGTTCGTCCAGTACTGACGCAAGTCGATGATGTACTTTCAGAAATCAATCTGCGTAAAGATTTAGATGAACGTGTTTTAGTCACGACTTTGACCAAGCGTATGGCAGAAGATTTAACCTCTTATTTAAAAGAATATGGGGTGAAAGTCGCTTATTTGCACTCAGATATTGATACGGTTGAGCGTGTGAAAATCATTCACGAATTACGTTCTGGTGTGCATGATGTTTTGGTGGGGATTAACTTGCTGCGAGAAGGTCTAGATATGCCAGAAGTGTCGTTAGTGGCGATTCTAGATGCAGATAAAGAAGGCTTTCTACGTTCAGAGCGTTCACTGATTCAAACAATTGGTCGTGCAGCACGTAATGTGAAAGGGAAGGCGATTCTGTATGCTGATCGAATAACCGATTCTATGCAAAAGGCGATGGATGAAACAGATCGCCGTCGTACCAAACAAATCGAATTTAATCGGATTCATGGTATTACCCCACGCAGTACCAAACGTCAAAATAAAAAAGACATTGATACAGGTGAGGTGCTCAACGATGATCAAATTGATGGCAAAATTTCTGATCAAGCCCGTAGTTTAAGTGCAGATGAGCGTCATATTCTTGCTGATCCTAAGTTGCTTGCAAAACACATGTCTAAACTGGAAAAAGAGATGTTAAAAGCATCGAAAGAATTACAGTTTGAGCAGGCAGCACGACTGCGTGATGAAATTGTGCGTTTGAAAGCTCAAATGCTGACCTAGATAGAGGGTCATGATTTTATCTTCAAAAATCATTACATAACGCTACAGTACGGCTGAAAAATACTCGTTATTTTAATGCATATTCATCATTAAATAATATGATTTTCTTAATCAGGTATTTTTTATGGTTGCTAAAAATCTTCCAAAGGCAGGTTTTACACTTGCCAAAATTGCAGTGGGTGGGGTTGTGTTGATTGGTCTGGGTGCCGCAACACTGGCATATGCACAGACTAAGCCATTGCAGACTGTAGACAAAGTTCAGTTAGATCGATATCTGGGTGTTTGGTATGAAATCGCGCGTAAGCCGATGTACTTTGAAAACAAGTGCAGCCGTGATATTACTGCGACCTATACATTAAATGAAAACGGTAATGTCAGCGTAACCAACCGTTGTTTTAGTAAAGATGGGCAGTTACAGCAGTCTATTGGCGAAGCCTTCGTGCAAAATGCACCTTTTAATACCAAGTTAAAAGTCAGCTTTTTACCTGAAGCGATTCGCTGGTTATCTGTAGCGCGCGGTGATTATTGGATTTTGAAAATAGATGATGATTATCAAACGGTACTAGTTGGTGAACCACGGCGTAAATATATGTGGGTATTGTCACGTTCAGCACAGCCAGATCAAGCCGTGGTCAATGAATATCTAGAGTATGCAAAATCAGTTGGCTATAACTTAACGGATCTCATTCATACCAAGCAAACGCACAATAATCTTAAAATATTAAATTAAGAGGCTTTTTGCATGAATTGTTTGTGGGTCAGTAGATGTAATTTGTAAAGCTTAAATAAAACTACGCTTATTTCAAAATAAACGATGTACAGGTTTTTTTGAGTGCTGCAAGTGACCTGATAAAAAACCATGTTTCGGCATTAATGTCAGTTAGTTAAGGAGTTTTGTAATAAACTCCTTAGCTTTTTAGTTCTTCACAACGGAGTCTTATATTTTTAAATCAAGTATTTGGAGCTCATTTATTACTTTGGATAAGCCCAAAGTAATCAAAGGCATTTGTCCTCCGCAAAACTCGCCAAATACCTTTTACTAATTAATAAATCGCAGAAACTGTACTTTTTAAAATAGTTTTGCCTCGAACAGTTGCGGATGACGTTTCCGCGTATCGAATAAAATCATGAATTTAAAATAAAAAAACCAGTCAATTTCTTAACTGACTGGCATTAATTTTTCGGCATGGTTTTTTTATTGAATAGTCAAATTGAAAGATGAATTATCAAGTTTTATCAGAGTGAAATGTTTATAATACAGATGACATAAATTTAGAGGTGAAAGATGTATAAAGGCGTAGCATTGTCTGTATTGGCATCTATCACTTTTGGTGTTCTGTATTTTTATACCCAGTTTTTAAAACCACTGGATAGTGAACAAACTTTTGCTTGGCGTATGTTAGCAACGCTACCATTTCTGACTTTGTTTATGTGGTGGACGGGTGATTTAAAACATATCACCGAAATTTTTAAACGTATTTTTAAGCAACCTGCTTTATTTATTTGGTTGATCATCAGTTCAGTATTGTGTACCTCGCAGCTTTGGCTGTTTTTGTGGGGGCCGATGAATGGGCGTGGTTTAGAAGTCTCATTAGGATACTTTTTATTGCCCTTGGTGATGGTGCTGATTGGCTGTGTGATTTACAAAGAAAAATTGTCCAAATGGCAACTTGCCGCAGTCCTATTTGCCTGCATGGGCGTTGGACATGAATTATGGCGTATCGGCAGTATTGCATGGGAAACTGCTTATGTTGCTGTGGCTTATCCTATTTATTTCTTCTTAAGACGCGCTTTTAAAACGGATCATTTGGGTGGTTTCTGGTGGGATTTGTTTTTAATTCTGCCTGTTGCGATTTACCTAGCAACGCTTTATAGCGACTCATTTAACCTCATTGCACAGTTTCCATATTTAATTTTGGCGATCTTGGGTTTGGGCTTTTTAAGTGCATTTGGGCTTGGAAGTTACATGCTGGCGAGTCGTTATTTACCTTTTGTCATCTTTGGATTGTTAAGCTATTTAGAGCCTGTATTACTTGCCTTCGCCTCGATTATTTTAGGTGAAAGAATTGAAGCGGCTGAATGGTTTACTTATATTCCAATCTGGTTTGCGGTGTTACTGCTGATTGTTGAAGGTTCGATTCATCTGGTGAAACAGCAACAAAAGCAAAAAGCCTTGTCGAAAAATCTTGAAAATTACCAAGAGCGTTTAAAGTGATGTGTTTTATCTTTTGAGCATTGTTTGATAAAACAACATCTGAGTTTAATTGTCTCTTTTTATCAGAAATAATTTTTTTAGTGCTTTTGATATGAAAATCATGAAAATAATTACAACTATTTTTTCAATTTATAATGAATATGTAGGAAAATAACCAAGTCTGGATCAGCTTTTGATTCAAACTTCTCGATAATTCCTTTACAATTGTCGGGTTTTGAAATTTATGCCTAGATATACAATTAATTAGAGGACGTATCTGTGAGCAAAGACACTATCATCGCCCTACATGCAGAGCACCAAGGTCGCTGGAAAAACCGTGAAGAAATCGCGGAGCATATGATTGCCTTAATTGGTCAGTTGTATCGTGAAAAAAATATCGTGACTTCTGTATTCGGTCGTTCTTTAGTTAACCGTTCAGTAATTCAAATTTTAAAAGCGCATCGCCGTACACGTGTTATGGACGTTGAGCTTTCAGTTGTTCACACTTTTCCAATCTTAGAAGCATTGGCTAAAGTTGAAAATATCGGTTCTGCTGAAATCGATCTAGGTAAACTAGCTGTTGAATTTAAAGAAAAAGGCGGCGATATCGACGCTTTTGTTGCGCAAGCAGTAGAATCGTTAAAAGGTAATGCTGAAACTGTTGAGCCTAAAGATGTTGTTCTTTATGGTTTCGGTCGTATCGGTCGTATCCTTGCACGTTTAATCATTGGTCAATCAGGTCTTGGTCGTGGTTTAAACCTTAAAGCCATTGTGGTTCGTAAATCATCAGATGGTGATTTAGAAAAACGTGCGTCTTTACTTCGTCGTGACTCAATTCATGGTCCATTTTCAGGAACGATTTCTGTAGATGAAGAAAATGAAGCGATCATTGCCAATGGTAACTTCATCAAAGTTATTTATGCATCTAGCCCAGCTGAAGTAGATTACACGGCTTATGGTATTAACAATGCGTTAGTCATTGACAATACTGGTAAATGGCGTGATGCGGAAGGTCTTGCTCAACACTTGAAATGCCCAGGCGTTGCTCGTGTGGTATTGACTGCGCCAAGTAAAGGCGAAATGAAAAATGTCGTTTATGGCGTAAACCATACTGACATTTTAGATGAAGACAAAATCATCTCTGCTGCAAGCTGCACCACCAATGCAATTACACCAGTATTAAAAGTGTTAGATGACAAATACAAAGTGATCAATGGTCACGTTGAAACTGTACACTCTTTCACTAATGACCAGAACTTAATCGACAACTACCACAGTGCAGATCGCCGTGGTCGTGCTGCGACTTTGAACATGGTTATTACTGAAACTGGTGCTGCTAAAGCGGTTGCAAAAGCACTTCCTGCACTTAAAGGTAAGTTAACAGGTAACTCTGTACGTGTTCCTACACCAAACGTATCATTGGCTATTCTTAACTTAACACTTGAGAAAGAAGTTGATCGTGAAGAAGTGAATGAATACATTCGTCAAATTTCAATCAATTCAAGCCTTCAAGGTCAAATTGGTTATACAAATTCGACTGAAGTTGTATCTTCTGACTTTATTGGTTCACGTACTGCGGGTGTATTTGATGCGCAAGCAACAATCACTTCAGGTACGCGCTTAACGGCTTACGTTTGGTATGACAACGAAGTAGGTTATAGCTGCCAAGTATTACGTATTGCTGAACAAATGTGTGGCGTAAGCTACCGCAAAATTCCTGCTGAAAAAAATGCATAATTTGTAAAGCAGTAAAAAAGAGCCTCATATGAGGCTCTTTTTTTATATCTGATCTTTAAGGAGGGCTTTCTCTTTTTTGTAGCAAGTCAGCCTTCAAAAAGTTTCCCTCTTGAAAAAGAAGAAGGGAATTATGAATGGAACCGTTACTACGCTTTTAAAATTGCGGCAACTTGTTCTTTAATCGCTGTGGTTGGATGTCCAATCAGTTGTTCTAAGTCCTTACTGTCACTAAACATGGCACCTTTTTCAGTCTGTATATCTGCATCGACAATGATATCGACCAAACCAGCAGGTAAGCCAGCCTGTGTTAAAGCTTGAGTGTAATCTTCAGCACTGAGGTTTTGATAGGTGATTTCTTTTCCTGAAACCTCAGCAATATCACTTGCTAAATCTGCCAACGTGAAGCTGGTTGAGCCTGCAAGTTCATAGGTTTTATTTTCATGTCCAGATGTGGTTAGCACTTTTGCTGCGGCTTCGGCATAGTCGGCACGTGCCGCTGAACTAATTTTTCCTTCGCCTGCTGCACCATACAGCGTACCGATTTCAACGGTGTGAATGACACCCGCTAAATAGTTTTCACTATACCAATTGTTACGTAAGAACGTGTACTGTAAGCCGCTGGCTTTAATGAGGCTTTCAGTTTCACGGTGTTCTTGTGCTAAACCGAGCGGAGAATGATCTGCATTCAGCAAACTGGTATAGGCAATATAGGGAACACCAGCCTGTTGAGCAGCATCAATGACTGCTTTATGCTGCGGAGTACGACGACCCACTTCATTGGCTGAAATAAGCAACAGTTTATCAATTCCAGATAATGCAGAAGCTAACGTTGCAGGTGTGTCATAATCAAAGAGACGCAGTTCAATCCCTTTTACTTTTAAATCGGCAGCTTTGGATTCATTTCGAACCAATGCCACAATATTGGCAGCAGCGGTATTTTTTAACAGTGATTGAATAACCCATTGACCGAGCTGACCAGTTGCACCTGTGACTGCAATTTTCATTTGACTAACCTTTGATTTGTTTGTTTTGCATACTTGATGTTTTTATCTTAGTATACTAACTTACCTAATGTAAGTACGTACCTAAAAGTAAGTTTGTTTCGGTTTGGAGAGAAATGATGAGTAACTATGCAACAAGTAATTTACTTGGACAAGTTTTATCCAATGAGTGTCCTTCACGTGAAATATTAGAACATTTAACCACCAAGTGGTCGGTATTGGTTTTGCGCTGTTTAAGCGATGGTATTCATCGTTTTAGTGAGTTAAGACAGCGCATAGACGGGGTGAGTGAAAAAATGTTGGCTCAAACTTTGAAGGTGTTAGAGAAAGATGGCTTTCTCATTCGTACGGTTTATCCCGTTGTGCCTCCAAAAGTGGAATATCAATTGACCATTTTAGGCTCGCAAGCCGCAGAGAAGTTGAACCATTTGATTGGCTGGATTGAACGCAATTTGCCTGAAATTATGGAAAATAAACAGCGTGCTGTGCCATTATTGTAAATATTGCTTTGAAACGATCATGCCTGAGTTAAGCGAAGATTTTTGAGCTCCAAAGATCTTCTTGAATCCGATAAAAGTTAAAATATTCATTACAAAAAAAGAATAAAACAATGAGTTTACTTTTACGAACGGATTTGGAAAAGGTCAAGCAAGATCCGTCATACCGCTAAAATCTACCGTTGTGGTTTAGCTGCGATAGCATAAAGATGGCTGTCTTATTGTTCATCCAAACAGCTTATCTTTAACCTGATTTTTAATTTTTACCGTGTATGAAAGTGATGGTGCAATTAAAGTGCAGCTCAATAGAAAAACCAAATTCATGAGATTGATTTTCGGTAACCATGTAGAGAAATAAGCCGGCAATTCACTTTAAATGGGTAGTGATTTATTGAAGTGAAGTCCGAAATATGGGCCAAGCCGTAGGGGGATGGTCTGGTGATGACTAAAAATCATGTAATGCTGAATAATACTATTCGAGAAATTCTTTAAAATATGGCAGAATATGCGGTTTTAAAGTATTTAGAGGATTGGCAGTATGCGCTTTGTTGATGAAGCAGTCATTACCGTAGAGGCTGGCGACGGTGGCAATGGCGTAGCCAGTTTTCGCCGTGAAAAATTCGTACCATTTGGTGGTCCAGATGGTGGTGATGGTGGACGTGGTGGCTGCATTTATGTTGAAGCAGACAACGACACCAGTACACTCGTAGATTATCGTTATACACGTAGATTCCGTGCGGAACGTGCTAAAAATGGTCGTGGTGCGAACTGCGCAGGCCGTGGCGGTGAAGACACCGTATTAATGGTTCCAGTAGGAACAACAATTGTCGATGTAGAATCTGGCGATATCATCGGCGATTTAGTCGCTGATGGTCAACGCGTTATGGTTGCTGCGGGTGGTCAAGGTGGTTTGGGTAATACTCATTTTAAATCATCGACGAACCGTTCACCGCGTAAATGTACCCATGGTATTAAAGGTGAGTTCCGTGAAATTCGTTTAGAGCTTAAAGTTCTTGCGGATGTTGGCTTACTGGGTATGCCAAATGCAGGTAAATCGACCTTTATTCGTGCTGTATCGGCTGCAAAACCAAAAGTTGCAGATTATCCGTTTACCACAATGGTGCCAAACTTAGGTGTGGTGGATGCCGATAGTCACCGTTCATTCGTAATGGCCGATATTCCAGGTCTGATTGAAGGTGCTTCTGAAGGTGCGGGTCTTGGTATTCGTTTCCTTAAACATTTGGCACGTACGCGTATCTTGTTGCACATTATTGATGTTCAACCGATTGATGGTTCAGATCCAGCATATAACGCCAAAGCAATTGTGGAAGAATTGAAAAAATTCTCTCCAACTTTGGCGAAATTGCCAGTGGTCTTGGTGTTGAATAAAGTCGATCAACTTGATGAAGCAACCCGTGAAGAATGGTGTCAGCATATTCTTGATGAAATTCAGTGGGAAGGTCCAGTATTCCAAACTTCTGGATTGATGTCGGAAGGCACCAAAGATGTTGTGTATTACTTAATGGATGAAATCGAGCAACAACGCGAACGCGAAGTTGAAGATCCTGAATACGCTGCAGAAATGAAAGCATTCCGTGATCAGCTTGAAGCTGAAACACGTGAACAAACGATTGCAGCGAAAGAAGCTTATCGTGAAATGCGTCGTCAACAACGTCTTGAAGGTCTGTTGGGAGACGATGACGAAGATGATGAAGATGGCGATGATGGCGATATGGAAGTGTTTTACGTACGTTAAGCTCTGAAATACGAGTAACTGAGGACAAGATGATAGAAGTGGTGGATGGGCAACGTCAGCTCAAGGATTGCAAACGAATCGTTGTTAAAATCGGATCATCTTTACTCACAGCAAATGGGCAAGGTTTAGATATTGCAGCAATTTCGCATTGGGCGAAACAAATTGCAGATCTACACAATGCAGGACACGAGATTATTCTGGTGTCTTCAGGTGCTGTGGCTGAAGGTATGGTTCGAATGAAATTGACCCACCGACCCACTGATTTACCGAGTCTTCAGGCATGTGCTGCTATTGGTCAAATGGGCTTAATTCAAACATGGTCGAGCGTATTAGAAAACCATGCTATTCAAACGGCACAAGTTTTATTGACCCATGATGACTTGGCAGACCGTCGTCGTTATTTAAACTCTTGCGATGCTTTACAGCATTTAATTGATTGGCATGTGATTCCTGTCATTAATGAAAATGATACGGTGTCGACTGATGAAATCCGCTTTGGTGATAACGATACTTTGGCTGCCATGGTTGCAGGTCAAGTCCATGCTGATTTGCTGATTATCTTAACCGATCAGCAAGGTATGTTTGACTCCGATCCACGTTCTAATCCGAATGCGAAACTGTTCCATACGGTTCGTGCATTGGATGAAAGCCTATTTGATATGGCTGGCGGTGGTGGCAAATTTGGTCGTGGTGGTATGTTGACCAAAGTTCGTGCAGCACGTTTAGCCGCCAAATCGGGTTGTCCAACGCTGATTGCGAGTGGTGAAAGTGCTCAAGTGCTTGCTCGCTTAATGTCTGGTGAATTGCTCGGAACATTGTTTATTACAGACAATGATCGTATGACTGCACATCAACAATGGTTAGCAGCACATTTACAAACAGCGGGTCGTTTGGTCTTAGACGATGGTGCCGTAAAAGCGATTAAAGACAATCACCGTAGTTTGCTGCCAGTTGGGGTTAAAGCGGTGGAAGGACATTTTGATCGCGGTGATGTGGTTGAATGCGTTGATAGTCAAGGTGGGCGTGTCGCAGTGGGTCGTGTCAACTTTAGTTCACGTTCTGCTGAAATTGTGAAGGGTTTATCCTCAGATAAAGTTTATCAAGTTTTAGGTGAAGCGCGTTCTTTAGAAATGATTCATCGTAATCACATGGCCATTTACTAAAAAATCCCGCCTTCGAGCGGGATTTTTTATAGGAGCTGAAAATTATTTGATATAACCTTTTTCAATCAGTGGTTTAAACAGGAAATGATGTATTTTTAACACAAACGGCATAATCATCATTTTGTATCGATTCCACAAGGCTAAACCGAAATAATTCAATATAAAGGCAAGGAAAAAAGCCCCAAGCATATCTAAGGGGAAGTGCACGCCCAAATAAACCCGTGACCATGCAACCAGCCATGCTATGGCCATTAGCATTACACCAATTGAGCGTTTTGCTGAGAAAAAATATGCAAAGGCAATGCTACTGAAAATCAGCATATGGTCACTGGGAAAAGAGCCATTCGGTGAATGGTAAATTAAGGTACGCCCAACATCCATCATAAAAGGACGTGGATGATAAAAACTATGAGAAATGATTTGGCTGATCAGAAGTGCCGTACAGGTAAAAATAAAGGCTTTAATGATTTGTTTTTTAACTTGAAAATTTCCTCTAAGCCAGAAAAATGCAAAAAATAGAACCATGATATAAAACAAATCATTGGCGATGAAAATTGCAAAATGAATCATCCAATCGCTAGCATGACTTGATGCATTAATCCATTCAAAAAGGTTAAGATTTAATTCGGTGAGAGACATAATAAAAACTGAGGCAAAGAGAAAAAATAACGGGTTAATCTAGCAGAATCATTGAATTAGGACATAAAAAAAGACCACAGATTTGTAGTCTTTTTGGGAGGAATTGTCTAAATGCTTATTTAAATTGGATTGTACCGTTTGCATTCACGGTTATTTTAGATTCGCCCGCAGCAACATCTTGCGCATCTGCTGCCTCAGCACCTGAAAATTTTGCCATACTTGCACGCATCATGATGGGTTGTGGGTAAGAGTTATTGGTATTTAAATTTAGATTAACGAGGTTATAGCCTGATTTATTCCATGCTTGACTTAAGGTCTGGGCACGTTGCTGGAAGTTTTTAGAAGCTTCGACCATTAACTCATTTTCAACTTTTTTGCGTTGGGCATCAGAAACACTGAAATTAATGGATTGCGTTTGAAAATTTTGTTGCAGTTCGCTGACCAATTGGCTTGCCGCTTTAAAGTCGGTACTTTCAATTTGAATTTCGGCACGACCACGCCATTCTTTGAGTTTACGGCTATCGTTGTCATAAATTGGATAGGTGGTTTGAGAACCAGTTTCAACTTTCACTTGCGGGTATTTCTTGGCTGAAGCCATGGCTTGATTCATTAATTGTGTAATTTGCACAGCAAGTTCAGCGGGCTGTTTATTGCTTTTTTCAATGTATAAAACAGCATGCATTTCATCATTAGAAACTTTGCGTGCGGCTTCTGCTTGTATATTGACTAGATTATAATTGAGTTGCTCGTTTTGTTGAGCAAAAGCAGGTGTCGTTAAAGCAGATGCTAAAATTAAAGATGATAGAGTTAAGTAACGCATTTTTTGACCTATTTTTTGTAAGTAGAATTGGAATCTAGATTGATGATCTTAAAGTGTGTTTATGTTGGATTTGAGCAGATTTTGTGGTGGCTTTGTAAAAACAGATAAAATTAACTAAATCGTATTGCTCAATATAACTAAAACAAAATTATATACTTACGAGTTAATTTACATGAAATTTCACTGCATTATAATTTTTTTTCAATAAAAGCATAAAAAAATGAGGTTTTCTTTCTCCTGTCACAATGTAAGATGAGAATTCAACTTATAGATTAGCTTGATTTTTTTTAATGAAATAGGACGGATAAAGTGCCGAAAGTTGTTTATTTTTCAGAAAAATTCGGTATCATCCGCCCTCTAGTTATGACAAACAAATTTAAGTCTAACTAGATTCTATAAAGCACCGAGTCAAAGGACCACAAGTCACCCGACTTATTTCTTTCAACCCATATCAGAGATGGTAATTCGATATGAGCGTTTCTTCTGTAAATCCTGCCCCTAATTCTACTAACGAATACTATTTGACTCGCCAAAGCCAAATGGAATCCAATGTTCGTAGCTATCCACGTAAATTACCGTTAGCGATAGCAAAAGCTTTAGGCTGCTGGGTTACTGATGTTGAAGGTACAGAGTACCTCGATTGTTTGGCTGGGGCAGGGACTTTGGCTTTAGGCCATAACCATCCTGCGGTTATTCAAAGTATTCAAGATACTTTAACGAGTGGTCTCCCATTACATACTTTAGATTTAACAACGCCTTTAAAAGATGCATTTACTGAAGCATTACTTGAACAATTACCTGGTGGTAAAAAAGAGTATTGTTTACAGTTCTGTGGCCCATCTGGTGCAGATGGTACAGAAGCAGCAATTAAATTAGCGAAGACGTATACCGGTCGTAGTTCAGTGATTAGCTTCTCAGGCGGCTATCATGGAATGACGCATGGCGCTTTAGCCATGACAGGTAACTTATCTGCAAAAAATTCGGTGAATGGCTTAATGCCAGGCGTACAGTTTATGCCATATCCGCATGAATACCGTTGCCCACTGGGTCTTGGCGGTGAAGCAGGTGTAGATGCCTTAACTTACTTCTTTGAAAACTTTATTGAAGACGTAGAAAGTGGTGTAACTAAACCTGCTGCCGTAATTCTTGAAGCAATTCAAGGTGAAGGTGGTGTTGTTACAGCACCAACCAAATGGTTGAAAAAAATCCGTGAAGTCACTGAAAAACACAACATTGTGTTGATTCTTGACGAAGTTCAAGCTGGTTTTGCGCGTTCAGGTAAAATGTTTGCCTTTGAACATGCAGGTATTGAACCTGATGTTGTGGTGATGTCAAAAGCAGTAGGTGGTAGCTTACCGCTTGCAGTTCTTGGTATTAAGCGCAAATTTGACGCTTGGCAACCTGCGGGTCACACAGGGACTTTCCGTGGTAACCAATTGGCGATGGGTACTGGTCTTGCGACAATTAACACCATTAAAGAGCAAAATCTTGCGCAAAATGCACAAGAACGTGGTGATTTCTTACAAGCTGAATTTAAAAAATTAGCAGTAGAATTCCCATGTATCGGTAACGTACGTGGCCGTGGCTTGATGTTGGGTGTTGAAATTGTAGACGAACGTCAAACAGCAGATCACATGGGTTCATTACCGGGTGATTCTCAATTGGCAGCTGCGATCCAAACGGCTTGTTTCGATAACAAATTGTTGTTAGAGAAAGGTGGTCGTAACGGTACTGTAATTCGTTTACTTTGCCCACTCATCATCACTCAAGCTGAATGTGAAGAAGTACTTGTTCGCTTTAAGAAAGCAATTGCTGAAGCACTAGTTGCAGTACGAGGCGCATAATGGTTGATTTTGCAGAACATCGTAAAGCATTGCTCTGCAATGATGCTCAATCCATTGCTGACTACGAGTCGGCAATGGGTGAGGCGACTAAAGCAGTCGCAGCATGGTTGCACAATGACAAAATGTACACAGGCGGTAGCATTAAAGAGCTACGCAGCGCAATTGCGTTTAACCCTTCAAAAGAAGGTTTAGGTGTACACAAGTCGCTTGAACGTATGGTTGAGCTTTTCCTCAATAAAAGCTTGAAAGTACATCATCCGCATTCGCTTGCACATTTGCATTGCCCAACAATGGTGACTAGCCAAATTGCGGAAGTGCTGATTAATGCAACTAACCAATCGATGGATTCATGGGATCAAAGCCCAGCGGGTTCGTTGATGGAAGTTCAATTGATTGATTGGCTTCGTCAGAAAGTTGGTTATGGTGCAGGTCAAGCAGGTGTATTTACCTCTGGTGGTACACAGTCGAACTTGATGGGTGTATTGCTGGCACGTGATGCGTGTATTGCGAAAAACTGGAAAGACGAAAATGGCAAGCCCTGGTCTGTTCAGCGTGATGGTATCCCTGCGGATGCGATGCGTAACGTCAAAGTAATTTGTTCTGAAAATGCACATTTTTCTGTGCAAAAGAACATGGCAATGATGGGTATGGGCTTCCAATCGGTTGTGACTGTTCCTGTAAATGCAAATGCACAGATGGATATGGATGCCTTGGAAAAAACCATGGCTGATCTTCAAGCGGCGGGTAAAATCGTGGCATGTGTGGTTGCAACTGCGGGTACGACCGATGCAGGCGCAATTGATCCATTGAAGAAAGTACGTGAAATCACCAACAAATATGGCGCGTGGATGCATATCGACGCAGCATGGGGTGGTGCACTTATTCTTTCGAATGACTACCGTGATATGTTAGATGGTATCGAATTGTCCGATTCTGTGACGCTCGATTTCCATAAGCATTATTTCCAAACCATTTCTTGTGGTGCGTTCTTGTTGAAAGACGAAGCGAACTACCGTTTCATGCATTATGAAGCTGAGTACTTAAACTCGGCTTATGATGAAGAACATGGTGTGCCAAATCTTGTGTCGAAGTCATTACAAACAACACGTCGTTTCGATGCGTTGAAATTGTGGATGACGGTAGAATCATTAGGCGAAGAGCTTTATGGTTCAATGATCGACCATGGTGTGGTTCTAACGCGTCAAGTTGCTGATTATATCAATGCAACTGATGGTTTAGAGATGTTGATTGATCCACAATTTGCTTCTGTATTGTTCCGTGTGATTCCTGAAGGTTATCCAACAGAATTGCTCGATACATTGAATCAAAACGTCGCAGATGAATTGTTTGCGCGTGGAGAAGCGAATATTGGTGTCACTAAAGTTGGTCAAGTTCAATCTTTGAAAATGACCACTTTAAGTCCAGTAGCGACTTTAGATAACGTGAAAAATTTGCTAAACCTTGTGTTAGCAGAAGCAGATCGTATCAAAGGGCCAATTCAAGCTGGTACTTATGTGACAGCAATTGACTAAGCGAATGTAAGTATTTAAGTTAAAAGAAAAGCCAGTTTTATAACTGGCTTTTTTTATACACGTTAGGAGGCCTTGATCAAAGCATAAAAGCATCTCTTTCTACGCTTTGATCATTGCAATAACATTCTCTAAAGTAAGCTGTTGATCATAAAATTTGTATATAAAAACCCTTATTCACATGATTATGCATTAATCTAAAAAGTATTAAATCAATCAATTTCACCTGACTAGTGGATGGTAATATTGCTTTTTTTAATTGCTTTGATTGGTGGGTTTTGCAATTAAGTCATTGCTTTTATTGTGTATTACCTTGATTAAAAACAAGCTTAGTTACACTCCTGAAAATTTATAATGAATAAACATGAGGTCATAAATATTGCAGCATACATATTTTTCAATGTTGCACGCATTTATAAATATGTATTTAAAAGGAGCAGGCTGGTGACTTCTTTTAATTGTAAAATTAAGCTGCCAAGCTTGGGTTGAATCCAATTTTGTGAAGTCATTTTTGATACATATTCGGGTGGTGATCTGTCAGAAAACGTGCTTTTATAGCTTAATTTATAGTCAAATATTCAGTGTGGTTTATGACAAATCGGGATAAATCAGCATGTTTTCTAAGTCATCATAGCTGATATTGCATTGACTGTGAGTTGTATAAAACATCGTAGGATGATCTTTTGTCATAAATATGGTCATTGAATATTTTTTTAATTTTTTAAGTCAAAACAAAGTGTTATTTATTTTTATAAAGTGCGTGAATAGGGTGAATACATGGATAAATTTACTTAAAATATACAGATCATTAAAGTGTCACAAAGCTGTAACTTCATTGTCATATTTTAAACTCAAAATGCAGATATCGAAAAAGTACAAAACTTTATAAAAAAGTAGCGTGCTTCAAAATTGCATCTAATGAAGAGAGAAAAGAATGCGCTTAAATCACCTCGCACTTGCTTTAGCAGTTTCAGGAGCAGTTGTAGCAACAACAGCAAATGCAGCTCGTGACACAATCCAAATCGCTGGTTCTTCAACTGTTTTGCCATACTCAAGTATTGTTGCAGAAGAGTTTGGTAATACTTTCCCACAATTCAAGACACCTGTAGTTGGTTCTGGTGGTACATCTGGTGGTTTAAAGCAATTCTGTCAAGGTGTAGGTGATAACACGATCGATATCGCCAATGCATCTCGTAAAATTAAAGATACTGAACTGGCTGCATGTAAAAAAGCTGGTGTGAATCAAATTATTGAAGTAAAAGTTGGTTATGACGGTATTGTATTTGCCTCTAACTCAAAAAAAGCCGCTTATAAACTTCGTCCACAGCATGTATTTGCAGCACTTTCAGCACAATTACCATCAAATGGTAAGTTAGTTGCAAACCCATACACGCATTGGAATCAAATTGACAAAGCACTTCCGAATGAACCAATTACATTGGTCATTCCAGCTTCTAATCATGGTACACGTGAAGTGTTCCAAGAAAAAATGGTTGAAGCAGGTTGTGAATCTTATGCATATTTCAAGAATTTAGACAAAGATGCTCAGAAAAAAGCATGTTCTACTTTCCGTAAAGATGGCAAAGTGATTGAAATTTCTGGTGACTATACTGAAACATTGGCACGTTTAAAGACTTCTCCAAGTGCAGTGGGTGTATTTGGTCTAGGTTTCTATGATCAAAACCGTGACAAATTACGTGTAGCAACCGTAAACAATGTGGTGCCATCAGAAAAAACAATTCTAAATGGTTCTTACCCAGTATCACGTCCATTGTTCTTCTACGTGAAAGGCGAACACCTTAAATCAATCAAAGGTTTACAGCAGTACTCTGAATACTTCTTAAACAAAAAAGTTTCAGGTAAAGGTTCTAAATTAGAAAAAGCAGGTCTGATTTCAATGTCTGATAAAGAACGTGCAAAAGTTCTTGCAGATTTTAAAGCAGGCAAAGCGGTTAAGTAATTAGGATGAATAAGCTGATGTTAGGAGAATTCTTAGCATCAGCTTTTTTGCAAAATAAGGTTTTTTCAAAGCATGAAAATTGAAAAAATGCCGGAGAATACATGAATCTGCTACTCATAGGTGTGTTATTGGCATTGATTGCCGTAGCCTATCAAATCGGGTTATCTAAAAGCCGTAACCTAGCAGGTAAGGGAAATAACTCTGCGAAGTTGCACTCTCGTCCCGGATATTACGGTGCATTGGTTGCTTTATGGTGTGGTATCCCTGCTTTTTTAATTTTACTTGTTTGGAATTTGGTTGAAGCCAACGTTTTGCAATATTTAATTTTACAAAATGTTCCAACGAATATTACAGCAAATTTAGATGTCGCTGGTATAGATGTACTGATTGATCGGGTTAAAGCCATTGCTTCAGGTTTTGGTGTGAGTGACACACCCGCAGCTTATGAAGTTGCAGCAGCAGAACACTTGGCTAAGTTCGAAAAAGTTAGTGAATTGGCAAAGTTTGCTGTCGTCATTTGTGCTGCAATGTTAGGTTTAGTTTGGGCGAAGAAACGGGTCAGTCAAAATTATCGCGCACGTAATCAAGTCGAACGTACTATCAATGTTATTTTGATTTTATGTTCAGGGGTTGCAATTCTGACAACGATTGGCATTGTGATGTCGATGTTTAAAGAAGCGGTTCATTTTTTCAATTTTGTTTCTCCAATTGATTTTTTCTTCGGAACTGAATGGAATCCTGGTTTTAGTACATCGGGAAATGCTGAAGGAAGTTATGGTTTACTGCCTCTCCTTTGGGGCACACTCATGGTCAGTGGCGTTGCATTATTGGTTGCCGTACCATTAGGTCTAATGATTGCGATTTACTTGGCGGAATATGCATCGCCAAAATTTAGATCTTGGGCAAAACCCGCTATTGAAGTGTTAGCCGGTATTCCGACCATCGTTTATGGTGTATTTGCACTGATGGTGATTGGACCCGCTTTGAAATTAATAGGTGCAACGATTGGCCTTGAAATTAATGTGACCAGTGCTTTAACAGCCGGTTTTGCAATGGGGATTATGATTATCCCGTTTGTATCTTCACTTTCAGATGACATTATTACTCAAGTCCCACGTTCATTACGTGATGGTTCTTTAGGTTTAGGTGCGACAAAATCTGAAACGATTCGTCAAGTGGTACTGCCTGCTGCATTGCCTGGGATTACTGGTGCATTTTTATTGGCTGTATCCCGCGCTGTCGGTGAGACCATGATTGTGGTGCTTGCGGCAGGAAATAGCCCATTACTTCATGTTAATCCTTTTGAGGCCGTATCGACAGTCACCGTAACGATTGTGAAGCAATTAACAGGTGATACAGATTTCGCAAGCCCTCAAGCTTTGGTGGCATTTGCACTCGGTTTGACCCTGTTTGTAATTACGCTGTGCCTTAATATTGTAGCACTCTATATTGTGCGTAAATATCGTGAGCAATACGACTAATGAGTACTTCGAATACATCATCTCTAGATCAGGCATTAGACCCTCGTGCAGCTGCGGAATTACGCGAAAAACGTAAAGCTAAAATTGCGAGTTCATTGTCCAAGCGCCATCGTAAAGAAAAAACATTTCGCTTTGTCGGTTTCTCTTCCGTCATTATCGGACTGGCCTTTGTTGCTTTATTGTTTGGCAGTATTTTGTATAAAGGTCTTCCCGCATTTTGGCAAGCCAGTATGACGGTTCCTGTGTATTTTGATCCGGCCTTGATTGATGCTGGTCTTAGACCAACTCAGAAAGTAGGTGAGTCTCCAGCACAGTATGAAGAGCGTTATGTTGACTGGCAAACTAAAATGGGCATGGTCGATTGGGATGCTTTAATCGTGAATGGTTTAATTGCAAAAGACCCTTCACTTGCGAGCCGTCGTGATGAGTTAAGTAGTTTATATACCAGTTCAGAAGCTTATCGAATTCGCGATATGGTTTTTAAAGATCCGTCTTTAATTGGCAAAAAAGTTGAGATGAACTTCTTAGCCGATGCCAATATTGATGTCTGGTTAGCAGACAATATCGATCGCGCTTTACCTGATGATCAGCAGCAATTGAGTCCAGAAGTGCGTCAACTTTCTGATGATTTAGCAGCGAAAGGCGTGATTGAGCGTACATTCAATACGCAACTTTTTACCAATCCAGATTCTCGTAGTTCACCTGCAACAGCGGGTTTAGCGGGTGCATTCATGGGCTCATTGTTCATGATGCTAATCGTGATTTTTATCTCGATTCCATTAGGGGTGGCAAGTGCGATTTATCTAGAAGAATTTGCACCTAAAAATTTCATCACAGATATTATTGAAGTGAATATCAATAACCTCGCAGCAGTTCCATCGATTGTCTTTGGTTTGCTGGGTGCTGCAATATTTATTGGTTGGATGCATTTACCTATTTCCGCACCTTTGGTGGGTGGTTTAGTATTAAGTTTAATGACGCTGCCAACGGTGATTATTACAACACGTGCATCACTGAAGGCAGTACCACCATCAATTCGCCAAGCTGCTTTAGGGATTGGTGCATCACGTTTGCAAACCGTTTTTCATCATGTTTTACCTTTGGCTTTGCCTGGAATCATGACGGGTTCTATTATTGGTGTCGCACATGCTTTAGGTGAAACTGCACCATTGTTATTGATTGGGATGAGTGCATTTGTAGCCAATATTCCTGTATCACCTTTAGATCAATCAACGGCTTTACCCGTCCAAGTTTATTTATGGCAGGGCAATGAATTACGTAACTTCTTTGAAGGACGTACTGCTGCTGCGATTATTGTCTTACTGGCGCTAATGGTAGGTTTAAATAGCCTTGCGATTTGGTTACGTAAGAAATTTGAAGTGCGCTGGTAGAGAGGGCAATATATGAATACTGTAACTGCATCAAAAACAAATTCCTTAGAACAGGACGAATCCGTGAATCAAGAACAGAAACAATTTATCTCTCCCGAAGTGGATAAAAAACGTCAAGGGACTTCATTTGTTTCTCAATTTGATACCCAAACTTCGGCAAAAAAAGACGCAAAAACTGCTAATGTGAAAATTAGTACTTCAGATGTACATGTATATTATGGTGAAGCAGAAGCAATCAAAGGGATTGACCTGAATATTTATGAAAATGAAGTGATTGCTTTTATTGGCCCATCAGGTTGTGGTAAGTCGACGTTCTTACGTACTTTAAACCGTATGAATGACACGATTGATTCGTGTCGTATAACCGGTAAAGTGATGTTAGATAATCAAAATATTTATGATCCAAACCTTGATGTGGTTTTACTACGTGCACAAGTGGGGATGGTGTTCCAAAAACCAAACCCATTTCCGAAGTCAATTTTTGACAACGTGGCTTATGGGCCAAAGCTTCACGGTTTAGCACGTGATAAATATGACCTTGAAGAAATTGTTGAAAATAGTCTGCATAAAGCGGGTCTTTGGAATGAAGTGAAAGATCGTTTAAATCAGCCGGGTACAGGTTTGTCTGGTGGTCAACAGCAGCGTTTATGTATTGCACGTACCATTGCGGTGAGTCCTGAAGTGATTTTGATGGATGAGCCATGTTCTGCGCTTGATCCAATTGCAACGGCAAAAATTGAAGAGCTTATTTCAGATCTTTCTACACAATACACCATTGCAATTGTGACGCATTCAATGCAACAAGCGGCGCGTGTTTCTGACCGTACTGCTTACTTTCATTTAGGTGATTTAATTGAAGTGAATGCGACTGAAAAAGTCTTCACCCAGCCAGATCATCAATTAACAGAAGCCTATATTACAGGTCGTTTTGGTTAATCCAATGAATACATAAAAAAAGAGCCAAAAGGCTCTTTTTTTATGTATTATTACGCTTACAGTATATTGATAAAAATGGAAAAAATGAATTTTAAAATTAAGAACCAAATTAACGCTAATGTGATGGCATTGTAGTGCTTACTTATTTTAATGGTGACTAAGATAAGTAGGCTATAGCAGATTAAAAAAACTAAGCTATCAATATAATGCCCGATTACTTTGGTTGTAATGAATAAATAAGGAATGATTAAAAGCATATAAATTGGAAAAAGAGCAATCCAAATGGGGGCGGTTTTAATGGCCTGTTGCCATTGTTTTTGATTGAGTAATTGGAAAGTATATTTGAGTGTACTTATGCGATTATCTTGGGTAGTTAATGAAATAATTATTGCAATGCCATAAATGACGGTCATATAAAACAATAATGATTGAACGTTAAAAAACCACAAGCTTTGATAGATCCAGAGAATAATCGGTAATAATAATGTGCTAATAAGCCAGTATAAATTGCTCGATTTTAAATGCAGTTTATAGGAGATACTATGCCAAACATCTAAACTTATATATATCGTAAAAATAATAAATAAGCCAAGCAGAGGGTTTGAATTTAATGAAATGAGGCCAGCATCTGAATCGACCAAGGATAAAAGTTGCTTTCCAAGGTGTAGCATATTGCCCATAATAAAGGTGTTTATGACCACATATAATAAAATACAGTGTAGTAAGGAACCTTGCCATTCAGCTTGTGAGCGATTGAATTGTAGGTAATTGATTAAAAAAATACTGGCAACCATCCAACTGTTTAGAATATAGAGGCTCCATTGTAAAAGCGGGGAGGAAAAAAAATCTGCAAATTTAGGACTCCCATATATCAAGCTAATACTAATAAGTGTTGTGCTTATTAAAATGCTGATCCACGCTAAAATAGGTGCAGTCAGTAATCGTGTCCATGTCATTTGCCATGCACTGAGGGATGACATTCTCAGTTGATCCCAAACATACGATTTAATATCGTTGCTGATGCTACGTTTGAGTAAAATAATGAGTGCAAAATTTGAAATAAGATAAGCAATATTTCCGACTACAAATAAATAATTAAAAAATTGACTTGAATCGGCTTTAAAACTATCTGAGTTGTATCCCCAGAAAATAAAAAAAGCATAAAGAGTCATTACACCAAAGGTTAAAGCAGGACTAAAATTCAGCCATAAAAGACGTTGATGTTCAGCATTAATTCTAATTTTAGGGACTTTTATGGGTTGTGGATTCATTTTATTTTTCTCCCTGAAATAAACTATTACGATAGCTTTGTAATAAAGATTCTTTCAGCGGTTCTAGTCCAATTAACGGCAAATGCTGTTGTACTAAGTAACGGATGAGTTCAACTCTACACTGAGCTTGACTGGAAATGGTGGCAGTCACTTGAAGTTGATTAAATTGTAAATTCTGAATATGCGGTGCTTGTGCGATTAATATTTTTGATTTGGGGCTGATTTCTGAAAAATGTAAAACAATTGGAATAATTGCATCCACAGTTGAATCCTGATGCATGACCTGTTCATAAGATTCTAATGCCTTATGGTGCTTAATTTGTCCTTCTTGAATCAGCAACATATGCGTACAATATTCATCCAGTTCGGATAAAATATGACTTGAAATCAATAGTGTCATGCCTTCAGCACGGAGTTGTTTGAAAAGTTGGGAGAGTTCATAACGTGCTTCAGGGTCTAAACCACTGGCAGGTTCATCTAAAATTAATAATTTAGGTCGATGAATAATGACTTGCCCAATTCCGACACGTTGCTTTTGTCCTCGAGATAAATTCGCAACTTTATCATTTAATTTATCGGTTAAATTTAAAATTTTGGCTGTAGAGATAAGAGCATTTTTCAACTGAGCATCTTGAATACCTCTGGCAGATGCAGCATAAGTCCAACTTTGTAGTACTGTTAAATTTTCAGAAAGTCCAAAAATATCAGGTAAATAACCAATTTTAGTATAACTTTGTCTTGGATTATCTAAAATTGGTTGCTTGTCGAGAAAAATTGAACCTTGTTGTGGAATTTCTAAACCTGAAATACAGCGCATTAATGTCGATTTTCCAGCACCATTTGGGCCAATTAAACCGGTAATCGTATTGTTTTTTAGCTGAAGATTAATGTCATATAAGACTTGTTTATTTTCATAATAAAACTGTAAATTTTGAATATTGATCATTCAATGACTCTTTATATTTGTTTCGGGACGTTTTAATTTTGATCATCATAATTGATTTACTTTTTTATTTCATGTCATGTTTATTACTGCAAGATATCGATTTAGTTATTGTAAATGATGCAATATACACTTAAGCCTTGGTTATATTGAAAAGCATTGGTCAATATTTTGCTTAAATAAAACACAGTTATACTATTGAATTTTCAATGTTTTGGCCTCATGTTAAAGCCAACCGTAAATAAAATTAGAGAAACTATTTTATATGTTATTCCATACCCCGAAATTACCTGCTGAAATTCGAATCAGTCATTTAAATGCGCGTGTAAATGAACAACGTAAAAAAATTGCGCAAACAACAGCATCTAAATTTGAGTTCTTGCAACTCACTCAACAGCTTTCAAAAGAAGCACGTTTACGTAAAAAAAATAATCAAAAAGTTTATGTCCTTGATTTTAAAGGTGATACAGCGGCATCTGCTGTAGAAAGTTTACGTGAAGAAATTACTTTAATTTTAGCAACTGCAAAAGTCGGACGTGATCGAGTAGTACTTCGCTTGGAAAGTCCGGGCGGTATGGTGCATGGTTATGGTCTAGCTGCTGCACAGCTGGTACGTTTACGTGATGCTGGGTTTAACTTAACCATTTGTGTGGATAAAGTTGCGGCCAGTGGTGGTTATATGATGGCATGTATTGCCAACGAAATTGTTTCTGCGCCATTTGCGGTGGTCGGTTCAATTGGTGTGGTTGCACAAGTGCCGAATTTTAATCGTTTGTTGAAAGAACATCATGTCGATTTCGAGTTATATACCGCAGGTCAATTTAAACGTACTGTAACCATGTTCGGTGAAAATACGGCTGAAGGTAAAGCAAAGTTCGAAGAAGAATTACAGCAAACACATGAGCTATTTAAGCACTTTGTTGAAAAATACCGCCCACAATTGAATGTTGAGAAAGTGGCTACAGGTGAGCATTGGTATGGTAAAGATGCGCTTGAGTTAAACTTGGTGGATAAACTACAAACCTCAGATGAATATTTGCTGAGTTTATTGGCACAGCACGATGTCTATGTAATTGATACACGTCGTAAGCCGACTTTAGGTGAAAAGTTAGGTTTGCAAGCAGCACAAATTGCGGATGGTTTAGTACCAGCAGTCATGAATAAAATCATGGAAACTTTAGCGAGTAGCAACTCAAGTTTAGTGCAAATGCGTGATCCAAAACTTTAATCATAAAGTTTGATTATGTTTTTTTAAAGCACACTTCGGTGTGCTTTTTTTAGCTATATTAAATACTTATGCTAATATTATTTCATAATTACTTGATTGTTTATCTATAAAATGGCGACATTTCTTATTGTTTTGGGGCTAATGTGCATTGTCGGATTGCCAGTCTATGCCATTCTTTACATCATTCCTAAGGTCAAGCCAGATGATTGGAAAGCGGGTGCACCATTTTTATTGATGCTTCCCGGATTTTTAATTTTTGGCTATGGACTGCATTTAAATAGTGATCAGCCGATAACAGTGTCAACTGCTTGTGGTACGGTGCAGTATTATAAAAAATATTCTACAGGTGGGCGTCATAGTAGGCATGAAAGTTTCGAGCGAATTACGCTACAACTCGATGATTCTCAATATTTTCGCCATTTTCGGTTTGTTGAAAGCTTGGCACGTAAGAACAAAGACGATCATATTTGTTTTGAATTTCATGATCGTCAGAAAAATTCACAGTTATCCGAATCGATAATTTTAAAATGGATAAAGCCGATCTCGGTTCGGCAATAAAAAATTGATGTAGAAGCTTGGTTATTTCGGGATTAGCTGTGTTTGGAAGCTTTCATTAAGCAGATCACGCCAGAAACAATCGCGCCAATGGTTGCCAGCAGCATATCTTGATGAGCATCCCAAATATCGCCTTGTTGTCCATTATAGTTTTCCGCATCTTCTGGAGATAAACCCATCGCAATCCACCATTCAATCCATTCATATACAAGACTGCTAGCCATGACAAATTGAATAATAAGTAGAAATAAAACCCATGGTTTTAGGGGCGGAAGCCAAACTTGAAATAAGCGGTAGAAAAAAGGATATAGTAATACGCCATAAGCAATATGAACTAAACGATCGTACATATTACGTGACCAGCCAAAAGCTTGATTCATATCAAAGTCAAAATATTGAATCAACCATTCGTTGTAAGGCACATAAGAATATAAATAGTGTGCACCAACAATATGAATCAGTAAAAAGCCAAGGTATAAAGTAAAGCTGTAAAAGCTTAGTCCAATTTTTTTAAAACAAATGAACAGGGCAATCAGCATCAACACTGTACCAATCTGATGCAGTATGTAAGAAGACAATTCGAGGGGTTGAATACTTGCAATAATAATCGCAATGGCTAAAAAACCTAAAAAAAGCCAGTGTTTTAAGCTGAATTGGTATTCAATCATCTTGTTATTTTCGACTATAAAGTATTGGAATTATAATGAAAAAGCGAAGCCGAAGCTTCGCTTTTTGCTACTAAAATTTAATTAGATTTTAGCGATTAAATCTTTAATTTGTTTGGCTTGTTCAGCAGCATTACCTGTGTAGGTTGCAGGCGTCATTTCCGCTAAGCGTGCACGATCCGCAGCAGGAACAACTTCAAGCTCATGACCATTTACGAAGTCCACCATCATTTCACGTGTCATGGCTTGACCGCGAGTAAGGGCTTTTAATTTTTCGTATGGTTTTTCTACGTTGTAACGACGCATAACGGTTTGAATTGGTTCAGCCAAAACTTCTTGAGCATGGTCTAAATCTTCAGCAATACGTACAGCATTCAGCTCTAATTTACCAATACCTTTTAAGCAAGCATCAAATGCAATTAAGCTTTGTGCAAAACCAACACCCATGTTACGAAGCACAGTCGAGTCAGTTAAGTCGCGCTGCCAGCGAGAAATAGGCAGTTTTTCACCCAAGTGAGCCAATACTGCATTGGCTAAACCTAAGTTACCTTCAGAGTTTTCAAAATCAATTGGGTTGACTTTGTGCGGCATCGTTGAAGAACCAACTTCACCTTCTTTCAAACGTTGTTTGAAGAAACCTAAAGAGATATAACCCCAAACGTCACGGTTAAAGTCGATCAAAATGGTGTTGAAGCGACGTAACGCATCAAAAAGTTCCGCCATGTAATCATGTGGTTCAATTTGCGTGGTGTACGGGTTAAATGCTAAACCTAAAGATTCAACAAATGCTTGCGAATGTGCAGGCCAGTTAATATCTGGATAAGCTGAATAATGTGCATTGTAGTTACCTACAGCACCATTGATTTTACCAAGTAATTCAACATTGTTAAATTGTTTGATTTGGCGAGCAAGGCGGTAAGCCACGTTTGCCATTTCTTTACCCAAAGTAGTTGGGCTTGCGGTTTGACCATGTGTACGAGACAACATCGCTTGTTCCGCATGTGTTTCAGCCAAAGTCGCAATTGCATCGATAATGCTTTGCATAGAAGTAACAAGAACGTCACGACCATTTTTTAACATAAGGGCGTGAGACAAGTTATTGATGTCTTCAGAAGTACATGCAAAGTGAATAAATTCCCCCGCATCTTTCAATTCATCAATATGCGCAATTTTTTCTTTTAGGAAATATTCAACTGCTTTTACGTCGTGGTTGGTAGTACGTTCAATCTCTTTAATGCGGTTTGCATCATCTTCCGAGAAATCAACTACGATTGCATCTAAAGCAGCATTGGTTGCTGCTGAAAAAGCTGGAACTTCAGTGATTTCAGGACGGTTTGCAAGCGCTTGTAACCAACGCACTTCAACAGTCACACGAGCATGGATTAAACCAAACTCAGAGAGGAAAGGACGGAGAGCATCACATTTGCTCGCGTAGCGTCCATCTAATGGAGAAAGTGCGGTTAAAGCGTTCATAGCGATTCCTTAAACTTTGGAATTAAACGTAAAACAAAACTCGCACAGCATCAGTTAAACCACCTGATACTGTAAACGAGCAAGATCTTGAATGTCTTGGAGCAGCTTACGCTTACTGAAAATCATGCCCCATGAACTGCCACCCAACTGACGCCATAAATGTGCCATTTGTAAGCCAGTAAACAGGGAAGCGCGAATACGATTGGTGTGAGAAGCGTCTTTGAAGGCTTCTGCATTGCCTTTCACCATAATGCGTGGATTAATTTGTCCCGCAGTTTCAATATAGGTTTGAGCAAGGTTGGCAATAATACTGGGATGCAGATAATTATTGTCAAAGAAAGACAGCTGTTTCAGAATTTTCTGTTGAGATTGTTCAATAATTTCAACGAATTTAGGATTGCCATAGACTTTCTTTTCTAACTGCAACAGTGCCATGGCATAGCTCATGGGCAATTTGGTGTTAGAAAGTTTAGGTAAACGAGACTTAGGAGACGTATTAAATGGCTGGGTAATACTGTTTTCTAGCGTTTTTAAGCCTAAAGAAAGATCGGCAAGTTGATTGAAAAAATACAGTGTTTGACAGGATTCATTCGCCGTTGGGCGGATATTGAGGCTGGCTTTAATGAGTTTTTCTAAGGAGAAGCTACCGCTTTCACCCATACTTTGCTGCCCCGACATGGCAGTCATATGCGTCAGCTGTGTCGCTTGAAACACAGCTGCTAATGCCAAAGCTCTATTTTGGCGAACATTCAAAGTTTGAGGCTGTTGAAAGGGTAACTCAGCCATGCCTATCGCTTCCTTTTAAATAAAATCAGGTTTTGGCGCATTGGTATGATGAATCACACCACCACCTAAACAAACTTCATTTGCGTAGAACACTACACTTTGTCCAGGAGTCACCGCACGTTGCGGCTCATCAAATTCAACTCGTACACCATTGGGTGAATTCGGGTCTTTAAATAATACACAGGCTTGGTCAGGTTGGCGATAACGCGTTTTAGCAGTACAACGGAAACCTGTTTCAGGAATCTCTTGTTCGCCAGCCACCCAGTCAATTGCTTCACTCCAAAGTACTGTACTTTGCATGAGTGGATGTTCATGACCTTGACCAATCACGAGGCGGTTATTTTCAATATCTTTATAAAGAACAAACCATGCACCTTCAGACTCGCCTTTTAAGCCGCCTAAACCAATGCCACCACGTTGACCGAGCGTATAGTACATTAAGCCGTGATGTTCACCAACCTCTTTACCCGTATCTAGTAGAATTTTTCCAGCTTGTGCAGGTAAGTATTGTTTTAAAAAGTCATTAAAGCGACGTTCACCAATAAAGCAAATGCCGGTTGAGTCTTTTTTCTTGGCGGTCGCTAAATCGAGTTCTTCAGCAATTTTACGTACTTGTGGTTTTTCAATTTCACCGACAGGGAACAAGGTCTTATTAATTTCACGGCCATGTACCGCATGTAAGAAATAAGTTTGGTCTTTATTGTTGTCCACACCACGTAATAAAGGTGCATATTCATCACCTTTGGAATTGGTCATGGTTTCACCACGACGTGCATAGTGACCTGTTGCAATAAAGTCTGCACCTAAGTTCATGGCATGGTCGATGAAAGCACGAAATTTAATTTCTTTATTACATAAAATGTCAGGGTTTGGGGTACGACCCGCAGCATATTCAGCCAAGAAGTGCTCGAATACACGATCCCAATATTCCATTGCAAAGTTAGCGGTATGGAGTTTGATGCCAATTTTGTCGCACACAGCTTGTGCATCGGCAAGGTCTTCCATTGCCGTGCAATATTCCGTGCCATCATCTTCTTCCCAGTTTTTCATGAAAAGTCCTTCAACTTGATATCCTTGTTGAAGAAGAAGTGCTGCAGAAACAGAAGAATCTACACCACCAGACATACCGACGATGACACGTTGTTGCATAGGATTAGGCATCCAAATTTGAAATTAAAGGAGAGTTTTGGTGCTCATAAACGAGCGATAAAGGATATTTTTGACCAGATAAAGCATCTTTTACGGCTTTAGTCACTAAGGGACTACGTGCTCGGGCAGACTCAACAAGTTCATCTACTGTCATCCACACCGCACCAACAATATCGGTATCCAGTTTTGCATCAGGATAATGTTTAACATCACGCGCTAAGAAGCAAAAACGATAGTAAGTACGATCGGGGAACATTGGCGGTGTATAGGTGTATATACCGAGCAATGATTCAATTTCGATTTCATAGCCCGTTTCTTCCATGGTCTCGCGAATTGCGGCTTGAATAAGCGTTTCACCACATTCAACATGACCCGCAGGCTGATTGAATACAGTATGCGTAACACCTTCAGTATGTTCTTCAACAAACAGGAATTTTCCGTCTTTTTCAACAACTGTGGCTACGGTAACGTGAGCTGTCCAAGCGGTCATAAAAAAGAACCATGGGAGTAAAGGGGTATTCTACAAAATTTAGGGCGTGGTGGCTATGTTGAAAGATTTTTTCTTTGAGCGTTTGAAATAGGGAATAACTCACTATAAATGTTAGCTTATCAACTTTCTGAAATAATGGTTGAATAATAGGCGTAAAATGTAAGCAATCCATAAAAAAGCCCAATCGGGTAAGATTAGGCTTTCTTGGAAATTTAAGAGAATGATTTATATGAAAATAATAAATGGTTTTGCATAAACTGTATTATTTTGCTTTTTATTTTAGTTAAAGTTTTAAGCGAAAAATGAGTGAGTTTCGATCTGGGTATTGGTACACAACAGGTAGTTGTTGCTTAGGAATCTCCTCAAATCCTGCTTTACGATAAAATTGATGTGATTGGGTTGCTTTAGATGGAGTATCTAGAAAAATTTCTAAAAAATTATTTATTTCAGCAAAATTTAATAGCTCATCATATAACGCCTTTCCAACTTTATGACCTCTATATTCAGAATTAACAAAAAACTTTTTTAAGATAGCCATTTGGGGTGTAAGTGCTTGAAGACCAATTGTTCCTATGAGTTTTTCATGATCGTCCATCGCTAACCAAAAGTTCCCACCTGATGTAGTAAAATATTGATGAATATCTTGAATGTCAGGTTGTTCCTCTAGCTGAATATCTACGTCAAATTCAATATTTTGAATATTGAGAATTAAATTAATAACGTCATCTTTAAACTTATCTGTATATTCAACAATTTTCATAGATCAACCAAAATACTAATAAATAATACGGGTATATACCCTTATATTAATGAAAATATATTCGTTCTACAAGACTTATACTTTATGTCAAACTAGATTCAACCTGATAAGACTAACTGGAATTATGATTTTACCCTGTTACAGTGCAATGCTACGTAGTGCTTCCCGACGCTTAGGGCATCGTTATAATTCTGCACTAGCTGAATTTGGAATCAATATTACTCAATTTTCTCTTTTATCAATGATTAAGAGAATAGAGCCGATCAGCCTAACGACTTTAGCAAAAATGATGGAGTTAGAGCGTTCTACAGTTGGAAGGAATGTAAAAGTTCTAGAGAAAATGGAATTCGTTGAATTTTCACAAGGTGATCAAGATCAAAGAGAAGTGATTTTAAAATTAACTCAAAAAGGTCATCAGCTTTTAACAAAAGCTCTTCCTCATTGGCAGAAGGTTCAAAAGGAAATTGAGGATAAGATAGGACAGGATAAAATCTTGGTTCTAACGGATATATTGAAGCATCTTTAATTCATATATTTTCTCCTAGAAAAGCAATATAAAGTCAAAAAACCTAGATGCAATATCTAGGTATGATTCATCATTCAATAGAAGTTCAACTTATGTACTTAATGAATATTCATAACGATCAGTCAGTAGAATGGCTATAATTCCCCGCAACCTTTACATAGTTCTGTGCCGAATAAGGTAAAAATTCCAGTTCTTTTTCTGTTAGTGGACGAACCTGTTGTACTGGGCTTCCAACATACAAATAACCACTTTTTAAGACTTTACGGGGTGGTACTAAACTGCCTGCGCCAATCATGACATCATCTTCAATAATCACGTCATCTAAAACAATGGTATTGATGCCAATTAAAACTCGATTACCCACAGTACAACCATGCAAAGTCACGTGATGACCAATGGTGACATCTTCGCCAATAATCAGCGGTGAACCATTGGGTTTAGCTGTATTTTTATGACTGACATGCAACATGGCATGGTCTTGTACATTAGAGTTTTTGCCGATTTTGATATAATTGACATCACCACGAATGACTGCAAAAGGCCAGACTGAAACATTCTCAGCCAAAGAGACTTCACCAATGACGACGGAAAGATCATCAATATAACAAGTAGCGTCAATTTTAGGATGGTGATCTAAATAAGGGCGAATATTCTTTTTCATGAGGAGAAGTCAATATTGAAGGGCTACAGGAATTATAAAATAAAAAAGCACTCATACCGAAGTAGGAGTGCTTTATCTTTAGTTTAAGGCTGAATAAAATTATTAGGACTTAATTAAAATAAATTACTAAAGAATTGTTTGATATGGTCAAGCATTTTTGCAAAGAAACCTGCCTCTTCAACATCTTGAAGTGCAACGAGGGGTTTCTCTGAAATAACTTTACCATCTAAGCTAGCGACAAACTTACCAACCACTTGACCTTTTTTCAGCGGAGCAGTGAGTTTAGGTTGTACAACCAGTTGAGTTTTGATGGCGTTGGCTTGACCTTTCGGCAAAGTGACATTGAAGTTTTCAGCTAAGCCAATTTTCACGTCATTTTCTTTACCGTACCAAACTTTAGCTTTAGCTAGAACTTGATTGGCAGGCTGTACTTTTACAGTTTCAAAGTTTGCATAACCCCACGCTAAAATTTCACGGGTTTGTGATGCACGCTCGTTCATGCTTGGCGCACCAAAAATCACTGAAATTAAACGCAGTGGACCACGTTTAGCTGAAGTGGTTAAACAGAAACCTGCTTCATCCGTATGACCAGTTTTTAAACCATCTACACTTGGGTCGGTATAAAGCAAGGCATTACGATTACCTTGTTTAATCCCATTAAAAGAAAATTCTTTTTCAGAGTAAATTGGGTAATATTTCGAACTGTCATGAATGATATGTTGCGCAAGAGTTGCCATGTCTTTTGCAGTCGAGTAGTGACCTTCAGCAGGCATACCTGTTGAATTGATGAAGCTGGTATTTGTCATGCCAATACGTTTTGCTTCTTCATTCATCATGTGAGCAAAAGTACCTTCATTACCAGCAATATGCTCTGCCATGGCTTTAGAAGCATCATTACCTGATTGGATGATAATCCCACGCAGCATTTCTAATGCTGTTGCAGTACCGTTAAGGGGTACGTACATACATGATTCCGTGCTACTACCACGACACCATGCAGATTCGTTCATACGAACTTTTTCATCTTCCGTGAGGTCACCACTCAACAACTTTTGTTCGATGATATAACTGGTCATCATCTTCGTCATTGAAGCAGGTGCTAATTTTTCATTTTCATTTTTCGATGCGAGGATTTGCCCCGTCTCATAGTCCATCAAAACATAAGATTTATTATTGAGTTCTGGAGGTGCAGATAAGACAGTTGCTGCGTAAGTAAAACTTGGTAATAGTAATAATGCAGCAAGGGCGCTTTTGTGGGTCATTCGAGGTGATTCCAGTATCTTGATATAAGCACAAAGAGCTTAGCATTTTAGGATAAAGCCACACCGACTTCTACGGGGAAATCGGCTTATTTCAAAAGTATTGTAACCAATTTGTATCAATTACTGTATGTGGTCAATTCTTGGCAAATTTCTTTATTTTTAACATCACCTGCTTTTTTCGCATCCGACTGTGCTTCCGCTAAAATGCTTTTAAAGCTTTTCTGTTTGCTCAGCTTTTGCAGTGCATTTACTGGGTCTTGTTCTTGTGGTAAATATTCTTGTGCAAGTTTTGCATAACCTTTTTTGAATTGATCATTTTCTTTGACCAAACTTGGGCAAACTTCGGATAAAACATAAATAGCAGCGAGTTCTTGTTGGGTGATTTTTTGATTTGGAGTAACTTCAATATTTTCATCTTGTTGCGTAGCTGCATGGGTAACAGAAAGGGTCATGAGCGCAGTAGTCAAAAGACCTAAAGAAAGAGATTTGAACATAGATAATTTCATTTAAGCAGACCTAAATTATTTAAAAACAGAACAATATAAATAAGCTTAACTGTATTTTGACTTATTGTAAGTACACAAATGTATCGAAGCTGTTGAAAATTGCAGTCACAATGAAATGGATTTTGCATCTAGTTTATGGATAAAAAAATAGGGCATGAAAAGGAATATTTCCGTGCCCTGAGAATAGACTTAATATGGCAGATCGCCTATTTAGAAATGCCTTATATATTATGCTTCGTAATTTACTACATCATCACAAACTGATTTTTGTTCATCTTTACTGGTTTCTTTTGCAGCTTCACGTGCTTCATTAAGAATGGATTTATATTCAGTATCAGATTGAATTTTATCAAAACTCATAGATTTATCTGAATAATTTTGCAGATAAGATTGAATCAGCTGATGCGTGTTGTGATCAAATTTTGCATTTTTACCAATGATTGCAGGGCATACTTCAATCATGACTTGAGCTGAAGCAATATCTTCTTTAACCATAGTGTTGGCTTCAGCTGGTGTTAAACCCTCATTAGCTAAAACGGCTTGTGATAATAGCGCTGCAACGCCTAAGCTGAGTAAGCTACGAAATGAGATCAATTTAATCATTTTTTAGTCACATATTTTGAATGGATGTCGGGCATTAAATATATATAATTCTTTATATAATTCAATAAAATGTTCTTACCAGTCATTTTTAACCATTACGAGATTTTTTAAGTGAATATATTAATTGCCAACGATGATGGTGTTTTTGCTCCCGGTCTTCAAGCGCTTGCGCATGCTTTAGCTCCACTGGGTCGTGTGGTTGTTGTTGCGCCTGAAAGTGAGCGTAGTGGTTTTTCCAGTGCTTTAACTTTAGATCGACCCTTGCGTCCCATTCAAATTTCACCTGATGTTTGGGCTGTGAATGGAACGCCAGCAGATTGTGTATATCTATCCATGAATGGTTTATTCGATTTTGAATTCGATCTGGTGGTCAGTGGAATTAACAGTGGGGCTAATTTAGGTGATGATGTTCTTTACTCTGGAACAGTGGGCGCAGCTTTTGAAGGTCGTTTAATGAAACAACCTGCGATTGCCGTCTCGATGGCAGGGCAAAATGTTCGTTCCTATGAGCATCCCAAAGATTATGCGACTGCTGCTCAATGGGTACATGATTTTATTGCCGCAGGTTTACCGGTGTTACCTCCACGTCACATTTTTAATGTAAATATTCCAGATGTAGCTGTATTACAAGGTGCAAAAATTACTTATCAAGGTCGACGCAGCCAATCAAAACCGATTACCAGCCATGTAGACCCACGTGGTCGTCAAGTCTATTGGATTGGTTTGTCTGGTGAGGCAGTGGCTGATCCGCAAAAAGGCTTAACTGAAATAGAGTCCGATTTTTTTGCAGTGGCGAATGGTTTTGTGAGTATCACGCCGATTCAAATGGATGCTACAAATTATGAGATTCTAAATACATTACAAGCGCAGTTTTCCAAATAGGGCCAAGTAGTGTTATAACTTTGTGAAAATGCAGGACTGAAATTATTTTTCACATACTTTTTTGCTAATCTTAGCGTAAATCAATAAATACATTTGTATGTAGAGAGGAAGATTAATGCACTTGGTGTCACAATATCGCTTATTTGCTGTGCCTTCAGCCTTGTTGAAAACCATAGTGTTGTCTACGGCTGTTATTTCCACTGTTATTTTGAGTGGTTGCGCTTCAAAACCACAAATTAATAATGTAACGCGTTATGCAACAGCACCAGACTATTATACCGTTCGATCTGGAGATACCTTAAGTGGGATTGCCGCACGTTATGGTTTAGGTTATGTCAGTGTTGCGGAAATGAATGATATCGCGTCGCCGTATCGTATTTATGTGGGGCAATCTTTACGTTTAAAAGATTCGGGTTCACGTCGTAGCACAACGACACAGGCGGTGACACAAGCTGCACCGATTCAACGTCAAACAGTGCAACTGCCAACCAATCCAGCTAAACCGACTGCACCTGTGGCGGCGAATATTCCTACAGCGTCAGTATCATCCTCTAGAGTATCGGCTTTACGTTGGGTGAAACCAAGCAATGGCTCAGTCATCCAAAACTTTAATTTAGCCAATAATATTAAAGGCATTCGTTATGCTGGAAATGTCGGTGATGCTATTTATGCAGCAGCCGATGGGCAAGTGGTTTATGCAGCCGATGGCTTGAAAGAATATGGTAATTTGATTCTGATTAAACACGTTAATGGTTATATTTCAGCCTATGCACATAACAGTAAAATGCATGTGAAAAGTGGTGATAATGTGACCGCAGGTCAGAAAATTGCAGAGATGGGAGCATCTGGTACAAACCGTACAATGCTAGAATTTCAAGTGCGTTTAGATGGTAAGCCAATTGATCCAACTCATGTTTTACCTATTAATTAAATAAATTAATACAATGCATGAATTTCACCGTATAATACAATGAGTTGCTTTTATCGCAAGGTAAAGCATCTCATAAGTTCAGAGGGAAATTTATGTTAGATCAACTTCGAGCAATGGGTGTATTTGCTTGTGTTGTAGAAAAAAATTCGTTCAGTGGTGCAGCCCGTGATTTAGGCATCACCACAAGCGCGGTCAGTCAGCAAATTCGTTCTTTAGAACAAGAGATGGAAGTTACACTTCTGCATCGTTCTACCAGAAAGTTGAGTTTGACTGAAGCGGGACAAGCTTTTTTCCACAGCTGCCAAGAAATGCTCGCTGCTGCAGAGCGCGGAAAAATACGAATCAATGAGCTGCGTGATGACCTGATTGGCGATTTGCGTATTGCAACGACACCAGAGCTGGCTGCAAATCATGTTATTCCAGCATTATCACATTGGATGTCGGCTCACCGTGGTTTAGCAGTTCATATAGAAGCAGATAATCAATATATTGACCTGATTGATGGTCGTATAGATATTGCATTGCGAATGAGTTCAAAAATTGAAGATAGTAATTTGCATATTGTGCCGCTTGCTCGTGTTGAGCAGGTTCTGGTTGCATCACCAAGTTATTTGAATCAATCAGCGCCAATTTCACGTCCTGAAGATTTAAAAAATCATGACTTAATTCCAATTAATGTGATGAAAAATTATCAAAGTTTTTCATTTAAACATGGCATAACAAATGAAATTATTAATTTAGACATGAGATCTCGATTGACCTCAAATAATGTTTTGGTTGCCAAAGCATTGTGTCAACAAGGGCACGGTATCGCTCGAATTTTATATTTAGACGTACAAAAAGATTTAATCAGTGGCGCTTTGGTTGAAGTGTTGCCAGAGTGGAACTTACCCTGTTTTACTTTGTATGCCATTATTTCAAAATGTGAACAACAGCCAATGAAAATCCATCGTTGTCTAGAAGCATTAAAACAATATTTCTGCCAATTACCTGGTGGTAGAATCTATCAAGACGCTTCATAACAGTAAATAAGTATTAAAAAAGCCGCTATTAGCGGCTTTTCATATTTTTAGATGGCATATTAATGATGTAAAAACTTAAGCTAAAAAAGCTTTAATCATTTTCACCAGTCGTGCAATGAGTTGATCTGCCTGTTCCTGAGTAATGTTTAAAGTCGGCAGTAGGCGAACAACTGAACCCGCTGTAACGTTAATAATCAGGTGATATTCATCGCGTGCAATATTCACCAACTCAGCACACGCTTTTGGTAATTCAATCCCAATCATTAAACCAAAACCACGTACCGTCACATTCTGATCGACTAGCTGTTGCTTCAGTTGATCAACAATATAAGCACCCATTTTTGCAGCATTTTCAACAAGCTTTTCTTTTTGAATCAGATCAATAACCGTATAAACAACACGTGAACCTAATGCAGTTCCACTATAGGTTGAACCATGATTACCCGCAGTCAGTACACCAACACCACGCCCTTGCGTCATCACTGCGCCAATCGGAAAGCCGTTGCCTAGGCCTTTGGCTGTGGTTAAAACATCTGGAACAATGTTGGTGTGTTGGTAAGCAAAATATTTACCAGTACGACCATTACCTGTTTGAACTTCATCAAGCATCATTAACCAGTTATGTTGGTTACAAATTTGACGAATTTCATCTAGGTAGCTAAAACCTTGAGGTGCTGTATTTACACCGCCTTCACCTTGAATCGGTTCAACAAAAATAGCCACAATGTCAGGATGGTTAATAGCGGCTTCTTGAATAGCGTCTATATCACCAAAAGGCACGCGAATAAAACCTTCAACTAACGGGCCAAAACCTTCTTGAACTTTTTTATTGCCCGTTGCAGAAAGGGTTGCCATAGTACGGCCATGGAAAGAATGATCTGCAACAATAATTTTAGGATGAGCAATACCTTGCATAAAACCAAATTTACGTGCAATTTTAATTGCACCTTCATTGGATTCGGCACCACTGTTGGAGAAGAAAATTTCTTCCATTCCTGAAACTTCAGCAAGTTTTTGTGCCGCAGCCGTTTGCCATGGCACTTCAAATAAATTACTGGTGTGAATAAGTGTTGCCGCTTGATCAGCAATAGCTTCAGCAATCACAGGGTGGGCGTGACCAAGACCACAAACAGCAATACCTGTGAGTGCATCAAAATATTCAGTGCCATCTTCTGTATAAAGATAAGAACCTCGACCGCGAACAAAGCTGATCGGCTGACGGCCAAATACTGGCATCAAATGTGAAGGTTGATCAGGTTGAACGGGCGCAAGGGTAATGTTATTCATGACTAACTCTTATCTGTTAGGTGGAAAAATAAAAGTTTATATAAGCAAAATCTACCTAAGAATAAAAGCCTTATTAGAAATAAAAATGGAAATATTGCTTTAGTCATACTGTTTTGCTAAGTTTTGGGTATAATGCGAGGCAGATGAGTTGAGGATTTATCAATGACTGAACAAGCACGCGATACTGAAGCGTTAATTCGTGACCAAATTGCTAAACATGCAGTACTTCTTTATATGAAAGGTACTCCACAATTCCCACAATGTGGTTTTTCTGCACGTGCGGTAGAAGCACTCAGTCAAATTGGTCGTCCATTTGCTTATGTAAACATTTTGGAAAACCAAGACATTCGCGCAATGTTACCGCAAATCGCAAATTGGCCGACTTTTCCACAATTGTGGATCAATGGCGAATTAATCGGTGGTAGTGATATCATGCTTGATATGTTCCAAAAAGGTGAATTAAAATCTTTAGTAGAACAATATAGCCCAGCAGCTGAAGCTTAATTCAGTTGTTGTAAAGCATAAAAAAAGCGCCATGAGGCGCTTTTTTTATGGCTATTTTTTAAGAAGCAGATGACTCTACTTCTAGTGCAGCATTAACCGTGTTTTCAGATTCGACAGTTTCAGCAGGAGTCGGCTGTTTTTTAGCTTTTTCTTTGTTCTTTTTTTTGTTCTTTTTCTTTTTTTTGGTTTTTTTTGACTCTTCTTCAAACTCTGCACCATCTTCAATGGCTTGCCAATATTCAAGTTGTTCCATCACCGCAGCATAAATTGAATTTTTGCTATAGCGACCTTTCTTATTTAAGGTGCCGACAGGACGAGCCATGAGAATTTCTAAGGCTTGGTCAATCGTTTGAATGGCATGAATATGGAACTGGCTTTTTTCCACCGCTTCAATCACATCATGGCGTAACATGAGATGTTGCATATTTTGGCGTGGAATAATGACACCTTGTTTACCTGTTAAGCCTTGAAGTTTACATGCATCAAAAAAGCCTTCAATTTTCGCATTTACCCCACCAATCGGTTGAACTTGACCAAGTTGATTCATTGAACCTGTAATGGCCCAAGATTGGTCGATCGGCAGTTGGCTAATCGCAGACAATAGTGCAGAAAGTTCAGCCACCGTTGCACTGTCACCATCCACTTGACCATAGCTTTGTTCGAAGGCGAGGGCAGCAGAGAAATGTAAGGTTTGTTCACGACCAAAGTGTGCTTTTAAGAAGCTGGACATCAGTAACACACCTTTGGCATGTAATGAGCCACCCAGTTCTACACTACGTTCAATATCCAGAATATCGCCGCCACCTTGATAAACTGATGCCGTTAAACGTGAAGGTAGACCAAACTCAACATCCGCATAGTGAATGACTGAAAGTGCATTAATTTGACCTAGACGATGTCCTCTGGTTTCAATCAGCTGAGTACCACGAGACAAATCTTCCCAATATAATTCACGTAAATATCCTAAGCGGTATTTACGGTGATCTAGAGCCGTATTGATATGCTTATCTGAAACGGTTTTATCATCCGCTTTGAGCGCATGATGGTGTGCTTCACGAATCAAATCACCTAAAGTTAAAGCATGTAATGACAATGAACTTTGATCTTCGGCTTGACGGCTGGAATCGGTTAGCAATGCAGCTAGAGCAGAACGGTCGAAAGGCAAGAGTTTGTCTGATTGCACATAGTCGGCAATCAATTGCATATAAGCCTGCTCATTGGTGTCATTACGTTGTAATGTATCTGTAAAGTCAGCACGGATTTTAAATACGCTGCCGAGTTCGGGTTCAACTTCTAAAATTTCATAATAAACTTCAGGTTCTGCAAGTAAAACCACTTTTAAATTCAATGGAATAGATTCTGGTTCAATTGAAATGCTACCGGTTAAAGTCAGCATATGTTCCAGTGAAGATAGTTTTAATTGCCCAGATTTTAAAGCCCGTTTTAAACCTTGCCATGCATATGGTTGTTCAAGCAGTTGCTCCGCTTCGAGCATTAAAAAACCACCATTGGCTTTATGTAATGTCCCTGGGCGAATGAGGGTGAAATCTGTGGTGATGGTACCATTTTGAGTTAATTGTTCCACATGACCCAATAAATTATAGTGGGTTGGGAAGTCTTCAAAAATAACTGGTGCACCAGAATTTGGTTTATGTGAAACAATAATATTGGCTTGATAACGTGCTGGAACACGACTAAATACCCCTGGGGTAAAGTCATCTTCTTCTTGTTCAAGCACAATTTCGACATTATTAATAATGTCTTCAGCATAATATTTTAAATAATCTTTTAAGCCTTCGACGTCAGCAAACTTATTTAAAATTTGCTCAATCCGCGGCATCACCACTTGTTTTGCAATATCACGATTTAAAATTTGTACTTTATCGCGAGCATCATCTTCTAAATCACCTAAATGTAAACCTAAGCGTTCTAGCTTTTTGTCCATGTAACGCATGTTGGCTGAAATTTCAGCCCGTTCTTTGCTATTTAAGGCGTTAATTTCTTCAGTGGTCATTTCTTCAGGTGAATCATTAATGAAATGTACTGGAACAAAGCAATGCTCTTCATTACGCGTAATCAGTTTTAAATCAAGCGCTTCACCTTCTTTGGTCAGTTCAATCAGCGCGATTTGTTGTTCATCGCCAGTGTGTTGACGAATGAGTTCGATGCGATTGTGATAAATTTCAGCGGTAAAACGACGTTCTAACTGTTTTAAGATGGTTTTCCATGCTTGGTGCAGCATGGTTTGAAATTTGGCTGCTTGCCCTGAAGGAAGTTCTAATGCAATCGGCTGACGCGGAAGTTTAAAGTTATAAACATAGACCCAGTCATTTGGCGTAGGCATAGTTTTAGCATGTTGTTGTAATAAACGCTTAACCATGGTGCGTTTACCCAAACCAGCAGTACCCACAGCAAAAATGTTATAGCCTGAATAAGGTAAAGCAATCCCTGCTTCTACCGAGGCGCGTGCACGATCTTGCCCCAAAAAGTTGTTGAGTGGCTTTAGTCGGCGCGTTGACGCAGGAATTTTTTCAAAATTAGGAATATGCGTCAGTTGTTCAGATTTTAGTTGGGTTTTTTCTAAGGTGCTTTGTATTTCTGCTTGTTCAAATGCTGAAGTTAAAATGTTTTGGCTTGGTTGTTCATTGTTGCTAGTAATATTGGCAGATAAAGAAGCGTTCATTTGCTCGAGTCTTTGGGTCACTGTTAAGTCCAAAACGAAATATTGCGATAGAGGTTTAAGGTATACAGGTTTGTTTGAAAAATTCAAGCAGCCATGATGCTTTAATCGATAAAATAAAATAATGATTTCGTAAATGTTATTGAAACCTAGCGCATTACGCGTTTGAATAGCGGCATTGAGTTTTTCAGAACATAATAAATCAATGACAACACAATCTACTGGATGGAAATCAGCCTTTACTGCATTTCTAGATCGCCGTGCGCTTATTATGCTGTTTTTGGGTTTTTCGGCAGGTATTCCAATATTACTGATTTTTTCGAGTTTATCTTTATGGCTTGGAGAGGCAGGAATTGATAAAAGTGCAGTCACATTTTTTAGCTGGGCTGCGCTGGGTTATTCCTTTAAGTTTGTCTGGGCACCGTTAATCGATGAATTACCTGTGCCTATACTGACCAAAATCTTAGGGCGACGTCGCGCATGGTTGCTTATTGCTCAAGTGCTGATTATCTGTGCCATTTGTATCATGGCGTTTTCTAATCCTGCATTAGGTCAAAGTTATTTGTATCAAATGGCAGTAGGGGCTGTGTTGCTCGGTTTTTCTGCTGCAACACAAGATATCGTCATTGATGCTTACCGTATTGAGCTGGCTGAAACTCAAATGCAAACGGTACTTGCCTCGACCTATAATGCCGGGTATCGCATTGGGATGATTGTGGCGGGTGCAGGGGCGTTATTTTTAGCAGCGTCTTTAGGGACTGCGAAAGGTAACTATATCTATAGTGCATGGAAAATCACCTATTTAGCCATGGCTGCGGTAATGTTGGTGGGTATTATCACCACATTGCTGATTCGTGAGCCACAAGTTAATCGCATCTATAAAGACTATAAACGTACCGATTACTATCGTTTGGTTGCAGTCTTTTTTGTGGCTGTAATTAGTTTTGTACTGAGCTATATTTTCTCTGGCACTTTAACTGAAGCACTGAAATCACAATTTGAAATTTCAGATTCTTTCTTACTTTTTTGCTTTGAAGCCTTACGTTTTATTGGCTCTGCTGTTGTTGCTTTATTGATCGGTTCATTGTTGGTAAAAATGGGCGCGGTAAATAAGCAAATGGCATTTGAAACTTGGGTTAACCCGATTGCGGATTTCTTTAAGCGTTATGGCGTTAAACTGGCTTTAGTTTTGTTGTTATTGATAGGTTTTTACCGTATTTCTGACATTATTGCAGGAGTGATTTCAAATGTGTTTTATCAAGATCTGAACTTTACCAAAGAGCAAATTGCCGAAGCCGTTAAGATTTATGGGGTAATTTTTAGTTTGGTTGGTGGTTTTTTAGGTGGCTTACTGGCACAGCGCATGAACATTATGAAGTTGATGTTTGTCGGTGCAGTATTGGCCAGCTCAACCAATCTTATTTTTATCGGGTTGGTCAAATCAGGGCAGCAACTCAATGACGTGAATGTCACAATCGGTCAACATCGTTATCATGTGCAGTCTGATGAAGTCGGATATTGGAAACTCAAAGTACCAAGTCAGGTATTGACACAAGCAAATGAAGTGCAGGTCACAGTACAATATCAAGATGCTTCGCAAAATCCAGCAGTCACCACTTTGCCTTATTTAAAGCTTGCTGATCAACAATCCAGTATGCAAATTCTGCCGGTGACCAGTGACAATACCATTACCTTGCATGAGCGAAATAATAGTTTGGTGGTTCGTGGTCAATATTTTGGACCGACCTTATCTGAATCGCAAAAAATTATCTTAAAATTAGATGATCAAAGTTTTGATGCCAATCTAGATAAAACGGGCGTATTTAGTGCGGCAATTCCAGCAGAGACTTTAGTAAATTCTGCTTCAAAGCAACTCGTTGCGGAAGTTATTGAGAATAATCAAACTCTTTCAAGTATCCAGCACAGCTATGCTGCCAATATGCATTTAACCACCGCTAAAGATTTAGATCTTAATATCGATCCCTTGGCTGCGGTGAATCCTCAATCTGCCGATGAAGTGGAAATTACAGGCAAGGTGATTAAGCCTTATAGTTCTTTATGGTTATATTTCGCCATCATTGTGGATAATTTGGCTTCAGGGCTTGCTGGTGCGGCGTTTATTGCATTCTTATCCAGTTTAACCAGTGTGTCATTTACCGCCGTGCAATATGCCATTTTTAGCTCACTCATGACCTTAACCCCTAAGATTTTAGGCGGGTATTCGGGTACTATAGTAAGCAATATTGGTTATCCGAATTTCTTCCTCATGACCGCCTTAATTGGTATTCCAATTTTAGTTTTAGTGGTGTGGGTGGCGAAGTTATTAGGTGAACATCAAAATGCAAATAGTAAATAAGGATGAACAAGATGCGCATGCTGCATACCATGTTACGTGTAGGCAATTTAGAACAATCTTTAGCGTTCTATACTGAAGTACTCGGTATGACTTTGCTTCGTAAGCGTGATTATGAAGAAGGTCGTTTCACTTTGGCTTTTGTTGGCTATGGTGATGAAGAAAATCATACGGTATTAGAGCTTACGCATAACTGGGATACGACAAGTTATGAATTAGGCAATGCCTATGGTCATATTGCCATTGCGGTGGATGATGCTTATCTAGCTTGCGAAGAAATTAAAGCGCGTGGTGGTAAAGTGGTACGTGAAGCAGGGCCAATGAAAGGTGGCATCACAGTTATTGCTTTTGTTGAAGATCCAGACGGTTATAAGATTGAGTTAATTCAGCAAGATGTAAATGCTCGAAATAACTAATGAAAAAAGTGGTATAGATAAACTAAATATTCAACATTGAATTGAAAAACTAGCTTTATTTACCCAGCCCAGTAAGATGAAACTTTACCACTAGGTAAACTCACTTATTGGGCTTTTTTATCTTTAAATAATTACAGGAAGTAGCAATGTTAAAACTATTGGCATTGGATCGCTTTACCATTTTACTTATTGTGATGGTGATCTTGGCAACGATTGTTCCAGTATCTGGTTTGGCTGCAAATATTTTTAGCGTCATCACTTCGGGTGCAATTGCGCTTTTATTTTTCTTACATGGTGCAAAAATTTCCAGAGAGGCGCTTGTCGATGGTGTAATGCATTGGAAGTTTCATGTCGTTGTTTTTGCTTTTACCTTTGCATTATTTCCAGTTTTAGGTCTGATGGCTAAGCCCGTTTTGTTGCCGATTTTGGGGCAGGAGTTGTACTGGGGCTTTTTATTTATGTGCTTTTTGCCATCAACGGTACAATCTTCTATCGCTTTTACTTCTGTTGCGAAAGGCAATGTTGCCAGTGCAGTATGCAGTGCTTCATTTTCTAATCTGATCGGAATGTTTATAACTCCAATATTGGTGAGTTTCTTTATTTTAGGTCAGTCTCAACAAGGCTTTGATCCAACCTCATCGATTATTAAAATTACTTTATTGTTATTGGTGCCTTTTGTTTTAGGGCAGCTACTGCGTCCTTATGTTTACCCACATATGTTGAAAACACCTCATTTGGTCAAATTTTTCGATCAGAGCACCATTTTGATGGTGGTCTATGGTGCTTTTAGTGGCGCAGTGGTTGCTGGACTGTGGACAATCGTCAGTTGGCAAACCTTATTGATTCTGACTTTGGTTTGTTCAATATTCTTAACTCTGATTATGCTGTTGGCATTTTATATTCCCAAATGGTTGGGCTTTAATAAAGCAGATCAAATTGCGATGTTCTTTTGTAGTTCTAAAAAAACCTTAGCCAGTGGTGTACCGATGGCACAGATTTTATTTATCGGGCAGCCTTTAGGAATGATTGTTTTACCGATTATGATCTTTCATCAAATTCAGTTGATGGTTTGTGGTGTGATCGCGAATTATTGGTCGAAACATCCAGTTTCTGAGTTGCAAGAATAATTCGCTATCTTATCTTTTTTGCCGTATAATCACGCCCACTTGTTGTGCTTAGCTCTGACGGTATCCGTCTCGGTGGGCCAAAAGAATGGTCTGTTATGGTGTTGATCTCGCTTTTCTTTGGAAAGCTTTTTCCTCTAATAATGAGAGTGATCAATTGCGATGACAGCATAAGCCTTTCTTAACTTAGGAGTAGTCGACCATGCGCGCCGATATCCACCCAAAATATGAAAAATTAGTTGCTACTTGTTCATGTGGTAACGTAATCGAAACTCGTTCAGCGATTGGTAAAGAAACTGTTTACCTAGACGTATGTTCTGCATGTCACCCATTCTATACTGGTAAACAGAAGAATGTTGATCAAGGCGGTCGTATCGACAAGTTCAAACAACGTTTCTCTGGTATGTCACGTTCTATCAAACGTCCTGACTAATACTGTTAGATGTAAAAAAACGGGCATTTTGCCCGTTTTTTTATACCTGAAATTTATATTCCAGAAAAAATGTACAAGACCTATTGGTCTTGTACATCAATAAGATGATCTAGTTTTTTCTGGAAATAGTCGCCTTGAATAAAACGAGCATCCACATTCCACGCATTTGCAAAAAGTGTCATGTCATTTAAATCGCGCAGCATAATTTCAACGGGTTTAATTTCATGGAACATTTGGATTTTTTCTTGTAACTCTTGTGTAGATTGTTCTGACTGTAGCATTTTAGTCAGACTGAGGTGTAATGTTAAACAGTTGACATCGAGTTGACGTGCAGCAGATTCACTATGAATGCTGTTACCAAAGTCTCTTAATGATACTTCAGCACCAAATTGGCGTAATTGTGCGATATGCTTTTGTGCATCAGAGATATTTTGAGTCAGATCTTCTTCTGAAAATTGTAAAATAAGTGGGTGAGTGAGTTTACTTCGTACAATCGTAATCAATTTGGAGATAAATTCAGGGAAAGTACGGTCATGCAATAACACTGCTTTATTTAAATTTACAATCAATTTTGCTTCAGGGTATTGAGTAATGAAATTATGCAGTTGTTTACATGATTCGACTAAAATCCAGCGATCCAATTTAATTGATAATTCATCATCTTCTGCTAATTCTCTTAAACTGGATAAATCTTTCCATGTATTTTCAAAAATGAAGCCACTCGTTACTTCATAAGTATATAAATTGGTGTCTTGTTTATCATAGAGTTGTTGATATTTTAGATGAATTTCGCCTCGGTCTAAGCTGTGTTGTAAAGCGCGAATGAGTGCAGATTCAGGTACGGCATCTACGGACTTGATTTCCTGCTGCTGTAGTTCAATTGTTGGGCTGTCTATACGTGTTTCTAATTCGAGCTGTGGTGTAGGTTCATTTTTAGGTAAAACAGTACTGTAAGCTAAATTAATAAAGTGTTCGAAGTGATTTTCATCACGTATTTCAGTATCTAAAATTGAATAACCAATTCTAAGATTAAGCGGATAAGTAGATTGATTGATGGTTAATAATTGTGGTTTGCTTAATGAGTTTAAGCCAATCAGTTTAGATTCTAATTTTGCTTTGGATTCTGCTTGGAACAAACCAATAAAAACACCAGTCGCAATTTGAAATAATGGGGCATGAGTTTGATCTTTCAAAAACTCATTGATCTGACTGAAATAATTTTTTGAAGTGATCCAGTCACCTTGGAAAATAATTTCAGGACATGATGCTAAAGAGAACAGCACCAACGCATTAATATTAGCGGGTTGTTTGGTGATTGTTCGATTGATCAACTGATATGTATTGGGCTTTTGTGTGTTTTTCTCAGTTGTGCTGGCAGTTACAACACTCGCCCCATTTGATTCTGAATTTTCAATATCAATGGTAATTTGTAATGCATCTTCATCTGTAGAAGGCAAAAATTCGATTTTAAGCGGATTTGGAATAGCAACGTGATTATTTAATGTGGTGATATCGAAACGACCGAAATCAAATTGACCTTGGGTAATTTTTTTAAACCGCAACTTAAAGTCATTTAACTCTTTGGGTTGTAAAAGATCAAGCAAAGGAAGACCAACAATATCTTCTTCATTTTTTATTCCAAATAGACTTAAATATTCAGCATTGGCTTGAATATGAATGCCTTCTTGAATCAGTGCAATGGCTTTATTGCTATCTTGTGCTAAAGATTGAGCTTGGGTTTGTGCTGACTCTAACTCATTCATTAAATGCTGTTGAGTAAGAAGTAGGCGGCTCAATGAAAGTGCACGGAGTAAGCCAATATAGAAACGATCTAGATAGTCTAGATTTAAAATGTCATAAACGCCTTTACGAATATAACTCGCATATTGATCTGCCTGATAATTATCGGGTTTTAGCAGAATAATCGGTAGGTTAGGTTGTTTTGATAATTGGATTAAGCTTAAAGCCTGTTCATATTTTAAGTCATAGGCACGACCAAAAATGACCAGATCCCAATTTTGATGTAATTGTTTCTCAAAATTTTGTAAATCATCAAGCAATGTTGCCTGTACGATATGTTCGTTCGATATTAAAAGATCACGAATCTGATTAAAACGTATTTGATTATCATCGATAATGAGTAAACGTGTCTCGGTACGTTTTAACTTTTTAGACAATAATGGATTTCTCACTTCAATGCTTCCCATAAATCATGATTCTTGATTTCATTCATTTGTTTATTAATAAAGTTTTTAACTAGAATTTCTTGTTGATCATTGAGTAGTTCAAACTCAAATCGAATAAAACTTTGTGTAATCAGTTGCGCTTTGGTGAGATAAATTTTGAGTTCTTCTTTTCCTAAGCGCAAATGAATGGTTTGTTTTTCTCTAAACAGGTGTGAGCCTGAGACAATTAAACTGGTCGAAATATTATCCAGTTGAGCTGTTTGAACAATCAATGCCGGTTGATAATTATTGTTATGACGCTCAGTTTTGACCATGACTGAACAGGGGAATAAATCTTGTGCCAATACTTCCAGGCCAAGCTCTAAACTTTTTTCTGTTGATTGTTTAATCCAACGAATTACACCACCACGCCAAGGGCTATTTGTGTTTTCCTGAATAAGAATAAATTCACCTGTTTTTAAATTCGTAGGTGTGATCCCTGTCCATTTAATTCTGTAACCATTCACACTAATATCAAGAACGTCAGCAGAATAAATTTGTTTAGCTTCTCGATCGAGGGTTTTCGCTGTTGTGATTTCAGCAGGAATATTGGAATTCATTGAATTAATAAAGGTGCTTTCATTTTGGAATTGATAATTATTTTCTAAATCCAAAGTTTCATGAAAGTTTTTACCTTTCGAGAGATAAAAGTGCGCAACGGCAAGACTAAAACATATTTGTAATTGTGCCGAATATTCGTAACGTTCATAGCGACGTTCGGTATTGGTTGTGAGTAAGTTGTGAATATGAAAATGTAATGCAGGGGTTAAGAAAAGCTTTTCATTACGCGATAAATACCCCGTTTTTTTCGACTGAGTTTCAGACAAATGATCGAGTAAACTTTGGGTCGAAATATAGATGGTTGGTTTATATAAACTGGATTGATCCGTATTGAAAGCAGGCGGATGATCTTTGTTGATGTCGATAATATAGCGTGAAAGCGTGGTTTCTTTAGATAAGATGTGAACCAGTTTTGCCCAATCAAAGCTGCACAAGTATAGGCCTTGCATTTCAGAAGGGCGAATTTGATGCGTGTTGAAGATATCGAGCAAAATAAGCTGTGAATAAGCCTGAGTAATGGTTTGTAATTGGTGTTGAGTATCTAAAATCTGATTGATATTTGTTTGATAAAAATTGTTTTTAATCGCACATTCAAGCAGTTGGTGCGCGACTAACCATTGCCCAAATAAAGGCGTGCTATATAACAAATGTTGCTGATAAAGTAACAGTGATAGTTGTTGTAATGCGTAATAGGTCGAAACCATTCTTGCGGTTTGTAAACTTTTCTTTTGATTAAATGCAAACAATGAAAATTTTTGCAAACTTAATTGTGTATTACATCTTTTTGAAATATCGATATAAATTTTTGCAAAATGGCTGCGTAATAACATCGCCAATTCAATAATTTGATCATTACGATCAGAGGTAATAAGACTTTGATTAAAAAAATGTTTTTCTAAACTAATCAATACATTATCAATGGTCGGATGTAGAATTTGAATTAAATCAAAACGCAGCATTTCTGGGCATTTAAGTTCTGAAATTTCGAGTAACGCGTTGAAAAGTTCTTTTGAAGAATTCCCGAGTTGTAGAATGGATAAATTAGATACCCATTCTTGCAGACCTTTTGCATTAGATGGACAAAAGCTCAGTTTTTCCAACTTTAACTCTGTTGGAGTTTGGAAGATATCTGAAGTACTCATAAGCATCGTTATTATCTAACTCAAAAAGTTGAAACCCCAAAAAGCGGTGTTTTGTTTTTTTCGCCCGCTATTTCCCTAACGAGTTTAGGAACCAAATATCCAGGAAGGTTCTCTAAAACATCTTTATATATAAGATTAATCTCTTTAGGACTTAAGTCAAAATGATGCGCGCCTTTTACTTTATCTAATACATGTAAATAATATGGCATTACACCTGCATCAAACAAACGATAACTTAAATCGACTAAAACCTGTGCAGAATTATTGATTCCTTTTAATAAAACTGCTTGGTTGAGCACGGTAATTTGCTGTTGAACTAATAGCGAAAGCCTAGCGCAAGTCAAATCATCAAGCTCAGCTGCGTGATTTGAGTGTACCACTAGAATAATCCGTAGCCTACTGTTTTTTAATAGAGAAACAAGCTCTTCATCGACACGATTGGGGATTACGATAGGAACTCGTGAATGAATTCTCAAAAATTTAATTTGAGGTAAAGATTCTAAACGATCAATCCACAGTTTTAGTTTTCGATTTGAGAGCGTAAGTGGATCTCCACCACTAAAAATGACTTCATTGATATCTGGTTGGCTTTCAATATAATTTTTAATGTTTAGCCAATCTTCATTTTTAGGTAGATTTTCTTGATAAGGAAAATGACGACGAAAACAATAGCGACAGTGAACTGCACAAGCACCGGTTAAGGTGAGTAAAAAGCGAGATTTATATTTGTGTAATACACCCGGTTGTTGATTGGCTTGTTCTTCACCTAATGGGTCTGTCACAAAGTCAGGGTAGTCTTCGAGTTCTAAGTGATGAGGTAATACTTGCAGTAAAAGGGGGTCAAGTGGATCGCCAGCGGTCATTTTTCCGACAAATGCACGGGGAACACGTAATTTAAACTGTTCAGAAGCAAGGATTGCCCCTGATAATAATTGCTCAGGACAGAGCTTAAGCACCTCAAGTAACTCTAAAGGGTCTGTAATAAGGTCACTGAGTTGAGATTGCCAGTTTTGCTCTTGATACAAATAGTTTATCATGCCGCATGTAAAAAATGATGCTAGTCTAGCATTAATAGATTTAAGTTAGTAAGTTTGGAGTGAGCCTTTCATGGCCAATTATTCGACAAATGATTTTAAAGCTGGCCTAAAGGTCATGCTTGATGGTAACCCATGTTCAATCATGGAAAATGAATATGTGAAACCTGGTAAAGGTCAAGCATTCAACCGTGTGAAATTGCGTAATCTTAAAACGGGTAAAGTTTTAGAAAAAACATTCAAATCCAATGAAACACTGGAAGGTGCAGACATTGTAGAAGTTGAAATGGATTACCTATATAACGATGGTGAACTTTGGAACTTTATGGATCCAGTAAGCTTCGAACAAATCACAGCTGACAAAACTGCGATGGGCGATGCTGCTAAATGGTTGAAAGACGATTCAAACGAAAAATGTACGATTATGTTGTTCAATGGTATTCCATTGACAGTAAGTGCACCGAATTTTGTGGTCTTGAAAATCGTTGAAACTGATCCAGGTGTACGTGGTGATACTTCTGGCGGTGGCGGTAAGCCTGCTAAACTCGAAACTGGTGCAGTTGTTCGTGTACCATTATTCGTACAGCAAGAAGAAAGCGTTCGTGTAGATACTCGTACAGGCGATTATTTAGAGCGTGCATAATGGTTTAAAAATAGACTATTATCGAAAGGGATGATGAAAATCGTCCCTTTTTTTATGCCAGAAGATTAAATGAAAAATAAAACATAAGGAGTGCCGTCACCAAGGAGCAAACAGCAGTAAGCCGAACAATAAAAATGAACGCTGATTTATGCAGAATAGATGAGGGATTGACATGGAAACGACTCAACCGAAGTTATCAATAACTTCAAAAATAGTATGGCTTTTAGTCGCAGTTTTAGGTGCAGTATCATTTGGGACGCTTGCACTGAGCAGAGGTGAGCATGTAAATGCAGTTTGGCTGGTTTTAGCTGCCATTTGTATATATAGCATTGCTTATCGTTTCTATAGTTTATTTATTGCGAATAAAGTTTTTGAACTCAATGCCAGACGCTTAACACCCGCACATCGTTTAGCCGATGGTTTAGATTATGTTCCGACCAATAAATATGTTTTGTTTGGACATCATTTTGCAGCAATTGCTGGTGCAGGACCGTTAGTGGGTCCTATTCTAGCCGCGCAAATGGGATATTTGCCCGGAACCATTTGGTTGTTGGTCGGTGTGGTCCTTGCTGGCGCTGTACAAGACTTTCTAGTGTTGTTTATTTCAACCCGTCGTGATGGGCGTTCATTAGGTGAAATGGCGAAGCAGGAATTAGGTTCCTTTGCCGGAATTGTTGTCATGCTTGGTGCATTAGGTGTGATGATCATTATTCTTGCTGTATTAGCACTGGTGGTTGTAAAAGCACTCGCACATAGTCCTTGGGGCGTGTTTAGTATTGCGGCAACCATTCCCATTGCATTGTTCATGGGCGTCTATATGCGTTATATCCGTCCAGGCAAAATTGCAGAAGTCTCGCTTATTGGTTTTGTGCTGATGATGGCGGGGATTGTTTATGGTGGAAATATTGCAGCCGATCCGTATTGGGGACCTGTGTTTACGCTCACTGGAACGCAATTGACATGGTGTTTGATTGGTTACGGCTTTATTGCTTCAGTATTACCTGTATGGTTATTGCTTGCGCCACGTGATTACTTATCTACATTCTTGAAGATTGGTGTGATTGCAGGTCTAGCGGTGGGTATTATGGTGGCATTACCAGAAATGAAAATGCCTGCTGTAACGCATTTTATTGATGGTACTGGTCCTGTCTTTGCCGGATCGATGTTCCCATTCTTATTCATTACGATTGCGTGTGGTGCAATTTCAGGCTTCCATGCTTTGGTTTCTTCAGGAACCACACCTAAACTGGTCAATAACGAAGTGGATATTCGTATGATTGGTTATGGTGGTATGTTGGTGGAATCTTTCGTTGCTGTCATGGCGATGATTTGTGCCACTATTTTAGAGCCAGGGGTTTATTTTGCAATTAATGCCCCTGCGGCAGTTTTGGGTACAACGGTTGAAAGTGCAGCTGAAGCTGTTCGTACTTTAGGCTTCGTGGTAACACCTGAAGCCTTGACCCTACTTGCGCAAGAAGTGGGTGAAAGCACAATTTTATCACGTACGGGTGGTGCACCAACATTTGCGATTGGGATGGCACACATTATTACGGAAATTTTTAATAACCGTTCAATGATGGCATTCTGGTATCACTTTGCGATTTTATTCGAAGCATTATTTATTTTAACCGCAGTCGATGCAGGTACGCGTGCTTGTCGTTTCATGGTTCAAGATACAGTGGGTATTGTGATTCCCTCACTTAAAAACTCACATAATTTTTGGGGTAATATGATTGGTACTGCTGTCGCTGTATCGGGATGGGGCTTCTTTGTTTATCAAGGTGTGATTGACCCACTGGGTGGTATCAATAGCTTATGGCCTTTATTTGGTATTGGTAACCAAATGCTTGCTGCAATGGCGCTGATTTTGGGTACGGTCATCCTGTTCAAGATGAAGAAAGAAAAATATGTTTGGATCACTATTTTCCCAACTATTTTCTTATTTATTACCTGTATGACGGCAGGTTGGCAAAAAATCTTCCATGAGAATCCAAAAATTGGTTTCTTGGCACAAGCCAACCGATTCTCTGATGCGATTGCGCGTAATGAAATTTTAAAACCAGCCAAAGACATTACCGAAATGCAAACCATTGTGTTCTCTAATCAAATCAATGCCGTACTTTGTGGTTTCTTTATGATTGTGGCGATTGTGATGTTGTTTGCTGCAATTGGTGTGATTCGCCGTGCATTGGCAGATCCTAATCCAAGCGTGCATGAATCAGAGGCCATTTACAGTGATGAAATTTCAACAGGAGAGGTGAAATGAGTCTAAAAGATCAAATTCGCCAAAAACTGGCTTTGGGGAAAATTATTAAATTTACTGTGCTTGCGCAGCCCAAGAAATTATTAATGTTAAATGGCATCAAAACAATTCAAATTATTTGGCAGCGTCTACAGCAAAGTTTTCGCTTGATGGTCGGCGTGCCTGATTATCAGACCTATTTAGACCATATGAAAAAGAATCATGCTGATTTAGTGCCCATGGATGCCAAAACATTTTACCGTTATTGCGTCGATGCACGTTATCCAAGTGCGAATGGTGGCCTGAAGAAGTGTCCTTGTTAGTTTCGAACCCGTGTTTATCAGAAATCTTTTGATTTCTTTGGAAAAATAAAAAAACGGTGTATGTTACTCATGCACCGTTTTTTTATTGGGGACAAGAGTGTGATTTGGGGGACGAATAAAGTTCAAAAACAAGAACTCACGCATGAACAGCTAGAACTGAATCATCAAGTTGCATCTTATGCTTTCAAGGTTGAAACATTTTTAACTCAAATTAATCGCATTATTTTAGATAAAGAAAATCAAACTAAATTGGCTTTGAGTTGTTTGTTGGCAGGCGGGCATGTGTTGTTTGAAGATTTGCCGGGGTTAGGAAAAACGACATTGTCGAGTGCCTTATCACATCTTGCTGGGCTTAAATTTCAGCGGATTCAGTTTACCAATGACATGCTGGCAAGTGATGTGATTGGTGTAAACATGTTTAATCAAAAAGAACATCAGTTCGCGTTTAAACAAGGTCCAATCTTCACCCAAATATTATTGGCAGATGAAATTAACCGTTGTAGTCCAAAAACCCAGAGTGCTTTACTTGAAGCGATGGAAGAGGGCTTGGTGACTGTGGATGGCGTGCGTTATCCATTACCACAACCTTTTTGGGTGATTGCCACACAAAATCCATTATTTCAAAGTGGTACTTATACGTTGCCAGAATCGCAGCTTGATCGCTTTTTAATGCGCTTGTCGCTGGGTTATCCCTCGCGTTCAGCAGAAAAACTACTCTTACAACAGAATTCACGCTATGCCTTAATTTCAACGCTAAAGCATGTGTTTAATGAGCAAGAAATTTTAGCGATGCAACAATTGGTTAATCAGGTGCATATTGCCGATGCTGTGTTGGAATATCTGCTCAATCTTGCCGATGAAACCCGTAAAAAACAACACGGATTATCGACCCGAGGTTTATTGGCCTTGAAAAAAGCCGCACAAGCCTTTGCCTTTATTCAGCAACGTAGTTTTGTGACGCCAGATGATGTGCAAGCGGTATTTGTTGCTGTGGTTGCTCATCGTATTGGCTTGAGTGAAGCTGAAACAGTGCAGTTGATGCAGCAAGTGCATATTAGCTAAAGGAAGATCACTTTGAGCAAGCCTTGGCAAAAATGGTTAGCGGCACGTTTTCAATTTGAAAAAGTCAAACAACTCTCGCAAAAAGACATTCTGATTTTTATCTATCAACAGGGTTATCTGTATTTGGTATTGATCTTGATTACGTTTATTGCGGGAGTAAATTATGCCAATAACTTGATTTTGGGTTTTTGCTTTTTGATTAGTGCCATTTTATGTATTAGTTTTTATTTAACTTTTAAACAATTACATGATTTAAGCATTGAAGTCTCTGTTGCTGAAATAGGGCAGGTTGGCAAGAGTGTTGAATTGCAGTTACATTTTCAACAAGCGCAAAAGCATTCACGCTATTTATGGATCAAAACCGATCAGCATTTAGAAAAAGTCCTGATTTCAGAACTCAAGCATAAAATTACGCTTGCTTTTTTGCCTGAAAAAAGAGGGAAGTTTCACTATCCAACCTTACAAATTTATTCAGTTTATCCTTTTGGATTGGTTCGGGCATGGACCTATTGTTATTTAAAAGAGCATGCTTGGATTGCACCCAAAGCTGCATTTTATAGTGCTGAAAATAAACAGCATAAGCATAATTTTGAACCTGATATGGATGAATTTCGTGAATTACGTAATTTTCAGTTGGGGGATGCGTTACAAGCGGTGTCATGGAAGCAAGCCGCACGCGGGCAAGGTTTATATATCAAAGTATTTGAACAGCATAATGATCAAAGCAATATTGAAATTCATTATGCCAATATGCCCAGTACAGAACATGAAGAAAAGCTGAATTTAATGATGGGATTGATTGAGCAATGTGAGCAGATGCAATGTGATTATGCGGTGTTTTTACCACAAGCTGAATTACCTGTCGGCATTGGCGAAAATCAGTTAAGACAAGCAAAAAAACTTTTAGCACAGGCTTAAATCATGATCCATGCTGATATTAGAACATCGATTTTAATCACAATGGGATTGGTCTTCATTGCACAGGTATTTTTTAATCCTGTTTTATTAAGTGCTATTTTTGCGCTGATTCTGCTTTGTTTATTTTTTAGTTTAAAAGATCAGAGCAAAGCCGTCGCTAAAATGTGGACATTTGCACTGACCACTTTAGCTTTAGTCACGATTTATTTTAGTTATAAAAGTTTTTTGGGGATTGAAGCCGGTGTTGCTGTTTTATCGACCTTCTTGTTTGCAAAGGCTTTAGAAACAAAAAACAAGCGCGATGTTATTGTTTTGTTTAATTTTGCTTTGTTTGTTAGTGCGAGTTCCTTTTTATATAGCCAATCCATCTGGATGGCGCTGATAATTGTACTGTGTTTATTAAGTTGCTTAATTGGACTTTATCGCCTACAAACCAGTGAATTTAAATCATTAGAAAATCAATCGACAGCATTAAAAACTGATGCAAAACATGTGGCTAGATTCTTAATTTTGGCTTTGCCTTTTTTTATTTTACTGTTTGTATTTTTTCCACGTTTACCACCACTTTGGCATATTCCAATTCCAGAACAAAAAAGTGTCACTGGGATGAGTGATAGCATGTCACCCGGTGATATTGCTCAGCTTTCACAATCCACAAGTTTGGCTTTTCGAATCATTGGTAATATGGATAAACTTCCTTCACGTAATGAATTGTATTGGCGCGCGATGGTTCTAGATCAATATGATGGAAAAACATGGACCAGCAGTTTTATCAATCAACAGCCCATTTTAGCAAATAAGTTCTCTGAAAAATCAAAACGTGGTTTTGATTATCAATACTTGGCTGCTGATGCACGAGTGATGTGGGTGATGGGATTGGAAAAGTCAATTCCACTCGAAACAGAGTACCAATTAAAACAAGACTGGAGTGTTACGCCGGTTCGTCAAATTTTGCGTAATCAACCTGTTAAATTGCATTGGTTGGGCAATACTGAGCTACCCGAGTCCGCATTATTTAAATCTAATGTTAATGTATTGAAAAAAATGAATATCCAAATGCCAGAAGCATTGGATGCAAAATCACGTCAATTTGCATTAGAAATGTTTACACAAAGTGGCCAGCAACCCGATCGATATGTGCGCAATATTTTGCAGTGGTATAAGGAAAATGGCTTTGTATATACATTGTCACCCGGTTTATTGGGAGGGAGTCGCATCGACGAATTTTTATTTCAATCTCGACAGGGCTTTTGTGAGCATTATGCGTCGAGTTTTGCCATGTTGATGCGTTATGTTGGGATTCCTGCACGCGTTGTCATTGGTTATCAGGGCGGGCAGCTTGCACCCGACCAAGCGAGTTGGGAAGTTCGTCAGCTTGATGCACATGCATGGACAGAAGTGCAATTGCATGGAAAATGGCAACGCATTGATCCCACAGCGATGATTGCTCCGCAACGAATTGATGGGGGAATGCAAAACTATATTGAAAATGATCGTAGTATCTTAGGTAATAAAGAGCAAAAATGGAAATATCAACGATTTACCATGTTGAAGAATCTACATATTTTGAGTGATTACGCAAGTTATCAATGGCAAAGTAAAGTCGTAGGGTATACTGTTGAAAAGCAGCAAAGCTGGTTGTCAAAATTAGGTTTGCATTCTGCTTATGCGAGTGCACTGATCTTGTTATCAAATATTGTGGCAGTAATTATTCTTTATTTTGTTTGGATTTATTATCGTAACAGACAATATGTTTCTGCATATGAGCAAGCGATTCAACAATTTTCTAAGCAATTGCAGCAAAATTTACGTAAGCAACCCGCTGAAACTTTTTATATGTGGATGCATCGTTTGGCGGAATGGGTTGAAAAAGATCAACAACCGATCTTTATACAAACAGCAGAATATTATCAACAGCAACGGTTTTCATCTGAATTTAATGATCAACAAGCAATGAAACTTAAATGGATGCTTAAAACTTGTGCATCTGCTTTAAAAAACAATAGAAAGCCCTTGTCTTAGAAAATAAAAATGAATATGATTCACAACACTTAGGTGTATAGCTCAGTTGGTTAGAGCGCTACGTTGACATCGTAGAGGTCAGCAGTTCGAGTCTGCTTATACCTACCAGATATAAATCAAAGACTTATAAGCTAATCAAATGCTTATAGGTCTTTTTTTTGCCTATTTGTCGCATTTTCTATTGTGTCAGACTTGGCTAAATTGGTGAAAAATGGCAGTATTTCTTAGCCATCTGCGACCAGTTTGCGACAAAATGAAGATACCTACACCAAGAAAAAGAGGTGAGACATATACAATTACTGTCTCATATCAAAGTAAAAGATATTACTGTACCCGTGATACAGCCAAAGAATGTGAGCAATGGGCTGCACTTAAATTATTAGAATTAAAAACACAAACTAGAATTGAAAATGGAGAGGTTAAACCTAAATTTTCTTTTAGAGATTTAAACAATAAATATTATGAGAGCGTTGGGCAATGGAAGGAATCTAAATCATCGCGTGCTTGGATCAAAGGTCAACACAATAATTTTGAGAGTAAATTTGGTGCATTGGCACAAAAATCTATTTATGACATCACTCCGAAAGATTTAACAAATTGGCGCAACAAAAGACTTCAACAAGTGGGTGAGAATACAGTTCTAAAAGAAATTTCTCATTACAGTGCAATGTTTACTTATGCACAAAAAGAGCTTTTCATTTTGAATGAAAATGCTTGGATGCAAATAACGAAGCCCAAAAAACCTAAAGCACGTTCACGTCGTATTCATATATCTGAAATTGAATTAATACTTAAAGCATTAAGTTATGAAATGGGGCAAGTACCAGTTTTGCCGCAGCATTATGTTGCTTGGGGCTTTCTGTTTGCCATTGAAACCGCAATGCGTCGTGGTGAAATCCTTTCAATAGAAAGGAAAGATATTTTTGATGGTTATGTTCATTTACCTAAAACCAAGAATGGAGATCCTCGGATTGTTCCATTGTCTGAAGAAGCAAAAGAATTACTGAAACTGGTTAAGCATGAAGGGCGTAGGATTATACCGCAGTCAGAAAATGCCTTCCGGTTAATGTGGGAAAAGAAAAAAATTACAATAGGATTAAATAATTTACATTTTCATGATACCCGACATGAGGCCATTACGCGGATGGTTCGAGTGAGGAAGTTACCTGTTGAGGTTCTAGCTAAAATTACTGGTCATAAAAAGATAGATGTTCTGGTAAATACCTACTACAACCCGAATGCAGATGATTTAGTTGCAGCTTTTAATGGGTAAAAATAAGCCCACTTTATAGTGGGCATTTTATTAGTTTTTACGTCTTGATCCACGTCTGAATTTAGGATTTCTGAGAAGGGCATCGGCAGCATCGGGATCGTACATATGTTTGCCGTTGCTCCCTTGGTTGATAGATATACATTTGGTTCTTATCGTTTCGTCAGAATACCCGTATTTGGCAACAAGTTCGGAAACCGATACTAATTTACGTTTTTCAAGTTTAAGAGCCGTCACAGTACCACCAAGAAGAATTTGACCAAGAACAATTTGAGGTGCAGAGTCAGCTTCAATTGTTACGATGAATTCAGCCATTAAGTTTAGCTCCTCTAAATTTAGTCGTCGGATGTTGTAGTTCTACGTTAGGATCGTATTGCATAGTTTTCGTCTCCTGATTTAGTGATAGCTTCTATTTGTTCACTTAAAAATTATTTAGGTTTTTTAGGCTGTTGGTTGAAGTATGGGTTTGTGAAAAGCCAACATTTAACGACACGTTCTCTAATGTCCGTTGTGGCATTTTTAACATCATCTGCTGGGAAGTTTTTAGACTTCACAGGTTTATTCATATCGATGAATTTATAGCGACGACTTGAGCGAAGTAGGGTTCGCATTTCATTGATATCTGGTAAAGATTGATAGTTCCGCGCAGCAACTTTGTATACTTCATTTAGATTGATTGCGATGCTTTGTGCATCCTGGTCATGATGATTCAAACTGAAGGAAGCATTACGACTGACATTCATATATTCGAATGCATCCCAGAATTGCTGTACTTGAGGATGATCACTGCCAAGCTGCTCTATACGTTCACGTGCCATCGTTTCCAGAATGCGTTTAGCATCACAAATTTCATCCAGATCTATCACACCTTTTAAGACATGTTCTGAAAGGGCATCAATCATTGCTGATACTTGTGCATGACAAAGAGCGATACGAGTATGAGTAATGCCTTTTTGATGAAACTCTTCTTCAAGCCCTTGGATATTGTCTGAATAAGTTTGCAGAATCTTTGCTTCATTTTTCAGGCAATGCGTCATGTAGGTACATGCTTCTGCAAGTTCTATACGTGATAAACGGTCGGCAATTCTTTTCTTATCTAGGTTATGGCCTTTAGTGGTCACAGTAAGGTGCAAAGTTCGTGACAGAATCGCTTCAGAGGCTTGAATAGGCGTGTTCTGGCTAATCATGATGGCACCACGGAATGGTGGCTCATAGGTTTCATTACCTGCGGTTTTTAAGCCTTTAGAACGAATTGCACGACCGTTAAAAGCATCTTTAAGTTCATCCCAACTGAACTTTGCTTTTTGAGTACCGCCATTTTGATCGTTACGATCACCCTCGATGAGGACGATGGGCATATTGGATGCTTGGGCAAAGTTACGATAAATTGCCACACTGGTTGATTTGTTTGGGTCAAAGCCTTCATAAGCTTCACGACCACTGAACTTCCATAATAATTCTAGTAAGGTCGATTTACCTGCACCGGCTTGCCCTACAAATTCGAAGAAAGGATAGGAAGAATTTAATGCGCGGATTTGTTCAGCAAAATAAGTACCTGTCCACCACGCCAATATGATTAAGCCATTTGCACCATTTAAAGTGTAGAAGTCTTTCCACCATGAAGGTGAAAATTCCTTTTTAGGGTTAAGTGTGATCACTGGAGAATTGGCTAAACTTTTTAATTCTTTCTTTCCTGTTTTAAAAAAATCATGTTCATTTTTGTGGATAACTTGACCGTTATGCACAGCATATTGATCAAAGATATAGGCCTGATAATCTTTGCTATACCCAATGAAATCGATAGTTTTGACTTCACGTAATTTTTCAGTTTTACGTTTAATAAAGGTTTCAAGTTGTTGATCGCTGCCTGTCCACATGGCACCTGAAAGCACTGACATGACACGTGGTTTAAATTTGCTGCGTGATGCCATGTGTTCTGCTGTAAATGTAGTTTTGGTTTCACCCCAAGGGCTTTGCAAATGAAAGTAATACCAAGATTCATCGGTGATTTCGTTGCGTTGGAAATACAGTGGTTCAAGTTGTGCATTGCAGATTTCTTTAGCTGAAGAACAGGTTTTTAATGCCTGAATACGAACTTCTTCTTCTGACAGCATTTGCTCTTGTTGAGTTTCTTCAACATATTGGACAGCTTTGTTATATTTTTCATAATCAAGTTCCCACCAGTAGGTACGGAAATGGTGATTGAAAAAGAATTTACTAAGATTGCTGCCATAAAAGTTATAAATCAGTAGGCCTGCTTCTTCAGCCGTTTCTACAATTTGTAATTTGCCGAAATGGATATATTTCTCTAGATCCTTTTCGTTCAGTTGTTCACGCTGGAAAAGGTCGTTCCAATCCAGTGATTTACCATTTATAGGTGAAGGAGGTAGAGCAGCAGTGGAAAGCCATCCATCATCTATTGCATGTTTATGATGCTTTGATAAAAACTTTTTACCTGCTTTATCATTGTCTAATGCCCAAACTAAACGAGGCTTATCTTTATTCAGTTCGTGGCAGCGTTTTTTAATTGCATCTAATAATTGGGTTGGATAATTGCCACTGTTCATATTACTCAAGCTAATAATTTGAGACTGTGAAAGGGCGATGCTGTTAAAGATGCCTTCTGTAATCCAAATACTGCCTGCATGACAGAGTTCATCTAAATTATGGATTGTCCAAGCTAAGCCTGTCCATTTACCAATGAAATTGGCTTTCTGACGACCAAAACGATCTGGTCGGTCGATGATGCGTTCCCAATAAATACCTTCAGCCAATTTAAAGCGAACTGTGGCACTGACGAGGCTTTTATTTTTTGGTGATTGATAGAGTTCTTGGCTATAGAGACCTTTTAAAGTTTTAAGATCAAAACCACGACCTTCTTTTAAATATGCATCTGCTGCTGCATTTGGATTTTCTGGTGTTCTAGGGTGATATTCAGTCCAGTCCTTAAAAAACTCTTCGCAAATATCTTTAACGTATTCTTCGTAGCCACATTTATTGATACGCCCACACTTCACCATGCGTGGTGTTTCAGCATGGGTATAGAGTTCTTTTTCATTACAGCTAGGACAGCGGCCTTCGCGATACCATTCACCGACTCTTTTAAAACTGAAAAGCTGGTTGAGTCTGTCATCAATACGACGTTGGAGATCCATTTAAAAACCTATAAAAGTTTAATTTGTTTGAGACGATCGCGGTATGTAGATGCCCGTGTCAGATCAATGGTCGACGAGTGGAATAGAGCAGAAATAAAGCCTTCAACATAATTCTTTTGATGTTCATCAAGTTCAGTTTGAATTTCCAAACTTGTTAAATGATGCTCGAGTTCTGTTTCCCACTGACGCTTATGCTGTGGTAATCCTGTCTGTACCTCTGGATTTGGATTAATACTGTTTTGAACCGGTCTTACCATTTCAAGACTTGCTGCGAAACTGGCAAGGCATTGGTCATTACGACAAGACACAATTAATTCATGTAAAAGAGGAGACGGCTTTTTACGACTAGATACATGCATACGTGTGCCACAGTGGGGGCAATAAAAACCAATTGATTTACTCATGGAGTACCTCTAGATATTCAATCAAGTAATAGTTGCTCCCGACGACACTTACTTAATTTCTTTTTCTCATTTACAAAATTTTTCAAATATTTGAAAAATCTGTATTGGTTTTCTGTGATTGGTCTAAAGACCGTGCCTTATGATTATTTTAAGTTTTGAGAAGAAGCTTCAACCAGTTTTGATTCAACAAGATGTTTAATCCATTCATTCAGGGTCATATTACTTTTAGCCGCTTCAATACGTGCTAAGCGTCGATTTTCTGGTGTTGTACGAAAGCTGATTTGAACTTCTTTTTGAGATTCTTGAGTAGCCATTATTTGTTTCCTTTTGAAGTCACAGTTTTAAACTGTGGTGAATAAAGAACTTTGTTAAAATGGTAAATAAGTAAAGCAATATTATCCCAAATGGGATAATTAATATATGGATTTATCCCAAATGGTAAATGAGAATAACGATCAAAGAGGCGAACGCCTTCGTCAGGAACGATCACGTTTAGGCCTATCGCAAAAAGATTTTGCTGCTTTATTTGGTAAGAAAAATATGGCTGTAATGCGCTATGAAAAAGGCGAGCGTGTTATGGGGCAGGATGATTTAGAAGCTTTGCATGCAGCAGGAGTAGACGTTTACTATCTAATTACTGGAGAGCGGAATCAGCCAGATTTGCTTTCTGATGAGGCAAAGAAACTGCTTACACTGTGGGATTCCGTAGAACCGAGTCAGAGAGATACTTTGATGACTTTAGTGCGGAATTTTGCGGAGAGTTTTTCTAAAAAGTGAATAAATGAGTAAATGAGTAAAATCTCATTTACTCTAAGCTGTTATAAGAAAAAGAAAAATGCTATAAATTGAGCAATTTAAAATTGTTAAGTTTATAAGAGTTTAAAATGTTTATAACAAAAGTACTTAGTTATAATGGAGCATGGGAAAAACTATTAGCTGAACATGAAGTAGAATTTCATGAGTTACAGGAAATAATTGAAAACTATGATTTTAATTATTTAAGGGCTTTTGAATTTGATCAAGAATATATTCAAAAATTGATTTATACGGCTAATGAATTTGAAAAAGAATTAGAAGTAAAAGGATGGATAGAGTCTATCTTAATAAAGGATGTTACTGAAAGTCGTAACTCACTTGGATTAATAAAAAATGGAGTATGCGTTAAATTTGAATCTTCTTCAGATACTCTAACAAATTATATTTTTCGTCGAATTAAATTTGCAGAAGAAAACTTAAAAAGCAAAGTTGATCTAGGCATTTTATTGAATCTAAATAGAAGTGTTTTTAATATTGATCATCGAATTATTCAGGGAATAATGGCTGATTGGGAAACTAGTGTTAAAGAATTAGGAATAATATCGCCTATTCTAACCAAAATACCTTTTTTGATTTTTGGTTTAAGTTTCGTGTCTGATAACATTGAAGTAATAGAATTAGATGTTCACAAAGAGCCTATAATGATCGAACGTTCGATAGAGTTTTTGCCTGAGCATTATCAGGCGGGTCTTGGGATACTAAATTACTTTGGTACGGTTATGCGTAAAAAATATCCTGAGCAAAATGCCAAAGTCCGCATTGAGCAAGATGATAATACTGTGCGTTTAGTTGTTGAATCTGCAAATGGTGATAAAGAAATTATTGAACGTGCATTTGATGAGTTTGGTTTAGTTATCCATAGAGATATGCAGCCAGAGGCTTTCTATGATAACTATTTGGATGTTGCTGAACTAAAAACTAAATTAGGAACATTTGAGTCTGAATTGAAATTTCAACATCAGCTTATTGAAATGAAAGAGCATAGAATTATAGAACTACAAAAAGATAAAGTGTTTTTAGAAAATATTATTGGAAAAGCATTAGTTCGCCCAAACTCACCTGTATATATCAATAATCAGCTACATAACTCTCAATCTAATGTTATTAATTATAAAAATGAACTCAATCAATCTTATGATGAAATTGAGGAACTAATTGATTTTGCAGGCAGCGAATCTTTGAAAAATAAGCTAGTAGCGATTCAGAATGCTTTAGAGATCAGTAGAAATTCAGATAAACCTGAAGAAATTAAAGACTCTGGAGCTATGAAAAAACTAGCTAAGTTTTTGAAAGATGCTAATCAAGTTGGTACTGAAGCAAATGATTTAGCTAAGAAAGGTAGTGAAGCGCTAGGTTTAATCAAAAGTTTAGGCCGACGTTATAATGATCTTGCAGGTTGGTGTGGGCTACCTTCGATTCCAAGTATTTTAATAAAAGAATAATACAATTATGGAAATAGACTGGAAATTAGTTGCACCCATAGCTGCTGCATTTGTGGCGATCATTACTTTGTTCCTAAAAAGGCATGAAATTACGAGTCTGAAGCATAAGAAAATTTCTGATAGGCTTGCTTCAAGCATTCAATATTTTGAAAAGTACTATGATAAGGGGCAGACTAATCAGCTTATTTTAGATAGGGCTGCCCAAGATCTTGCGAAAAGCCCGAATGTAGACCATAACTTGGCTAATAAGCTTATAGATTTTCATCAAAATTATTTAGTTAATTTTGATCGAATGATTTTTTTATTTGATCAAGGTATTGCTTATATCTCCTATAAGAAAGGGCAAACATTAAATATATCAAAAGATATATCTATTAAGCCTTTTATGTTCTTAAATCCAAATTTTAGACGCTATTTATTTATAGCAGGATACTTTATCTTCGCATCATTGGGAGTATTCCTTCTCTTAGTAATAGTTAATCCAATTAAACTTCAAATTATTGTAAATACTGCATTTATTTTTGTTTCGATTACTTTTATTGCACTAGCATTTTTGTGTTTGATACTAGAAGATAAGCTTAAGGATGCAGATGATTTCATTAAAGAGTTAAATATAGCAAATGAAAAGTATAAAAAAATAGAAAAACCGAAGACTATTATCCTGTTAGATAGAAATGGTAAGCCCTCCTAAGAGGGCTTTCTTTTTATCCCTTATCATTCACCAAAGTTTGAATCTGTTTAACTTGTTCCTGAATAATAAAGAAAGTTGCTGACACAGATTCACCAGTAAGTGAACCACAGCTTTCAGTCGATTCAATTAATAAAGCCAAATGCTGATCTAATAACGATAATCTTGTTTGTATATCCATAAGAATCCCCTAGGAACGGTTAAAACCGTTATTTATCAGGTCAGTCAGTTCATTAAAGAATTGCCAACTCTTTTCTGTGTTTTCCAAAACTAAAATTGCTTGTACAGCGCAGATTGAAAGGTTGTATGTGTCATGCTGCTCATTGAAATGGTAGTCAATGTTTTCACGAAGTCGTGACCAGATAATATTTGTTTCTACAAAGGTCTTGTAAGAAATATCTGTTTGCAGCAAACGGTATAAATCCTTTGAGCTAATAAAGAACTTACGCTTTTTAGAATGTGGTTCTTGAACTCGAATAATGTGTTTTTCAATTCCCATTTTTTAAGTCCTTAAAAGTTCTTCAGGTAATATTTGTTCTGGTGTATGCCATTGCCATTTATTGATATTGAATCGGTTTGGTGCTGAAGCAGCATAAGCAATCACGGATCTGGCTTTTTTCTCCCAAAAATGGAGTCGCGGATCGTCATAAGCAATGTCCAGTTTGTACTGACGAAGCTGGCGGTACAAAGCACGATGTTCACTTGGTATGGTTGCTAGATTCTCTACTGTTGCTTCTGGTTGAGTTGGGGCATCAGTCCCCATAATGTTTTCAGGATTTGGCTTCGTTGGAGGTGAGGGCTTGGTTTGAGATGTAGATATACCAAATAACTCTTTAAGTTTTTGATAGTTAATCGCGTAGTAATTCACACGAATAGATTTAATTTTTGAAAGCTTATTAATTTCAATTAGACCGAGTTCTTTTAGCTTGGCTACAGCACGTTTGATGGTTGAAACACTAAACATGCCAAGTGTGGTTTGCCATTCTTCAAAGGTATGAAACCACCATTTACGGTTTAGATAAGTTGTTAGATTTTTCTTCTGTTTAAACTTTCTATTTTCACTTAGTAAAAAATGTAATTTTTGCAGGAATGTTGCTGCTGCCGTTCCCAACTCTTTAGCGAGTTGGGGCGATGCAATGAGAGGATATTCTTGGTTTGTGAGGAGGATGTTTTTCATTATTTATCCCCCCGATAGGTTTCAGTAAAGCAAGCTTTACAATGTGATGTCCATTGTGTTTTTCCACGCCAAATACCATTTTTATAAAAAAAATCTGTGTCGAGAGGGTAGTAGTCGCCACAGCGGGTACAGCGTTTTTCTGTACCGAGTTCAGTGTTGATATAAATTTTAGACATACGATTCCCCTTAACGTGTGAAACGTAGGCGAATGAAATTTAAAATTTGTTTATGAATTTGGGGTTGAGCAAAGTTAGATGCTTGTAAGCGTTGTAGACAGAGGGTATCGAGGCGTACAGGTGCTTGATGCACACTTTTGTTTTTAGTGTTCATGGTCGTTTTCTCTTTGATCAGTTTTAAAAACCCATCAACATCCTTCCTACGGGATGGTGACAGACTAAACAGGGTGTAGGAATACCGCTCAAAGATGCACGGCCAGCACGAAGCTGCCCTGTCTAGCCTGCCATAACGACTGCTAAACAGTAGGCAAAAAAAATGTCGCATAAGCGACTTTGATTTGCGCTCTTTGATGATAATGCAGGTTCCTACGCCTGATCACAGATTTTGCTGTGATGAATGCAATATAACGATGATTTTTTTTGAAGTCAACAAGTCGTGAAAACTTCATTCTTTTATATCTCTAATACTTAATTCTATTTATATAAAGAAGATAGGTTCAATTTGGTACAATGCAGCGGCTCATTGTGAGCTAATGGATCGGGTCATGTTGAGACGATGCATAGGGGCAGAATTGGAAAACGGATTAGGAAAATTTAATTGACAAATGAATTAGATGAAAGAATAGAAGAAGACTTGTTGGCGGGAATAATAGAACAAGATTTATTGGAAGAAATTCCTACTATTTCTCCTATATTTATAAGTATTATTCAAGATTTGAAGCGGATAAAGCAGACTTTAATAAGATACGTCGATAATATTAGCAATGGAATCGATGAACGTCTTAAAAATGATCCAGAATTTAAAAAGCTACATGGATTTTCATATCAAAAGATACAGGCATATATTGATCTACTACTTGAGAATGCTCACTTATTTAATGATGATGAATTTACAGAGTTTTTAAAGGATGATGTAAGAATATTGCATAGTTATGTGAATGAATTACAAATTGGCTCTAAAACTGAAATTTCGAAAATACTGAATAAAATTCGAAATTTTATTGAATCATTTAGAGGAATTGAAGTAGGAATCATTGCTCTAAAAAAATCAAATATTATTATTAAAAATGAATTAAATCCTAAAATTGAAGAAGTAAAAGAAAAAATAAAAGATTTTGAGTCACTTCAGTTAGCACTTGAACAAAGAGAAACAAATAAGATTTATTTAGATCTTTATGAGAAATATCATCTTGAATATATTTACAATAATTTATTCTTTATAGTGACAATTATTACAGCAATGATCCTTACTTTATTTACTACTACAGAAATTAGTAATGCTTCACAATTTGCTGATTATAAAACTAATAGAAACTTTTGGGTTATGTTTATTACAACAAAGGTCTTAATCGCAACTGTGGCTTTAACTTTTTGTACTTTATTTTTAAGAAGATCGGCACATGCAAAAAAATTAAAAGAGCAGGCTTATCAAACTCATGTTGAAATTAATGCATTTCCTATTCATGTTCGTTCATTAGATAAAGCTGATAAAGATGAACTGATTAAAGAGTTGGCACTCAAATATTTTGGTAAAGAGCTAGATCAAACTCAAAATAATAAAATTGGGGATTTGATGCAGGATCAGCTTACGGCTGGGACAGAGTTGATTAAAGCAAGTGCTGAGTTGGTTAAAGCTAAAGGTGAACCTAAGCCAGTACCTTAAGATATGATTAACAATTTTGTAGCCTTCCAAACTAGATGGCTTTTTTATTTAATGTAATGCTGCGGTTCATTCTAGAGGTTGATTTCTTTGAATCATGTGATGTATTGAGAAAAATAAAAGCTGAGAAAAGTTTAATTTTAATTGGCCAAAAGAAGGCTTAAAGCATTAAAAGCTGCTTGAATGGTATACTTAACTTTGTGTATTTATGAGAGAATATTGAAAGTTTAAAATTGAAAAGCAGTCTTCTTGTGATTGATGAATTAATTGAAATAGAAAAAGAAATAATTAAGTATTCAAGAAAATTAGATATTTACAGGGAAGAAATATTCTCTCAGAATAATTCTAATTTGTATTTAGCTGAAATTGATCAAATTTCTAAAGAATTAGAACTTTTTATGCAGAATATTCATAAAGTAATTAACAATATCGAAGACTACAATTTTAATAAAAATCAAAAAACTATTTATGAGTTTGATATAGAGGAATCCATTTATTTTTGTAGATTTATGCTGTCAAAAATTAGAGATATTTTTATTGAACATGATCATATTTTTAATTTTTCGGATAATACAAGATACTACACAAATTTAGTAAATTTTTTAAAAAAGATTAAAAGTACAAGACAAGAATTTTTAAGATTTTATAGGAAATCATTAGAAGGTTTTAACTCAAATAAAGAGCTAGATAAAAAAATAAAAAACAATATTGAGAAAGTAATTTTTGAGAATTATCGAAATGATTTTTCGATTTTGAAAAAACAAATTCAAGACTTAACTGAAGAAAAAATAGGTACTTTTAACGATTCCTTTAAAATAATAAAAGATAATTTTGATAAATCTAGTGGTGAAAAATTTAAATATTACAAAGAAAGAATTGAAGGATTAATCTTATTTCATGAAAATGAAAATAAAAATATGAGAGAAAAATTAATAAAAGATCATAGTGATAATATTTTAAATTTTAATAAATTTATGGA